>ERZ835109.1780-NODE-1780-length-16153-cov-14.054230_pt1 | contig 16153 bp, 9 predicted proteins | sample MGYA00519946_ERZ835109 | MGnify/ENA primary metagenome ERZ835109 (study PRJEB31850, sample SAMEA3708771) | human gut metagenome | biome: human gut; feature: human-associated habitat; material: faeces | place: China | collected 2014 ...
CCGATGAGTTTTATAGAGAAAAATAATGCGTGACACAGTTTATTTTACACTACCCATTTACATCAAAAAACTTAAGATTATCATATGATTTCTCACTATATTTTATCAGACCATCCTTTAGCCACTTGTTCACAGTTGCAGGAGTAACTTTCATCCATTTTGAAAGATGAATATTTGTTATCAAATAATAACCGTTCAACTGTGTCAATTTATACTTATTTGCAGAAAATCCACGCTGTAGACGGTCAACAAGTGTATCTATATCCTTTTTTAAAATTTGTGGAGTCGGTTTATTTTCTTTAATCGTCAATTCTATAGACTTCATATCAAAATTATTCAATTGAGGCAGCTTGGATAACTCCTCTATGATATGAACTGCACACTTCAAATCCTGAATCTTGAATATTAATTGCTTCCGTCTTGGCATAGTAGTGATTTTCCTTTTTCAGTGGTATAATATTTCTGCAAACGGCTGTTAGGCTTATCAGGAACAGTCATTGCCAACAATCCTTCCTCAATCAGAGGGTTTATATATTTCCTCTTAAACTTTGTTCTATCACTAAAATTGAATAAAGCAATAATCTGAGTTAAAGGATTTTCGAGCAAGCATGTTTCCAATATAGTTTTTATCTCCTTTTGACTTAATGCCAACTTAGTGCCGACTTGCTGCCAACTTAGTGCCGACTTAGTGCCGACTTGTCGGTGACTTGTCGGTATATTTTCCATAAACTCAAACTCTTTAGGGTCGCGATAAGTAATAGAAAAGACAAACTCCTCTCCACTATGAATCTCTATCTCAGAGTTTTCAAAGTACAACGGAGCATATTTCCGAATATTTTTCTGTCCAGATCCAAGCTCCTCAGCCCATTTCATTTCACGGAATACCTTTGTTATTAGCGGATTCTTTGTACGGGTACGCCAGTCATTTATATCTATATCCCCTGTTTGGAAAGGTTTCGTCCAATTCTCCGTTATAACCCGGTCACGGAATATGAGGAACTTATTGCTATATGAACTGATATACTCACGATGCAGAAGTGTATTCGAGGTTATTTCTCTGAATATCATTACCCGTAAGTCCAAACGGTCTATTCCATTATCCGCCAAACGAAACTTATCAGGCATGTTGCGTTGCACGAAATTCAACAAACGGATATATGACTGAATCAAATTTACGCATATCATATCCCGGTCATTGTAACGAATATCAGGGTCAGTCGGAAGCGGATGCAAGAAACGCTCGTAAGACACGCTACGATAAATGGCATCCGTACGATGCCACGGACAACAGTTCAGAATAGTCTGTTCCTTGCCAAATAAAAGAATGGCAGCCAACTTATATCCTTCCCTATTTGTTCCCCGTTGCTTACCCCAGAACAGGCTTTTCAGGAATTCTTCATTTGTCATGCTCAACCACGGATGATTGGAGTTATGAATAGAAATGTGGCTACGCATAATCTTGAACGATTCTTCATCCATATCTGCCAATGTTACATCGGGAAATACTTCATTCTCGGAAGACTCCTTTTCTTTTCGCATGAACATGTTCTTAACCAGATAAGTATGCTTTGACACATCATTGTCTGCATCACCCCAACGGTCATAAAAACGGTTCTTATATCTATGTACCTGTTCACTCTCCGGCACACTCAGATACAGGATAATCTTACCGTCAATCTCTGTCTGCTCCGGCGTGATTGGCATTGGAGGAAGAAACAGTTCAGGATTATTCAGTGTATTGATAATACTTTTGGTCATATCTGTTACGCATTTAGGGTTAATTCCTAATATAGCCCCATCATCATCCACTCCTAAAAAGATATATCCTCCCTCTGCATTCAGAAAAGAACATACCGTTTCATACACGGAAGCCGAAACCTTATCCGTGCATTTCTTAAATTCTACTTGTCTATTCTCGCCATGCAAAAGCAAGTCTTTTATTTTATTTGTTGATAACATACCGTTTCCTTTATAATACTTTTACCGCTTCGTCTATTACGCTACTGGCAAAGCTATCCAAATAAGTATTGGTCGTTGACAAATCACTATGACCCAATATCTGTGAGATAACTTCACGTGGTACTTGATTGTCCTGTAAAGTCATAGCCATTGTATGACGGCTCACATAACTGGTCAGCTTCATGTCCGTAATCCCTAAAGTCTGCGCTAAATTAGCCAAATTCTTGTTATTACGTCCAAAACGGCTACGAATATGATTATATAATTGTTCTCCTTTATATCCTGGAATAGAAACGATTGGTAATAAATAATCTTCTACCAAAATTGTATTAGAAGCAAACCAGTCCATCAATTCCTGAATTTCAGAAGTTATCTTAATCTGAATAGGTTTTACTTTCTTTGCTTCTTTTGTCTTATTTCGTTTATAAACAATATAGCTTCCACCATTATAACGGATTATATTGTTTTTAGTCAACAGTGCAGCGTCAATAAACGATATTCCATAACAATAATAAGAAAATAGGAACAAACGTCTTGCAAGCTCTTGAGCATGACTTTTAACAGCAGTATGTTTCAGTTTATCCATATCTTCATGTGGCAAATAGCGCTTTGCTGTTTCTTCTTCCAAGGCAGAGATATTAAAACCTCCTTTTCCAAAAGGATAGGTGACTTCAGAAGCCTCCTGATCTTGTATAGCCTTATTTAAAATTGCACGCAGAGCTTTGAAATAATATTTCCGGGTATTTCCTTTACACTCTCGTTTCTGAAGAAACACATCGAAAGCCTTTACATATTTAATGTCTATTTCAGAAAACACTTTCTTATCAAACTTACTATCAAACAATTCAAGCATATGTAAAGTACGACTATAACAAACTGAATTTCCTACATGACCAGTATCCTTTAACGTAGTTATTGTCTTATTGAAATAATCCTTTACTTTACCTTTTGAGGCCTTATTCAAAAATGCTTCTTCAAACTGATTTAAAGTCCAATCAACCCTTTCTATTTCAAAGTTGCGAAATATTTCATTAATCTGGGTTTCTATTTCAGATAATCTTGCATTCCATATTTTAAATTTAGGTACAATTTTCTTATCAGAAACAAATCGACCATCAGATTCATTCCACTGCTCTTTTGTTGAAACCAATCCAGTTCGTATTAACTTACTTTTTCTTTCTTTAGTAATTCTAATAGAAACCGGAAAACTGCCATCTTTACGTTCATTACCCGCAAACAGAATAAACTTATATGTTGCCATAGATATAGGTGTTATATTTATTTTCCTACAACAAATCTACAACATTTTGAGCAAAAACCATCAAAACAGAAGAAAATTTATAGAAATTAAATAGTTGATTATCAATGAAAGCCATGCTGAAAATCAAACAAATACAAAATACATATATCATAAAATAAGCCCCTGGGGGCGTGTGGTCGCTGGTTCGAATCCAGTCACCCCGACTGGGAAAAAGCATTGATAATCTGATGATTGTCGATGCTTTTTTTTGTTTTAGCACAATGTATGTATCATACCGGAACCAGAAAATCTGAACAGCCAGCAGAGAGAAACCACTGCGCAACTCCGTATATTCAATCTTTAAAGTCACCTGTTATGAAGGTTATACGACCTCATTTCACTCATCTAAAGACCTGCTAAAAAATCCTTCCCTCTTTCAGTCTCATATGAAAGAACCAAAAGAGAGAAGGATGCTAATATCAACAAAACCCTACCAAAGAACTATTTCAATTCAAATACAGTTCTTGATTTTATATCCGCAGCAGAAGCAGCTATGACAGCCTCAAATTTTCCAGGTTCTGCAATCCATTCATGCCGTTTGTCATCGAAAAAGTTTAAAGACGATTTGTCGATTGTAAAAGATACATTTTTAGTTTCTCCAACAGCCAATTCAACTTTGCAGAAACCCTTCAATTCTTTTTCGGGACGAGAAAGCGAACTCTTTTCATCGTGAATATAAAGCTGGACAATTTCTGCCCCGTCTCTCTTACCTACATTGGTTACAGGAACTGTCAGGACTATTTTTCCATCCTGGGTCATTTCCTTTGCACTCAGTGCAACCTTACCATATTCAAATTGAGTATAACTCAATCCGTGTCCAAAAGCAAACAAAGGTTTAATACGTTCTTTATCAAACCAACGGTAACCTACAAAAATACCTTCATTGTATTTTACGTCCCAGATATTCTCGTTCTCTCTCTTTACACCAGGATAATCACCCAATTTATGAGCACCCACATCTTCCAGACAAACAGGGAAAGTAAAAGGAAGTTTACCTGAAGGATTGACATCTCCCAGAAGAACTGATGCAATAGCGCTTCCGGCCTCACTGCCTAAAAACCATGCCTGAACAATAGACGGAACAGATTTTACCCAAGGCATAGCAACGGCATTACCCGATATGTTTACGACCACCAAGTTCTTATTCACTTTTGCCAAAGCTTCTATCAGCTGATCTTGTCCGTAAGGCAATCCCAACTGCGTACGGTCTGCATCTTCACAGTCTTGTCCTGCGCTTTTATTCAAGCCACCAAAGAAAATCACATAATCGCATTCCTTTGCCAGGTTTACAGCCTCAGCAATCAATTCTTCAGACGAACGGTTATCTGACAGGTCCTGTCCGGTAACCACTCCGTTATACTCATTACTGGCATCTCCAACATATCCCCTTGCAAAAAGAACTTCGGCCTTGCCGGCAACTCTCTTTTTCAAGCCATCGAGCGGTGAAATCTCATGTTTTACCTTCAAAGAAGAACTTCCTCCGCCAACGGTCATCATCTTCAATGCATTCTCGCCAATGACTGCAATTTTGGAGGCCTTATTCAAATCAACCGGAAGCACATTGCCTTTATTCTGAAGCAACACGATACCTTCTTCTGCAATGGTACGGGCCGCATCAAAATGCTCAGGACTTCCCATCGATCCGAAAGGACGATTACGGTTCATTGTCGTACGGAACGAAAGACGAAGGATGCGACGAACCTTGTCATCCAGTTCTTTCGTAGTATATTTTCCCGACTTGATTTTATCCAGGTAAGCCTTAGCCAGATAATAATTATCATAAGCATTACTTGCTCCGTTCGACAGTCCGTTGGTCCAACTTCCGAACTCTAAATCCAAACCGTTAGTAATGGCCTCATCTGTATCGTGCGCACCACCCCAGTCGCTGACTACCACTCCGTCGAATCCCCATTCACCTTTCAATATATCATTCAAAAGATATTGATTATGGCAGCAATGCTGGTCTTTATAAAGATTGTACGATCCCATGATACTCCATGCATGACCTTCCTGTACGGCAGCCTTAAAAGCCGGAAGATAAATCTCATACAAGGCTCTGTCGTCTACAATCACATTGGTAGTATGGCGATTTATCTCATTATTATTCAGTGCATAATGCTTTACACAAGCCGCCACACCATTACTTTGTACCCCTTTTACATAAGGAACCACCATCTTACCGGCCAAATAGGGGTCTTCTCCCATATACTCAAAGTTACGACCGTTCAAGGGAGTACGATAAATATTTACGCCCGGTCCTAATAAGATTGTTTTATTACGATAGCGGGCTTCTTCACCGATACTCTTGCCATACAATAAAGCCATGTCAGGATTCCAGGTAGCCGCCAAGCATGTCAATGCCGGAAATGCGACGCATGAATCATTTGTCCATCCTGCCTGATCCCATTCGTCCCACAGCACCTCCGGACGAATACCATGAGGTCCGTCAGTACACCAGACTTCGGGGATACCCAAGCGGGAAACACCGGGAGAACAGAATTTAGACTGAGCATGAATCATAGCAATCTTCTCTTCCAGTGTCATTCTCGACAAAGCATCTTCCACACGTAATTCAACAGACTTTGTATCATCTAAATAAACAGGTGTACCGACAGACTGCGCCGATACAGAGGCAAACAGAACAAGCGACAACGCACCTGACAATATTTGTTTTTTCATGATATTAACTGTTTTATGAAATTCCAAAAAATTATTCAACTATCAAAAGCTAAAACCCAATGAATGAATATATTCCTTCTGAGGAACACAATTCTCCTTCTTGCAGTTCTGAATGAAGTCATTCATCGCTTTCCGCACCATCTGCTGGTCGGGGCGCGCCTTACGAATGTCAGCATAGCTGCCACGGGGAGCTTCAGAAAAGGCTACTATATGATTCCAATTTTCAGGCATCTGAATTCCCATGATACACGAATCATCTTTCTTCTTGTAAGGCCAGAACGTCCATCCTATATTATTTTCTTCCATGACTTTACAAAACGATGACTGCCATTCAGAAGTATTATGTCCTATTTCTCCCATATACATCGGTAAATTGACACTATCACGAAAAGCGATGAATTCCTGAATTGCTTCTTTCGTAGGATCCCCACCATAACGATGACAGGTATACATCAGTTTATCATCGTATCTGGCATCTTTAAACGGTTTAAAGTTACTGTTCCATTGAGAACCTCCCAGCAATATGATGTGGTTCGGATCGACTTCACGTATGGCCTTGACAGCACGCTTATGCAAAGTTTCCAGTTTACCGTTCAGTTCATCCATGTTATCAAAATACGGAGCGATGGGCTCATTTATCAGTTCATAACCTAATATGACAGGCTCATTCTTATACCTTTCAGCGATTTTTTTCCATATATCACAGAACAACTGCTGGCTACGTTCACTCTCAAACAACCAAGGATAACCGTAACTATCGTCAATATTATCTCCAGTCTGTCCGCCAGGAGCATCGTGCATGTTCAGGATCAAATATAAATTATTATCCCTGCACCAGTTCACCACACTGTCTACACGCACAAATCCATCTTGCCCTGCAGTCAGTCCCATATAATCTTCATCGGTAAATAGCTTATAATGGAACGGAAGGCGGATGGTATTTGCTCCCAGGCCTGCAATAAACTCGATGTCACGACGCGTTATATAATTGTCTTTAAACTGCTTCCAGAAGTCAGCCGTAAAATCGGGTCCCACCAGTTCACAGAACATCTGATTAATCATCCGGGCAGAATTGGTATTGGTAAAACCAAACATATACCCTTCAGGATTTAACCAGTTACCCAAATTAGTACCCTTTATATGTAAAGTATCTCCATCCGGTTCTATCAGACAGGTACCTTCAATATGTACAAACTTATTCTCGTCCAGCTGAGTTTCAACCTCTTTCTGAGGTTGCTGGCACGAAAATAAACATCCTGCCAAAGTGAGTGCTATAATCTGTTTAATCATAAAATATCCGTATCTTTATTCTGTGACATTAAACTCAGTTGTCAAGCCGCCCTGACTATCGGAAGCCACCCATAATTTAAAGTCGCCCGGTTCAACGACCTTCTTCATATCAATATTCCAGAAGGCCAACTCTGAAACCGGCAGCGCAAAACCAACCTTCCTGGACTCACCGGGTTGTAAATTGACACGCTGGAAACGCTTCAACTCTTTTACAGGTCGCGTTACAGAACCCACTTTATCCTGTACATATAATTGTACAACTTCCGTACCTTCACAACGTCCTGTATTCTTCAATTCCACAGAAACTTTCAAGGTATCGCTTACTGTCAATTCCTTAGCAGCGACTTTCAGATCAGTATAATCAAATGTCGTATATGACAAGCCATATCCGAACGGGAATAATGGTGCAGCACCTGCATCAAGGAAGAAGGAACGGCATCCCACAGAAGTCTGTCCTGCTTCCATCGGAATTTCATCAAGCAGCATTTCTTTTTCGAATGCCGGACGGCCTGTGTTATTATGAGCATAATACATCGGAAGCTGACCGACCATTTTAGGGAATGTAACCGGTGTCTTTCCGCTTGGATTTACTTTTCCAAACAAAATATCAGCCAGAGCAGGCCCTCCCATTGTACCCGGATGGAATGCATAAAGTACAGCATCCGATTCTTCCACTTCCTTAGCGATAGTCAGCGGCCGGCCTGCCATCACAACCGTTACAAGCGGCTTGCCAGTTTGTGACAGTTTTTCTATCAGTTCCGACTGCAGGCCTTGCAGATTCAAATCTGCCAGAGAATGAGCTTCGCCCGACAAGATTGATTCTTCACCCACAAAAGCCAATACCACATCAGCCTGTCTGGCTGCACTGACAGCTTTCGCCAGCCCTGCAACTTGTTTATCACGGCTATAGGCCAGTGCCGATTCATAAATAATGCGTACCTTGTCACCATACATCTCACGCAATGCCATCAGAGGAGTCTGCGTATGTGATTTTTCTCCGTCAAATACCCAAGTTCCCATCTGGTCATGAGGAGCATCAGCCAGAGGACCTACAACAGCTACAGTATGTACTTTATCCGTATTTAAAGGCAATGTCTGACTGGCATTTTTCAGAAGGATAACCGACTGTTCTACGGCCTGCTTAGCCTTGGCCAAATGTTCTGGTGAATATTTTACCGATTGGGAAGTAGATACATAAGGGTTTTCAAACAAGCCTAACCGGAATTTTAAACGCAAGATGTTACGAACAGCCTCATCTATCTGTTTTTCGGATACTTTTTTCTCTTTGACCAGATTTTCCAGGTTACCGGAAAAGGCCCCTCCCATCATATCCATATCAACTCCTGCTTCAAGTGATTTTCTCGCAGCATCAGCAGCGTCTTTACAGAAGCCGTGAACAACCATTTCGATGGCAGAACCCCAGTCGGTAACAACCATTCCGTCATACTTCCACTCATTCCGCAAGACATCCTTCAAGATAAACTTATTGCCCGTAGAAGGTACTCCATCGTTATCATTAAAAGAAGTCATGAATGTGGCAGCCCCAGCCTTTGCAGCAGCTTCAAAAGGAGGCAGATATACGTTACGCAACAAACGCTCGGGCAAGAAGGTAGAGTTATAATCTCTGCCGCTTTCAGCAGCCCCATATCCTACAAAATGCTTTGCACAGGCAGCAATAGCAGTCGGATCATTCAGTGAATCCCCCTGGAAACCTTCCACCATGGCTTTTCCCATCTCGGCTGTAAGATAAGGGTCTTCCCCACAGCTCTCTGCAATTCTTCCCCAACGCGGGTCACGGGATACATCAATCATTGGGGCAAATGTCCATCGTACCCCATCGGAAGAAGCCTCTATGGCAGCAATTCTGGCAGACTCACGGACCAGGTCCGGATTAAAGGAAGCAGCCTGTCCCAGGCAAATCGGGAAAATGGTCTTATATCCATGAATGACATCACGCGCCATCAGCACAGGAATACCTAACCTCGACTGCTCAATAGCTGTCTTCTGTACCTTATTTGCGACTTCCGCATCTACAATATTCAGGAACGAACCCACTTTTCCTTCCTTGACCAATGCGTACATTTCTTCATCATTGCCAAACGGACTCAACTGATTCATCTGGCCGATTTTCTCCTGAAGAGTCATCTTCCCTAACAAATTCTCGACTTTTTTCTCTATCTCGTCTTTTGTTCCCTTTTCTCCGGATGAGACACAAGAAAAAAAAGAAAATGTAGCTACCATAAAAGAAGCTGACAATAAGTATATTCTATTTTTCATAAACGAACTATTTACATTTCAGAAAAGGCACTCCAATGACATGAATCACCGGAGAGCCTTTCCGCATTGTGATTAATATGGATTTTGAGTCAAAGTTCCAGCAGATTTATCTATTTCACTAGAAGGTATAGGCAAGTATTTCTTGTTATCCTTATAACCACGGCCTCCCAACACCTCATTGGCTTTTCCTGAACGTACCAGGTCCCAGAAGCGCTTACCTTCACCATACAGTTCAAGATGTCTTTCTTCCAATACATTATCAATATTGGCAACCACCTTATGAGCTCCCAGTTCTTCTACGGTAGTCCGATAAGCTCTGGCTCTCACCTGATCCAAATAATTCTGAGCTTCGGCAGTATCACCTCCGGTACGCAATATCAGTTCAGCCGCATTTAATAATGTTTCAGCATAACGATATACACGCAGGTTATTTCTATAATTCAAGTCCTTATCACCCGTACACTGGCTGTTTCCACCCTGACGTGGCAAGTATTTCAACAAGAAATAACCGGTATCTTCATAGCGCGGTGTATAAGAGGCATCCGGATGAGTTTCCTTATATTTGGCAAAATTCAAGATACCGCCGTCCTTGCGCTGGTCGTCATCGTCATAAGAGTTATACAAGTCCGGATTGACAGTACCAAATCCCCATCCCCCTGCAAACTTTTCATCTTTACATTCGTTTATACCGATCAAAGTAGGAAGAACTGTACCACCGGCAGCAATCGGATTTCCCCAGCTGCGCTGCGCATTCAGATCGTGATAGTTGATTTCCCAGATAGATTCTTCACACCATTCACCTTCATCTTCCCACATTCCGGCAAAATCATCATGCAGACTATACAACCGGGAAGATATAATAGAACGCATATCCGACAAGACTTCAGCATAACGGCTTTCATCGTTCTGATACATCACCACTTCTGCCTTCAGCATTTGTGCGACAGCCTTGGTCACTCTTCCTTTCATTGTAATATCGACAGATTCCGGCAAACGGTTTCCTCCCAGCGCATAATCCAGGTCTTCTATGATTTTCGGATATACTTCATCTGCTGAAATTTGCTCTACCAGATAAGGAGAAGTAGAAGGATTCACAGTATAATAGGGTATGTTTCCCCATAATTTCCACAACCAGGTATAATAATAAGCCCTCAAGAAGTGTGCCTCGGCCAGATAACGTTCCTTATTTTCCTGAGAAATATTAGGAATACCGTCCATTTTTGCCATCACAATATTGGCACGGTTGATTCCTGAATAAAATACACTCCATAAACTGCTGCAAACGATTTCCGGAGTAGCAGTAAACTTATGCATGCGATGCCAATGCTCATTATCCTGCTCTGTGGAACCACCCGCATAAATATCGTCCGACATCACATCAGCAACCAGATTCAGAGGATTATACTGTCCCAATCCCCAGTCAGGCCATTGCAAAGGATCGTAAGCGGCAACCAGTGCACTATAGATACGCTCTTCCGAGTTATAATACTCTTCTTCACTTATATTCACAGTAGGATGTACTTCCAAAAAAGAATCACTGCAAGAAGTCAGACTCATCAGTGCCAAAGCACCACATATAAAATATTTTTTCATTTTTTTTCCTGTTTAAAAGTTAGAAAGTAATATTTGCACCAACTGTAAATGTCTTTGCCTGAGGATAAACTCCCTTATCAACACCTAAAGAAGTGCCACCTGAAGAAATTTCCGGATCAAAACCGTCATAACCTGTAATTGTAAACAAGTTTTCAGCTCCAACGTACACACGCAAATTCTGTACAAAGAATTTTGTAGTCACAGCCTTTGGCAAAGTATATCCTATCTGAATATTCTTCAGACGTAAATATGAACCGTCTTTAATATACAAATCAGAAGACAACCAGTTTCCATTTTCATCATTTTCACTCAAACGGGGATATTTGTTGGAAGTACCTTCTCCATGCCAGCGTCCTAACATATAAGAAGGCAGATTAATGCTCTTCAGGTCAATACGGCGAGAACCATCAAAAACATCATTGCCGATAGTACCCTGGAAGAAAGCATTCAGGTCAAATCCTCTCCAGTCCAAAGAAATAGAGAATCCTACAGTCCAGTCCGGCATACCTTTACCAATCTTCACACGGTCTGCGTCATCAATCTTTCCATCTCCATTCGCATCAACAAAACGTACATCTCCCGGCTGTGCGTTAGGCTGGATTTTCTCTCCCTTTGAATTTACATAAGAATTAACTTCGTCCCAATTCTGGAAAATACCTGCAGTTTTCTTTCCATAGAAGAACGGGAAAGGTTCTCCATTTTCAGCACGTGTAATCGTTCCGATATTCTGGATAGCATCATAGTTGGCCCAGCCTTCGGCATTACCCAATTCAATCAGTTTGTTCTTCAAGTAAGAAGCATTGGCTCCCAATTTAACGTTCAAGTCTGAAATCTGGAATCTATAAGACAAATCCATTTCAATACCAGAGTTTTCCATCTTACCCACATTTCCCATCGGAGGAGTATCACCCACATAATCCGGCAGCGGCATCTGCATCAACATTCCATCCGTTTTTTTCTTATACCAGTCGATTGTAAAAGTAAGTGCATTGCCCAAGAATCCGAAGTCCAATCCCAAATCAGTCTGACTGGTTTCTTCCCATTTCAAATCAGGATTAGGCAATCCGTTAGGCTTAGCTCCTACCACAATCGCTTCATTTCCGTTTGCTCCAAAAATATAATTGTTGCCACTGTTCATGATGGCTGTATAACGGAAGGCATCAATACGTTCATTACCGTTCTTACCCCAGCTTGCACGCAACTTCATTGAAGTCAGCCATTCAGGACGTTTCTCCATGAACTTTTCATTCGTAATGTTCCATCCCAGAGAGAATGAAGGGAAGACAGCGTATTTGTTATTCGGACCAAAGTTAGAAGATCCATCCCGACGGACCGTTGCCTGGAACATGTAACGTTCGGCATAGTTATAGCTGACACGGGCAAACATAGATGCCAGTGTAGCAAAAGGCTGAGCCTGTCCTGTAGTTTCCTGATCGGCTTTTGTTCCTTGTCCAAAATTGATATTGGCTTTATCTGGGTCCAGAGATTGCAGATTGTAGTTCTTTCCCCACAACGTACGTCCCTGATACTTCTTGGCAGACTGTCCTAAGATTACTGATACAGAGTGCTGTCCAAAGGTCTTGTCGTACGACAATACATTTTCCAGCTGCCATGTATAACTTTTGTTCATTCCCGACCATGCAGAAGACTGAGTCTGACTGTTGCTCTTTCCTAAATAATAAGGATATATCCATCCGTCATTTCCCCAGAATGCCAGATCCGCACCATAAGTTGTCTTAAACTTTAAATTATCCCACAACTGGAGTTCGCCCCAGAAAGAAGCGACGAATTTATCAGAGTTGTTCACATCTCCCGGCAATTCCAGCTGAGCCAGCGGATTCGTAATCTCGTTATAAGCATCACCTACAATGGTATAAACATTTCCATTTTTATCTTTTATGGCTGTAGGATAATCCTTCAATACAGCCTCCGGATCTTCAGCGTATACAGGAAGTGTAGGAGCAATCATCAGCGCACTACCCAGCGGACCACCTTTTTCATTATTGGTATCCACTCCTACAGATTTGATACGGGTATAACCGATATTGGTTCCTATCTTAAATGAAGAAAGCCAGTTACGGTTTTTAGTCTGGTCAAACAAGGTATAATTGGAGTTCATACGCACAGTGAAACGTTCATAATTAGAACGGTTAAAGTTACCACCAACAATACCATCTTGCTTGAAATATCCTGTTGACAAAAAGTATGTACCTTTATCCGAACCTCCGCTGACACTGATCTGATGATTCATGATCGGTGCGTTAGAGTTGAACAAAGCATCCTGCCAGTCTGTGCCCTCGCCTGCAGCCTCAGGGTTGGCATAAGGCGCCTCCTTGTCTGAGTTTAGGGCCATTTCATTCATCAGCGTTTCATACTCAACTGCATTAAGCACATCTCTTTTTCTCCAGGGATTCTGCCAGCCGTATGAGAAATCATAGCTGACAACCGCTTTTCCCTTGCCACCTCCTTTTGTAGTAACCAATACTACACCGTTAGCCGCACGGGCACCGTATACAGCCGCAGAAGCAGCATCTTTCAAGACTTCGATAGATTCAATATCCGAAGGATTCAAATAATCAATGCCACCGTCGACCGGCATACCGTCAACAATGTAAAGAGGGTCAGAATTGTTGATGGTACCGATACCACGAATACGCACCTTTGCCGCATCACCAGGCTGTCCGGATGCAGAAGTGACTGTTACTCCCGAAGTCTGTCCTTTCAGCATATTATCTACACGAGTAGGAGTCACATTTTTCAAGTCGTCAGAACTAACCCGGCTGATAGATGCCGTCACCACACTTTTCTTTTGAATTCCATAACCTACTACGATGACTTCATCCAGAGTTTCGGTATCTTCCTTTAAAACAAAGATCAAGGGCTGTGTACCTGTTGCCTTTTTCATCTGCGTTACATAACCAATGTACGATACTTCTATTTCGGCACCGTCTTCTACATTGGCAAGACTAAAATTACCGTCAAAATCGGTTATCACCCCATTGGTAGTACCCTTCACCAGAACGCTGGCTCCGATTACCGGTTCTCCCGATGAATCTTTGACGTTTCCACTGACTGTGATTTGCTGTGCCAGCAAATGAACAGAAAAACACAATAAACAACATAGAGACAATACAAACCGGGTGATCCATACCGGCTGAAAATTGTTCTTCATACTAGTAAATTTTTTAGTTAACATAATAGAATATTTGATTAAAAACTCTGGAAACAAAATTAGATACTAAAGGACGTTAATCTATTCTAAAGTAAAGTTAACGAGTAAGTCTTTATAAAGATAACCAACTGATTTACAATATACACAAAGAATAAACAGGTAAATTATACGACTGATACATAGAGTGATTTACAGACCTTCTCAGACCAGAAAAGGCAGTTCCGGTAATGAAATACAAGCACAGGCCATAGTACACCTTATCTGTCAGCGTACTATGGCCTGTGCTTCACTGTAAGAAATCCTTTAAATCAAAAAATATTTTCTGCTGAAAGTCTGTTTTATTATTTCTGTCACTTGCTTTCTCTTCCCAGCAGACGAACGGCTTCGGCAAATTTATCCTTAGGTATGATTGCCTTATTACGCATGCGCAACCTGTGATTGTACACCGTTTGAGGAGAACAATGCAAAAAGTCGGCAATCTTGACACTGTCATTTATACCTAATCTGACCAATGCATAAATACGGACTTCCGTATTCAGTTCGCTTTCATCCTTCAGTAAAATTTGTTCTTCGGGACGAAGCAAGGAATTTAAATCTGCTACAAAATCAGGATAAATCCGCAAAAAGATGGCATCAAAATTCGCATAAAAATCTTTAAGTTCATTTTGGGTCAATGAAGAACTGTCGGTCAGTTGTCTGGCCTCTTCAAACTGGCCTGTTTTCAGTTTCCGGTTGATGTTTTTCCGGTATTCATCCAATTTACTGATATAATTCGAGCAAATGGAAAACACATATCCAATATACTCTTCTTTCACGTCATTTGATTCCCGCAGCTTTTGGTTAGCACTTCTGAGCAAGTCATTCAGGTTCTGAAGTTCCGAGTTGGCCAAAGCCAGCTGCTTATGCATCTGTGAAAGTTCAACCACATGCTGGTTGAGAGAATGATTTGCAGCGTCCAGTTCAGTCCGAGACTTTCTCAATTTTTTCGTCTGCCGATAAAGGCCTATCAAAGCCAGTGCCAGAATGACCGCAAAAAGGGTAACCACATACAAATAATTCTGCAATGAATTACGCCATCTGATATCACGCTGCTGGTAATTTGCATATATTTTATCCAGTTTGGTAGAAATATCAATGATCCGCACCCTGTTAGGATAGAGCAAAGCCGCCTTCAGACAAAAATTCATGTAAGCATATGCCCGGTCGATATCTCCAGCATCATACAATAGCGATGACAGTTCTTGTAAAGAAGCAATGTCCCGGTTGCACACTCTTAAATCGGCCATTGCCGAATAAATAAGATAAATCATGGTTTTTTCTTTATCTCCTATCCGCTTATACATATTCGAAAGCCCATAAGCGTTCATTGCATCCAGCCGCGTATTATGATGAGAAGACAACACCACTTTCTCTAACGCCGAAAACAGACTATCCCCAGGAGATATTTCATTACAGGACGATACACACCACCAATAAAGAGGATCTTTCGGACGAACCAAAGCCAGCATCTGCTTATTGGCATTTTCAAGCTCATTCAGGTATTTATTATCCACCTGCGTCTGATCGCCCATGTATTGAACCAAATGTGAATATAAATAGGAGCGCTGATAATAATAAGATAACTTCAATCCGTCAGACAAACTGTCGGAATCCACCTTTTCCAATACTTCACCTGCTTCTTTCAATAATCCCGTTGCAGCAAACATAAAAGAGCGGTTGATCAGCCATTCGTCCTTCCATTCCTTCTTCTTGAGTTCGGTAGCAATCTGTATATTCCGGTCTACGTATTTCATTGCAGAATCGGCATTGAATACAAAAGACTCATCATATCATTACTGTCCACTAAAAGTCGCAAATAGTTCTTTGAAATAATTGAATTACAG
>ERZ835109.1803-NODE-1803-length-16010-cov-3.043685_pt1 | contig 16010 bp, 10 predicted proteins | sample MGYA00519946_ERZ835109 | MGnify/ENA primary metagenome ERZ835109 (study PRJEB31850, sample SAMEA3708771) | human gut metagenome | biome: human gut; feature: human-associated habitat; material: faeces | place: China | collected 2014 ...
TTACTTTGCGGACTTCGCATGACGTATTAATCCTTATGAAAATGAAAAAAACACTTATGATGCTGTGGATGGCTGTTAGCCTGATGGTATCCCTGGTGGGATGCAGCAGCGAAGAAATGGACTATGAGAATCCCGATGTAACCGTTTTTGTGAAACAGCTGAAAGCGGGTACCTATAATATGAAGAATGAAAAAGGGGTCGTGGAAGTTCCTCATTTCACTGAAGAGGACATTCCCGAACTATTGAAATATGCGGAAGATCTGACTATTATTCCTTCTTTCCCGTCAGTCTACAATACGAATAACGGTAAAATCCGTTTAGGTGAATGTATGCTTTGGGTGATAGAATCGATCCGTCAGGGAACAGCCCCGTCGTTAGGTTGCAGGATGGTACTGGCGAATGCCGAAAATTACGAAGCCATCTATTTCCTGACCGACGACGAAGTGCTCGACGCGGCAGCCTGCTATCGTCGATGGTGGGAAGGGCGGAAATATCCGAAGACGACCTGGACGATTGATCCGTGCTACGACGAGCCGCTTTGTGGCTCAGGATACCGATGGTGGTAAAAAAAGAAAAATCCTTCGGTGTATAAAAACTAAAAAACATGAGGCAACGTTTATTTGTATCAGCAGTCTTTGTACTGCCGACAGGGGCGTGCTATGCCCAAAAGGAAACGAATGCGCTCATGCATGATGGGGGTACTTGAGGAATATAGAAAACAGAGGTAGAAAGATGAGTGAATTGATAAAACGTTTGATAACAGCTATGACACTGTGCCTGACAGCTTTGCTTGTACATGCGCAGGAATGGACGAAGGAGGATTCCTTGCGTCTGAGAAAGTTGCTGGACAGTGATCAGGAGCTGAATTTGAATCAGGATGCAGTCAGGCAGATTGATTTCGGCAGCGCTGTCGGTACTCCCCGCATGTCGGTGGAAAAGAAGTGGATGCTGCCCGATGAGTCGCTTCCCGAAGCATTGCCTAAACCGAAAGTGGTATTGAGTCTGATGCCCTATAAGGCAAATACTCCTTATAATTGGGACCCCGTTTTTCAGAAGAAAATAAGAATGGATAAGAATACCTGGCGTGGAGATCCGCATTACGAAATGCGTCATCAAAGGTCGTACAGCAACTGGGCGCATAATCCGATGGCGGGAGGAGTCCGCAAATCATTGGAGGAGATACGGGCGAGCGGGGTACGTTTCCGTCAGTTGAGCGAACGGGCGAATGGAATGATGGTTAATTCGGTAGTGATGGATAGCCCGATTCCTTTGTTTGGAGGCAGCGGCGTGTACATCAATGGAGGAACTATCGGAGGACTTGATCTGATGGCGGTTTTCACCAAAAACTTCTGGGATAAAAAAGGAAAAGAACGTCGGGAGCGTACGTTGGAAGTGTTGAGAACCTATGGCGATTCGACGACTGTACTGATCAATCGCCCCATTGAACAGATTGCCCGCTGAAACTGTTTTATTAAATATGGACATGTCTCATGTTTCATGTTATCAGATTAGCACATTGAAAAACGATTAATTTATGAACAGAATTACTTCTCTTTTCGGTATTCAGTATCCTATTATTCAAGGTGGCATGGTGTGGTGTAGCGGTTGGCGTCTCGCTTCCGCAGTAAGTAATGCGGGAGGATTGGGACTGCTTGGCGCAGGCTCTATGCATCCGGAGACTCTTCGTGAACATATCCGGAAATGCCGTGCGGCTACAGACCGTCCCTTTGGAGTCAATATTCCCTTGATGTATCCTCAGATTGAAGAAATCATGGCGATTGTTGCCGAAGAGGGCGTCAAGATCGTTTTCACTTCTGCCGGAAATCCTAAAGCATGGACCGGATGGCTGCACGAACGTGGTATTATCGTAGCTCATGTCGTTTCCTCTTCCCGTTTCGCGATGAAGTGTGAAGAGGCGGGAGTAGATGCGGTAGTCGCTGAAGGTTTCGAAGCCGGCGGACATAACGGGCGTGAGGAAACTACCACTTTCTGCTTGATTCCTGCGGTACGCAATGCGACCACTTTGCCTTTGATCGCTGCAGGAGGTATCGGTACGGGAGAAGGTATCTTTGCTGCCATGGTGCTGGGAGCAGAAGGGGTACAAATCGGTACTCGTTTTGCGTTGACGGATGAAAGTTCAGCCAGCCCGGTCTTCAAAGAATATTGTCTGGGTTTGGGAGAAGGAGATACTAAATTATTATTGAAGAAACTGGCTCCGACACGTTTAGTGCGGAATAATTTCCGGGATGCTGTGGAGAGGGCTGAGGATGGCGGTGCTTCTGCCGAAGAATTGCGGACTCTTCTTGGGAGAGGTCGTGCGAAGAAAGGTATCTTTGAAGGGGATCTGGAAGAAGGCGAACTGGAGATAGGGCAGGTGTCGGCTATTGTTTCCCGTCAGCAGTCAGTAGCGGAAGTCATGAATGAATTGGTGGAGGCTATGCAGCGGGCAGCGGAGAAGAAATATTGGTAAAAAAACAAGTTCCGAAGTAGTGGGTTTGGAAAACCTGACTACTTCAGAACTTTACTACTTCAGAAAGTTGGCTGCTTAATCAATTTATAGGTTTATATTTTCATATTTTAGATCGAATACATCCGCTACTGCTTTATATACCACTTTTCCTTCCACTACATTCAAGCCGAGTGCTAGTGCCGGGTCGTCTTTACAAGCTTTTTTCCATCCTTTATTTGCTAAAGCAATGACATAAGGGAGAGTAGCATTGGTCAAAGCCAGCGTAGAAGTATAAGGTACAGCTCCCGGAATATTGGCTACGGCATAATGAACGATACCGTCTATCACATAGGTAGGTGCACTGTGGGTCGTGGGGTGTGACGTTTCGAAACATCCTCCCTGATCTATCGCTACATCCACAAGTACCGTACCGGGCTGCATCATTGCAAGCATATTTCGGGTAATCAGATGAGGCGCTTTATCCCCCGGAATCAGCACGGAACCGATGACCAGATCAACATCCGGCAATTCCTTTTTTATCCTTAATTCGGATGCGTACAGCGTCTTGACATTTTTCGGTAATGTCTCGCTGAGATAGCGCAGGCGTGACAGATTAATATCTGCAACTGTAACATCCGCACCCATTCCCGCAGCCATCTGCGCTGCATTACTTCCGACAATACCGCCTCCGAGAATCAATACTTTGGCAGGCTTTACACCGGGGACTCCTCCCAGAAGGATACCTTTTCCTCCTTGCGGCTTTTCCAAAAAGCGTGCTCCTTCCTGAATGGACATGCGTCCGGCTACCTCACTCATAGGGATAAGCAGGGGTAATGAATGGTCTTCCTTTTCTACGGTTTCGTATGCCAGACAGATCGACTTATTGTCAATCATGGCAAGAGTCAGTTCCTTATCGGAAGCAAAATGGAAGTAAGTGAACAATAACTGTCCTTTTCTGATCAGATGGTATTCGGGCGCGATAGGCTCTTTAACCTTTACAATCATATCTGCTGTGGCATAGACATCTTCTATTGTCGGAAGCACCTGTGCACCGACGGACAGATATGCTTCATCCGGAAAACCACTATTGATACCTGCCGTATGCTGGATATATACTTGGTGACCTTGCTTCACAACTTCGGCAACTCCGGAAGGTGTCATGCCTACCCGGTTCTCGTTGTTCTTGATTTCTTTGGGTACTCCGATGATCATATTGTTATATATTAAAGGTTTAACATGGACCAATGTACGAAAAATCCCCTTACGTTGTTATTCGCAAGGGGATGTTTAAGAGCAGAATGCTTATATATAATTCGGTCAATTTAATAAACCCGGATTTGCAGCAATAGCACTTTGTGGAATGCGTAGTGTATAACGTGAATCATCTTGTTCTAATAGATAAGCTTGTCCGTTCAACACTTTTTCAATTCGTGGACGGGTGGTACGACGTAGATCGAACCAACGATGACCTTCGAAAGCAAGTTCAAGAGCCCGTTCTTCCAGAATTTCTTTAATTAAATCTGCTTGATTCATAGCGTCCACAGCTTTTTTCTTTTCTGCATAACCTTCCGGAGTGTATCGCTTTTCCATCAATTGTAGCAGGCGGGTACGAGCTTCGGGCAATTTATTCATTTGTGCAGCTGCTTCGGCAGCGTTCAAATAAATTTCTCCTGTACGGAAAGTACAGTTATGCTCTGCTTTTCCGCTTTTTTTCGAGATGTACTTATCTCCACTTAAACTATAGTATTTGTTCCGGCGGAGATCCTTATTAGCATCATATTTTTCCATGAACGCAGGTATCAATATGGATGCTGAAGTAACGTCATCATTGAAAAACTCATAAGCAGTAATCATTTCTGCTGATGTATAATTATTGGGAAGTTTGGCTTCCGGATCATTGAGGTCTTCTAATGTGGATTTTTGAACTAATATGCGTTCTGCCGCATCATAGGCTTCTTTCCAGTTTCCCATGTACAGGCGTACACGTGATTCCATTGCATCCACAGATAGGGTGGAGAAGCGGTAAGCATATACGGCTTCCCATTCTTTTTGATGCATTAAGCCGCGGGCCGATTCTATGTCGGATAGAATAGCAGTATAGACCTCTTTTACGGTGTTTCGTGGCAGTACCACTTCTAGATCAAGGTCCCATTTTATGGGAATGGATTTGGTCTCTGGTGCTCCCTCTTTAGTATAAGGTTGTCCATATAGGTTAGCAAGAATAAAGTGCATGTAACCTCTTAATAAATAAGCTTCTCCAACGAGTTGATCAATGTCTTCCTGACTGCCTTCTTTTATATTATCTTTATTTGCTATTATAGCATTTGCATAATAAATCACACTATAATATACTGCCCAGCCAAATTCCCGGGTTCCATCTTTGGGACTCATATCATTCCACTTTTCAATCTCTGAGTAGAAATTTTGAGAATTACTGTTATCTGTTACCATAGCTATGTCTGTGCGAAATTCAGTGACGGATTTGTCGATGAGTTTTAGTCCGTAAGCGGTAGTCAGTAAAGCACGATATTCTGTTAGTGTAGTAGGGATTACTTGTCCTACAGGTTGAATATCCAGGTAGCTGTCACATGAAGATAGCAGGATGCTTCCTATGACAACCATTATGAAATATATTTTTTTGATCATATATATTTTTCTTGTTTAAAAGTTAAGACTTAGATTGAAAGTAACTGATTTAGGAACCGGCGTTGAATAAAGATTGCTCATTGACTCCGGATCCATGTAGTTTTTGTAACTGGAACCAAAAACAAAGAGATTTCGTGCTTCCAAACCTACAGTTGCTCCACCGATGTTTAGTTTATGCAGCCACTCGGAAGGAAAATGATAGGCCAGGCGTATGTTCTGTAAACGTATGTAACTTAACTTTTTGACCCATATATCCAGCGATTTGTAGAGATCTCTCCGAGTGCTGAATAAATAATAGTCAGCCGGATTAGTATTTAGGCTAGTTAATGCAGGAAACTTTCCGTTTTTATTTTCTGGCGTCCATCTATCCAATATATCTCTATTCATATTGCGTCCCGGATCGGGATCTGCTATGTAATAAGTAGGATCTGTTTTTACATGTGCACCTAAGTTATAGGAGAAATTTAAGTTCAGTTCCCAGTTACGGTAATTAAATGTATTCATGAATCCTCCGGTGTAGGGAGCATCGGACGTTCCGGCATAACTATAAAAACCTCTCTCTGTTTCTTTATCTACGCCAATGCTGTATTCTCCGTCTAAATTTCCTTTGTCTGCCATTTGGAATAGTTCCTCAATAGTGACAGCTTCTCCATCTTTATTTTCAATGTATATCTGTCCTGTCTCTGATTTTATCCCTTTGGTTTTTAGGGTGAAAATAGCGCCAACCGGATACCCTTCCAGACTTGGAGTTACTTGATCCTTTTCAGTCATCACTTTCAAAACCTTATTTTTGTTGTATGCAAAGTTAAATGAAGTATACCATGAGAAATCTTTAGTTGCAATGTTACGTGTTTGCAAGTTTATTTCGATACCTTGATTCTTCATACTTGCCCAGTTGACAGCCATACTGGTAAATCCATTTTCCAATGGTAGCATTTTGTTACCAATGAGATCGGTGCCTTTTCTGTAATAATAGTCTACACTTAGGTTGATAGCCTGATTAAATACAGAGAAATCTATTCCGGTATTATAAGAGGCTGTTTTTTCCCAGCGTAATTTACTGTTCGGAGCACTATTGATAGTGATGCTCTCTTCATTTGAACCGGGCAAGATACTTATATTTCCATAAGTACCAACGATAAAGGGTGAAGTGTTTTTGTCAATGTTCCCTTGTAAACCATAAGACAAACGGAGAGCAAGGTTATCAATCCATTTGAACTGATTAATTAACGGTTCGTTTGAGATACGCCACAGTCCACTGACTGAGTAAATAGGTAAATAACGATATTTTTTATCTACACCGAAGAGATCGGAGCCATCCATGCGGACGCTACCTCCCAGAGTGTAGCAATCCATCAGTGTGTAAGAACCATTGGCGTAGAAAGACGCAAAAGCATTTTCCTTAAAACTTTTAGTCTTTAGTTTCCATTCATTGGCTTGTTTGGAATCTCTGAATTCCAGGTTTTTGAACGTTAATGTTTTGGGGTCATATCCATATCCGGTAGATGCTTGATTTTCGTACCAATTTTTACGGATTTCTGATCCCGCCATTATTTGTATATTGTGGATGTCATTGAATGTGTTCTTGTATTCACCCTGAACTTTCCATGTAATTTGGGAAGTCGTAGAATTGGTCGATTTGAGCATCCCGCCTTCCGGTATGAGATATATACGGTCGTTTCCTTTGTAATATGCAGAGTTTTCACGTTGGTTACGCAGATTGAAACTGTTAGTACCGGCATATTCTTCCCGGGATAGTTGATCCCATTGTACACCGACTTGTGAAGTAACTTTCCATTGGTCGTTAAAGCGAAGTTCTATATCGAAAATACTATTAATAGCGGTAGTAATTGATTTATTACTGGTATTTTCACGTTCTTCCAGAATATTATATCCTTGTAAAAGATCGGGCATGCTACCTGTTACGACATCATAATCATACAAGTAATTGTTATTATTGTCGAATGGTTCGAAATAAGGATTGGCAATACGGGAATAATAGACAGGATTAGTAAGCCCATAGGTATCTGTCAGAAAGGTGGTGTTTTTACGTCTATTTGCAAAAATAGAAACACCTACTTTCAGTAATTTATTGATCTGATAAGAGGTTTTGCTCGTCAGATTAAAACGACTTAAGCTTACTCCCGGAATATTCCCGTTTTCGAGAGTGTAGCCAAGGGAGTTATAATAAGTCACCTTTTCGCTACCTCCGGAAATGCTGATATTATATTCTTGAGTAATGGCATCTCTGAATAGTATATCATTCCAATCAGTATTAATACTTTTTAAGCGGTTGATTGCGTTTTGAGCTTCAGAAGTAAGCCCTTCCCAGCCTTTCTCCCGATAAATATCCATTAGATTGTATTGTTTTAATATAGCGGCTACTCCTCCTTTTTCTGAATATACAGGTATCGGATAAAATCCCCATTTATTGAAAGGTGCTTCTTTCATCATTTGAAGTTCCAAGTTTACTTTTTCCTCAGAATTTAGGAGATTAAGGCGGGAGGTCTCCAAATTAGGAGTATAGGTTAATTTAGTATTAAAATTGACAACAGGCTTTCCTGTTCTACCTCTTTTTGTAGTAACTACAATTACACCATTAGCAGCGCGAGCACCATAAATGGCGGTTGCTGCTGCATCTTTCAGTATGGTAATGCTTTCGATATCGTTTGGACTTAATCCGGCGATAGATGATTGACCGATGTTGACAATATCATTGTCAGAAGATTTATTGTCCATTTTGGGAATATCTGTTCCTTCCAGAGGAATTCCATCCAGTACCCACAATGGGTCTTGTGTTCCGTTCATTGATGCAGTACCACGAATACGAATTTTGGCAGGTGATCCTGGTGCACCGGAAGTGTTTGTCACGGATACACCGGCAATTTGTCCTGTCAGCGCCTGGTCAATACTTTTTGCAGCACCTACCATGGCATCCGAAACTTCAACTTTAGAGATCGCAGCTGTTAATTTTCTACGTTCTAGGGTTTGATATCCTGTTACAACTACATCTCCCAATGTATGTGCTGAAGTTTGAAGTACGATTCGGTAGCTTTTTTTGTCGCTCTGAAGAACTATAACTTGTTCTTCAAATCCGATGTAGCTACAATGAATACGGGTTACTTTATCCGGAACGGAAAGAGAGAATTTACCATCGATATCTGTAATAGTACCTAGCGATGTCTGGGATGCTCCTGCCTTTTTCAGTTCATCCGTATGAACGTAGACCGAAGCACCAATCAACGGTTCGTTATCTTCACCGGAGATTACTACCCCGGTGATAGTACGATTAGCCGCACTGGCCATTGCCAGTGCGTTAACAAGGAAGCATATAATAATGCAAAGATGTTTTTTATTCATTAATTGTAAATAAACGTAAGTGATTGAATCGAATTATTTAATACCTAAAGCTGTATTGATACGTAAAATCATATCTTCGTAATGATAACGTGTTGCTGTATCAGACGTTCCGAGGCGGCTCTGCAATAATTTCTTAATCCGCAGTAACTCTCCGCGTTTCACGGATATTGCATCCGAGATACGATTCAGTTGGCTGCCGTAGAAGTTGAGAACTCGGTGAGCTCCCATTTTATCTTCCTGTCGGAGCGAACGTTGTTCGGCCGCATAGCAGCTACAGAAAGGAGTGGCATGATCGAGCAAGAAATGATCGTCTGCAATCTTTTTATTGATTTTCACAGCTTCGGGCTCTGCGGCAGCTGTGAGTAATGCATCCAGAAAGTTTTTTTGCAAAGAGCGTTCCATCACATTGGGAATACCTCCTCGTTCGGTAATGCCGAAAATATTCTTGTGGAGTCCGTCCATTAGTTCCACTACGGTAAACGCTTTTTTTCCATTGACTGATTCATTTTCAATCATACGCATCAGACGGGTGTTGCCAAGCAAGTCCCAAAGGATGTAGGCTTGTGCATTCTTCAGTATCTGCGTCGGGGCGTTTTCTTGTTGTCCAACCGGGGTGTTACGGAGCAAATAGGTATATTTTCCTACTTCCGTATCGAACAACCATTTAGGATAAGTCAGTACTTCATCTGTCAGAAACTTCAAGGAAGCCTGTTGCTTCTCTTTCTCAACGAATGTGTAGGTCTGGACACCATCTCCTATGACTGTATTTTCGATATAGATGCCACCAATGTTGGCCAGTACGTGATACAGATAGTTGTTCCATTGATTGATAATTGCGTAATAGAGGCGTGAGGCTTCTTCGTAAGTCTGCCCTTTTTCTCCGGTAGTAGTCCATTGAAGGATTTGCGGAACGATGCGTTTCAGGTTGTCAATGCCAAGTAAGGAAGAACGTACGGGATCATCGCCTAAATCTTCATTCTGTGCACGTGGATCAACGGCATCACGTACATCCTGTGCTTCACTATATTTATAAAGACGGTCGGTATGCTTGCTCAGGAAATCAAATAAGATATCTTTTTCTTCTTCCGGGCTATTCTTTCCGTACCAGCGATATCCATATTCGATGGCAAAGATATCGTAAGGACCGATATGCGGGGAAAGAACCTTCACGCCATCTCCCGGTTGGGCTATGTAGTTGAAGCGGGCATAGTCCATAATAGAAGAAGCGGTGGAATTTAATCGGGAAGTGAACGTTGCGGAACGTAAGGAATCAGTTGGGAACGCTGCCGATCCCATCATGTTGTGACGCAATCCCAAAGAGTGCCCTACCTCGTGGCAGGCAACAAAGCGGATAGCATCACCCAATAGTGAATCCGGCAACTGCACGCTGCGTGCTTCCGGGCAAACAGTTCCGGTCTGTACTGTAATCCATTCGCTTACCATAGAGAGCACATTGTGCCACCACATGATGTCTGCTTCCAGAATCTCTCCGGAACGGGGGTCTAACAAAGAAGGTCCCATCGCATTCTTCTTTTCCGAAGCTGCGTAGGTCAGTACGGAATAGTTCACGTCATCCATATCTATTTCCATACTATCGGTAACTTCAATGGCGATGATTGCATTCTTGAATCCGGCTTTTTCAAAAGCGGCATTCCACGCCAATACACCCTCTTTAATATACGGCACGAATTCGGAAGGGCAACAAGTATCGATATAAAACACAAGCGGATGGGAAGGATTCACTAATTTCCCCTTTCGATACTCTCCCCGGCTGCCTTCCGTTATCCCAAGATTCCATTTCCGAATAATCGAATCCTTCTCTGCCCGGTAAGGATTCTGGGAATAATCCAAGAACGAAATCACGTGATAGCCGAAACGCCTGTCAACAAAACGTTCCCTCATCTCCCGTTCCGGCAGTAACGTTACAACACAACCGATTTCCAACGGTAAAAAACCCCGGGGAGGAATCACGTTATCTAACAATCGTTCGGGAGAGAACCCGTACATTCGATGTATCGTAAAACTTACCCCATCCGGGAATTCATGCACACCGGTAATTCTCGCCCGGGAAACATCCTGATCCCTGACTTGCGGGGCGGCCACTTTAAACCAGTCATCTCCGGTTTTCAACATTTCAGTAACATCTATTATATACCCCTTTCCACCTGCAGAATACGCCACCACGGGATAAACAATATCTACCGGTTGCTTATTCGATTTACACAACGCCTCGTATAATTCGTTATTTTTATTTGCAACCCGCTCAGAAAACAATCGACGTTGTACATAAATCGAATGACCATCCACTTTCTGCAAATACACGACCCCCATGCTTTCCAATGGCCGGGCCACCATATCGAATCCTTTATTCACCTGAGCCCGGATCTCCAATTCCCGACCCAATAAATGTTCCGGTATCTCCATATATACCTTTGCAGAATCGCGGTAAACAGGAAAAATACCGGATATTTTTTCCATCTTCCCATGAAAAAAATCCTCAAAAGCCAATGGCTGTTTCCCGGTATTTTGACCGACACCTTTTCCTACCGTCCAACAACAGATTACCAGGCATAGCAAACACAACCTATATCTTATTTTCATACTCAATCATTAATTTTGTAAAGATTCGATACTTTCTAATAATAAGGCAACCCGCCTTTTCTCTTTTCCCTCCAAGCCTGCCATATAATTCCGTCCCTCTTCCAAAATCTTCCCCATCTCTTCCATTCCCTTCACCAATACTTGAGAAGGAACGTATTCCGTTTTTTCCAATAGAGCCTTCAACTCTTTCACGTAAGCAGACTGAATGACATAACAGGCATCCGAAACAGCAGTATTTTCCCGCCACTCCCGAAATATCCAACGATGCAATTCACCTAAATATTCATCCACGGTATAGACTTCACCCGGCATATATTCTTCCACGCGCGCTATCGTTGCCAACTTCCCGACTAACCTCTCCATCGTGGTTTGATAAAAACGATTCATCAATGTCCGCGTATCCTCCCCGAGACTTTCTCCCAAATCCTCCCGATACAACCAATCGCAAGGTGCCAACACGTACTGCCCGAGAAACGTCATAACCCTCGACATATAATCACGGCTGACCGGTTTATAAAATCTCGTCGTATTCCCCTCACATTTCAATATCCCGCCAATATCCAGCAACACATGATCCACGAACAAGGAATATTGCTGAAGCATCCCGCGAAAACGGGACTTCACGATATGATACGACTGACGATCCGTAAACTTCCACACGTCAGCCATGTTCATCAATCGCTTCAAGTTTTCTATTCCCAAAGAATTGAACTCAACATGATCATTTCCCAAATCTTCCGACTGAGCCCTGATATCCACGCCCCCCTCAAAACGTTTGGAAGAATCACGCGACTCCTGTTTCACCCATTCGTTCCATTCCTCTCCCGTCCGATCCGGTAAATAACGATACCCCCAATCTATGGCAAAACAGTCGTATTCCCCAATCCGGGCAACCCGATTTCTCAAAGGAATACGATCCCATTCCCTAGCCACATAATTGAATCGCATGTAATCCATAATGGAAGATCCCATTCCATGTTTATCCAGAAAAGCATTATCCCGAAGTTGCTCCACGGAATAGAGACTGCTACCTATAAAATTATGCTCCAATCCCAAAGTATGCCCTATTTCGTGAGAAACGACCATCTTCACAATTTCCCCAAGCAGGCTATCGGGCATGACCGTTTCCCGGGCAAGTTTATCGTTCGCACCACATTGGGCAAAATACCATTGTTGCACCAGATCCCAAACGCTACTGAATATTCCGACATGACTGGTCATGATCTCCCCGGATCTGGGGTCAACTGTCGATGGCCCATAAGCATTCCTCACCGGAGACGCTTTCCACGAAATAAAAGAATAACGGGTATCATATTCCGAAAAATCAGGATTTTCCTCCGGAGTCGGGGCCAACTCTCCGCGAATCGCATTTTTAAACCCGATCCGTTCAAACGCCTTCTGCCAAGCGTTCACCGCTTCTATAAAATAGGGCACCCAACGGGACGGTGTTTTACGATCCACGTAAAAAACAATCGGCTTCTCGGGTTCCACCAATTCTCCCCGTGAATACGCCTCCAAGTCCCGAGGGACCAACCTCCACCGTTTCACACAAGAGACCTGGGAAAAGGCAAAACGACTTTTTGAAAAATCAGTTTTTGAAAAACTAAAATATCCCACGTCACGATTCTTCTGCCGCCTTTCCAACGGCTGACGGGGCAAAAGGGCCAAGCAAACACCGATTTCCCAACTTGTCGTGTACCTATCGCCGGATCCGTTTCCCCCTCCCACGGGATATTCCTCCACGGAAAAACTCCTGCTGGAACGAATCAAGATATTCTCGGGAAATCCCTTTATTTCGCCAATACGATTCTTTTTACTCTCAACCATACCCATTTTCAATTCAAAACCGAACGGACTCAAATTGAACAAGGGATTATTCATCAACAACCGGGAAACCTCCACCAATACCGAAGAAGAAGTCTTTGCCTGCACGGGTAACACCTCGTTTAACATGAAATCTCCCCGTTGTCGGGCAACATGATGAATACCTCCTTTCCCCGGGTCCACTCCCACCCTATCACACAGAGGCACCTGCAATAACACCTCGTCACCCTCTTTTCGAAAGCAAACAATCATCGGCCCGAAAAAATCCCCGGAATACCCGTAACGTCGATCTTCATCCCTTTTCTTCACCGCAGCCGATTCCAATATCGTTGTCGTTACAAACATATCGCACCCGAGCAGAGAATCAGGTATTTCCCAAAAGATTTGTTCCCCTTGACGATAAGTGGTAAACATACCGGGAATAACCTTTAACGAATCCTCCGACGAGAATCAAAAAAAGCATCGATCTCCTGTTGGGCTATCGAATGAAAACATAGCCCAATACTAAATAACAGTATAAATTCTATTTTTTTCCACATACAACATTTACTTTTCCATCACATCCCATGATTTTATTCTTCGAAATAGACCGGATCAGAATACAACGATGCCCGGGTAGACACCCCGTCTTCTGCCGTAATCATCTGGAACAAGGTATAAAACAAACGCCATCCTTTTCGCCGATGTTCTTTATAATCCAACACATTGGAGGCACCGAAAGAGGCCGTCACCTCCATGGTATCAACTTTAATTCCCAGTTCGTTAATCTTTGTAAAGTCCGCGCCCGCGGGACGATTCATTTGCGTGAGAGCCACGGAATGCCACACACGATCCCCCTTTTCTAATCGCTGCTCTATTTCAATATCCCCGGAAAGAAGTACCGTTGAACCCGTCACTCCGGCTTGAATACTGACATTCTCATTATTCATTCCCCGGGAACATTCTACAAGGTATTCATGTGCCTTCCCGTCCGCGATCAATTCAACCACTTTCTCTTCCATCGCCGTTCCACGTCGATCGGCCCAATGCCGAACCACTAACGTCACGCTCTCCCCCGGCTTACAATCTACAACAGTTGCCGTGAAACGAATGGTAAATTTACCTCCGTCACGCGAAGCATCAAAGACCGGAGACATCAAGACCGGTGTCCAATCTTGGGGTAACGATGCATCAGGTTTAAACACAAGCCCTTTGGCGGAAACTTGTCCCATACGCATATACCATCCCTGCCCCGTCATATAATCATGAACGAACGCATTTATTCCTAACGACTTACAAGCATTTCCAGACAGTGTAGTATCCCCTTTAAGTGTAGTTTCCAACTTGCTCTACAGTCCGTTCCACCCCCACGTACGCGATAACGGAACGCGCCACGGAATTATCCCGCGCTTCCCAGCTGACCACAAAACTCCGTTTTTCCCGATCTATTTGATAAGGCGGGAAAGTTTTCAACCGAGGTAAATCCATCGTGTATCCCTGAGCTTTGGAAAACAATGGTAGCACGGTACACACGAAAAGAATATATAATATTTTATTCATACACGATAAATCTATTGATACAAGAAGATGTTCCAAGAGTCTGAATCCAAGCTCTTGGAACACTCTTTTCCTGTATCTGGAAATCAATAAAACAATACGTTTTAATTCACCTTCACACTATATCCGAAGTCAACGATCTTGCCGAATCCCTTGTACTCAAGAATTTCGCTATCCGGATCAACCTCTGCAGCCGTGGTCAGTTTCATCTCTAGAATTCCCCCCTCATTTCCACCATAATCCAATGAAGCACCCAAACAATACGGGAAATCATTCCATATCCATGGAGATTCCCAATCATTCGGATCCTCGTTATACCCCGTGTTGTAAAGTGAATTCTTAAACTTCAACCCCGTTATTCTCACGTTAGGATCCTTGTACTCGTAGAGTAACGAGATTTTCGGTACCGTACGGTTAAAATCTACTTTATAAATTTTATTGCCTCCGGCAAAAAACACGGCCTTACCGTAAAGATAACAAGTTGTTACACTCACCTCATTCACACTCATCCCTCCGGGAAGATCAAACGTATACTCACCGGCACATATAGCCTCCTTAGCTTCTTCACCAAAACCGGCAGCATTCAAATCATACACGTGAATCTTCCGATCGGAAGTCGAGAAAAAGGTTGCCAGTACCCCGTACGATCCATCAACATCATAATACATATTCATATTAATCATCTCCTTGTCATCTCCAATATTATCCGGATCGAACACATTCTTAACCCGAGGATTTTCTCCGATTCTCGCAAGCTTTTTCACCGTTTTGCTTGGTTTAAAATAGTCTTCAACTCCATATTTTCGAAAGTACTGGTTATACATATACCCTTCCATAAAATCATTATAAATACCGGTTTTCAAGAAACGGTAATTTTGCTCATCATAAAGAATAAAACCTATACTTCTCAAGGGAGCTACCTTCGTAATTTTGAATTCAGAAGCATCAGCATCATTTTCCCATTTAAGCGGATAATATACAGCGTAACCGTCAGCATTCGCCATGTATAACTTCCCGTTATCAGATAATATCTCTCCCAACACCGGTTCATAAGTATAAGTTGCCAACCACTCCGGTACAAAATTTTCATCATGTTGTACCTTTTTGATATGCAACATCTCACGATAAGTCCATACCTGTTCAAACGAAATGGCATCCATCAAATACACATCTTGATCCGTTCCGACAAATACCACCGGTTTTTGCTTATTAACAATAGCTCCCTGTGGAGACCCGTACATCCAATCCGTTAACAGGTATTTGGGTGTACCACCAATAGGCAAATCTTTTCCCACATCCAATTTGTAGGCATCGGGTATAACCACCCCGCCACTTCCTTCGCCATCTACAGCCCCCAGCCCGCATTTACCTTCATTATACTGAAGGACAAACCAACTACGGCTATAGGGAACAATAGGCTTCACGGTCGTTTGCTTATACCACTCGCTCCCATCTTCCCGGTGATCCTGCACCCGCAAACGAACGGACAAAGAATTCACATCCGCTGGCTGAAACAACAATTCACATACTTTTTCCTCCCCGCAAGGAATCCACTCGCTCAATCCCACATTATTCTTCTTCTCTTTTTCCCACA
>ERZ835109.1823-NODE-1823-length-15769-cov-3.058610_pt1 | contig 15769 bp, 10 predicted proteins | sample MGYA00519946_ERZ835109 | MGnify/ENA primary metagenome ERZ835109 (study PRJEB31850, sample SAMEA3708771) | human gut metagenome | biome: human gut; feature: human-associated habitat; material: faeces | place: China | collected 2014 ...
AGACCATATAAAAGAAAAATTAATCATGGTGAGGCTGTGAGAATGATTGTTAATGGTGAGTGTGGAAGTTTTTCACCAAAAGTTATTCTTTCGTTTATTATTGCTTCTATGAATAAAATGTGGATTGAAAAAGTAAGTAAATAATTTAAATATTAAAGAGTAATCTAATTTTGTAAATTATGATTGCTTTTTTTATTACATTGCTTTTTACACATAGTTTACAAAAAATGTATGAATTCTTTTCCTATTCTGTGCATTATAGAAAGATTGTGAATATATTAAAATAATATTCAGAAATGATTATTATTTAAGATAAATTTTGCAATTTTATAAAAAGCCGATATAAGAGGTAGCGTATAACTAAATCATCAATCACTTTATTGTAGAAAAACGAAGATATCTAAAATTTTAAAAGTTTCCTAGTTTCATGGAAGTAAGGTGATTTGTTTGTTAAACAAAATTAAAAAAATAATTTGTATAGACATAATGGTTTGGGTATGTGTTATCTCTTTGTTTTTACAAACTGTTGTTGTCTATGCGTTAAATTCATCTGATGATTCAATTTCAAAGGAAACTATTGTTGAAAATAACACAAGCTCACAATCAGATGATTCAATAGATATCAGTGATATTTATGAAAATAATGTAATAAAAATTTATAATACAAAACAGCTTCAAGCAATTGGCTCAAATTCAATTGTTACATCTACAGATAATGATGAAAGTAATTACGGTACTGGTCAACAAATTTCAGTAAATGATGAATATATAACATATTCTCTTTCTTCCAAGTATCAACTTATGAAAGATATTTCATTAAATGGAAATGACATATGGACTTTACCAAGCGACTTTACAGGCGCATTTAATCATGGAACTGTAGATGAAAATTCAACATTGTATGATTCATCAACAGATACAATCTATATTTATAATGATTATCAATTAAAAATTATTCAATCGGATAATTCTGAAAATGAACCTGTTATGTCTCAAGATATGTTACCAGAGTGTGTTGGGATGGGACAACCTGTTTATTCAGATAATAGTTCTAATTATCTAACTTATAGCAAATCACATAACTATGTATTATCGAAAAACTTTACAGGTGAGATGCCAGAAACTAAAGCAAATCAAATATCAAATATAAGTACTGAAAATTGTGAAGGACGAGATTTTAATGGTCAAGTTGTTAAAACGATTGGTGACAAAACTTATATTCTTATAGGCAATGAAAAACAGTTACGAAAAATAGGATCTGATGAAACTGTTTATGGTGCAGTTTATCAAGTTTATTTACATGATGCCAATTGGTATGTAGATGAAGATGAAAATGGTAATCCGATAATGCTATATGGTGGAGATGCTGATTTAAAAAAATCTCAAAATGGTAATGCAAATTTTGAATTTGGAAAAAATAATATACATGATAAGGATAAAAAACAAAGTAAATATAGTTTGTATCCATATATATGGGGAAGATGTGGAGTCAATCAATCTACTGGTGAAATTGATCCAACATTGGATATAGATAAAGCTACTAATCAAAAATATTCTTCAAATGCTAATTATATTATTTTTAGGAATATTGATTTATCCGATGAAAATTGGACACCGTTGATGTTTCAAGGAACAATGATTGGTTCAAAGGGCGATGGTAAATCAACGTTATGGAATAATGATACTAGTGTTATCGATTATAGCAAAGCAACTGATTTAAATATAGGAGACAAACCAGTTATTTCTAATGTGAATGTTAGTCAAACATCTGAATTGGATGTTGGAAAGCAAATGGGAGTTGGTTTCTTTGCCACTTTATCAAATGAAGCAAGTGACAGTGATTTAGGATTGAGCAAAGGAACTGTAACAGTAAAAAACCTTAAATTCAATAAAATAAATGTTGATAATGAAACAACAAAAACAAAATTTGATCAAACGTTAATAAGTGGATTAACTTCAACTTTAGGATTAACATTAGGAGCACTATTAGGTGGATTAACATGGTTACTTACTTTTGGAAATGTTAATACTGGATTAACAAAAACACTCAGCAGTATATTAAATGCTCGTAAGGATGACCCAACAGCTTTAGCTACGGGATGTTTTGCAGGTCGTGTAGTGGGGGATGTAGCAATATCTGACTGTGAACTGGATGATGTGAAAGTAACAAATGCCAATAGTAATACAGGTGGATTTATTGGATATATTTCAGGAAAGACGGAGTATGATGGTTTATCAAAAGGATTAGGTGGAACGGCTACTCTATTGGCAAAAATTTTAAATGTGATTCCTGGTCTTGGCTTAGGTGATTTGATTACTATTCTTTTAGGAAACGCTATTCCAGTAGATAAATTGATCCCTACAAAGTATATCAATGCTTATGTTGAAAATTGTTCAATCAATAATTTAACAGGAAATATAGGAACAAATAATGATAAGATTGAAAATTCTGGTGGATTTATCGGTCAACAAAAAGGAACTGTCGTAAAAGATTGCCAAATTACAAACAGCAACTTCAATGTCAAAGCTAATAATTATAGTGGCGGATTTGTAGGATTAGCTAGAGATGATGTCATAGAAGGTACTTTATCGGGTGCTTTAGATATAGAAACTCAATTGCCTAAAATGAATCCTGAAAGTTTGTTTTTAAATTGTTCAGTATCTGCGAGTGATTTGACAATTTCGGGCAATGGATATCAAGGTGGTTTTGCTGGAGCAATGGCCAACACGTCGGCTATAAATTGTAATGTTAATGTTAGTGATAAATTAACGGTATCTTCCGGTGGAGATAATTCTGGTGGCTTTGCTGGAATCGCAACAATTGGATGGGCTGCTGATTTAGGAAAAGGTGATACGAAAGATAACTTATTAGGTGGGGTTGTTGACTTAGTTGTGAAACTTTTAAGCAGTAATCAAAATGCAACATCATCATTACTTTCTCTTGCTGGTGTGAGTCCTTCTCATATATTAGGATGTCAAATAAATGCTCCATGCAGTGTTGAAGGAAAAAATTACACAGGTGGATTGATAGGCAGAGGTGATGGTGTTTATCTTACAAAATCTAATACCGATAATTTAAGTAAGGTTTCATATTTTAAAAATAATATCTTTTCAATGGATGGAATCGAAGAAAAAAATATCATTATTAATGGTTTGAAATCCGTGGATGGTGAAAATTGTGTTGGTGGTATTTCTGGCTCAGTGGGAACAGCAAGTGTAGCAGGACTTTTAAATACAACTTTAGGTGTTGCAGAATATTTAGGATTTAATGCTAATTCTATTTCACTTACTGGTTCTACAGAAGGTATAACTATTGGTGGTAAAGGAAAAAGAGTTGGTGGTGCTTTTGGTGAAGCAATCGGTGGTTCTATTAGTTCGGTTACAGTAACAAATTTAAATAATATTTCAGGAGAAAATATTGTAGGTGGATTTATAGGCGTATCTGGTCCAGGTGATCTTGCAGGAACTGATAATGGTTTGACAGTAAATCTTTTAGGATTAAATTATATTTTAAAATTAAGCAATCTTCTTTCTTTGGGACAAGCAGTTGAAGTCAATATAGATTCTTCGTCTGTAAGTGGTATTAATTCTGGATTTACTGTAGAAGCTACGGGATCAAGAGAAGATAATTCAACAACTGATTATGTAGCAGCTGGATTTGTTGCTAAAAGTAATAGTACAAAAATAAATGATGCAAAAGTTAATAATTTGAAAACAGTAACTTCTACAGATGATGGAGGTTACTCTGGCGGATTTATTGGTATTTCAAAAACAGGCGGTTTAGCTGAAGTTGGAGATGAAACAGAAATAAAAAAATTGATTTCGGCTAATGGATTATTAAATGCTGTAGGATATTTAATTCCGTCATATCAACAATGTTATGTAAGTTATATAGATAATGGTGGTGTACGAGGAGATATTGCAGGAGGATTTGTTGGAGATTTCCAAAGTGGTATTGTTGAAAATGATGAAAATAATGCTTATGCAATACAAAATATTTCATATGTTAAAGGAAAAACTTATGCAGGGGGCTTCGGTGGAAAGGTTTATTCTGGAGCTTTAGCAGATTCAACAAAAGGAATAAGTATTTTAGGCGGTTTAGCAGATTTGAATATTCAAATCTCTGATTTATTGAGTTTAATACAGGTTTATATTCCTATTATTAAAAATGCTGGTGTTCAATCTAATGGATTGGTCGTTAGCTGTGATACATATAAGTCAACGGATTTAAATTCAGGTAGTGCTGGCGGATATATAGGTTATGGTAGTGCTGTAAGAGTTTCTAATAGTAGTGTAACTAAGTTAAAACATACAACAGTAAAAACACCTAATGCAAATATTAATGATACAGACAGTTCTTCTTATTTTGGAGAGTCTTCAAGTTATGCCATTTCAGCACCTAAAAATGCTGGAGGCTATGTAGGAAAATTAGATATAGGTTCTACGGCATCTGTTGGTGGTGGATTGAAGACATTGGGAACAAATATAAATTTGGCAAATATTTTATCTGCGTTAGATGTAACAGCTTCTAAAATTGAAAATTCAGATGTAACTGGTGCGGTTGGTGGTTTTTCTGTTAAAGCAAATGGTTTGGATGAAAATAAAACAATTGGTAATGCAGGTGGCTTTGTTGGAACCGACTATGGTTCACAAATTCAAAATAGCAATGTCAATAATTTCTCTTACATCATAGGTCAAGAAACTGCTGGTGGTTATGCAGGAAATATTCAACCAGGAAGTGTTGCAGATGTATTAGGTAAAACGGAAATCTTAAAAGGATTAATTTCAGTAGATAGTTTAACAAGTGTGTTGCAATCATTTATTCCTATGATCTATAATTCTCAAACTACTTGTATTCCTTGTGGTGGAGCAGTTCGTGCTGATGCCATAAGTAATGAAACATTAAAAGGATGCGCGGGAGGTTATGTGGGTTATAACCTAGGTGGTCGTATTGAAGGAAATTCTACAAGAAAATGGAATGGAAAAATACCTACAGTTCAAAAAGAATGTGCAGTCTATAGGTTAAGAGCTGTTTATGGATATGAATATGCGGGAGGATTTAGTGGCAGAACGGATTGTGCCAATACAGTTGATACAGGAAATATCAGTGTACTTTATGGACTCATTAATTTAGATAATCCATTATCAGCCTTGAGTGCTGTTTATCCAACTGAAACTAATACAGCAACTTATGGACCACTTCGAGGTTTAACAACAGAAGTATGGAATTCTTGGGTAAAAGCAGTAGGAGTCAATGGTGCTTATGGTAAAAAATTCCAAGAACTTGGAGAAGTTGATAATCAAGACGAGTTAGATAAAATTATTGATCAATATGCCTATGGCTATGAAGTAAAAGCTGGAAGAACAAATGCTGGTTCAAACGATTATCAAGGCGGTATTGCTGGTGGTTATGTTGGTCAAATGAATGGAGGAAAAGTAACTTTTGCTAATGCTAGAGATTTAAAAGATGTTACAGCTTTAAAAAGCAGTGGTGGTTTTGCTGGTGAAATGATTTCATCAGGAGTTGCTAATGTTGGAGATATAAACTTAGGTAATAAATTAAATGTGGTAGGCTCACTTCCAATATTGCAAAGTTTCATTCCTGTGGTAAAAACTTCGTCTGTTATAGGTTATCAATCAGGAGCAACAATATCTACTACTGGAACTGATTTTGATAATGATGAAGGAAACAGTGGTGGATTTGTTGGAAAAGTTGTTGGTGGAACAATACAGGGAACACAAGATCAGTATTGTTTGGCTGATCAATTAAAAGTAATCAATGGAAGTCAAAATGTCGGTGGCTTTGCTGGTAATATTCAACCAGGAAGTGCTGTGACTTTGAATACTTCATCCAATACAGGATTATTATCAAAACTACTTAAGTATTTATTAGGCAATGCAGGAAATCTTGCCAAAGTATTGAATGCGACTCTTTCAATAGTTGATTATGCCAAGGTGGATGCATGGAATGATTATGGATTAAGTGTTAACGGTTCATATACATTAGAAAATGATGAAAATACAAAATATGCAAATCAAGCAGGTGGTTTTGTAGGTACTGCAGGAGGAGCAATTTTTGGTGATAAAGATGCAAATTCAGTAAGAGTTGAGGCAAATAATATTAGAAATGTTGTTGGTGGAAGACATGCTGGTGGGTTCTTTGGATTGGCGGATGTTTCTTCTGTTGCTCAAGTTGGAAATGATGATTCTGATCAAATTCTAAATTTGATTAAATTAGGAAATATTGATGTATTAGATGCCTTTAGAACTTATGTTTATCAAGCAAAAGTAACTGGATCAAATGATAATGGACTTTCAGTATGTGCAAATGATGAAAGTCAGGAAGGAACATTGGACAGTAAAGTACAGACAGGAAATGCAGGTGGATTTGGTGGAAGCTTGCTAGATGGTTCAATAAAAAATTCGAGTGTTACTGGATTAAATAAAGTCAAAGCTAAAAACTATGCCGGTGGTTTTGTTGGTCACATGGGAAAGAGTGGTGTGGTTGATCTAGATGAAGCTGGTGTTGGTACAGGAAAATTATTAAATGCCACAGCTGGTGTCTTAGATATTTTTGGTTCTCATAGTGACAACTGTTCAGTTATTGGTATTCCAGTTGGATTTACTATTTCAAGTGAAAGTGGTAAGGAACCTATTTCTGGTGGTTTTGTTGGTTATGCTGATTTAGGAAGAATGAGCAATTGCAATGTAGAAAACATAAAGAAAGTGGCTAGTGATCAAATAGCAGGAGGCTTTGTTGGTAAAACAAGTTTTGAATATTTAGCTGATATTGACTTAGGTTCTAGCTATTTATTGGATCCGATACTTTCAATCGTCAATAAACTTCTAGATATTCTATATGTGGGAGATTTAGAAAATGTTGGCCTTATAGATATCAATTTAGGTTCACTATTAAAATTACAAGTTTTAGCTAAAGGAAATGCTTTATCAGTTACTTTGTTAGGATTAACTATTTCAGTAGCACTTGATAAAGATAGAGGAGATGGAACAAGTGACCTGGCAAAAATAACAATTGGTGATTCTTATATAGAAATCCCATGTTCAAATATTGATGGAAATCATATTGCTGACAGTGAGAAAGAAAATATTAAAGTAGGACTTATCAAATCAAACAGAACAAAAGTAGATGGATGCTCGATAACAGGTATTCATGATGGATATGATGTTTTTGGTGGAAAAGCAAATGATTCACATGATGGAAGTGAAGAAAATGGTCAAGCAGGTGGATTTATTGGTTATAACAATGAAGGATTGATTGAAAACAATGAAATGTATTTAGCTGATACGATTAGAGGAACAAGTAATCAAATAGGACCTTTTTCTGGAACAACGTCTTTAAATTCTAGTTATGACTTTAATACAAAGAAGAATATTGAAGGTAAAGATAATACGTACAGGATTTATAGAACAAGGAGTGATTCCTTGATTGATATTATAAAAAATTCATCTTTGTATAGTAAAAAGGATTCAGATTTTGATAATTGGAATGTCTTCAAAATAAGCCATTATGATAAGGTACAAAAATATGATGACTTAAAAGATGCCAAATTAGCAAATGAAACAGAAAGTGAAACCGTTGATTTAAATGCCTATGTCTCTCCAGCAAAAGCTGTATTGATGGATGATACAGAAGTATCTGATAACGAAGATGGTACGACACCTGTCCCTTCAGATACACAAGATCCTTGCAATGAAAAAGTAAACATTACTATCAATAAGCTATGGAAAGATTTAAGTGATAAACAAAAAGAACGTCCAGATACGATTACAGTGACGTTAACAAGAACATATATGAAAGGAAGTGATGAAATATCAGAGAAAGTAGGGGATTATACTTTATCAACTAATGATGTAACTGATTCTAAAAATACTTGGCAAACAATTATTAAAGGATTAGATGCCTATACAACATTAGAAGATGGAAGTAAAGCTTATTATACTTATTCAGTTACAGAGTCTGAAGTAGAAAATTATATAACATCTATTGAAGAATCTGATGATGGATATACGTTTACGATAACAAATAAAGATATGCCTCTTTTACCAGATTTAGGTGGAAAAGGAACAATGTTATTTGTTTTAGTAGGTATAGTAGGTGTATTAGCAGTTTTGTTATCGTACAAAAAAAGTAAAAAAGCGAACAATATTAAAGAATAGAGGAATATGAAAATGAAAAACAAATTAAAGAAAGTAGTAGCATATGTACTTTCATTTATGATGCTATTTACAATGTCAGCAATGAATATTGGTTCAGTATCTGCAGCAAGTACAGGCAGTATCACATTAAATGTGGCTCAACACGATATAGGTGCTACAACATTTAGTGTATATAAACTAATGGATGCAACTTCAGCTAATGATAAAATTGCTTATACGGTAAATAGCGATTTCAAAGAATTTTTTAAACAAACTGATGTAGCAAATTCAGAAGATGATGAAGTGGTATACAATTATATAAAGAATCATGTTAAAAACGATGATTTTACAACTAAATTAAAAACATATGTAGCTAGTAAGAATATTTCTAAAGTTACTTTGTTACAAAGTAATTTGAAAGCTAATAATTTAGAATATGGATATTATGCTATTATTCCATCAATTGATACATATAAACCAATGTATACAACTTTATCAAATAGTAACCAAACAGTATATTTAAAAGGTTTAGAACCAGATGTTGATAAAAAAGCAGATGGTAAAAATTGGACTTCAGCACAAATTGGTGAAACTGTTCGCTTTACTGTTGATTCAATGGTTCCAAATATGACAGGGTTTGATCATTATGTATATAAATTTACTGATGCAATGTCATCAGGATTAACTGTATCAGAAGCTGATTTAAATATGAAAATTACCATGGGTGATACAGAATTAACAGCAGGTAATGATTATACTGTAACTGTTGAAAATCAAAAAATTATAGTTGATTTTGGTGATTTTATTAAATATAAAGAACATGCAAATGAAACTTTAAAATTCGAATATCAAGCAACATTAAATTCTAATGCTGTAACAGATGATAAAACTACCAATACGGCTACAATTCAATATGGTCATGATGTTGATTCATTAAGTGATCCAAAAACAGATACAACTACTATTAAAACACATAATTTAAGAATTACTAAAGTAGAAACAGGTACAGATACTCCATTGGCTGGTGCAAAATTTAATCTTTATAAAGGAACTAGTACAACAGGTGAGCCAATTCATTTTGTTCAAGGTGCTAATGGCACTTATACAGTAACAACAGCTGAAAATGGAATTACTGAATTAGTTACACCAAGTACTGGTATTATTAATGTTAAAGGGTTAGATGATGGAGATTATAGATTAGTTGAAACTGAAGCACCAGAAGGTTATAACAAATTAAAATCACCAAAAGAAATTAATATTAAAGCAGAATCTTCTGATAATGGTGAAAACGTAACAGTAAGCGGTAATGATATTACTGTAGAAAACAGCACAGAATCATGGTTACCAGAAACTGGTGGTATGGGTACAGTTATCTTTACAGTAGTAGGGGTAGTTGGTGTGTTAGTTATTCTTTCAACTTACTTTAAAAAAGGTAAAAAAGAAGAAGCTTAATTGAATTATTAATTAAAGTATCTCATAGATATTAAATGTATGAAAGATATATTAAGAAAAATCAAATTATTTGATGTTATTAGAGCTATTTTATTAGTGTTTTTCCTAGGTGTATTGCTTTATCCAACAGTAAGTGATTACCTAGGAAGAATACATAGCTCGAAAGCTATAACTTCTTACAATGATGAAGTTAAAGGAATAGATAAAGCTACAAAAAATAAAATGTTAAAAGAAGCACAGGAATATAATCAATCATTAGTAAATACTAAATTATATGATCCATTTTCTACAACAGGTAAACCAAGTGAAGAATACATGAATTTGCTTAATGTTTCTAGTGATGGCATGATGGCTTATCTACAAATACCTAAGATTGATGTGAAGTTACCTATTTATCATTCAACAAATAATGGTGTTTTACAAAAAGGTGTGGGGCATATGGAAGGTTCTTCTTTGCCTATAGGTGGAACAAGTACGCATGCTGTTTTATCTGGGCATAGAGGATTACCAAATTCAAAGCTGTTTACAGATCTTGACAAGATGAAAGTTGGAGATATTTTCTATATTTCTGTTCTAGGTGATACGTTAGCTTATGAAGTAGATCAAATTAAAACAGTATTGCCCTCTCAAACGGATGATATTGAAATTGTAGATGATGAAGATTATGTTACGCTTGTTACTTGTACACCTTATTCTGTTAATACTCATAGATTGCTTGTAAGAGGAAAAAGAACAGATTATAAAGAAGCGATAAAGAAAACACCGAATGAGGTCAATAATGGTATACATATTCCTTATGAGGTAAAATTAGCATTTTTAAGTTTTATTATTATAGGAATTATTATATTTATTTGGAGGAGGCGATAACATGATAAATGCAAAAAGATTATTTATTATTGTATTTACATGCTTATTGTCTCTTTCAATTAATAATGTTTATGCTCAAAATCATGGTTCTTTAACGATTCACTGTCATTATTTAGATGTGCACAACCATATTTTTAATATTAGTCAAGATCATATTGCGTTGATAAAAATAGCTGATTATGATGGAAATAATTATCATGTGTTAGAAAAATATTCTAAACTTGTTACAATTAATAAAGATATGTCAGCTTCTGAGCAAAATGGAGTTACTACTAAATTGATGGATTATATTAAAAAAAATAATATTGATTATGATGAAGAATTAATAACCAATCAAAGAGGAGAAGCTACTTTTAGAGATTTAGACTATGGAATATATATAATCTATGAACATAATGAAAGTGAGTTTGCATATAAGATGGAACCTTTTATTATTTCAATCCCACTTCTTGAAAAAGAAGATGACGGATCATATGAAAAGGATTATGATGTAGATGTTGAACCGAAGTATTCAAGAATGAGACCTGGAATTGATGAAGAACCAGATGATAAAATTCCTAGTAATGATGAGAATTTTAAGAAAGAAAAAAATTTCAGTCAAACATCCAATTACAAGGATAATCAAAAATTAAAAACAGGAGATTATTATAATCCCGAATATTGGTTATTACTTATGATTATGTCTATTATAATATTTATCATGTTTAATAGGGAAAATATTAGACATTAAAATTTTTAAGATTATGTAGAGGAAAAGTAAGCGCCAAATAAAATAGTGTATTTAAAGAAGTCGATTGAATTGATATAATAATCAATTTAGTCGGCTTTTATCTCAAATTCTTCTTTTATTTCTTCACTCCATGGTAAGAACCAGTCCAGTCTTTCTGGATCTTCAACCAGATCTTGTTGAGGTAAATAATCCAGAATGAATTCAATATAATCATATGGATTAAGTTTATTGGATTTAGCTGTTTCAATCAAGCTGAAGACTGCAGCACTTGCTTCAGCTCCTTTAGTAGAAGTTGAAAACAGCCTGTTCTTTCGACCAACTGTAAATGGTCTGATTGTACGTTCATCTAATGAATTTGTTATAGGTACAAGACCATCTTCTAAAAATGAACGCAGTCCTGCCTCGTAATTCAAGGCATATTGTATAGTTTTTCCTGTCTTAGAAGCTGTTAACACCTTGTTTTGGTTATCCTTGTACCATGAAAAGAAGTCATCAACTAATGGCTTTGATTTTTCTTGACGTACTTTCACCTTTTTATCAGGTGATAATGTTTCGATTTGTTTTTCTATCGCAAACAGTCTGGCTATTTTTTCAACAGCTGTATTTGCGAGTGTATCTGATGCATTCTTCATATCTACAGGCAATGCATCATAGAACTTTCTTCTGGCATGCGCCCAACAGTAGGCATTGGTCACACCATCTATATGGTTATATCCATAATAGCCATCAGTGATGATAGTACCCTCAAACCCTTTAAGAAATTCTTGAGGGTTGGTTGCATTTTTGTCAGGTCTGTAATCAAATATAGATAGGTTACACTTCATTGGAGATGAACCATTTGCTGTACTACTAGGAGATGATGTGGTTGTCAATAAAGAAGGAAAACCAGCTTTAAAACAATTAATAGAACAATATAGTAAAACATCAGCATCAGTAATCGGAGTACAAACAGTCGATAAAAAAGATGTCAGCAAATATGGAATCGTAGAACCATCAAAATCACATCCAGCAAAAGGAAGACTGGTAAAACTAACAGATATGGTAGAAAAACCAGCAGTAGAGAAAGCACCAAGTCAACTAGCAGTCTTAGGGAGATATGTATTGACACCTGAAATCTTTGAATTGTTAGAAACACAAGGAAAAGGAGCAGGAGGAGAAATCCAATTAACAGATGCTATTAAAAGATTATTAGATAGACAAGCAGTCTATGCGTATGATTTTGAAGGAAAGAGATATGATGTAGGAGATAAGTTCGGATTTATCAAAGCAACAATAGATTTTTCATTAGACAGAGAAGATTTACATGATCAAGTAAGTAAACATATTCAAGATATTGTCAATAATAAGTAGTGATAGGAAGGTAATTTAAATTGGATATATATCAAACTGTTATTTCTCATTATCCTCATTGGAGTAAAATAGAATTAATTGCTGTAGTTATAGTAATGATTATAAGCTTTATTATTTTAGATAGATTTTATAAAAAAGATAAAATAAATAAAATACAAATGTTTTTTTGTATTTTATTTATTATCTATTTATTACATGTTTTTGGATCTACTGTTTTTTCTAGATTACCAAGTAAAAGAATATGTAAGTTAGAAGTATTTTGGTCATGGAAAGAAATATTAAATTCAATGAATACGACATATCCAAAGTATGAATTGTTCTTGGAAAATATATTAAATGTTATTATGCTTTTACCTTTAGGTATCTTTTTACCATTAGTATATGGTAAAAAGATAGATTGGAAGGTAGGTTTATTGATGGGTTTTTGTATTTCCTTTTCTATTGAATTGATGCAATTGGTTTTATGTAGAGGAATGTTTGATGTTGATGATATTATTCATAATAGTTTGGTTTTTTTAATAGGAATAGTGATTATTAACAAAGTATTATTAATGAATAAAATAAGCTAGCAGCCTTAAATTTAGAGGCTGCTTTTTTGCTATTTGATCTAAATTTTATGTTTACATTATTTGTATCTTGTACAATAATAAGATACAAATAATGACTAACAACCAAGGTTGGTAGAAAGGAAAAAGTATATTGTATAAATATACAGTATATTAGTAGTTAAAACATTGGATATATTTCAAACCATTATTTCTTATTATCCTAAATGAAGTAAAATAGAATTAATAACTATAATTATTGTAATGATTATCAGTTTTATCATATTAGAAAGATATTATAAAAAGAATAAGATAACTAAAACACAAATGTGTTTTAGTATCTTATTTATTATTTATCTTTTACATGTTTATGGATCAACAGTATTTTCTAGATTACCAAGTACTAGAAAATATCAACTAGAAGTATTTTGGTCATGGAAAGAGATTATTCATCCTATAGGGAGATTGGGAACTGCTTCTAGATATGATTTGTTATTGGAAAATATATTAAATATTGTTATGCTTTTACCAATTGGAATCTTTTTACCATTAGCATATGGTAAAAAAATAGATTGGAAGATTGGATTATTAATAGGTATTGGTATTTCTTTTTCTATTGAGTTATTACAATTAGTCTTATGCAGAGGTTTATTTGAGTTTGATGATATTATTCATAATAGTTTAGGTTTTTTAATAGGTATATTGATAAGTAATAGAATATTAAGAAAAAGTTGTAAATAAAAGTAAATATATGTCGTTCACGCACGAAAAGTAGCCGTTCGTGAACGAAAACAGTAAACAGATAACACAAGTTGTATAATTAATATGTTTTATCTATTTATTTTGTATAGAAATGTAAGCGGTAACGCAATTAAAGAAGGGGGTGTTTGTGTGGAAAATTTATTAGGTAAAATAACTTTATATGATTTTGTAGCAATGATTATTCCAGGGTTGTTAGTTACATTATCATATGTAAGTATTTATGCAAAAGAATTTTACCATTTTTATAAAGATATTGGTAATTCTTTTGTTTCAGGAATTTTAATTTTGGTAGTGAGTTATTGTGTTGGGTGGATTGTTTCTGAAATTGGAAATATTATATTTAGTAATAAAAATAAATCTACGAAGGATGTTAATACAAATATACAGCCAGATTTGTTAGAAAAGTATAAAGAAGCTTTAGAAACATATTTAGAAAATACTGTTAATATGAATGATATAGAAAAATACGGGGATATGGCTAATGCACTTATTCAAAGTGATTCTAAATATTCGAGAATTCATAATTACAATTCTAGTAAATCTTTTTCAAAGAACTTAGGAAGTGCATGTTTATTTATTGTTTTTGCTATGATTATTCATATTATTATATGTTTAGTTTATTTATGCAATAAAATTAAAATACCATATTACTTATTTGTGAAAATATCAGCGTGTATAATTTTAATTATTTTTTGTGTTTTTGGTTATAAAGTGATGAAGAAAAGATTTCAATCTTTTAGTTCTAAAGTAAATATTTACATTTGTACATATTTTATAGATTATGTTAAGCATATGGAAATAGAAAATTCTAACGAAGAAAATAAATGTATAAATAATGTAGCAGTAGAAATAAATCACAGTAATAAGGAAGAGAGGAAATGAAATTATGAATCAAGATGAAGAAAGACATATTGGAGTTCATCATGGGGCTAGGGAACTTGAAAATAATGTATTGTTACAAAGTATACCGGGATTAAAAGACTTGTATACAACGTTAGATCAATTTAGAAGCGTAGCATATAATTATAATAATCCTAATTATCTTAATAAAGAAAAAGATGTAAAAAATGGTAGAGAGAAGTTCAATAATAATATCTCTATTTTAGCGAATAGAGGTATGGGTAAATCATCGGCGTTACTTACAATTATCAGGGAAATTACGAATGGTCGGTTATTTGTTAAAGAAAATTATAGTGAAAATAATATAGATATTATTAATCCTATGATTGATCCAGAAGATATTCAATCTGATATTTTAGGTTGGGTTATAGCTTCTTTATCACAAAGAATTGATGATATGGAAAATATGTTAAAGAAAAATAGCAAGCTTTTATTCTCTTTAGAACAATCACCAAATGATTTATTAAAAGAATTAAAAGAAAAGAAAAACTGGTATGTAAACAGAGGACTAGAAGACTACTGGAAAATAAAAAAGCAACAAAACGAAAACTCAAAAATCATTAGTTAAAAAATAGAGGTTACAATTCACAATTTCAAAAACAAAAAGCACTAAAATAGTAGAAAAATAGGAAATTTTTAGAAGAAAAGTGATTGACAAACCTAAAAAAACGTGATAAAATAGCACTGTTCAAAAAAAGTGTTATTTTTTTTGAATCTCTACTCACAAAACCAAAAGTGGGTTAAAAATCCAAAGGGAGGTGAAATCAATGAATAAATACGAAAGTATTATCATTGTAAATCCAAATTTAGACGAAGCAGGAGTAAAAGCATTAGAAGATAAATTTACAGGATTAATCAATGAAAATGGAAAAGTAGAATCAATCGACAAAATGGGAAAAAGAAAATTAGCTTATGAAATCAAAAAACAACAAGAAGGAATATACGAAGTAATCAATTTTGAATCAAAACCAGAAGCTATAACAGAATTAGAAAGAATCTACAGAAT
>ERZ835109.1825-NODE-1825-length-15749-cov-2.576207_pt1 | contig 15749 bp, 12 predicted proteins | sample MGYA00519946_ERZ835109 | MGnify/ENA primary metagenome ERZ835109 (study PRJEB31850, sample SAMEA3708771) | human gut metagenome | biome: human gut; feature: human-associated habitat; material: faeces | place: China | collected 2014 ...
AATTACAACTGATCCAACAAATCGCCATTTGATTGCTGTGTCAGCACCGCTTACTGGTGTGTACAGTGTAAACAGAGGATATTGTATTTTCCGCCAGATTGATATTTTAAGTGAGACGAGCGATCATAACTACTATATTATTAATACGGGTACCTACTACGGATTGTCCGCCTACGATCGCATTATTTTAAATGCAGGTCTTGTAACCGAAAACCAGATCATCTATTAAAAGGAGAAATTGAAAATGGTAAGTGAAAACCTAGAGCAGGTAAAAGCTAATATAGAAGCAGCATGTAAAAGAGTTGGAAGAGATCCCAAAGATGTGCGTCTTGTTGCTGTCAGCAAGACAAAGCCGATTTCTTTAATTGAGGAGGCAATCGAAGCTGGTCAGGATACCTTCGGGGAAAACAAGGTTCAGGAAATGTGTGATAAAATGGAAGTGCTTCCAGACAATATAAAATGGCATATGATTGGTCATCTGCAGCGAAACAAGGTAAAATATATCGCAGGAAAAGTTGAATTGATTCATTCTGTGGACAGTATTCGTCTGGCAAAGCAAATCTCAGATGAGGCACAAAAACAATCAATTGAGATTTCAGTGCTTTTAGAGGTTAATGTAGCAAGAGAGGAAAGTAAGTTTGGCTTTTTTACAGAAGAAACAGAGGATGCCTGCAGAGAAATTTCCAAGATGCCTGGAATCCGTGTGAAAGGTTTAATGACAAGTGCTCCTTTTGTAGAGAACGCGGAGGATAATCGTAAATATTTTAAAAAATTATATGAATTAGCAGTTGACATTCAGAGTAAAAACATTGATAATATATCAATGAGAGAGCTATCTATGGGTATGACTGGAGATTATGTTGTAGCTGTTGAAGAGGGTGCAACGATTGTCCGGGTAGGAACTGGCATATTTGGTTCACGATAACACAAGAAGGAGAACAGTAATGGGTTTTTTAGACGGTTTTTTAAATAAGATGAATTTTTCTACCACCGACGAGTACGATGGAGATTATGACGATATGGATATGACAGAAGAAAACGAAGAAGAGGAGGAAGAAACCGCAGCTAGCGCAGCTGAGGAAAAGAAGGCTGATCAGGAGACTCCAAAGACAGAGTCTGCACCAGCTTCTTCTACAGCAACCTTCCGCAAGAAGTCAGCAAAAAATACCTCAAGCAAGGTGGTTTCTATGAATGGTGTTATGAAACAGTCAGAAGTATGTATGATCATTCCAAAGGAGTACAACGATACTAAGGATATCGCTGAGATCCTGCTTTCAGGAAAGACCGTAGTGCTTAATATGGAAGCAATGAACTTTGATACCGCACAGCGTGTAATTGACTTTACATCTGGTGCATGCTTTACAATGGGCGGCAATCTGCAGAAGATTTCCAAAAAGATCATCATTGCAACACCAAGCAATGTAGAGCTTTCTGGTGATTTCACTGAGCTTCTTGGTGACGATGATTCAACCGATATCAGCTCTTATAGTCTGAAGGTGTGATGAGATGAACAAAGAAGAACAGATGATTTGCAGTCATCTGCTGGATTTGGCAGAGGCATGCGACAGAAGAGGATACCCTATGGGCAGCGACTTTCTGACGCTCAATGAGCAGAATCTGTTTTTGGCTTTCTCAAAGGATAAGCTTCCGCCTGTTTCTATGGAGATGTGTGGTGGCTATGAACTTGCAGAACGAAAGATTATATTTTACAAGCCAGTAGGAGTTGGGGAGGAATACCCGGCTCCTATCTCTTTATTATCGGTTCAGCCTTTAATGAAGAAGTTTTCAGAAGAACTGACACACAGAGACTATCTGGGTGCACTTATGAATCTTGGCATTTCAAGAACAAAAACAGGCGATATAATCGTGCAGGATAAGCAGGCATATCTTATTGTATCAGAGTCGATTGCAGATTACATTTGTGAAAATTTGACCAGAATCCGTCATACAAGTGTTATGTGCAGGCAGATTGACTGGCAGGAGTTTGACTATAAGCCGCAGGTGAAGGAGGTCATGGGAAGCATCGCATCTGTACGTCTTGATGCAGTGATTGGACTGGCATTTTCTCAGTCAAGAAGTAAGCTGACTGGTTATATAAGTGAGGAGAAGGTACAGGTAAACGGAAAAGTGATTACATCAAATGCTTATAATTTAAAGGAAAATGATCTGATCTCTGTGCGTGGTCTTGGAAAGTTTCGCTATAAGGGAACCTCTGCCGTTACCAAAAAAGGAAGACTTATGGCATCAGTAGAAGTTTTTGTATAAGAAAGAGAGGAGTACAATGTCAAAAAGTTTAATGATCAATAATCAGGCACATGAGCCGATTTACGAGATCGTCTTTGAGACGGCGTTTGAAAAACTGGCAGAAAAGGTAAAGCAGATCGGTCTTGAGGGGAGAAAGGTCTGCATAGTAATGGATTCCAACACTAGCCATTTATATGGGGAAAAGGTACGAAAGGTGTTAGAGCCTGTATCTGCGAAGGTGATTTCCTTCCAGTTTCCGGCAGGAGAGCTTCATAAGACACTTGATGTAGTTCGCGACATTTATAAAGAGCTGATAGAATCTCATTTTGACCGTAAGGATTATTTGGCAGCGCTTGGCGGCGGTGTTGTAGGTGATATTACCGGATTTGCAGCGGCAACATATTTAAGAGGAATCTCATTTATACAGATTCCAACAACACTTCTTTCTCAGTCAGACAGCAGTGTCGGAGGAAAGACAGGCGTTGATTTTGATGGTTATAAAAATATGGTTGGTGCATTCTGCATGCCAAAGCTTGTATATATGAATGTTTCCACATTATCTACGATGGATGAAAGAGATTATCTTTCTGGAATGGGTGAAGTTGTAAAGCATGGTCTGATTCGCGATAAAAAGTTTTTTGACTGGCTGAAAATAAACCATGAAAAAATCTGTAGCCAGGATAATGAGACATTGATTGAGATGGATTATCATAACTGCAGTATTAAAGGAGAGGTAGTAGAGGAGGATCCGACCGAGCAGGGAATCCGCAGTCTTTTAAATTTTGGTCATACACTTGGTCATGCAATTGAAAAGCAAAAGGCAGGAGAATTGTATCATGGTGAGTGCGTTTCAATTGGTGCAGCAGCCGCAGCTTATATTAGTATGAAGCGGGGTTATCTTACAAAAGATGAGCTTCAGACTGTACTTGATGCGTTCACATCATTTAAGCTTCCAATAACAGTGACTGGTGTGGATAAAGAGGCAGCACTTGCAGCAACAAAAAGTGACAAAAAGATGCAGGGCAATCAGATACGTTTTATTTTGTTAAAGTCTCTTGGAGAGGCCGTTGTTGATAAGACTGTTACAATGGATGAGATGCGCGAGGCACTTGACTTTGTGTGTCAGGATGCGTGAGGTGAGTACATGAAAAAGAAACGAGCTGGTTTTGCAGCCCTTTTATGTACGCTGCTTATTGTACTTGATCAGATCACAAAGGCATTAACCGTGTCTGTGCTTAAGGTACATGACATTGTGGTAATTCCAGGCGTGCTTACATTGACCTATGTAGAGAACAGAGGTGCAGCATTTGGCATTTTCCAAAATAAAAAGATTTTTTTCTTTTTGATCACAGCTGTGATGATTGCTGTATTTGCATACTGCTATGTACGGCTGCTTAATCAAAAGTCATATCGTATTCTTAGAATGCTTTGTGTTACGTACACGGCAGGAGCACTTGGAAATCTGATTGACCGCATATTCAGAGGCTATGTAGTTGATATGATTTATTTTGTGCCAATCAATTTCCCAGTATTTAATGTGGCAGACTGCTATATTACTGTGTCAACAGTCATTCTCTTAATCGCGCTCTTTTTCTGCTATCAGGATGATGACTTTTCATTTTTAAAACCATCAGGAAAGGCAGGAAAAAAACATGAGTGAACTTCTGATTGTAGGAAGTGAGCAGGACAATACTCGTCTGGATCGTTTCCTGGCAGATCAGTATGAGGAATATACACGTTCTTTTCTGCAAAAGCTGATTGACCAGGGAAATGTATCAATAAATGGTATTTCTGTTAAAAAAAGTGGAATAAAGCTGAAGGAGAATGATGAAATTGCTGTTACGCTTCCAGAGCCGCAGCCGCTTGAGGTAGTTGCAGAGGATATACCTCTTGATATTTTGTATGAAGATGACGATGTCATTTTAATTAATAAGCCGAAGGGTATGGTGGTGCATCCAGCGGCGGGTCATACATCTGGTACAATCGTGAATGCACTTCTGTATCACTGTAAAGACAGTCTTTCAGGAATCAATGGAGTGATTCGTCCTGGAATCGTTCACAGAATTGATATGGATACGACAGGTGTTATAATTGCCTGTAAAAACGATGCATCGCACAACTGCATTGCAGCGCAGCTAAAGGAGCATTCAATCACAAGACGTTACTATGCCATTGTCCACGGCAATTTAAAAGAAGACGAGGGAGTGATTGACGCACCGATTGGCCGTGATCCAAATAATAGAAAGCGCATGGCAATCAATCATAAAAATGGAAAAAATGCAGTAACGCACTATAAGGTATTGGAGAGATTTGGGCGCTTTACATGGATAGAGTGCCGCCTTGAGACTGGCCGTACACATCAGATTAGAGTCCATATGGCATCTATTGGTCACCCATTGTTGGGAGATGCTCTTTACGGGCCTGCAAAATGCCCATATCAGCTTCAGGGTCAGACACTGCATGCGTATGTGTTAGGTTTTATTCATCCGTCTACAGGGGAATATATGGAGTTTCAGGCACCGCTTCCTGATTATTTTGAAGATCTTCTGAAAAAGCTTCGCCAATCATCCGCAGGATAAAAATAAAAGGATAAAAAGTATGAAGAAAATAATTGCAAAAATCTTTTCACCGTGGGGACTTGTACCGCTTATTATGGCATTGTTGTGCAATTTTGCTGTATATAGCGGCTGCAATGCGCTTACACGAAACTGGAATCTTCATAGTCTTGCAATTCCACTTGATAAGCAGATTCCATTGATCCCATGGACGATAGTAATTTACTTTGGCTGCTATATTTTTTGGATTATCAATTATATTTTGATTTACAGAAGAAGCAGAGAATATGCCTACCGTTTTTTCGTCGCGGATTTTTTATCACGAATTGTATGTCTGGTTTTTTTTATATGCTATCCGACTACACTGGTACGTCCCGCTGTAGAAGGGGAGGGGATTTTTAATGATGCCATTCGTTTTCTTTACAAAATTGATGCGCCAACAAATCTTTTTCCATCTATTCACTGCCTTGTCAGCTGGTTTTGCTTTATAGGTATTATAAGTGACAGAAAAATTCCAAAATGGTATAAGGTGATGTCCTTCTTTATAGCAGTGGCAGTATTTGTCTCAACACTTACTACAAGACAACATGTGATTGTGGATGTTGTTGGGGGTGTAGTACTTGCTCAGATTTGCTATTTTATTGCGCAGAAAACAAACATATGGAGATGCTTTGCAAAAACATTTGATTATCTGAATGGCTTTTTGGCAGAGTGATACGCACTTAAAAGAATTGTACGAAAAAAGTTGCATTTTTATCTGAAATATTGTATAATACCATCATAAGATTTTGGAAGTTGAAAGGAGTGAGCATTATGACAGGTAATTTAGTGATCACAATAGGCAGAGAGTGTGGAAGCGGCGGAAGATTGATCGGAAATCGTCTTGCGGAAAAATTAAATATTAAGTGTTACGATAAGGAATTGCTTACACTGGCGGCAAAGAAGAGCGGACTGTGTGAGGAGATCTTTGAGAGTCACGATGAGAAGCCAACCAGCAGTTTTCTTTATTCTCTTGTAATGGATAGCTATTCAATGGGATATTCTACATCATCCTTCATTGATATGCCGTTAAATCACAAGGTTTTTCTGGCACAGTTTGATACAATCAAGCATTTAGCTGATACAGAGAGCTGCGTAATTGTAGGACGCTGTGCAGATTATGCACTGGCAGAGTATCCAAATGTATTAAGTGTATTTATCTCCGGCAACATGGATGAGAAGATCAAGTACATTTCTAAGCTGTATGATAAGACCCCGGAAAAGGCAAAGGATATCATTGTTAAGACAGATAAAAAGCGTTCAAACTATTACAATTATTATACAAGTAAGAAGTGGGGCGATGCTCGTAGCTACAATGTCTGCTTAAACAGCAGTGTACTTGGACCAGAGGGTACTGTAGATGCAATTTTGGAGATTATTAAGCTTCGTGAGAGAAATCGAGCAGGAAAATAACAAATAAAGGGGCAGGCTGCAAAGCGCAGCCTGCCTCTTTTTTAATCGTTCGTAGATTCTCTGTAAATGGTGCGGCTGCGAATATATGTATATTCATAGTCGTCTTCAGGGTGCATCAAACGATAGACTATGCGGTTTGCCAAGTGCGTTCCGATGTGCTCTGTGTTTACGTGTACACTTGTAAGTGTAATTCTGTTATTAAATTCGTGATTATCATCAAAGCCGGAAACATATAAATCATCAGGAACACGAATATTATGTTCCTGACAATATGAAAGAACAAGAGAGGCAATGTGGTCATTTACGCATACAATGGCATCAGAGCTTGCTGCAATGTGATCCAAATATTCATAAACAAGAGGCTTGTACTGGTCAAGTCCCATTGACTGTGTAAGATTTTCAGATTCATTTATAAAAAGCTGGTGGCGCTGCATGGCTTTAAGATAGCCTAGGTAGCGCTCTTTGTTTGTCTGAGCATAGGCGATATCTCCGATAAAACGGATTCTCTTTTTTTCAGATGCAATCATTCGTTCTACAATTTCTTCAGTGTTGGCACGTCCTTCGATCAGAAAAAGATCTCCATTTAATGATGAAAAGCTAGTGTTCGTCGGGCAGTCAAGAAATACCTTTGGAAGTTCAAGATTGTTTAATGCCAGAAACAACCTTGGATCATAAATGTTCATTACGATAATACCGCTTACAGAACCGTCAGTCAGGCAGTTTGGCAGTGTAAAGTCATCACTGTAGGTTGGTGGAAGATAGACGTACATCATGTTGACTTCATGGCTTGCAAGCGCTATAGCCTGATGGTGAATAATGTTCATCCAGAAAGTAGATGTTTCTGGTCGTGATACTACAACGGCCACGTTACAGTTTTTGATACTAGGTGAGGATGCTTTTGGCGGCGCAGTCACAACGTTAATATTCTTTGAATCGGCTATCGAAATAGGGTATCCCATCTCAACGGCTTTTTGCAGAATGCTGCGTTTTGTATCAGGAGCAATGCCTGGTTTATCATTGACAGCTTTCCATACCGTTACTCTTGAAATATTAAGTGCATCGGCAACTTGCTGATAAGTAACTTTTTTCATATAAATAATCCTTTCTTTGTTTTTATATAACGTGAAACATTAAAGCTAATAAACAGGAATTAAAAAGATTATATAACTCTTGTATGTTATTGTAATTCATTTTCAAAAAAATTTCAACTGCTTTGGTAACATTTTGTAAACAAAGTACATTAAAATAATAAAAAAAAGCAAATAAAATGAACAAAATGTTGTTGCATAACAGGAAAAAACTTGTTATACTCTCCATAAATAGCAATTATTTAATAAAACATTGCAATTTATTTGGAAGCGAAAGGAGAAACGTATAAAAATGTTAACACAGAAGATTCAACTGGGAGAAGAAATTTCAGTTCTGGCAAAAAAACTTGCGCAGGAAGGAAAAGAAGTTTTATGTGAGAAGGGTTTTACAAAGGAGCAGCAGGAAATTTTTGAGGAAATGTTTCAGAAATGTTTTGTGAGTACAGCGGATACCACAACCAAACTGCTTGAAAATGGAGAAACGTATGTATTTACAGGTGATATTGAGGCAATGTGGCTTAGAGATTCATCTGCACAGGTTGTACATTATCTGCCATTCGCAAAAGAGTTTTTGCAGATCAGACATATGATTGCAGGATTGATTCAAAGACAGATGCGTTATATTACAATCGATCCTTATGCAAATGCCTTTAATGAAGAGGAAAATGGTCATTGTTGGGAGAAGGACGATACTGAGTCTAATGATTGGGAGTGGGAGAGAAAATATGAGGTTGATTCTCTTTGTTATCCATTGTGGCTGCTTAATAGTTATTACGAGGCAACAGGCGATGAAACTGTTTTTTCACCAGAGGTAAAGAAAGCATTTCGCCGCATTTTAGATACATGGAAGACTGAGCAGCATCACGATAACGAATCTTCTTACTATTTTAGAAGAATAAACTGTCCGCCAACGGATACTCTCTCAAATGATGGAAAAGGCGAGCCTACTGCTTACACTGGTATGACATGGTCTGGCTTTCGTCCGAGTGATGATGCCTGCCGTTATGGTTATCTTGTGCCATCTAATATGTTTGCAAGTGTTGTTCTTGGCTATCTGGCAGAATATGCAGCAGACAAATTTCATGATGAAGAGATGGCACAAGAAGCTCTGACGCTCAAAAAAGAGATTGAAATGGGTATTGATTCCTATGCAGTACGTAATCTTGAGGGTATTGGAGAAACATACGTTTACGAGACAGATGGATATGGCAATGATGTTTGGATGGATGATGCAAACGTGCCGAATCTGTTGTCTATGCCATGGCTTGGCTGGTGCGATGCAAGCGATGAGCGCTATCAGAATACAAGAAAGTGGGTATTAAGCAGTAAAAATCCATTTTATTATGAAGGAAGTGCGGCAAAGGGAGTGGGAAGTCCGCATACACCTTCTGGTTACATCTGGCACATTGCGCTTGCAATGCAGGGACTTACATCAAATGATGAAGGAGAGAAGACAGGTCTTATGCAGACGCTTCTTGCGACTGATGCAGGAACACGCCTTATGCATGAAGGATTTAACAGCAATGATCCAACAGCATTTACAAGAGAGTGGTTTGCATGGGCAAATTCATTATTTGCATTATATGCAATGGAGTATTGTGGACTGACAAATCGCGATTAAAAATCATTGTGATAGGAGCATCAAGCTATGGGTGAGATTCAAAAAGAAGAGCAAAAAACACAGATGTTTCGTTATAAGAATGCGTCACTTCCGACACAAGAGCGTGTAAATGATCTGTTGTCACACATGACGCTTCGTGAGAAGGTAGGACAGCTGAATCAGCGCCTGTATGGATTTCGTGCATATGAAAGAAAAGGCGATGAGATAACGCTTACAAAAGAAACCATTGAGGAAGCTAAATATTTTGACGGACTTGGTGTTGTGTATGGATTGTATCGTGCAGATCCATGGTCAGCAAAGACAACAGAAAACGGTCTCTCAAAAGAATATGCCATAAAAGGCTATAATTTGCTGCAGCGCTGCTGTCTGGAACATTCACGTCTTGGCATTCCGCTTTTACTAAGCTCAGAGTGTCCACATGGCCATCAGGCACTTGATGGATATTTGCTGCCTGTTAATCTGGCAGCAGGAGCTACGTTTGATCCTAAGCTTTATAAAGAGGCAGTGAGTGTTTGTGCGCATCAGTTAAAACAGATGGGTGTTAATTTGTCTCTTGTTTCGGCACTTGATGTAGCAAGAGATCCCAGATGGGGACGCACAGAGGAATGTTTTGGCGAGGATCCATATCTGTGCAGCTGTTTTGCAAAAGCAGCAGTAGAGGGCACACAGTCAGAAGGCGTTGCAATGGTGGCAAAGCATTTTTGTGCGCAGGGAGAGACAACAGGAGGCGTTAATGCCAGCGCAGCACGCATTGGAGAGAGGGAACTGCGTGAGATTCATCTTCCGGCAGCGAAGGCATGCTGCGAGGCTGGTGTTAAAGGTGTTATGGCAGCATACAATGAAATTGATGGTGTTTACTGTCATATGAATCATCATTTATTGACAGAAATTCTTCGTGATGAATTTGGCTTTGATGGAATCGTCATGGCAGATGGTGTCGCATTGGATCGTTTGCAGGAGGCAGTTGGAGATGAGCCGCATGCAGCAGCACTGGCACTTTCTGCAGGTGTCGATGTAAGCTTGTGGGATAATGTTTTTCCATATCTTGAAGATGCTGTTAAGGACGGACTTTTAGATGAGGCACTTTTAGATGAGGCTGTGAAAAGGGTTCTGACATTAAAATTTGAGCAGGGGCTTTTTGAACATCCATATCTGCCGGAGGATTCTAAAGAAGAGAACTATACGATGGAAAAGTACCCACAGAGTTTACAGTTGGCAAGAGAATCTGTTGTAATGTTAAAAAATAAGAATGTGCTTCCGCTGAAGACTTCGGATCAAAAGATTCTTGTTCTTGGACCGAGTGCAGATGATATCTATCGAATGCTTGGCGATTATACGCCTCCGGTAAGCGATGAAAACAGCTTTACACTTTTAAAGGGATTAGAATATCTTGCAGGCGACAGAATAATTAAAACCTGCAGCTATACAGCTCTGACAGAAGAAAAGAAAAAAGAAGTTCAAGAACTTATAGACTGGGCAGATGTGGTGATTCTGGCAATTGGCGGTTCATCAAGCCGATTTGGCGGAGCATTGTTTGATAACAATGGAGCGGCTGTTGTACAGGGCACACAAAAAGATATATCTATTGATAGTGATTTAGTCCGCAAAAATAAAGAAGCGTGGGCTATGGACTGCGGAGAGGGTATGGACAGCAGTACACTTTCTCTTCCAGGTGATCAGCTAGACTGGTTTTTGTTTGTGAGAGAATCAAAGAAACCGCTGATTAGTATTGTAGTTGCCGGAAGACCATATGCTATCTCAAAGATTGCATCAAAGACAGATGCGCTTCTTTACTGCTTTTATCCTGGCCCATATGGTGGACTTGCATTAGCGCAGCTTCTTTATGGACAGGAAAGTCCGTCTGGACGTCTGCCGATTTCCATACCGGCTCATGTAGGTCAGCTGCCTGTTTATTACAATCCAAAACGCTCATATGAGGCGATGAAATATTGGGATGAAGAAGATCACGCGCTGTATGAATTTGGCGAGGGATTTGGCTATGGTCAGCTTTCGTATGAAAATATGACACTGCAAAAAGAAACGGATCACGACAGCTTTGCGTATAAGGTTACATTTTCTGTATCAAATAAGTCGGATGCAGATGATTTTGCAGTTCCGCAGCTGTATGTGCGTGATATTGCAGCAAGCACTGTACGGCGTGTACGTGAATTGAAGGGATTTACAAAGACAAGTCTAAAGGCAGGACAGACAAAGCAGATTTCAATTGTGCTTGACAAGGATGCCTTTACGATATGGAATCTTCAGATGAAACAGGTTGTGGAACCTGGCGAATTTGAAATTCTTTTGATGGATCAGGGAAAGATCTGGGACAGACAGACAATCACACTTTAACAAAAACAAGAAAGGCAGGGTAAATTGTTAGTTTACCCTGCTTTTAATATAAAATCCAAAGTAACATATTGTTAAAAGAAAAAATACACTTGTGTTATAGCACTGTTACGCAAATATATATATAATCAACAAAAAAAGCCTTGACATATGAAAAAACCTATACTATTATATGAAATATAAAGAAACAATCCTCGCAATATGTTAAGAAACAAAGAAACATATTTTGACAACAGAATTAACATATGTTAACATTGCGAAACGATAACGATTATAGAAAGGAATGGTATACTGCATGAGATATTTGGATGAGCGTGTCTGGGTAATTCTTAATGAACTACGACCGCTTATTGACCGCCAGCATATTGATATTACAAAGTGGCAGATAAAAAAGAAGCTCTTTATGCGTCCATGTGAAGCGGATAATGATGAGACACCGTGGGAAAACTTTGACAGTGCAAAGGATAGATGGTACGGCAAGGATACATATTATTGGTTTCGTTCCCAATTTACAGTTCCACAGTCGATGGATGGAAAGTGTATTTTCTTAAAAATTCATACACAAATCGAGGAATGGGATGACGGACGCAATCCGCAGTTTTTACTGTTGGTAAATGGAAAAGTGACGCAGGGGCAGGATATGAACCATAGGGAGGTTCGACTTACAGACTGCGCCAAAGCAGGAGAGACGTATACGCTTGATCTACAGGCTTACACAGGAATACTTCATAATGAGTTTTCTCTGATGGTAACAGCGTCAGAGACAGATCTTGCTTTATTAAAGCTTTATTATGATTTGAAGGCACCGGCAGATGCATATCATTACAATAGAATGATGCAGGGACGTACAAAAAGCCTTATTGTTGAAGCATTAAATGGTGCATTGAATTTGCTGGATCTTCGTACACCGCATTCTCCAAAGTTTGATGAATCCGTTGCAGCAGCGCAAGAATATATAAATGAGCATTTATACAGGAATCCTGAATTGTCTGGTCATGATGATATTATAGCATCTAGTATCGGTCATACACATATTGATGTTGCATGGTGGTGGACAGTATCTCAGACAAGAGAAAAGACAGCAAGAAGCTTTTCTACAGTGTTAAAACTGATGGAGGAGTATCCGAATTATAAATTTATGTCAAGTCAGCCGCAGCTTTATGTGTTCTTAAAGGAACGTTATCCTGAGGTTTATGAAAAGGTAAAAGAGCGTGTAAAGGAAGGCAGATGGATTCCAGAAGGCGGAATGTGGCTGGAGGCTGACTGCAATTTGACATCTGGAGAATCACTTGTCAGACAGTTCCTTTACGGAAAACAGTTCTTTAAGGAAGAATTTGGCATTGACAGCAAGATTTTGTGGCTGCCAGATGTGTTTGGATACAGCGGTGCTCTTCCGCAGATTATGAAGGAATGTGGAATTGAGTATTTTATGACAACAAAGCTTGCATGGAATCAGATTGATAAATTCCCTAACGATACCTTTTTATGGAAAGGAATTGATGGAACAGGTATCCTGACCCATTTGATTACAACTCCTGGTGTCGGACAGGATATTAAAAATACTCATTTTACAACGTACAATGGTATGCTTGATGCAGATGCCGTTATCGGTGCGTGGGAACGCTACCAGAATAAGGATCTTAATAATGAAGTGCTGATATGCTATGGCTATGGCGATGGAGGCGGCGGTCCAACAAGACAAATGTTAGAGTGTTCTTCTCGTTTAGAACAGGGAATAGCTGGCATTCCAAAGGTAGTACAGGAAAGTCCAGTTGAGTATTTTGAGCGTCTTGACGAGCGTGTCAGAAATCATAAGCGTCTTCCACAGTGGGAGGGTGAGCTGTATTTTGAATATCACAGAGGAACCCTTACATCTATGGGAAGAAATAAAAAGGGAAATAGAAAGAGCGAGCTTGCAATGATGGATTTAGAGCTGTTATCGTTGCTTGCAAAGAAGAAGGGAATTTCTTATCCAAAGGAAACGCTTGAGCGCATGTGGAAGGTTATTTTACTAAATCAGTTCCACGATATTTTACCAGGATCTGCCATTCATGAGGTTTATGAGGTATCAAAGAAGGAGTATGAAGAGCTTCTTTGCGAGGCACATGAGCTTACAAGAAAATGTACAAAGATATTGGCAGGCGAAGGAGACGGCATTACTATATTTAATACACTTGGTTTTGTGCGTGATGATGTAGTGACACTTCCCGAGGGCTGCGATGCAGAGGCACTTGAGGATGCTGACGGTGTCATCTATCCAGTTCAGCACACAAATGATGGTGCAGTTGTATCATTAAAGAAACTGCCATCAAAAGGAAGCCGTGTTTACAAAAAAGCGAAAATTGAAAAAGATATATCAAAATTGTGGTATTCAATTGAGAATACAGCAGGAAACAAAAAGCTTGAGACACCGTTTTACACAGTTGTGTTTGATGAGAATGGAATGCTTGCTCGTTTGTATGATAAGAAGAATGAGCGTGAAGTATTGAAAGAAGGCCAGAAGGGCAATCGTATGGTTATGTACGAGGATAAACCAATGAACTTTGACAATTGGGATATTGATATGTACTATACGGAAAAGGGATGGGAAGCTTCCGATCTTACAAGCTTTGAGTGGACAGACATTGGAGATGTTTGTGTCTGCGCTGTGCTTGAAAGAAGAATCAGTAAATCAGTAATTCGTCAGAAGGTTACATTTTATGCAGACAGCGCAGTAATTCGTTTTGATACTTATGTAGACTGGAAGGAGCATCAGCATCTGCTTAAAGTTCACTTCCCGGTTGATATTCATACAGATGAAGCTGCATTTGATATTCAGTTTGGAAATCTGACAAGAAAGATTCATCGCAACACTAGCTGGGATGAAGCTCGTTTTGAAAGCTGCGGACAGAAGTGGATGGATATGTCAGAGGGACATTATGGTGTCAGCTTGTTAAATGACTGCAAGTATGGTCATTCAGCACTTGATGGCGTTATGACGCTGACATTGATTAAGTCAGGAATTGAGCCAAATCCAACGGCAGATCAGGAAGAGCATACATTTACTTATGCATTATATCCTCATGCAGAAGGCTGGAGACAGGCTAATACAGTACAGGAGGCTATGAAACTGAATCAGCCGCTTCTTAGTGAAGAAGGCGGACATGCAGGATGTCAGAATAGCTTTGTATGGGTGGACAAGTCAAATGTTATCATTGAAACAGTAAAGATGGCAGAGGATGATGATGGCATTATTGTGCGTTTGTATGAGTCTGAAAATGCAAAGACAAAGGCACATATCTTCTTTGGAGAAAAGATCTCCTCAGTAGAAAGCTGCAATTGTCTGGAAGAGATAAAACAAACAATAGAAACAGATGGTGAGGGATTTGAAATTACAGTTAAACCATATGAGATTCAGACCTACCGTGTTCGTTTCTAATATAGGTATTATAAAAAATAAGTAAGATGGGAAAGGAAGAAAAATGGCAAAGATTATAGGAAAAGAATTAGCAAATATACCGTGGCAAGAAAAGCCACAGGATTACCCGCGCCCAGTATGGCGTTACACAGAAAACCCGATTATTGACAGATACGCAATTCCAACATCTAACAGTATCTTTAACAGTGCAGTAGTACCGTTTGAGGATGGATTTGCAGGTGTATTCCGCTGCGACAGCTTTGGCGTGAGCATGGATATCTATGCAGGCTTTAGTAAAGATGCTATTCACTGGGAGATTAATCATGAGCCGATTCGTTTTGAAGGAGCTGATCCAGAGATTTTAAATAGAGAGTATCGCTATGATCCAAGAGTGTGCTTTATTGAAGATCGTTACTATATTACCTGGTGTAATGGTTATCATGGTCCGACAATCGGTGTTGCATATACATTTGATTTTAAGACCTTCGTACAGCTTGAAAATGCATTTTTACCATACAACCGCAATGGCGTTCTCTTTCCAAGAAAGATTGATGGAAAATTTGCAATGTTGTCTCGTCCGAGTGATACAGGACATACACCATTTGGTGATATCTTCTATAGTCAGAGCCCGGATCTTGAATATTGGGGTCGCCATCGTTTTGTGATGGGAACATATGGAGGAGATGCTTCAGCATGGCAGTCTGTAAAGATTGGACCAGGACCAGTTCCGATTGAGACAGATGAAGGATGGCTTTTGATCTATCATGGCGTTCTTAGAACATGCAGTGGTTTTGTATATCGTATGGGCTGTGCATTGCTTGATCTTGAGCAGCCGTGGAAGGTAAAATATCGCAGCAAGTATTATATTTTAGGACCGGCAACTGATTATGAGCTTAGAGGCGATGTTCCAAATGTTGTATTCCCATGTGCAACACTTACTGATTCCGCAACAGGCAGAATTGCAATCTATTATGGCTGTGCTGATACAGTAACAGGACTTGCTTTTACAACAATTGATGAACTGATGACATGGATGAAGACAA
>ERZ835109.1844-NODE-1844-length-15597-cov-3.807875_pt1 | contig 15597 bp, 7 predicted proteins | sample MGYA00519946_ERZ835109 | MGnify/ENA primary metagenome ERZ835109 (study PRJEB31850, sample SAMEA3708771) | human gut metagenome | biome: human gut; feature: human-associated habitat; material: faeces | place: China | collected 2014 ...
AGTCCAGTTGGCAGGAGGAGTACGCATCACGCCTCCGCGCCAGTCATCCACCTTCACGCTGTGCTGGAAGATTACCGGTTGGTTGACGTAGATAGGCGTTCCGTACTTCTGGCTTCCGTCCTTTTGAATGCCATAAATATTCCAGCTTGAAGGCACGGGAATCGCATCCCATGAGCTGACATCATACTCAGTCTGATAGAAATCTTTGGGGCGGGAGTCGGGGTCGGGTGCCCAGTGAAACTTCCAGTCACCGTCAAGTGACTGCCAATACTTACTGTTTTCCGGCAATACCTTGCGGGCATTATCCAAATGCTGGAACGGAAAGAAATAAGCATGCGGCTGCTCTTTGTTGAGCGCCAGGTTTTCGGGAGATTCCCACTCTTTTCCTGTAGGAGCATTCACCGAACCATAGGTGAATCCTTCTAACGGTTGGTCTGCAAAGCTCTGTATTGACAAACTACAACACAAAAGCCCGGTTAATAAGGTTTTGTTCATTAGGTGTAAAGTTAACAATTGGTTATTAATTAGGGTATAGTTATCGGGGGTAAATGTTCGGTCGTTTTAATCCATCACTGTTTCTGCTTTATCATCGTTTTAATTCGTCAAAATAGGTATCCAGCAGGCTCTTAGCAGCGATAAACGAAGTAAGATTTCCCTGCAGCACTTGTTGTTCCTTCTCCTGAAGCATCGCTTCAATCCGAGGATTGTGATAGAAGCTATCACGGAGCTGTTCATTGATCGTTTCGTACATCCAGTACTTGCTCTGTTCATTACGGCGATAGTCAAAATAACCGTTCTTCTTCACGAAATCGATATATTCATACACCATGTCCCAGATTTCCTTCACGCCGATATTATAAAAACCGGAGTAAGTCAGCACCTTCGGAATCCATCCCGATTCGGGAGCCGGAAACAGATGCAGCGCATTACGGAACTGACTGGCAGCCAACTTGGCAGGTTCCAGATTATCTCCGTCGGCTTTGTTGATGACAATACCGTCCGCCATCTCCATGATTCCTCGTTTGATGCCTTGCAATTCATCTCCCGTACCTGCCAACTGAATCAGCAGGAAGAAATCCACCATAGAATGAACAGCCGTTTCGCTCTGTCCCACTCCGACGGTTTCCACAAAGATTTTATCGAATCCGGCAGCCTCACAGAGCACAATCGTTTCACGGGTCTTCCGGGCAACTCCTCCCAACGAACCTGCTGAAGGGCTGGGACGGATAAACGATTTGGGATGTACGGAAAGTTGTTCCATACGTGTCTTGTCTCCCAGGATACTGCCTTTACTGCGCTCACTGCTCGGGTCGATAGCCAGCACCGCCAACTTACCGCCTTTTTCGAGCACATGCAGACCGAATACGTCAATCGAGGTACTCTTTCCCGCACCGGGCACTCCACTGATACCTACACGGATGGAATTGCCGGAATAAGGCAGACACTTCTCGATCACTTCCTGGGCGACAGCCTGATGTTCGGGCTTCACGCTCTCTACCAGTGTCACAGCCTGACTGAGAATAGTGACATCGCCTTTCACAATACCTTCTACAAATTCCGCTACCGAAAGCTGACGCTTTTTGGGCTTACGTTTCAAATAAGGATTCACGGATGAGGGCTGTTCGATGCCTTTATTGACAACGAGTCCTTTATATTCTTCGTTATTTTCAGGATGTTCCATAGCAATAAGAGTTAGCGTTTGATATTTATTTCAACTTTCGGACGCAACGGGTCGTTTGTAATCATCAAGATACGTAAATGATGTTTCTTATTACCTACATCCCGCTTGTGGATCGTCACTTTCAACTTGGTCATTCCGTCCGGCGGAATGACCGTCTTTTTCAGTCTTACTCCTACAGAAGAGTTGAATACCTGTAACTTGCTGATAACTAACGGGGTCTTTCCCGCATTAGCGATCAATATATCATGGCTGACTTTATTCTTCTTGATCAACGGAATACTCAGGTCAATATTCGTCTCCGAGATGTGGATGGAAGGAGCATTCAAAGAATCTTTCTCCGTCATACGCGAGAAATCGGGAAGAAGAATGGCCGAAACGGGTATCTCATTGTCTTCACTCACTTTATCACCGGAGAAACGGGACAAGTAGACAGAGGTCTGTGTCAGTCCGAAGTCCTGCAGCTGGCTGGCATCCAGTGTCAGCTTGATCGTTCCTTTTTTACCTTTCAGCAGTACTTTAGGTTCCGCTTCCATCTTCAGATAAGGAGGCAGGTGCATCAACACCGGTTCGTACGGACGGTCGGAAAGATTGGCAATGCTGAACGTCATGGACGGTTGCTGTCCGCGATAGACATCGGGGAAGGAGAACTCGTCACGGTCAATGCGGATATTGCCGATGGCATACGGAAGAAGTTTTGAATAATCTTTGATTTCCTGCACTACCTCACCGGTGAATTTCAGATAAACCAGATTCGGAGTGGCATTGCTGTATATGCCTATCGACTTGTCAAAACGTCCCAGCGCTTTCGCGTCAAAAGAGGCTTTCACAGTTCCTTTGGCACCCGGAGCAATGGGTTCCTTTGTCCAGTCGGCTACGGCACAGGCACAGGAAGTCGTGACATTGGTCAGCACCAACGGCTCGTTTCCGGTATTGGTGATGGTATATTCTACTGTTACCGGCTTTTTCCATTCTATTTGTCCAAAGTTGTGCGTCTCCTTGTTAGAGGAAATACGGGGTTGGGCAACAGCCGCCAAAGTGACAGTAAGCAGAGTAAATATCAATAGTAAAGTACGTTTCATGTGATATATTTTATTTTGGTCCACAAATGTAGGAGTTTTAGATGAGTTTTTCATCACAGATTACATAGATTAACACCGTTTGAGAAAATACTTTACCCTGTGACAACTCCTGCAACGCGGTATTCATCAACAAAAAGTTCCCCACCGATGAAGGCAGCCTTCATCGGTGGGGAACACCTTCCTCATCGGTGGCGAGTGCCCTGCTCACCGGTGGAGAAGAAATCTTCTCTGTGCGTTATTTAATAATAATTGTCATCGAAGCCGAGTGCGAAGCGTATTCCGGCGCATAGGCGCATTGCATGGTTGCCAAACCTGTCTCATAGGTTCCCGCTCTGCTGATACGATAGCTATGCTCCAACACATACACTCCTTTTCCTAAATGATCAAAGAAGAAATTGGTGGAAGCATCCTTGATGTCTACGTAATAGCCGATTCCATTACTCCAGTTGTAACCGGATACGCTGCCGATCGGTTCGAAGCAGGCGCCCCGCTGGTCTTTCAACTGTACGAAGTCCATCGCACGGTCTGCACGAATGCTCAAACGGGAAACTACTTTATCGCCTACCTGAAGAACGGTCTTTTCTGTAATAGGCTGTAGTTGAGGAGCATTGTTCACCATACGTTCCACATACAGTTGCTTTTGCACATTCAGTTCTCCTCCCTGTTGTCTCACATCCTTGATGGGTGATTCATATTCCGCATAAACGGCTCCCCACGCAATGCCCGGATTTCTCTTTTCGACTTCTATCTTACGGGCGTCCACTACATTCTTCTGTGTAAACGAGCGTTTGATATAGCCCAGTCCCGGTACGGTAGTCTTGCTTGGAGAGACAGTCTCCAGCACTTCATTGGCAATGACAATACGCACGTCTCCTTGATTGTCGAGCAGGTTTACGCCTTTCATCAGTAAGGCATAGACAGCATCGGCAGTAGCTACCGGAGAATTCCACTGTTGGGTCTGTTTCTGTTTGAGCAGCCAGAGTTTCATTTCTTCTACGGTATCGTTATTTCCGCCTGTCAGTTCCAGCGCTTCCATTACGTCTACATGAGCCTGCATTTTCATTCCGCCCCAGGAATAGGGATTTTCATTGAAGGCAAAGAACATTCCCTGTTCGTCCGTCTTCGTCAGATGTTCTTTCAGTGAAGCGATGAATTCCTGAGCTTCTTTCTTCCGTCCGGCCTTATCCAGAATGATAGCGGCAATCGCTTTCGTATCCATCGAAGCGGTCGGAAGCATTTCGCCTATCTTGGACAGATAATAAGTATAGGCGGCTTTATTGGAAGCCGGAACTTGTTCGCCGGACAGAGCGATCAGATATAGATATTGCAAGATACTTCCGGAAATCCCTGTAAACTTCACCCCGTCTTTCTGTGCTTTGAGAATTTCTCTATATTCCTTCAGAGCTTCCTGATGGAGATAGGTAAAGGCATTCTTCTGCAAGGCAAGCGCCGTGCCGCTTGGTTGTTCACCCGTCATCATAGCCAGACGGGCATTCAATTCGGCAATGTAGGTAGTGACGTAACGGCTACCGGTCATACCTTTATACCACGACCATGCTCCGCTTGAATTCTGCAACTCCTGTAATCTTGTCAATGCGGCAATGTTGTTGCTACGGATATTGTTCAGATCGAACAGAGTGGCGATACGTTCTTTCTGCTGTTCTTCCGTTTGCGCTTCGAGTACCCACGGAGATTCGGATAACAGGATATTCTTCACTTCCTGGTTCTTTTGCAGGTTGCTCAGGAAGGTTTCTTTGGTTCCCCCCTGTAGCTTCCAGCTATCGAATACGGCTTTAATACGTGGCTGGCTGTTCATGATGTAGGAAGCCAGTGTATTTGCGTAGTAAGCGGTAGCCCACGAAATGGCATTATTATTTTCCGGAAGGCTCAATGAAGGCAATGCCTGAATAGCATACCAGGCAGGATTTCCGGTAAATTCAACGGTTAGTTTACGGTCGGTTGCCGTCTTACTATGATGATTGAACAGGCTGTCAAGAGAGAAAGTACGTGTTTCTTCTCCACGGACAGGCATCGGAAGCGTTTCTACCAGATGCTCTTTATTACTAAGCACGGGAAGTAGCTGCTGTTCACCATCACTGAAGGTACCGCTGTCGGCTATCATCCGGCATCCCAGTATCTCGTATTTATCACTCACGGTAAACATGAAACTGACGCCGATTGTCTTTCCGGCCTCTACGGTAAACTTCTGTTTTTGTGTGCTGATTACCTTTTCCGTCATCGGATCAAAGAGAATCATGCTCACCGTACCGGCCTGCGGCTTTCCGGTCATGTTGGAAATGGAGGCGGCAACAGATGTCTTATCTCCGACACGTACGAAACGAGGCAGATTAGGAGTCAGCATAAATTCTTTGCTTGTAGTGGCTTCACCGTCCAGTGTGCCCATCAGCATACCTTTGGTATGAGAGTAACCGCGGAAGTTCCAGCGGGTCAGACTTTCGGGCATAGTGAAGGAGAAGGAAACTTCGCCTTGTTCATTGGTACGAAGTTGTGGGTAGAAGAAGGCTGTTTCCGCAAGGTTCGTACGCAAATCGGCGGGAGCTTCGGGAAGAGTTTCTTCTTCGGATGCGCCGTCCAGCTTGCCTGCCTCTACTGACACTAACTCTGATTCAAATACCGCATCCTCAGCAACACTTCCAGCCAAAGCAGGTACATATTTTGCTTCCGCCTTACTTCTCGAAACGCCCCGTATCATCATACTGCCCGTCATTGAGGCCTGCTTTTGCACGCCATATCCTCTGACCATCACTCCCGGCACCATTCCATTCAACGCCTGGTCCATCGACATCGTTCCCTGCGTCACAAAATAGTCATATTCCATTGTCGGTACTTTGAAGTATTTATTATTCCACCAGTAATTGAACGAATTATTACCGAAATATCCGCCCATCCAACTAGAATAAGGGATGATCTGATTATAGAATACACTGAAATTCTGTTTTCTATTCCATATCTTATCCAGCGAAGCATCGTACATAGTTGCTAGCATTTCTGCCTCGGCAGCCTGTCCCTGCGGTGTCTTAATAGTCAGTTTCCATTCTTCTTTCTGTCCGGGACGCAGTTTATCACGGAATACTTCCCATTTCATGGTCAATGTCTTGTCCGGCAGACGCTTTTTCAGCCTTGCCTGTTCCTGATAGACTTGTCCGTCTCTTACCATACAGAAACTTACCAGTACTCCGTCACCATAGCTTTCCTGATATGGATATTTAAAATGTACAATTGTGTCGGACAGATTCATAGTCTTGCTTTCCAGCAACTTATTACCGGAGAATACATTCATCATCACATAAGCATCTTTTTTCGAAGTTCCGAAGCAGAACACGGCCGGATGCGTTGCATCAAATTCCGTATTTGCCTCATAGAACCAAACGGTCGTTTCTACCGGCGGACGGTTATCTTCGCGGGAGAAAAGAATGGTGTTGGCCTCAGCCGTCACTTCTTTGCCCTGTCCATCTTTTACGACTGCTTTCAACACATACGGTCCGGAAGGAAGGTTTCCCCACTCAATCGTCATTTCTTCGTTGGAAGTAAATGTACCTGTTGCAGCCGGATTCTCGTCCAGTTGCTTGAAGTCCGCATCTTTCGCCTGATAGAGGGAGAATGTACCTTTTACTTCAACAGGCTGCCCATTCAGATTCTGTACCTTAAATACAGTGTTAAACGGTTGATTCTTACAGGTCTTCTCTTTTAATTCTGTTTGTAGAATCAGTGAACGGTTACCTGCTGCTATCACATCTGCAGACGACTGTGTTTCACCTGCTACATTGGTTGCAGTAGCCTCTATCGAGTAGCGGTAATAGATTCTGGTATTATTCTTATAGGCGTTATTTTCTTCCAAAAAAACCGGAATCGTAAATTCCCCGTCCTCATTGGCAATTACCTCACCGGAAGCAATCTGCGTACTTTCCGCCAGTCTCCAAAGATCGACAACAGAACGCTTCACTGTATATTTTACCGGAAGGTCTTGCAGCAACACACCGCTATAAGACTGTATCTTACCTTTCACCTCTACCTTATCGCCCAATTGATAACTGCCCTGTTGCTTGTCGAAAGTAATATCAAACGTCGGACGTTTATAGTCCTCCACGCGAATATTCGTTCTTCCCTCGCCAGCTTTCAACGAAAACATCCCATTCAGACAAGCGGATGGCAATGCAAAATCGACAGTAAACGAGCCGAATTCATTGGTACGAACCGCTTTCTGTCCAACTTCCTGATTATTTGCATCCATCAAAACAACAGTATAGTCCTTGTTCGGAAGTACATTTGCCGTATCAGATTTCTGTACATAGGCAATTCCTTTCACATATACGGTCTGACCGGGACGGTACAAAGAACGGTCCGTCAACAAAGTCATTCCTTCGGAGACCTTGTTTTCATCTCCGTAATATCCATAACTTCCACCGTAAATGCTTTGAAACGGCATACCGGTATCGATACCTTTAGCAGCTTTCAAATATCTGTATTCGGATTTCCAGGGGAAGACAACTTTGCCATCTGCCCCGGTTGTATATTCCTGCAATACTTTTTCGTCATTCGTATAAAGAGTTATTTTCGCATTCGGTATAGGGTGTCCCGTTTGTCCATCCAGCGTCACTACCTCATATTGATTTCCCGGTAAACGGCAGGTCAATACTTTGAAACGTGTCACATTGAATTTGCTTTCACTGTCTCTCTTGGCACGAATATCCGGAACGATACGCATTACATATTGTCCGACTTCCGGCGCTTTAAAGGTAAATACCGTATCCTGCGTCCGGTAGTCTTCGGGACGAAGAACTGCAAAGTGCTGTTCCTTTATCAACTTCTTTGCCTGATAAAGACGAAGTGTAAATCCATCCAGATTCTTGTGCGAAGCTCTTATTTCGATTTCCTCACCAGGGAAAGCTGTTGCAGCCGCAGTTACATTCAGAAACGGTGACAGGATATCTTCGCGCAAATTCTTCAGAGCGTTAATTCTACGATAACCGGGGTATAAACGGATGGCCTCATCACAAAGCTGCAAAGCTGACGTTTGCTGTTCTTTTTCAATCGCATAGCGAGCCTGGGCCAAATAAACTTCAGCACAAATACTCTCTGATTTAAATCTGCTTTTCAGTTCATTCAGTGCAGTAACGTAGGTATCTTCTGTTAATCCCGACAATCCTTTCTTCAGTCCGAAAGGCCGGATGTTTCTATCTGAATCACGTCTCCACTCTAAATAGCTGAGCGCTGTCAACACATAGCCTTCTTTCAAACCGGATGCTTTATAAGCAGCAATCATATTTCCATAAATTGCTATAATATCCTGTTTCACCGAAGATTCTTTTTCAGCAGACGAATCTTCCGAAATATCTTCCACCGGAGTGGCACGATCCAATCCCGCTACCTGCTGTAAAGCTACAATACCGCGGGTAGCCAGCAGATGATACATATCATGATGATAGTATTCACTTGTTTCGCCCAACTCAACAAAAGGAATATAAGTACGTGAAGATGTGTTAAGCAATAGTACGGAATCCGCCATTGCTTCCCTTACGTTTGTTCTCACTTTCTCTACAAACATGTTTGCTGTCCACTCCCTCATATCTGCCGAAGGAGCTTCACCTACAATCTCTGTCCGTTGCCGGAGTTGCCATTGATTGTTAAAAGCATACATTGAATAAATCTCGGCTATCAGCGAATGTAATACAGCTCGGTCCATGGGTTGGTCAGTTTGCTTTGCCCACAGTTCCAAACCATTCAGGTTCGTATACAGGCTATCTGGGGTCAGCATATCCCGGTATCTCATCCGCCACATATACGCTTTCAGCATTTGTGGAGAGTTCTTTTCTTTCTCCCCTTTCTGATAAATCTCGCCAGTCAGTTTTATCACAGTCTCAGGCAGGCTCTTCTTTTCTGCCTGCTCCACTTGTTTCCATAATTTGTCGTAAGTTTGTGCCTGCACTGCCGGAATCACTCCCAGACATAACAGCACCAGCATACAAATCTGCCTTATTTTCATAATCTTTCCAGTTTAAGTTTGATATATATCTGTATAAATAACAAAGTAAGGAATAAAAGTTTAAAGATTTATTCTTTTTCAATTAATTTTCAATAATTGTCTTATTTCATCTGATACCAAATTTGAAAAAGAGACAGCAATGTTCGATTTTTAAGATTATATTAGAAATTTAGTTAATCAAAAAATAGTGAACCAGCAAATAATTCGCATAAATAAGTGTAATAATATGCAGAAACATAGACTAATATTACATAAAGGTACGTGAAATATGCATCTTTTCTTACCAACAAAACCTTCGTTGGTTTAAAACCAACGGGATGTTCCTTTTAAACCAACGACTCTTTCCTCACCGAGGAACTTATTTATCACTGGCAAAAAAGTAATAAAAGAGGCATAGGGAGGCTATTTTTCTCTAGTTTATCGACAATAACAAACATGATAACAATAGCATAATGAATCATCAAATTTCAATAAAGTTACCAAATAACCAGTTTAAGATCAAGACAGCTTCAATTTAATCACAAAACCATCCAATTCATAAAAAGAGTAAATATCATAGTTACAAATGCCGAAGCTTTTTCATTCTATATTTATATGATGTTGGCATTAGCGCCTTCCTGACTGTTTAAATATTCCCTTTTTAAGAAGGTCATTTTTTCACCATGAGACCGATATATACACAAATAGAAATAAAACAGGTGAGGAGCTAAAAGAATGTATCGTAATATGGGAAGAAAACAAGAGTATATTATGTGAAAAGAAATACGAAAATAAAAATGGAAGAAAACAACAATATACTTTTTGATCTTTGATTTTCCCCTATTTAGTTCTATCTTTGTCTATGTTTCATATAAAAATGTAATTTAGATGGACGAGAGATTCAGACGATACCCGATAGGAATACAGAATTTCGAAGATTTGCGAAATAATGGTTATGTGTACGTTGATAAAACGGAGTTAATTTACCGTTTGACAAACACAAATAAGGTTTATTTTTTAAGCCGTCCCCGACGATTCGGGAAAAGTCTGCTAGTATCTACACTCGAAGCTTATTTTTCCGGAAAGAAAGACTTGTTCAACGGATTGGCAATGGAAACTCTGGAAAAAGAATGGGCTGTTTATCCGGTGCTACATATTGATTTCAGTGTGAGTAAATATATGACTGCCGAAGCGTTATCAGCCGTCATTAATTACCAGTTACTGCAATGGGAAAAATTATATGGACGCGAAGAAGGAGAAACGACTTTCAGCCTTCGTTTAAAGGGAATCATACAACGCGCATATACACAGACCGGCAAACCAGTTGTGATACTTGTAGATGAATATGATGCTCCCATGCTGGACAGTAATAACAATACGGAATTGCAAATAGAAATTCGTGATATTATGCGCGATTTCTTCAGCCCTTTGAAAGCGCAAGGCCAATATATCCGTTTCCTTTTTATCACAGGTATCAGCAAATTCAGTCAAATGAGTATCTTTAGCGAACTGAACAACTTGCAAAATATCAGTATGTGGGATGAATATAGCGCTATATGCGGCATTACCGAACAAGAGGTACACACACTGCAAATCGATATCGAACAGATGGCTCAAGCCAATAACGAAACATATGAAGAAGCTTGTACTCATCTGAAACAACAATATGACGGATATCATTTTAGTGAAAATAGCGAGGATATTTATAATCCATTCAGTCTGTTCAATGCTTTCGCACAAAAAAAGTATTCCAATTTTTGGTTTTCTACCGGTACTCCCACTTTTTTGATAGATCTCCTGCAAGAAAGTAACTTTGATATCCGTGAGTTGGATGACACTACTGCTACAGCAGAACAATTTGATGCTCCCACTAATAGAATTACCGACCCTCTTCCAGTACTTTATCAAAGCGGCTATCTCACTATTAAAGGATATGACCCGAGTTTTCAGCTCTATACCCTAGCTTACCCCAACAAGGAAGTCAGGAAAGGATTTCTCGAATCTCTCATGCCTGCTTATGTACATTTGCCCGCACGAGAGAATACATTTTATATAGTATCATTTATTAAAGACTTACGTGCCGGAAATTTGGATGGATGCCTGGAAAGACTAAAGTCCTTCTTCGCTTCTATCCCTAATAAGTTAAATAATAAAGAAGAGAAACATTACCAAACCATCTTCTATCTATTTTTCAGGCTGATGGGGCAATATATAGATGTGGAAGTAGATACAGCTATCGGAAGGGCTGACGCCATTGTAAAATTACAAGATACCCTTTATGTCTTTGAATTTAAAGTGGACGGTACACCGGAAGAAGCATTGGCGCAGATTAATAGTAAGGAGTATGCCATTCCCTATCAGGTGGGAGACTGGAAAATAATAAAAGTGGGGGTAAACTTTGATAGTGCGACAAGAACTATCGGAACATGGAAAACAGAAAGATAAAGAACGCGGATTAACCACTATACAGCTTAAATGACAGAATAAAAAGTGGGGATAACGTTTTCAACAACGCATCCCCACTCAAGCTTAGTTAATGTACTGAATCTCATTTTTCAATTCTGTACCCCCATGAAAGCATTTCGTTGCGACCTACTTCACTGAGGATTTTTCTAATTAATGAACTCATTTTCTTTGCCATAATCTTTAAACCTTTAAAATTACTAATACCTGAAAACTAAAAAACTTAAATCTTCTCTTTGGGGAGTATGCCAAGTGTTGAGTATCCCCAAACATGTACATCGGCATTGCCGATCTTTCTAAACAATCTTTCTAACTTTTTCATTTTGTTATCCTCCTAATTACATGTTTTATAACACAAAAATACGACCATTGTTTATAGATTGAGCCGAAAAAGGAAAGAAATTTATGTTTTATAGCATATTAATTGATTTGCATCAATTAATTTATTTGTTATAAAGCAGAATTATAATTTCAATGGCAGCAAATATGACAAAAAGGCACGGAAGATAATCTTCCATGCCTTTTTACTATATGATACCTATTATATAAATAGGAAAAGAATCCTTATTTCGTCGGAGTCTGTGCTAATGTAGCCACCAGGAAGTCATAGAACTTCTGTACGGTAGGAATCAAAGCTCTTTCATCCGGTGAGTGCGGCGAACGCAATGTCGGACCAAATGAAATCATATCCAACCCCGGAATGATAGCACCGATAATACCACATTCCAAACCTGCATGAATTACTTTCACTGCGGGTTCTACTCCAAACTGCTGTTTATAAGATTCCTTCATCGCATGCAAAATAGGTGATTCAACGTTCGGCTGCCATCCTGAATAGCCGCCAGTCATTTCTACCTTCATGCCTGCCATAGAGAAGCAAGACTCAAGACTGGTAGTCAGATACTCTTTCATACTATCGCTGGAGCTACGGGCCAGAATCTTAATCTCAGCCTTACCACCGCCAATCGTAATGATAGCCAGATTAGAAGATGTTTCCACCGTATCGGGAACGGTCGGAATCATACGGGTCACACCATTCTGACAAGCAAAGATGGCATCAATCAGATTATCCTGAATTTCTTCGGGCACTTCACCGGCAGGAAGTTCCACACGTTCTGCCGTAAAGCTGATCGGAGTTTCGATTGCAGAGAACTCTTCATTGAACAAGTCTTCGCAATATTTCACCAAGCCCAGCAGTTCCTCTTCGTTTTCAGCAGGAATGGCAAGTACCGCACATGCCTCACGAGGAATCGCATTGCGCATATTACCACCGTCCCAGCTTACCAGGCGGGCTTCATAGCTGGCAACCGCTTCACGCACGAAACGTACCAACAGCTTATTGGCATTGGCGCGCCCTTCATTGATTTCCAATCCAGAGTGTCCACCACGCAAACCTTTCAGACTTACTTTAACAGCGACGTCGCCTTCTTCGGGAGCTACTTCCTTATATTCCAGCGTAGCAGTCACATCCATACCGCCGGCACAACCGATATACAGTTCGCCTTCGTCCTCAGAGTCAAGATTCAGCAGGATTTCTCCGTTTACCGTACCCGGTTTCAAGCCGAATGCACCGTACATTCCGGTTTCTTCATCTTTAGTGATCAATGCTTCCAGCGGACCGTGTTTCAGATCATTCGCTTCCAGTACAGCCATGATAGCAGCTACACCCAGTCCGTTATCAGCACCCAGCGTAGTACCTTTGGCTTTTACCCAGTCACCGTCTATATAAGTTTCGATAGGATCTTTTTCAAAATCATGAACTGTATCATTATTCTTCTGAGGAACCATATCCATGTGTGCCTGAAGAATTACACCTTTCCGGTTTTCCATGCCCGGAGTTGCCGGTTTACGGATAATCACATTACCCGCTTCGTCTACGAAAGATTCCAGTCCCAAGCCTTTTCCGAAGTTAATCAGAAATTCAGTCACTTTCTCCATGTGTCCGGACGGACGGGGAATCTGAGTCAACGAATAAAAATGCTTCCACACATTCTGTGGAGCTAAAGAAAGAATAGTACTCATAACAAATCTATTTTTATTAAGTGATTACTTTCGCTGTCTATTGGTAAACGGCAAAGCCGCCAAACCATATACACCCAACAAAACTACCAAAAAAGTTTGAATACCATGCACAATTAGAGCAAATATTCCGGCATCCGTCACATTTACTCCGTAAAGCATCATCATCTCCATGATAGCAAAATGCCACGGTCCCGCCCCGTTGGGAGTCGGCACAATAACAGCAAACGTACCGCCGACAAACATTACCAGTGCCGCAAGAATGCCCAAATGAGCAGTGAATGCAAAACAATAGAACGTAAAATAGAAATGAAAAAAATAACAAGCCCAGATGGCCAATGTATAAAATATGAACAAAGGAATATTGCGTACTCCTTTCAAAGACATGATTCCTTCCCAAATATTCAACACAAAGCCTTTCACCCGTTCATAGAAAAACAGCGTTTTCCTTAAATAATAAAGAAGCACCACCACCCCGATAAAACAAAACAAGACGATATAAAACCATACCGAAGTCAAAAGATAAGCAAAAGAAGGTATCTTGGTCCCCGTATTTTCAAGGAAAGTGACAAACACCGGCATTTGCAGCAATACAGTAATACCGGTAATCAGAAAAATGGTCAATGTATCTACCAGTCGCTCCGTCACCACTGTCCCCAGCGATTTGGCAAACGAGACATTATCATACTTCGCCAACACCCCGCAACGACTCACCTCCCCTATCCGGGGAACGACCAAGCTGGCGGCATAAGAAATAAAGATGGCATTCACACAGTCGCTTCTTCTGGGGAAAGCATCCAGCGGCTCCAGCGTCTGCCGCCACCGCCACCCGCGAAATACCTGAGCAAGCACCCCGAACAAGAGCGAAAAAAGCATCCACCACCAGTTCGTACCATGCCGTAATACCTCGCCGACCCTGCTGAAATCAAAGTCGCGATAAACCCAGTATAGAATAAAGCCGCCTAAAACGATCGGTAATATCAGCTTCAGCGTCTTTTTTAGTAGTTTCTTCATCCTTAATTCTTCATTCTTCATTTAAAAGAATTACCTTTGTCGGCTGCAAAAGTAATTATTTAGTTGGTAAATGAAATTAGTAAAGCCTAAAAAGTTTCTCGGACAGCACTTTCTGAAAGATCTGAAAGTAGCGCAGGATATTGCCGATACAGTCGACACCTTCCCCGAACTGCCTGTATTGGAGGTAGGACCGGGTATGGGAGTATTGACCCAGTTTCTGGTAAAAAAAGACCGGTTGGTAAAAGTCGTTGAAGTAGACTACGAATCGGTTGCCTATCTCCGTGAAGCCTATCCGTCACTGGAAGATCACATTATCGAAGACGATTTTCTGAAAATGAACCTTCACCGGTTGTTCGACGGAAAGCCTTTCGTACTGACCGGTAATTACCCGTACAACATCTCCAGCCAGATATTTTTCAAGATGCTGGAAAACAAGGACATCATCCCTTGCTGTACCGGAATGATACAGAAAGAAGTAGCCGAACGTATCGCTGCCGGACCGGGCAGCAAAACCTACGGCATCCTGAGCGTACTGATACAGGCATGGTATAAAGTAGAATATCTCTTTACCGTCAGCGAACATGTTTTCAACCCGCCCCCAAAAGTGAAAAGTGCCGTCATCCGCATGACCCGCAATGATACCAAGGAACTGGGATGCGACGAAAAACTGTTCAAACAAGTGGTGAAGACCACCTTCAACCAACGGCGCAAAACATTACGCAACTCTATCAAGCCGATTTTAGGCAAAGATTGTCCGCTGACGGAGGATGCATTATTTAACAAGCGCCCGGAACAACTGTCGGTGGAAGAATTCATCAGTCTGACCAACCAGGTGGAAGAAGCGCTGAAAACAGCCACCGCATCCGGTAACTGACCGATAGTGAGCGAAACCCGTAATTTGTAAAACGTTTAATCGTAAACAAAAAGATGAACGAGGAATACATTGACAACGTAAAACACCTTATCGAGCAAAAAGATGCCGATAAGGTTAAAGAACTTCTTGTCGACCTTCATCCCGCCGACATCGCTGAATTGTGTGATGACCTGAACCCGGAAGAAGCCCGGTTTGTCTACCGCCTGCTCAACAATGAAACCGCGGCCGACGTACTCGTCGAAATGGATGAGGACGTTCGTAAAGAGTTCCTCGAAATGATCCCTTCGGAAACAATCGCCAAGCGCTTTGTGGACTACATGGACACGGATGATGCCGTAGACCTGATGCGTGACCTCGACGAAGACAAGCAGGAAGAAATTCTTTCGCACATCGAAGACATCGAACAGGCAGGAGACATCGTGGACCTCTTGAAATATGACGAAAACACCGCCGGTGGTCTGATGGGCACCGAAATGGTAGTCGT
>ERZ835109.1845-NODE-1845-length-15597-cov-2.273067_pt1 | contig 15597 bp, 9 predicted proteins | sample MGYA00519946_ERZ835109 | MGnify/ENA primary metagenome ERZ835109 (study PRJEB31850, sample SAMEA3708771) | human gut metagenome | biome: human gut; feature: human-associated habitat; material: faeces | place: China | collected 2014 ...
TCTTTTTATCCCCTTGTTCCAACAATGTGGCGGAATTTCCGGATTCTTCGAAGAAACGGACCAAAATATAGAAGCACTTTTTCGAAAAAATAACTTGACAAACCTTCAACCCGAACGTTCCCGCTGGTTACAGATGGCAGAACAAGAGTTGGACGTCATGAAAAAACATCACATCCAAGTATGCGGAATCGAGGACTCGAATTATCCTCGCCTTCTGAAACATTGCGCAGATGCCCCGCTCGTGCTATTTTATAAAGGGAGTCTCGAAGACAGCGACACGAGGAATATTGCCATCGTGGGAACTCGTAAAGCGACCGAAGTGGGGAAGAAACGAGTAGACACGTTACTTCACGAACTAGCCGGAGCCGGTTACCACCCGAACATCATCAGCGGGCTGGCTTACGGGATCGATATTACCGCCCACACGGCATGCGTGCATTACGGGTTAAAAGCACAGGCCGTTCTAGGACACGGCCTACACATGGTTTATCCCGCTTCACACAAAAACATGGCCGAAAAGATTCTAGAGCAAGGAGGCGCTTTAATTTCCGAATTCCCGACCTGCGCGCAGATTTTACCGACAAACTTCCTTCAACGCAATCGAATCGTGGCAGGCATGAGCGAGGCGATCCTTGTTGCCGAATCCCCAGTCAAAGGAGGAGCCATGTCTACCGCCCGGCAGGCCTTGTCGTACAATCGGGACGTGATGGCGATTCCCGGAAGGCCGGAAGACTCTACCTTCAGCGGGTGCAACCTGTTGATCAAACAAAATATTGCCGCCTTAGTAGAAAACGTCAAGGACTTGCTCCGAATTCTCAATTGGCCTCCCCTCCCAACCGAACCTTACCAAATGTCACTGGATTTATTTCCCGTAACAAATAATGAAGTACTGATCATGGAGACTCTGGCAAAAATGGGAGAACAAAATATCGATCAGTTACATCAACTCACACGTATACCCGTACATGATCTCTCCGTACTCTTGTTAAAACTTGAACTGGAAGGCCGGGTCATGCAACTCCCCGGTAATTGTTACACGCTCATTTAACAGGTTTTATTACAGATTCATAGCACTTCATGAATCGTGATTGAAATTTTAAACTATTATAACGTTTGCACCTATCAAAAAATAACTCGAAAAATTTTTGGAATCATAAACAAAAGCATACCTTTGAACCGAATTTTGATAATTCAAGTAAATGAAAATGTTTTTTTAAAGTTTTTACTTAAACAATATTCAAATGAAAGCAGAGATTAAAGAATTCATGGATGCCTTAAAGGCTAGAACTGTGGGTGAAACTGAATTCCACCAAGCAGTTGAAGAAGTAATCGAAACTGTTTGGGATACCTATCAGGCAAACCCGAAATACAAGGCTAACAAAATCCTTGAGAAAATGGTAGAACCTGAAAGAGTGATCATGTTCAGAGTGCCCTGGATCGACGATAAAGGTGAAGTACAAATCAACCGCGGTTATAGAGTACAATTCAACAGTGCTATCGGACCGTACAAGGGAGGTTTACGTTTCCACCCGTCAGTAACCCTTGGCGGATTGAAATTCTTAGGATTCGAGCAAACTTTCAAAAACTCTTTGACTACTCTTCCCATGGGTGGTGGTAAAGGAGGTTCTGACTTCAACCCGAAAGGAAAATCTGATAATGAAGTTATGCGTTTCTGCCAAAGCTTCATGACTGAGCTTTGCAAACATATCGGACCGAACACTGACGTTCCTGCTGGTGATATCGGTGTTGGTGCTCGTGAAATCGGTTTCTTGTTCGGACAATACAAGAGAATCCGCAACGAGTTCGTTGGAGTATTAACCGGAAAGAACCGCGAATTCGGTGGTTCAAGAGTACGTCCGGAAGCTACCGGTTACGGTACCGTATACTTTGCTCAACACATGTTGGCAGAGAAAGGTGAGAAAATCGCCGGTAAGACTGTAGCTATCTCTGGTTTCGGTAACGTAGCTTGGGGTGCCGCTCAGAAATTAGTTCAATTGGGTGCTAAATTAGTTACCATCTCTGGACCTGACGGATACATCTATGACGAGAAAGGTTTAACTCAAGAAGGTGTAGACTACATGTTGGAATTGCGTGCTAGCAACAACGACGTTGTAGCTCCTTACGCTGAGAAATTCGGTGCTAAATTCTTCCCGAAAGCAAAACCGTGGGAAGTAAAATGCGACCTCGCGTTCCCTTGCGCTATCCAAAACGAGTTGAACGAAGAAGATGCTAAGAAATTGGTTGCTAACGGTTGCCAAATGGTAGTTGAAACTTCTAACATGGGTTGTACCGCAGAAGCTGTTAACTACTTGAACGAGCACATTACTTTCGCTCCGGGTAAAGCAGCTAACGCCGGTGGTGTTGCCGTTTCTGGTCTTGAAATGAGCCAAAACTCAATGAGATATAGCTGGACTGCTGAAGAAGTAGACGCTAAATTGTCTCAGATCATGAAAGACATCCACGATACTTGCGTTAAATTCGGTAGAGAAGGTAACAAGATCAACTATGTTAAGGGTGCTAACATCGGTGGCTTTATCAAAGTTGCCGAGGCTATGTGCGCTCAAGGACACTGCTAATAATACAGTAAGTCTATATAAAGAATCCGCTCCAAATTCGGAGCGGATTTTTTATTACCAGAAATCAACGATATGAATAGTTTCCTGTACCTTTGTGCCGTAAAAAATTTAGGAAGATTTTCATCATGCGCGCTCAAGATAAATCACCACAAGGAACTGTTCGTATGGATATGTTGCACGGCAGCTTGCTGAACAAAATTCTATTGTTTGCACTGCCATTGGCAGCAAGTAGTATCCTGCAACAATTGTTCAACTCGGTGGATGTAGCTGTTGTCGGGAAGTTTGCCAGCAGTCAGGCTCTTGCAGCAGTGGGAAGCAACGCCTCGGTTATCAGCCTGATGATAAACCTGTTTGTCGGGATATCCGTTGGGGCAAGTGTCGTTATCGCGAACTATATCGGACAAAAAAATCAACGCGGTATCAAAAATGCCATACATACCGTTTCCGTGGTCACGCTAGCAAGTGGCGTACTATTACTCGCGGTCGGATTGCTCATCGCCCGACCTATTCTGGAAATGATGGACACCCCCGACGATGTAATCGACCTAGCCGTCCTATACCTCCGTATCTACTTTCTAGGGATGCCCTTCTTCATGATCTACAACTTCGGCGCTGCCATTCTTCGCAGTATGGGCGACACGAAACGCCCTCTCTATTGTCTTATCATTGCCGGACTCATCAACACGGCATTAAATTTATTATTAGTCATCGTCTTCAAAATGAGTGTCGCAGGGGTTGCCATAGGCACAGTCGTATCCAATATGTTTTGCGCCGGCATGATCATCTACATCCTTTTACACGAGAAAGAGCCTTTCCGTCTGGAAAGCAAACACATCAAAATATCCCGTCCCGAATTACGAAAAATGCTCCGGATTGGCGTCCCCGCGGGGGTACAGGGCATGGTATTCTCCATTGCCAATATCTTCATCCAAGCCGCCATCAACCGCTTCGGTTCAAATGCCATCGCCGGCTCTGCCGCAGCCCTCACCTATGAATATTACTGCTACTTCGTGGTCAGCGCATTCAGCCAAGCTACCGTCACCTTCATCAGTCAAAACTACGGGGCCAGACAAATCGAACGCTGCAAGAAAGTATTCCGCCAAACCATGTTACTAAGCGTTACCTCCTGCGCCCTCCTGAACGGCTTCTTTGTCTGGCAAAAAGAACTCGCTATCGGAATCTTCACCTCCAGTCCCGAAGTATTCCGATTTGCCACCCTTCGCATGGAAATCGTATTGCTAACCCAAAGCCTCGCCTGTTCCTACGAGATAGCAGGTGCGGCCCTCCGGGGACTGGGGTATTCCATGCTACCCGCCATACTCACGGTATTCGGCACCTGCGTGTTGCGTTTATTCTGGGTGTACGTCATCTGTCCTCTGTTTCCCACCTTCGAAGCCCTAATGATTATCTATCCCATCTCGTGGCTCGTCACGGGTGTAGCCGTATGCGTTGCTTATCGTATCATACAAAAGAAGTTGTTTATTCCCGAAAAAGCATACAATTTGCTAAATGGCAATAATTGAGTATCAGAGATACAAAGGCTACCTTTATTCCCATTCTCCAGAGAATAAGGTAGCCTTTTTATCACTTTTCAAACATTAACGTCCTCTTCTTCTAATCCATATCAAGATCGCAAATAAGATCAAAACCAATGGAATTACTCCCATAAACAAAATCTTTGTTACAGTCATTCCTCCTTTGGTAACATAGACTTTATTATCCGGGAGTTTCGGACGACGAATATCAATAGGCACTTCTCCATCTGACATCCAAAAGAATGAGGAAGTAATTAAAGAATAATTGGATGCTTCTACCCCATTACGAGAAATACTGATCTCTCCGTTACTCAAGCAATCCGCATCTCCCAAGATAATAATCTTCTGCTCCTTGTTCCCCATGGTGCGAGAAAGAGCAACCATCGTTGGAACCTGATTCAATTCAACCTCCCCCTTATCCGGATTCATCACAGGTATTTCGTCTACAAAGTCCGTACTCTCAACCTCATTCCAAACGGTTTTCAGTGAATCAGTAACTAACAATACTGTTACCTTGAAACCGCTATTCGGTATTCCGGATAAATCCAAGCCCACGGTAGAAGGCATCGTTGCCACGTATTCATATCTATACATGTCTTTTAGTTGGTAAGAAAACTCGGCAGCCTCTTTTGTTACCTTGGACATGATAAAATCCGACTGAAAATTCTCACTTGGACTCACCAAACGTCCCGACATAAAACGAACCCCGAATTGCTCCACAAGAGGATTCATGTACTTCTGACGCTTAGGTTCTCCCGCTATCAAAAGATTCCCTCCCCGGGCAATATAAGCATCCAAATTCTTCCGATGTGCTTCCGGCAAAACCTCCCTCACATCCGCGATAACCAAAATATTGATATAACTCGGAATATCAGAATCTCCTGAAATAGACACTTCCTCCGTGTCAAACCCTTGATTCAATAACGAATGGCGGAAAGTTTTTTCTCCAGCAAACAACAAATAGTCCCGACGGAGTTGCCCGGTTATGGAAGGTTCTCCATGTCCAGTAAGAAATCCCACTTTAGGCAATTCCATCACAAAACGCTTGAAAGTCACACCAACTTCCGCCTCACTAGGGAATATCTCCACATCATTAAATAAACGCAAAAAAGCCTTTTGCCCGTTTTTCCGCTCTATCAACCGAACAAACACGTTCCCTTCCGGCTCTAAATCAATAATTTTCTTTATTTGCTCCGGGGTTAAAAGTTGCTTAAGATTCCATCCCTTCTTCTCGGCCTCCTCTTCGGCTATCTCTTTAATCGTCTTACCGGGATAACGATTCATTAACCACGGGTTATTAGTTACAGTATCATAATAATACACGTACTTCATCTTGATATCCGGCTTAAAGCGAAGATATTGTTTGAAACGTTGTTTATCGTTATTTACCATCTTGGGAATTCCGAGATAAGCGTTCCGATCCAAATAATTCACATAAGTCGTAATCGTCATTCCATCTTCCAACTGATTCATAATTTCCTGACTCTTCGGGGTCAAAGTCATCCGTTTCGTCTCCGTCGCATCATAAAAACACATCATCATCGGACGGGACGTGATATAACCAATCATACAAGTACCCGCAATCACACCCAAATATTTACCCCACGTCACACTCTTTGGAGCATACTGACGAGTTGAATTCAATCTCAAAATCGCCAACGACAAAAACATAGCCACCACAACTGCAAAATAAATCACATCTTCACTACAAATCAACCCCGCAATCATCTCGCCCGAACGACCGGAAATACAAAGCCAATAAGTGATATCCCGCACGAATTCATAACTCTGCCCCACTTGATTCAAGTAATTTAAAGCTGCCAAAATAACCAATGTTCCAATACCGGCCACAACCTGATAAGATGTTAATGAAGACACGAACAAACCGATTGCCGCATAAGCACACAACAAAAGATACAATCCCAACAAACCAGACAAAGCCTCACCCCAGCCAAAATTATCGATAACGCATCCGCCAAACAACACCATCACGAATAACACACCCATCAACACTAACCCGTACAACATCATAGACAAAAACTTACCCAAAATAATATGAGTAGACGTCACCGGAGATGCGTACAACAACTTGATCGAACCACTACTATACTCTCTACTCATCAACGACATTGTCAGCAAAGGCATGTAAAGATAAAGATACTGTTGCACTACCGTGAACAAACCTCTCATTCCTCCCAACAAATTGGCTGTCAAAAATCCCCAACTATACCCTAACGTATTTGCCTGTGCTTGTTCTCCAATCAAATCAATAAACTGCATTCCTACCTGGAACGAGAACACCACTAAAATGAACCACGCAACCGGAGAATAAAACAACGTGGCTAACTCCGCTTTTGCTATTTTATATATTCGTCTCATAATATCTTACTTCATATTAATTTACATACTACTTTCTTTTCCCTCTCGCCGCATTTTTCGACAACTGGGCAAACACGGCATCCAATGAACTCTTTTCAATAACCAACTCAATCAAACCCCATCCTCGGGTAACGCACTGCTCGGCAACCCGCTTAGCCGTATCCTGATCTCCGTCATACCGTAAACGGAAACGTCTTTCCGACAACGTCTCCACTTTAGAAATACCCGGCAACATCAAATCACACTCCATCGGAGGCGTATCTAGTTCAAGCAACAACGTGTTCGGCTGAATATAATTATCAAACTGCTCTATTGTCCCCGAAAAAATCATCTGCCCGTTCTCGATCATCTTGATCTCCCGACACGTGGCCTGTACTTCCGAAAGAATATGAGTAGACAACAACACGGAACGTTCTTCTGCGATCTCCTTAATCAAATGACGCACTTCCACAATTTGATTTGGGTCCAACCCGTTAGTCGGTTCGTCCAGCACAACAAACTTCGGGTTATGCACGATCGCTTGAGCAATTCCCACCCGTTGCTGGTAACCACCGGAAAGATTACGCAACACCCGTTTACTGAAATGAGTAATCCCACAACGCTCCTTCGCCTCATCCACGGCCGCTTTGATACGAGTCTTATCAACCATATGTAATTCCGCACAATACGTCAGGTACTCGTCCACCGTGAAGTCCAAATGCAAGGGAGCTTTCTGGGGCAAGAAACCCACGTTCTTTTTCGCCTCCACCGGATTCTCCCGTAAATTAATACCATTTATATAAACATTTCCCTCCGTCTGTTTCAACACCCCGCAAATAATATTCATCGTGGTCGACTTTCCGGCTCCATTAGAACCCAAAAGTCCCAAAATACCCCGTTGATTAATCTCAAAATCAATATCTCGGATAGCCCACTGAACACTGTAACGATGAGACAAATGTTCTACTTTTACAATCGAATTTTCCATACAACAATTTCATTAAATTATTTCATACAACGAACTTAAACACCTCTTTTAAATACAGACCGATCCTATGCTATCGCTAAAAAGCGATAGCATAAAAAAGTTCTGTCATTATTAATAAACTGCTTTACTTACTCCGAATACTTTGCATTAGCATTTCCGATCTTCTGGAAATCAATGCCATATTCCTCTAGGAAATATTTCTTCAATATATCATGCTTCTTTTTCACTAGCGGATAAGTCAAATAAGTCGCCCAAGAATTGGACTCCGTTTCCGCATGACTAATCATATTCATCAGATAATGCCTCAAATCATCCGTCCTCGACAATTCCGTTGTTCCATAAACAATGTAAGTACACCAATCATACACGGATCCGTAAGACTCTTCCATATCTATACTCGGAACAAATCCTCTCGTTCTAGCCTCTACTCCAGCTGTAGCCTTCTTGGAATAATCACTCACATAATAAAATTCATCTGGCGCCACAAGTGCTCCGGAATTAATCAAATGCTTCAGGAATTCCTGCTGCAACACATTTTTAAAAGATTTCTCCACCGCTCCCGATAATGAAACGATATCCTTATTCAATCCCGCAATAGCCAACGTATTCGTGGTCAAATAAACTTTATAATAAGTCGCCGGTCTCTCGTACGTATAGGTCTGTTTAATTGAATCCGCCATCAATATCCGGTAAGGTAAATTCTTCTGCAAAAAATCCTCAGGATAAAAATCCAACCAGATTCGTTCCATTACATCCAACCAATCCCCGGCATAAACAGGGTCTCCCAATATAGTCCCGTATGAATAATTAGCACTACTACCCACACTCACTTGAGTCCAATTAAAATCCTTCTGCGTGTACTCGTACAGAAAATACGAACCATACGTGTTGAAAAGCTCCACGATACGATCATCCGCTGAAGATTTTCCCTGTGGCAATTGATAACTTCCTACAAATGGAATATCCGGTCCTAAATCCTTATCATCCGAGCAAGCCGTCCACGTGCTTAAAGCGACAAGCACAAAAACAAATATCTTTCGCATAATTCTCTTTTTTATGATTATTCTACAACTCCTTGTCTTAAAGGTTCGCTATCAGAAACGTTCTGCACCAATTGACGATTCTTTTCCATCACACTCGGAGGGATCGGAAGCGTATACATCCGATCCTTTTCCTTCAACGTGTACACCATCTTCGGGGCGGTCTCACTCTCCTGATAAACATGCTTGATCTCTGGCATACCATAACGCCGCAAGTCAAACCAACGATGTCCTTCAAAACAAAGCTCCAAACGCCGTTCCTTACGAATCGTATCCAATAATGCCACGGGATCCGTGATATTTACATCTTCATACCCCTCGATACGTTTTTTTCGAAGTTCATTCAAATCAGACAATGCCTCCGCACTTTTATCCGGCATCTGGGCATAAGCCTCAGCTCGATTCAAATAAGCTTCCGATAAACGCAAACACTGTCTCGGTTCACCCTCAACACCATACTTATTATAAATATACCCTCTAAACTTTCCTCCCGCAGCATAATCCTCAATAATATACATCCCCATTCTCTTATCATTAGCCGTATACAAACTCAACAAGTCCGAACTAAAAGTAAAAGCACTACTAAAACTAGCGATACTACTTCCAAAAATCCATAAAGTTTCATTCATTGTATAACTATTCATACCCGCAAAATCACCGTCTTCCAAAGAAGTCAGATCACTCAATCCCTTACCTAAGCGAATAGCCTCCGTAGCCGCTTGTGCTGCATCACTCCATTGTTCCATGTAAAGATACACGCGGGATAATAAAACCTTCACGGCAGGAAGATTTATTCGATAATTCCCTATCACGACCTCATATTTCTCGAACAAACGTGCAGAAGCATTCAAATCTTCTAAAATCCGTTCGTATACCTTTTCCACGGTCTCCCGGGGACCACCGATTTCCTCGTTTACAGCGGAAACCAACTTCAAGGGAACACCCAATGCCGTCTTATTATAATTATAAGGTTCACCATACAAGTTCACCAACCAAAAATAATAATAAGCCCTTAATGCCAAAGCCTCGGCCTGCACTTTTTCACGTTCGGCTTCCGTGCCGATTGCATCACCAATATAATCCAACACGGCATTACATCCCTTGATCCTCTCGTAAAACTGGTAATATTCCGTGGAAGCCAATACAACTCCTTCGTTCCGTCGGAACATATCCGGCTGCCAAGTAAACATAGGAAACCACGCCTCAGCTTCCGTACTTCCCAAAACATTTCCCACCAATTCCTGTCCCAACCAGTTCATCTCTTTATCATCATCCAACTGGGCACAAATCGCCCCGGGATAATTAGACACACTGGGATAACCGCTCCCCATCAGCAACTCGCTAAAATCCGTAACCGTTTTAGGAATAACCTCATCCTGCGATTCTTCATTTAAAAAATCGGAACAACCTCCCCACGACAAAGTCCACACCGCAAGAATCACCCACTTAAATATATCTTTTATATTCATCTCTTCTATTTTAAATTTCAACATCAAAATGCCACACTCAATGACAACGACATCGTACGCCTAGTGGGCCATCCACCTGTCTCCGGATCAATCCCCTCCCATTTCTTATCGAATACAATCATAAATGGGTTAGACATACTTACCCCTAAACTCAAACTATTAGCATGTATGGCTTGCAAAATTTTCTCTCCGAATTGATAATTCAACGATAATTGCGTGCAACGAATAAAATCAGTATCGGCTACTCGGATATCCGCCAAATTATACATTTGATAAGGAGTTTTATAACTTCCGGATCCCGGTAATGCCAATGCATCTGTCCGGCCTCGTCCCGGCAAAGAGGGATAAATAGTCTCATCCCCGGGATTTTTCCAACGATTCAACAATTTCCGCGAAACATTTAATTCCGGAGAAGGAAGCCCTTTTTGGCCATTGGATGTATTATACAAATCCGGGATACGTCCCTGTCCTCCAAACTGCATGGAAAAATTCGCTTGTAACCGCAAATTCTTATAACGAAACGAGGTTGAAAGCCCTCCACTAAAATCCGGTTCATCCTTACCGCTATAAACCAAATAATTCATAAAATTATCCGTATCCAAATCCAAATTCTTAAACAGAGGTGTTCCATCCTCCGGGTCAAGTCCGTCAAACTCTAAAGAATAAAAACTTGAATACGACTCCCCGTTTACGATACACGTCCCATTCAAAAAATCATCCAACGTATTCACCCGTTCATTATTCGTTTGTTTATTTTTCGTAACAGCTGTATTCACTGAAAACTGCCAGGTGAAATCCTTATTCCGAACAGGAACCACGTTCACGGTTAAATCATACCCCTTATTCTCCATCTTTGAACCGAAAATCACGGAATTTTGCATACCATTCTCCGCCGGCACATCCCTGGATGACAATACATCACTATCCTTCTTGAACATATTAGCCACCAAATTCAAACGCCCCTTCAAAAAAGACAAATCCACGCTAAAATTCCACGTTTTTGTTTTCTCCCAGCCCAGATTATCATAAGGCAAACTCCTAATGTTTAAAGTATATTGTTTATACTGCTTATGGAAACCGCCATCCGAAGCGATCAAATAAGGAGACACGGTTTCCACCGCCATTCCCTGGTAACCGTACGAGGCCGAAAGATCAAGCCCGTCAATCCAATCCCAACCCGCTGCAAAATGTTCGTTCCCCACTCTCCACTTTAAACCAGCAGACCAGGTAGGACGGAATTTTTTATCCGGATCCTGCCCGAAGCGGTTAGAAGCATCCAAACGGGCATTAAAATTCAACACGTAACGATTATCATACGAGTAAATGCCCGTAAAATATTCGCTCAAAGAATTATTCTCCCGGTTCACCACCTTACGGTTTGTCCTCATATCCTCATAAAGATCATTATCCAACGTAGTTCTCCCGACTGGCGTATAAGTAAGAGGCACACTTGCGAATCCTTCTCCCCGGAACTTCAAATAGCCGAAAGTCTTATTATTTGCCCCCGTTGTTTTGGCTGAAGTTGCTTCAATACCCAACTGCACGGTAAAACGATGTACATCATTCAATGTTTTGTCATACACTAAACTATTCCGGAAAGTATAAGTCCGTACGGAAGTCTCCTCCGTGTATAACAAACCACCCCATGGCAAACGGGAAGCTTTTTCTTCCGCACTATTGGCCAACACACTTCCGTACTCATACCCTCTCGTTTGGGTGATATAAAACGAATTCTCTGTCGCCCAACTTTTAATATTAGAAGAAGACAAATCGTAAGAAAACACTCCCTGATATTGTAAGCCTGGCAACAACTCCCAATTTAAATCCAAAGTTGCGGACAATTTCTTTGAATTATTCTTGTTTCCTGTATTTTTCCGTTCATTAATAATATTATAATTGTACACATTTTTCAAGCTCTTGACCGTACTCAAGACCCCCATTTTCTCATGATAGAAATACGTCCCGTCCTCATTATATGCGGGAATTACCCGAGAAGTATTATAAGCATAATTAAACGGGTTCACATCATAAGCAAAACCATCCGTAGTCCGATAACTCCCGTTAAGCATAAAACTCGTACGAAAAGAGGAAGTAAACCTCACCGTCGTGTTCGAACTCACCGAAAAATTAGCCATTTCATTCCCGATAGCTTCCCCGATCGTTTCGGAAATATTAATTGAAGTCCGATTAGAAATCTTATCCGACCCACCGGTCACGCTCAACGAATGTGTATGGCTCACTGAATTTCGGAATAAAATATCAAACCAATCCGTGTTCACTCGTTCCAACCGACGAAACTCCTCTAGCATCTCACTTTCGGTAATTTCCTTGCTATTCAACTTCGCTACCAATCCCTCATACCCGATAGATAAAATGGAAGACGGGAAAGACACTCTCTCTTCATATATCTCCTGTGACAACCGCATCCGTTCCTGTGAATTCATCTGCTCATACAACCCATAATGAGGCCGCTGTCCCACGGTCAACGTACCGCTATATGAAACAGAAGTTCTCCCTGTTTGAGCTCTTTTTGTCGTGATCACGATTACCCCGTTAGCTGCATTTGACCCGTAAATAGCCGTGGCCGAAGCGTCCTTCAACACAGTCAACGTCTCAATATCATTAGGATTTAACCAAGAAATAGCATTGGCTACAATCGTACGCATGTCCTCTATATCCCCGGATAAATCTTCCTGCATAGCAATCGGATCGCGCTGAATCACCCCATCAACAACCCAAATCGGTTCTTGATTTCCCAGCAAAGTAGAAGTCCCTCTTACCCTAATCTTCGGATTTGCCCCAACTTGTCCCGTATTCATACGAACCGTCATACCGGGAACAACTCCTTGCAACATCTGGTCAATAGAAGTCACGCCAGCCACTTTAATATCATCTACTTTTACGGAAGTTACTGCTCCCACATAACTACCCTTATTAATATTCATGTACCCGGTCACTACAACATCCTCCAACGTTTTCACATCCTCCTTCATCACCACGTTAATCGTATCCTTCCCGGCATAAACAATTTCCTGTGTCAACATTCCCACGAACGAATACACCAACGTAAACTTTTTCGGGGCATTCGGAATCGTCAACGAGTTCCTTCCATCATGCCCCGTTGCTGTTCCGATAGCCACCCCTTTCATCTGCACAGTCACGCCGGGAAGAGGCTGTTTTTTCGTATCAGAAACTTTTCCCGTTATAACGATCTTCTTTACTTCCTTATCTTCCTGGGCATCCCGAGGCCGCACAACAATCATATTTCCGTTAAAAACGTACGTCAAATCTGAATCCTTGAAAACAGACATCAACACCGACTCAACGGTTTCATTCTCCACGTCCAAAGATATTTTCCCCAGAGGCTTTACTTGCTCTATATTAAACAAGAAATAAAGCTTCGTCTGACGTTGAACCTCATCGAACAACTCCTCCACACCCACGTTCTTCATTTTCAAGCTCACGCGTTCCTGTTGCGCCAAACTATTGGCAGACAACGAAAGCGTAAAGCAACAAGTGAGTAAAAAAAACAGTTTCATAATTACTAAAATTTTACGCCATGGTCTTTTAAAAAAAGAATGGCACAATCGTTTTTTTTTCATACATTTGTACTTAAAGTTATTAATACCTCAACAAGAAACTACGCCAAATAGTTTCTGTTGTCCTTAATTACAAACGGGAAGTACGCCAAATACTTTCCGTTTTTATTTTGATACAATAATCGTCTTTCCCTGGATGGAAAACGTTACCCCTGTCGACAAGGTAATCGCCTCCAAAATCACACTGACATCTTTATACCGTTCCATATACCCCGAGAAATGCAGTTCTTTCACGGAAACTGTTTGATAAAAAACATTCATATCATACCAGTTTGACAAAACAGCAAGAATATCTTCCAATCTCTGATTTTCAAAACGGAAAATGCCATCCTTCCAATCCGTGTAAACGGCTACATTTACATCCTTCACATCAACCTTTGTATTTCCTTGCTTAAACTCGGCCATCTGCCCGGGTCTGATCACGCTCTCCATCCCTGACGACAAAACCTTGACCCCAATACTTCCCTTGACCAATACGGTTTGAATGTTCCCTTTTTGGTGAGTATTCACGTTAAAAGAAGTCCCGTACACTCGCACCTCCACGCCTTCCATTTCTACAAAAAACGGACGCTCGGGATCTTTGGCAACCTCAAAATAAGCCTCTCCCGACAAATACACTTTACGTTCTTTTTCATCAAATTTAACAGGATACTTCATTCTAGTAGCCGAATTCAAATACACCAATGTCCCATCCGCTAATCTTACTTTATACTCACCACCGCGAGGAACCTCAAGTTCGTTGAAACGGATCTCGTCTACATTTTTTCCCTCGGAAGAAGTATATACCAAACGATCTTTTTCCCCGGTAACCGTTATCTCCTTGTCCTCCGAAATCACCCCTTCTTCCTCTTCCTTCAAAAATACCTTCCGCCCGTCATCCAAAACCAACACGGCTTGCGAACATCCCGGCTGAATTGGTGCAACAGACGAAGCTACTATAGAAACCTGTTCTGTTTCATGCATCAACTTCCACGACCCCACGACTAAAATAGGGAATAACAACACGGCTGCATATTTCCACCAGTTCCCAATACTTCTCGAGGAGACTTTCCTCACACGTTTTTCAAAAACAGAGAAAGCCTTTGTATCATGGATCTTTTCATAAACATATCGTTCTTTCGAAAATAAATCCTCTTGGCAAATTTGTTCAAATAATTTTCTATTTCGAGGCGCCTCTTCACACCAGTCCTCTAATTCCTGCCGTTCCTCCTCGGTAATATCTCCAAGCAAGTATAGCTGTAACAAGCGAACAATTCTATCGGAATATTGATGCTCCATTTGATAATTTTTGCACCATATACAACCATGATACAAAAACGGGGTATCCTAAATTCATCTTTTTTTCAAAAAAAATCAAAAAAGATTCACACAACCTTATAAATCAATGATATTCAGAATTATTAACAAATAATACGACTTACCTAACCGCTCACGTAAAAAATACATCGCCTTCTTTTTCTGTGTTTTTACCGTTTCTACAGAAAGTTCCAATATTTGAGCTATCTCCTCGTTCTTTTCGCCCTGCAAATGCAATTTAAACACTTGACGACAACGCTCCGGCAGTTCATCCACGGCCCGATGTAACGCCCGATACATCTCTTCCCGCATCAACCGGTAATCCTCATCCTCTTCATCCTGTTCCCACAATAAAATCTCTGCATGTCGCCGCTCAACCTCTTGATGTTTTAAATAATTTAAGCAACGATTTTTGACCGAATCATACAAGAATGCCCGAAACCCGTGATATGAATTATACTTTTTATCACTCTCCCAAATAGCAATAAAAACCTCCTGCACAACATCTTCCGCCACTTCCTGTTGCTTCACGTAACGCAGAGCATATAATACCAGATAACGATAAAATGTACCAAATAACTCACGGAAAGCTGGCATTTGCTTTCTATTTATCTGGTCTATAAACTCATCTGGTAACATTCCCATGTCTCTCTAATAATTGTTTGCCCACATTACTTCATGGCAAAGCTATGATTTTTCATTCAAAAAAAACAAAATATGCCACAAATTCAAAGAA
>ERZ835109.1854-NODE-1854-length-15520-cov-3.313676_pt1 | contig 15520 bp, 13 predicted proteins | sample MGYA00519946_ERZ835109 | MGnify/ENA primary metagenome ERZ835109 (study PRJEB31850, sample SAMEA3708771) | human gut metagenome | biome: human gut; feature: human-associated habitat; material: faeces | place: China | collected 2014 ...
GGAGCAGGTGACGGGAATCGAACCCGCATCCCCAGCTTGGAAGGCTGGTGCCCTGGCCATTGTGCTACACCTGCAAGAGCCCTCCGCAACCTGTCAGCTTTTGCATGATAGCACGGAAGAGGCGTAATGTCAAGATGGAATTTTATACTTGCATCGCAAAATATACGTTTTTCGGCATTCGCGATGAAAAATTGCTTGCAACCGCGCGAAAGTCATGGTATCATACCATGGTATGCAGCGGTATCGAAGTGGTCATAACGGGGCTGACTCGAAATCAGTTTGAGGGAAACCTCACGTGGGTTCGAATCCCACCCGCTGCGCCAAAAATAAGACCATCTGCCTTTGGCAGATGGTCTTATTTTTGGGTTCCGCTCTCTGGGGTCGCTCCACCCCAAGGGGATCGAATATGCTCGGGGCAAGTGAATTGCCCCTGCGCCAAGATCTTGCTGCGCAAAATACTTGTGACGGCGCACCCGCGCCGCCCCACCTTGTGGGGTCCCGGTTCGATCGGCATCCATACTGATATGCCATGACAAAATGCCTGTGGTGTTACAGCATCACAGGCATTTTTTGCGAGTATCGGCGTGGCGTGGCGTGACGCGCTGCCGGCATTGCGCGGCTGGGTAGAACGGCTCGTCGCTGTCTCCGGCCGTATTTTCGGGAGCGATGCGGCGAGCGGCCGTCACATGAAGCCGTATTTGATTTTGACACGCTCGAGCTTATCGAGCATCGGCTCGGTGAAAAACCAGAGGAAAATCACCGTGGAGATGGCCTGCACCGCATCCATCGAAAAGCCGGAGGCGCAGTAGACCGCGAGGCTCCGCCACGTCAGCGTTCCCGTGGCGAGCAGCGCGGAGTAGGCGTTGAGCAGAATGCCATAGACGAGGAATGCGCTCACCGCGCCGTAGGCGCAAAGCGCCTCCCGCTTCCTTGGCAGACCGCCCCTGTGGAACACCAGCCCCGCGAGAAAGCCGCACAGCCCCATGCCCAGCATCTGCCACGGCGTCCACGGCCCCTGCGAAAAGAGGATGTTAGAGACCAGCATCGTCACCGCGCCCACGAGAAAGCCCGTCTCCCCGCCCAGGGCCGCGCCCGCAAGGATCGTCAATGCCAGCACGGGCTTGCACTGGGGCAGCATGAAAAAGGCCGCACGGCCCGCCACGCCCAACGCACAGAGCACCGCAGTCACGACCAGCTCCCGCGCGCGGGGTTTGCGCCCCTCGAAGGCAAGGAAGAACGGCAGCATGGCCTCCAGCACCATCAGCAGCGAAACGGCGTAGTAGCTCCGGTCGCCCAGCAGCTTGGGACCGAACACCAGCGTCAGGGGGATGAGCAGAAGGGCGACCAGAGCGGAGACGGCCGTGCGCGGGGAAAGCCTTCGCATTTCCAGCGGTGCGGTGGGCGTATCCGGCGCCGCTTTCGGCGGCTGCGGCGGAGGCTCCCGCCGCTCTTTTTTCGGCGCTTCCCTGCCGCCGCAGGCGGCAATGATGTCCTCCGCCGTCACGGCTTCGGGCAGCCGGCCGCGCGCCATGCGGTTCGCCGCCGTGGTGTAGAAGCGGTTGAGCGCGAAAAACTCCCGGGGCGCGCCGTCGGAGGCGATGGAGCCGTCGAAAAAGAGCGCGCAGCGCTGCGCGTAGGCGGCGCAAAATTCGACATCGTGGCTGACCAGGACGACGGTCACGCCCTGTGCGAGCAGGCTTTGCAGCAGCTCAGCCAGCTCCGCCTTGAAGGCCGCGTCCAGTCCGCGCGTTGGCTCGTCGAGGAGCAGGATATCGGGCCGCGTGAGCAAAACCTTTGCCAGCGCCGCGCGCTGCTGCTCGCCGCCGGAAAGGTCGTAGGGGTGACGGTCCAGCAGCGCGTCCAGACGGCAGAGTGCGGTGACGTAGGCGAGCATCGCTGCGTCAGAGGTGACCTCGGCAAGGTCCTCGCGCACGGTTTTTTTGGCAAAGAGCGTCTGCACCTCCTGCGGCAGAAGCGCTATTTTGCCGGTGACGCGGACCTCTCCGCGATAGGGCTTTTGCAGGCCCGCCAGCAGCCGGAGCGTGGTGGATTTGCCCGCGCCGTTGCCGCCGAGGATGGCGAAAAGTTCGCCCCGCCGCACCGTCAGCTCCAGCCCGCGCAGCACGTCCGGCGCGTCCGGCGTATAGCGGAACCACGCATCCGAGACGGTTACGACCGTTTCCTCCGAGGGTGCGGGCAGCGGGCGCTCCGGCACGCTCTTGAGGGGGTGCGAGGCGGCAAAGTCTGCCAGCCAGTCCCGCCCCTCACGCACGGAGACGGGACAGGGAAAGCTGTTCTCCACTGCCGCCCACACGCGCATGGCGGCGGGCATGGCGCGGAACAGCTCGTGTCCCGCCGTGCGCAGCTGCGCGCCCACGGCGCGGGGCGCGCCGTCCGCGAGGACCGCCCCGCCGTCCAGCACAACGGCGCGGTCGGAGAGGGGCAGCGCCTCCTCCAGCCGCTGCTCGGAGAGTAGCACCGTTGTGCCCAGCTCCCGGTTGACCCGTGCGAGCGCGGCGAGAAAGTCCGCCGCCGCGATGGGGTCGAGCTGCGCGGTCGGCTCGTCTAAAATCAGCACGTCCGGCTGCAGGGTCAGCACGGCGGCCAGGTTCAAAAGCTGCTTCTGCCCGCCGGAGAGCGACGCTGTCTCGCGGTGGAACCAGCTCTCCATGCCGAAAAAGCCCGCCATCTCGGCGACGCGGCGGCGGATGGTGGGCGTATCGTACCCGAGGCTCTCCGGCCCGAAGGCCAGCTCGTGCCAGACCTTGTCGGTGACGATTTGGTTTTCCGGGCTTTGCTGCACAAAGCCGATGCGCTCCGCCTGCTCGCGCTGCGAAACGTCGGAGAGCGGGCGGCCGTCGAAAAGGACCGCGCCCGAACGAACGCCGTTGGGCGCGAGCGCGGTCTTGAGCTGGCGGAGGAGCGTGCTTTTACCGCTGCCGGAAAGTCCGCAGAGCGTGACAAACTCGCCCGCGCAGAGCGTCAGGCTCACATCCCGCAGGGCGGGCGCGAACTGCCCGGGGTAGGTAAAGGTCAGGTTTTCGACGCGATAGAGCTCCATGTGCGCGCCTCCTTTCTTTGCAGCAGCACCGGCGTCAGGCAGAGCAGAAAATACGCGAGCAGCACGCTCGCGGAATACGGCGTCAGCACGCCGCGCGCCGTGGGATAGTAGCGCCACTTCACGCCGCCGAGCGCCCAGCCCGCGGCGACGTAAGCGCCGCAGAGCGCCAGCCACAAAAGCAGCAGCCTGTCGCGGAGGCTGAAGCGATAGAGGGAAAACGCCGTGCGGCCCGGCAGCCCGTAGCCGCGGCTTTTCATGCTGTCCGCCGTCTCCACGGCGTTCTCGAGACTCCACGTCACCATGACGGAAAAGACCGTCACGGCGCTCTTGAGCTTTTGAAGCCGGCCCTTTTCTGCGTACAGTCCCATGCCCCGCCGCGCCGCCGTCACCTCCCGGAGCTTTGCCTGAAAGCGGGGCACAAAGCGCAGCGTCATGGACAGCAGGAGCGAGAGGGCGGGCACGACGCGCCCGAAAAGGTGCATGAGCTTATCCGAGGTCATGACTGTGTTCCAGCAGGAAAACCACAGCACGACGGCGGCGAGCATCGCCGCCGCGGCGAAGCCGTAGGCGATGGACTCCAGCGTCAGAGGGTTGCCCGAGGGCAGATAGGCCAGAATGGTCGCGCCCTCGTGATTGAAGGCGAGGTTCACCAGCGCGGCGAGCAGTGCCGTCGGCGCCAGCCACAGGGCGGTGCGCCGCACCGCCGCACCGCCGTTTAACTGCGCGGCGCACCAAAGCGCGGCACAGAGCGAGACGGCAAGGCAGAGCGGGTGCAGGAAGAACATGGAAAACGTCAGCACCAGTACAAAGTACAGAAGGTTCACTGCCGGATGGCAGGCGAGAAAGGCGTGATGCTTCATGCGCCGACCCTCCCGCCGACATCCGCACCGAAGTCGCAAGTGTAGACCCACTCGACGGTGTCGCCGTCCGCGAGGGTATAACGCGAGCAGCCGTAGTTGGGAAATTCGCCGTTCACGCGGTACATCCAGCCCGAGCCTTCGCCGCAGTCGAACTCGTAGAGGTTGCCGATGCCCTCGATGTAGGCGGACTGGTAGACCGGCGTTTCGGAAAACTCCATGTGTATCTTGTTCTCGCGGCACACGCGCTTGAGCACGTCAAATATGCTCTCGCCCTCGGTAAATTCTACTGCGGTCGGAGCCAGCAGAACGCCGTCCGCAGGGATCAAGTCAGCTTTCTCCGCGTTGAGCCGGTCGAGATTTTCCAGGATCGTCGCGCAGGAGATGGAGACCGTACACGTCGGCACAGTGCTCTCCGACGGTGTGTCCGTCTCGTCCGGCGAAGCAGGTGTGTCGGCCGTCTGTGACGGTGCTTCAGCCTGCTTCGACGGCTCGGCAGGAGTCTCTGCCTCCTGCCGTTCGGTCTCGGAGGGAGCGGACGTGGCGGGCGCATCCTGCGCCGCATCGAGCGCGGGCGTTTCGCTCTGCGCCGGCGTGGGTGTCGGCGTCGGCTCCGTCGTTTGTGCATTGCAGCCCGCAAGAGTGAATATCAGTGCAAGCGCCAGCAGCGCCGCACAAAGGCGCTTTGCCGTTTTCATGTCCGTCTCCCTCCTTTCGTTTCGGTGCTGCTATGCCATCAGGCGGCAGGCTGCGTCAGCGCCGCCATCCGGTAGAAGCTGCTCTCGCCGCGCTCGGCGCGGACGAGCGACGCGAGGGCGCAGACCGCCTGCTCGCTTGCCATGAGATTCGTTTCCCCACTGCGCTCGTGGCAGAAGCCGCCGTCTGCGTTCTGATAGGTCAGCAGCGCGTCAAGCACACTGTGCCCATTCTTCACGAAGCGGCTGTCGTCCGTGCCAAGATCCAGCGCGTTGAGCGCAAGGAGCACCTGCGCGCAGCTCTCGGCATTCTCGCTCCCCCAGGAAGAGAAGCCGCCGTCCGCGTTCTGCATGGCGCTCAGGCACACGAGCGCGCGGTCGACTGCCGGCCGGACGCTGCTCTGCTCCCGATACATCGCCAGCGCCTGTAAGGCCATGGAGGTCAGGTCGGGATCGGCGTCCTCGCCCATGAAGCTCCAGCCGCCGTTTGCAAGCTGCGCGGCCAGGATAGCGTCCACATACAGCTGCCGCGTCGCCTGCGTGCTTGCCGCCGCGTTCTGCGGCATGGGATAGTCGCGGCTGTCGAGCGCGAGGAGCGCGTAGATCGCGCCGTTCACGCCTTGCGCCGCCGTCTTTTCGTAGTCGCCGAGCGGAAGCGTCAGATCAAAGCCCGCGACGTCCCGCGCGTCCTTCCCGAGCGCGGAGAGCGCGAGGATGACGCGGCTGTACTCGGTGTACTTGCGTTCGCTCAGCACGCCCTTATTTTCACGCACGGTCTGCTCGAGCGCGGCGCAGTAGCCGGTGAAATAAGCGGTTTCCGTGTCCGCGCCGCCGCGGGCGAGGGCGAGCACCGTCCACTCGCCGCCGAGACTGCCATAGCGCGGCGCGCTCACGGCAGCGGTCAGGTAGGTCGACGCGCGGTCATAGGCGGTCTGCGCGGCGCTCTTGCTCGCGGTATCCTTGGGCAGTTCGCAGAAGCGTTGGAGAATGGCTGCCAGCTGCGCGCGCGTCGCGGTAAGCTGGGGGCTGAGCGTCGTTTCGCTCGTGCCGTTGAGGAGGCCCTTCATCACGCACCAGTGCATCGCCTCGTCTGCCCAACTGCTGATGCTGGCCGCATCGTCATAGCGCAGTGGGAAGTACCACATACCGGTAAAGCCCTGCCCCTGCGTTTTAATATAGCGGTAGAGGATCGCGGCGAGCTGCTCGCGGGTAATGGCGTCGTTCGGGCCGAAGCTGCTCTCGGTATAGCCGGTAACGACGCCGGTCGAAGCCGCCCAGCGCACGGCCTCGCCGTACCACGCGCCCTCGTCCGCATCGGCGTAGCGCATGGCATAGTTGACGACGGGACTGCCCGCGAGACGCCAGAGAATGGTGACGATCTGGCCGCGCGTCGCTGTGCCGTCCGGCGCAAACTCGCTCTCCGAAACGCCGGTCATAAGACCGTTTTCATAGACGTACTGCACCGCGTCCGCGTACCACGCGGCAGCGGGAACGTCGGCAAAGGACGGCGCATTTTCCGCGGCGCGAGCCGCGGGCGGCAGAAGGCCGACGGCCAGAGCGAGAGCTGTCAGCAGAGAGCATAACTGTTTTTTCATTGGAGGTTCTCCTTTCCTTGTAAGCGCCGCTCACGGGGCGATCTCCCCGGGCGCTGCGGTATGTCAGAACGGCAGGATGCCCATGAAATACTCCACGGCCAGCGCCACGAGGACGACGAGCGCGGAGATCAGGAAGCCGTGCACCATCGGCGCCGCGCCGGATTTCTTCATTTCGGCGAAGCTCGTGTTGAGTCCAACGGCGGCGAGCGCCGTGACCATGAGGAACTTGCTGATCTTCTTGAGTATTGCCGCGGCTGCCGCGGGGATCACGCCCACGCTGCTGAGCACCGCCATGGCGAGAAAGCCGAGGATGAACCACGGGAAGACGCTCTTCCACTTGATCTGCACCGCGCCGCCGGACGCGGCGGCTTCCTTTTTCTTCAGGTGCATACTCACAAACGAGAACACCACCACCGTCGGGATGATGGCGAGCGTGCGCGTGAGCTTGACCATGGTGGCGAAGTCACCCGCGCCCTCGCTGAAGGCATAGCCTGCGGCGACGACGCTGGAGGTATCGTTGACCGCCGTGCCTGCCCAGAGGCCGTAGGCCATATCGGAAAGGCCCATCGCGCGGCCCATGATGGGGAAGAGCACGATCATCGCCATATCAAAGAGGAAGGTGGCGGAGAGGGCGTAGGCGATGTCGCTGTCCTTGGCGTCGATGACGGGTGCGACCGCCGCGATGGCGCTACCGCCGCAGATGCCGGTGCCCGCGGAGATGAGGTTCGAGAGCTTCCAGTCCAGACCCAGCGCGCGGCCGATAAAGTAGCCGCCGCCGAAGCAGGTAAGGAGCGTAAAGAGCATGACGGTCAGCGACATTCTGCCGACGTTCAGGATGGTCGTGACGTTCAGGCTCGCGCCGAGGAGAATGATGGCAAATTTCAGGATCTTCTTCGCCGTGAACTTCACGCCGGGCGCGGTGGTCTTGCCGGGCTTGCGGTAGCCGTTGATGAGCATACCGATGAACATGGCGATGACGGACGCGCCGATGACGTCGAACGGCAGCAGCGCCTCGATGCCCTTGGCGAGCAGCGCGATGACGAGCGCGAGCGCGAAGCCCGGCGCGTAGCTTTTGATTTGAGCGAGAATGGAGCGCATGGTGATCTGACCTCTCTTTGCCGGTAGTGATTTCTTTTGAATTTGCCTTGCAGGCCGCGCGCACTTCTGCTATGATCTTTGGCAGAAGCGCAGCCAAGGAGCAGAGGAGCACGATAGCTATGATAGAGAATTATGCAGAAAAAATCAAGCACGAATCCAATGGATTTATCCGGCACAACGGGATCCGCATCGTTTCCGTTGATGAGGAAAGGAGCGTGCTGGAGGCCGAGATCACCGACAACAGCCGCAACGTTTGGGGCAGCGTCCACGGCGGCTTCCTCTACACGATGGCGGACACCGCCGCCGGAGCCTTTGCGCGCATCAAGTATGGGCGGCGCAATGTCACGCTCAACGGCTCGATGAATTACCTGCGGCCCACCACGCACAGCAAGACGCTGACGGCGGTCGGGCGCGAGATCAAGGTCGGCGGACACGTTGGCTTTTTTGAAGTCAATATCACCGATGACACCGGCGCGCTCGTCGCCTGCGCGCAGATAAATATGTATTTTCTGGATTGAGCGGCCCGCTTGCGAGTCACGCTCCGCCATACCGGCAGGGTCGGGCGCAATGCCCGTCCCCTTTCTTTATTCCGCCGCGCGAAGAAAGAATAAAGGGAAGATACGCGGCGCGTGTCTTCCCTTTGCCTTATATTGCCTTATTTTTTCCGCTGCGCGGTGAAGAGGCGGACGACGGACGAGACGAGCAGGATCGCGGCGGCGATGCTGCCGGCAATGCCTGCGGTGGCGAAGCCCCGCTGGAGGGCGAGCTGGGTGCTGCCGTTCAGCCCGAGGGACATGGTGTAGTAAATACCGGCGCCGGGCAGCAGCGGTACGGCGGAGATGACCTGATACGAGGTGACCGGATACTTGCGGGCGCGGGCCATGCCTTCGGCATAGACGGCGGCGACCGCGGCGGCGATGAAGTTCGCGCCGTAGGGACCGAGACCGAGCTCGCCGCACAGCAGATACGCCATCCACGTCACGACGCCGCCGAGCGCGCACAGGCAGCGCCCCCAGCCGTGGACGTTGAAGAGGATAACAAAGCCGGTGCAGGCGACCGCGATGGCGATGGCCTGAAGCCAGAAGGGATAGGAAAGTGTGCTGGCGGCGGTCTGGCCGTAGAGGGAGGATGTGATGTGCCACGCGGCCGCAGTGCCCATGGCGATGGCGAGCGCCGAGAGGAGCACCTGCACGATGCGATTGACGCCGGAGTTTGTGTCGCCGTAGATGATGTCGCGCATGGAGTTGGTGATGAGCAGACCAGGGACCAGGATCATCAGCGAGCCGATGATGACCGCGTCCGCATAGTCGACCAGCCCGAAGGCGGCGGCGAGGTAGGCGGGCACCGCCATGGCGAAGGCGGCGGCGATGGTGCTGAAAAAGGGGTTGGTCTCGAGCTTATCCATCCGGCGCGTGACAAAGCCGATGATAAGCCCCATCAGGCCCGCCCACAGGCTGTCGCGCAGCGTGCCGCCGAACACGGGGCAGAAGCCCGCTGCGGCGAGGAAATTGCCGAGGTAGTAGACGGGAATGGGGTAGGTGCGGCGGGCGGCGCTCGTCTCCTCCAGCCATTGCGCGGCAACGGCGGGGTCGGGCGTTTCGGCGCAGATGCGGCGCGAGAGCGCGTTGAGCCGCTCGACCGCGTCAAGATCGTTGCCGTGGAAGCCGACGCGCTTCATCACCATCAGCGGCTTGCCGTTGTCCGCCTCAAGGCTGACCATGACGCAGTTGGGGATCGCAAAGGCCTCGCATTCGATGCCGTAGGCCGCGAGCACGCGGCGCATCGTCTCCTCGATGCGGAAGGTTTCCGCTCCGGCGGCGGCCAGCTCATAGCCGATCTGCGCGGCCATATCCGTCAATAGATAATAGTCCATGAATATCACTCCTGCCGCCGTTTTGTGGAACGGCGGGCATTATCTTACTGCGAAAGCATTCCCCTGTCAAGAAGAGAAAACACCGCTTAAAAGGCGGTGTTTTGCGCGCTGTGACATTTTTTCTCCGCAAGCTCCAGAAGCGTCTGGCGGAAGCCGTATTTTTCCGTGAGCTCCCACGCGGCGGAAAGGTTCCTCTCGCCCGCGCGGCGGTCCTTGACGCAGCGGAGCATGAGGTTTTTCGGCGAGTGGGCGAAGTCGATGAATTCGATCACGTCCACCGTGTAGCCCATGTCCTCGAGCACGGCGGCGCGGATGGAGTCTGTCAGCAGGGCGGAAAAGCGCTCCTGCAAAAGACCGTGGCGCAGCAGTAAGTCGAAATCGCCGCCCTTGTGGATGGTGGCGTTGATCTCGTGCTGGCAGCAGGGAACGGAGAAAATGTGCTTCACGCCCTTTTCGACGGCGTACCAGAGGGCGTAGTCCGTGGCGGTGTCGCAGGCGTGGAGCGTGACGACCATATCCACATGGGTGTCCGCGAGCGTGTCGCGCGTGATGTCGCTCACGACGAAGCGCAGGCCGTTGTAGCCGTACTTTTGCGCGATGGCGTTGCAATGCTCCACCACATCCTCCTTGAGGTCGTAGCCGAGGATGGTCGCCTTCACGCCGCGCTTGACGGTGAAATAGTAGTAAAGAATGAACGTGAGGTACGATTTGCCGCAGCCGAAGTCGAGAATGGTGATCTCCTGCTGCTCCGAGGCGCGGAAGGCGTCGTCCACCAGCTCGATGAAGCGGTTGATCTGCTTGTACTTATCATACTTCGCCTTGACGATGCGGAGGTCCGGCGTGAACACGCCGAGGTCGACGAGCGCGGGAATGTTCTCGCCCTCGGCAAGGATGTATTCCTTTCGGCGGTCATGCGCCTTCGGCGCGGCGGTGCGCTGCGCCTCGCCTTTCGCGGTGCATTTGTAGCTGCCGTTCGTTTTGCGGATGTACTGGCGCGTCTCCGTCTCGGTGCAGAGCACGGCCTGAAGATAAAGACCGTCCAGCTCCTGCGCGAACAGCCCGGGCAGCTCGCCCTTCGTCACGTTGCGGTGCGTGACCTTCTGCCCCTGCTGGTATTCAAGCTGAAAAAACGCCTTGCCGCGCAGCGACAGCGGGCGGATGGTCACCCTGGAGCAGCCGATGCGCGCGAGCGGCTGAGAAAGCACGGCCTTGGTGAGCGTGTCGAGCCGCGCGGTGAGGTCGTCCAACACGATGCTCATGCGCCGAACCTCTCTTTCAGGGCAAGATGCGCGGCGTAGAGCTCGTTTTTGCTGTAGGTGTTGTTGTCGTCCTTCAAAAGCAGCTTGATGGCGTCCTTGGCGGTGCAGTCATGCTGCACCATGCAGTCCACCAGCAGCGCCTCGGGCGAGGAGACGTGCTCGACCTCGGTGATGAGATAGTCCTCCTCCACCTCGCAGAGCAGGACGTATTCGCCCTTATCGTAGCTGCCCTTGGCGAGCAGTTGATCGCGCACCTCGGCGGGCGTGCCGCGGAAGGTCATCTCGTGGAGCTTCGTCATGTCGTTGCACAGGCACAGCCGCACGCCGGCGTGCTCCGAGATAAAGAACTCCACCGCGTCCATGATGCGCTTGGGGCTTTCGTAAAAGCAGTAGGTGCGCGTGTCGCCGCGGCGCATCATGGCGAGCGCACGGCGGCGGTCGGCGGCCTCCCGCGGGAAGAAGCCGAAGAAAAAGAAGGTCGAAAGGTCGAAGCCCGAGATGGACAGCGCCGTGACCGCGGCGCAGCAGCCGGGCACGCCGACCACGCGGATGCCCGCGTCGATGGCGGCACGGATCAGCTCGTTGCCGGGGTCGGAGATGCAGGGCGTGCCCGCGTCGGTGATGACGGCGATGCTCTTGCCCTGCTGAAGCTGCTCGATGAACCACTTGGCCTTGCCGTATTCGTTGAACTTGTGGTTGGCGGAGAGCTGGTTGCCGCGGATGCCGAGCTTGTTGAGCAGCACGACGCTGCGGCGGGTGTCCTCCGCCGCGATGATGTCCGCCGTCTCTAAAGTTTGGCGGCCGCGCTCGGTCATGTCGCGCGCGTTGCCGATGGGCGTCGCCACGATGTAGAGCGTGCCGACGGTGTTCATTTCGTCCATAGCGTTCTCCTCTTAGAATAGCATGACCTGGTCGGGGTCGTCGCCCTGCCCGATGGCGCGCAGCTGCTCGGCGTTCTTCTCGCTCAGCGCGTCGGAGACTGCCATTTTGCGCAGAATGTTGTGCACCGTTTTGTCGAACTCCGTTCCCTCGCGGTAGTCGGCGGGGAAAATGAAGTCTACACGCCCGTCCTGCAAAAGCTTTTCCACGCCCGCGCGGTTGCTCTTCTGATAGACCGCGACGGCCTGTCCGCCGTAGGCGCGCATCATCTTCATGCACGGCACGTCGGAAAGTCCGTCGCCGACGTAGACCATGTTGGTGAACGGCACGCGCTTGGAGTCGTCGGGCATGGAGTCGTTGAGCTCCTTGTCGCGGGCGATGTCGAGAATGCCCTTGTTGATGCGGTAGACGAACTGCGTCTTGTTCGTGAAGTTGACGTCCAGCTTCGGCCAGGCGGCGAGGCCGCTTTCGTCGTAATAGAACTCGCAGGCGTAGATCTGCTTGAACTCATGGGCGATGCCGCTGCCCTCGATGATCTCGCGCAGACCGGAGGAGATGACGTAGTGCTCCACGTCCACGCCGAGGTCCGCGCCATAGGCGGTGATGCGCGCGAACCACTCGCGCACGCCGGGAAACAGCTCGATGGCCTCGCCCGAGCGGACCAGATAATCGCGGTCGAGACGGATGCCCTGCGCGGCGCACTCGCGGATCATGGTGTACATATAGGCGAGCAGGCCGTCCATTTTGTTCTCATAGCCGAAGCCGTTGGCCTTGGCCCAGAACTCCGAGGGCGTGTAGCCGAGGGAGGGAATAAAGGCGTAATCCTCCATATCGGTGGTGCAGAGGGTCTTATCAAAGTCGTAAAGGAACGCGACGATAGGGCGTTTGGTCATGGTGTCCTCCTGTGAAAAAAGCGGCTCGGAGAGCCGCTCTTTTGAAGTGCGTTTTATTCTTCGCCGTGGTAGTTGCGGCCGAACTTGAGGTCGCTGAGCTTGATGGCGCGGGTCGCGGAATCGAGGAAGGGATTGCCCTCCTCCGGGCTTTCCTCCGGCTCCTCGGGCGCTTCCTCGGCCTCCGGCTCGACCTCCGCCGCCTTCGTGAGGTCGGGGAGCTTGAAGGAATCCATGATGCTCTTTTCGATCTCGCTGACGTCGGCGGCGGGCTTGGCGAGCTCCAGCGGAGCCGCGGGGGCGAGGTCCGCCTCGGGAAGCTCCTCGAGGAGCTTCATTTCACGCTCGTAAAGCTCGCGCACGCGGGCGAGGAAGTCCGCGGTCTCGGCCTTGGCGGCGGTCAGGCGGCGCTCCTCCTGCGCGACCTCGTCGCGCAGCGCGCCGATCTTGCGGTTGGCCTCGCTTTCGGCGTTTTCGAGCAGGGACTTTTTCTTCTCCTCCGCCTCGGCGACCATGCTGTCTGCCATCTTCTGCGCGGTCAGCAGCGCGGCGCGCATGGCGTCCTCGGTCGAGCGGTATTCCTCGACCTTGTCCACGAGCACCTTCATCTTCGCCTTGAGCGCGGCGTTTTCCTTGTAAAGCGAGGTATAGTCGTCGGTCAGCTCGTCAAGGAACTCATCGACCATGGCCATGTTATAGCCGCCCATGACGGCCTTGGCAAATGCGTGGTTGGAAACCTCCTGCGGTGTCAGCATCGTGCAGCCCTCCGTCTCTTATAAGTACAAGCCGTTGTTTTCCAGCTCGTCGATCAGGTCGCCCATGATATCGACGTGGTAGGGCGTGATGATGTAGGTGTTGGCCGCGACCTTCTTGATCTTGCCCTCGCCCGCGTAGGCGACGCCGGAGAGGAAGTCGATCAGGCGGCGGGCAATGTCCTTGTTCGTGGATTCGAGGTTGATGACCACCGTGCGCTTTTCCTTCAGGTGGTCGGCGATCTCGCTGGCATTCTCAAAGCGCTCGGGCTTGACGAGCACGACCTTGAGCTGCGTCGTCGCGTGGATGTTGACGACCTTGTTGCGGCGGTCCTCGTCGCGGTCGCGCTCGCGGCGGCTGGGCCGCTCGTCGGCAAAGGCGCCCGTGTCGCGGGAGCCGAGCTCGGCAAAATCGTCTTCGTATTCTTCGTCCTCATCCTCGTAGGGATGCGCCCATTTCTTCAGATCGTCAATGAGTCCCATGGAAAAAACCTCCCTGTATCAAAGCGTATAGTGGCGCGCGCCGAAGATCGCCGTGCCGACGCGCACCATCGTCGCGCCGCAGCGGACGGCGTCCTCATAATCGCCGCTCATGCCCATAGATAATATATCAAGCTTATTATCATACAAACTCGCGTTGATGTCAACATAAAGCGCATGAACTTTTTCAAAGTAGGGCACGCTCCCGTGCTCGCTCTCGGCGACCGGCGGAATGGTCATCAGCCCGCGCAGCACGACGTGGGAGAGGCTCTTGGCCCTTTCGGCGGCGGCGCGGACCTCGGAGACGGCAAAGCCGCTCTTGGCTTCCTCCCCGCCGACGTTGACCTCAAGGAGAATGGGTTGGACGATGCCGAGCTTTTCGGCCTGCCGGTCGATATCCTCAAGCAGCTCATAGGAGCCGACGGATTCGATGAGCGCGACCTTGCCGACGACCTGCTTCACCTTGTTGCGCTGGAGATGACCGATGAAGTGCAGAGGCGCGCCGTCGTAGGCGTTCTCCGCGAGCTTCTGCGTCATCTCCTGCACGCGGTTCTCGCCGAGCGCGTCGATGCCCGCGGCGATGGCCTCGCGGCAGGCCGCGGCGTCATTCATCTTGCTCGCGCCGACAAGCGTGATGTCCTCGGGCCTGCGCCCGGCGGAGAGCGCCGCGGCGGCAATGTTTTCCCGTACCTGCTGAATGTTTTCCCGAATGCTCATGTTCATTCGACCACCTTTCCATCGTATAGATCGTTTGCCGAGACGATCGCCTCGTCGCCGGCGCGCAGCGTGTAGAGCTGGCGCAGGCTTTCACTGGTCGTTTCGATGCCGACGGGCCGGACAAGACAGTAATCCTCGCCCTGCCAGAGGACCTCCACCGGCTTGCGGTAGGCGCGCAGCCCCACAAGGCAGTAGACGCCGCTGCTGCCGTCCGCGTCCACGCGGAGGGCATTTTTAGGGATGCGCAGTCCCTCGTAGCGCGCGAGGATCAGCTCGACGTTCTGCGCGCGCAGGAGCGTGACGTAGGCCAGATGGCTGCCGCCGCGCAGGACGACGATCACGCGGCCGTTCTCCTCACGCCCGATGCGCTCGACGGTGACGTCAAGATCGAAGTCCACGCCGGTCGCGGCGCGCAGGCTGAGGGCCTGTCCCTTTTGCAGCCGCGCAGCGTCTGCGGCGCTCAGCACGGTGACGAAGCGCCACTCCTCGCCGGCGATCAGCCGGCCCACGGTCGAGTTTGCCGCCTCCGGGGCGATGGCGTCGTACTGCGCGACGGTCATATTCTCCAGCGCCGCGGGGGTGAGAACGGCCTCGTAGCCGTCGGCGACGGCGCTGTAGGTGCCGGCAAACGGCGCGCGGATCGTTTGTGTGCCGCCCTCCAGGCGGCCGGAGAGCGTGCTGATCTCGGCATTGAGCGCGTTGATGCGCGCATCCAGATCGTCCGTGCCCGCATAGGCGTATTCGCGCTTGAGGACTGTCGTGCGCAGCTCCTCGCCGGAGGACTCGACGCTCGTCCAGCTCCCTGCGGCAAGGGAAGCGCGCAGCGCAAAGAGGTCCTCGCGGATGTCGCCGTCGAGCTTGAGCGCGGTCTCGGCGTCGCGGGACGCCTCGCGCGCGTAGCGCAGCTGCTCGAGCCTGGACCGGAGTGCGCGGAGCTGACGGTGGTCGTTCAGCGCGCTCTCGCTGCGGTAGACCGTTGCGAGCGTGCCGCCCGCGTTCACGCGTTCACCCTCGGCGCGCTCGAGCTCCAGAAGCGTTTCACTGCACGCGATCACCTGCTCGTCGCGCGCGAAATAGCCGGTCGCGGCGATGGCGTCCTCGCTGGAGTAAGCGTAGACGAGCGTGGTGGTCTGCGGGTCGACGAAGTAGCGGTAGGCCTGCACGCTGAAGTAGGCGGCCACCGCGAGAAACAGAAAAACAAAGATCAGTTTTGTCGATAGGGATCGGGATCTCATAGGCACCTCGGGAGGCTCAGGTCATTCCTCCCCGGTCTCGTCCGCCTCGTGCAGGTCGATGGGGCTCAGCGGCGCGATGGTCGAGATCGCGTGCTTGTAGATCATCTGCTGCCGACCCTCGCTCAAAAG
>ERZ835109.1858-NODE-1858-length-15493-cov-3.383081_pt1 | contig 15493 bp, 19 predicted proteins | sample MGYA00519946_ERZ835109 | MGnify/ENA primary metagenome ERZ835109 (study PRJEB31850, sample SAMEA3708771) | human gut metagenome | biome: human gut; feature: human-associated habitat; material: faeces | place: China | collected 2014 ...
GCTATTATCCGGCCGACACCCCGATCGAGGATTATGATCCGGATTTTGTAGCAGGTGTACTGGTAGGTGCATGGCCACAGGTATTCGCAGCAATTCAGGAAGTAAGAGCAAAGGAAGAGATTCCGTTTAATTAAGAAAGGAGAATAAAAAAATGGCAGATACAACAAAAATGACAGAGATGCGAGAGCTTGGCTGGGATGATGAAATCAGCAGAGAGGGAGGAGAATTCCTCCTTCTTCCGGAAGGCGATTATAACTTTGTAGTGGAATCCTATGAAAGAGCAAGACATCCGGGAAGCGATAAACTTCCTGCTTGCAATAAGGCGATTCTTCACCTTCGTGTTACCGCACCAGAAGGCGAGATTCATCTGGAGCATAACCTGTTCCTGCATCAGCGTACAGAAGGTTTCTTGAGTGAGTTCTTTACTTCAATAGGATTAAAGAAGCCAGGAGAGGCGCTGAGAATGAATTGGAATCAGGTTTCAGGATGCACAGGCCGTCTGAAGCTTGGTGTTCATACTTGGAGAACTAAGGACGGAGAAGAACGCAAGAGTAATCAGGTAAAGAAGTTTTATCCTAAGGCAGCATCTAATTTTACACCAGGCAAGTTTTAAATAGGAGGAGACCACAATGGAATTAAGACCATATCAGGCAGCAGCAAAGAATGCGATATTTGCCGAATGGGATAAGGGAACACAGCGCACGCTGCTCGTGCTGCCGACAGGGTGCGGAAAGACGATTGTGTTTGCGAAGGTCACAGAAGATTGCGTCAGGAAAGGCAAGCGTGTGCTGATCCTGGCACACAGAGGAGAACTTCTGGAACAGGCTGCAGATAAGATTGCAAAGTCAACTGGTTTACAGTGTGCATTCGAGAAGGCTGAGCAGAGCTGCATAGGTTCCTGGTATCGGATCACAGTAGGGAGTATTCAGTCCTTGATGAGAGATAAGCGTCTGAATCAGTTTGCGTCTGATTACTTTGGAACCATCATCATTGATGAAGCACATCATTGTCTGTCAGACAGTTATCAGAAGGTACTGAATCATTTTGCAGCTGCCGATGTACTTGGTGTTACTGCGACACCAGATCGTGGCGATATGAAGAACTTGGGAAGTTATTTTGAGTCGTTGGCATACGAGTATACCCTTCCAAAAGCAATTAAAGAGGGGTATTTGTCTCCGATCAAGGCGCTGACAATCCCATTAAAGATTGATATGTCCGAAGTTGGGATGCAGTCGGGAGATTTCAAGGCATCTGATATTGGTACAGTATTAGACCCATATCTGTATCGGATAGCCGATGAGATGGAAAAGCATTGCGGTGATCGCAAGACTGTTGTATTTCTTCCGCTGGTTAAGACTTCCCAGAAGTTTACTGAGATCTTAAACAGCAGAGGATTTCGTGCAGCAGAGGTAAATGGTGAATCTGAAGACCGCAAAGAAATTTTACAAGATTTTGATGCAGATAAGTATAATGTTCTGTGCAACTCAATGTTGTTGACCGAAGGATGGGATTGCCCTTCTGTTGATTGTATTGTAGTTCTTCGGCCGACAAAGGTACGCAGCCTTTATTGCCAGATGGTGGGACGTGGTACACGTCTTTCTCCGCAGACAGGAAAGACACACCTTTTATTGTTGGATTTCCTGTGGCATACAGAACGTCATGAGTTGTGTCATCCAGCAAGTCTGATCTGTGAGAATGAAGAGGTTGCACAGCGTATGACAGAAAATCTGGAAGAAAATGCAGGAATGATGTTTGACATTGAAGAAGCGGAACAGCAGGCATCAGAAGACATAGTAGCACAGCGAGAGGAAGCACTTGCAAAGCAGCTTGCTGAGATGAAGAAGCGTAAGAGCCGTCTTGTTGATCCGCTTCAGTTTGAGATGTCTATTCAAGCAGAAGATCTTTCAGGCTATGTACCTTCTTTTGGTTGGGAGATGGCACCGGCAACTGATAAGCAGAAAGCAGTTCTTGAGAAGTTGGGTATTCTTCCAGATCAGATCGACAATGCAGGAAAGGCACAGAAGCTTCTTGACCGGCTTGACAAGCGCAGAGATGAAGGACTGACCACACCTAAGCAGATCCGGTTCCTTGAAGGACGTGGATTTCAGCATGTGGGAACCTGGCAGTTTGATGATGCCAGAAAAATGATTGATAGGATTGCTGCCAACGGCTGGCGAATCCCAGCAGGAGTAAATCCAGCCGAATACAGAGCAGAAACAGGTATAAAGAATGGAACACAGGATAGATCTTTTGACTTTACTACAGCATATTGATCCCGGAAGCTGCAACTATCAGGAATGGGTGAATGTGGGAATGGCCTTGAAAGAGGAGGGCCATTCTTGGCAGGATTGGGAAAATTGGTCCAGACAGGATGCCGGAAGATATCATACAGGAGAATGTCAAAAGAAATGGCGCTCATTTACTGGATCTGCACAGCCAGTTACAGGAGGAACTATTTATCAGATGGCGGTGCAGCATGGGTATGTTCCAGAAATTGGACATGAGCTGGATTGGAACGATACAATTTCTTGGGAAGCAGATAGCCAAGTAGTAATTGATAGGAACTGGATTGAAGGCTGCGAGATCGAGGAGCCGAAAGAGTGGAATCCGAAAAAAGAGCTGATTACCTATTTGGAGACGCTGTTTGATGCGTCAGAGAATGTCGGCTATGTTACGCACTCCTTTGAAAAGGATGGAAGGCATATGCCGTCAAAAGGTGTCTGGAACAAAACTGCCGGACAACTGATTCAGGAGCTGAATCGATACGATGAAATTGAATTTGCAATTGGAGATTACAACAAAGAGGCCGGAGCGTGGATCCGGTTTAATCCGTTGGATGGAAATGGAGTAAAGAACGACAATGTAACTGATTTTCGCTATTCATTAGTGGAATCAGACGAGATGGAGATTGAAAAACAGAACACTGTCATCAGAGAACTGGAATTGCCAGTAGCATGTCTAGTCCATAGTGGAGGCAAGAGCTTACACGCTGTTGTGCGTGTAGATGCAGTGAATTATCAGGAGTATCGAAATCGCGTCGATTACCTTTATAAGATATGCGAAAAGAATGGGCTGAAGGTCGATACACAGAACCGCAATCCATCCAGACTTTCCAGAATGCCTGGCATTATGCGTAACGGACACAAGCAGTTTCTGGTTGCAACGAACATCGGAAAATCAAACTGGAATGAATGGGTAGAGTGGATTGAATCGGTCAATGATGATTTGCCAGATGAAGAGAACCTTGAGAGTGTATGGAATGACCTTCCTGAGTTGTCACCGTGTTTGATCGAGGATGTACTAAGGCAGGGACATAAAATGCTTCTGTCAGGTCCTAGCAAGGCAGGAAAAAGTTTCTTACAGATTGAGCTGTGTATCTGCATTGCAGAAGGCGCAAAGTGGTTGAACTGGCAGTGTGCGCAGGGAAAAATCCTTTATGTGAATCTTGAGTTAGACCGTGCAAGCTGTCTGCATCGTTTTAAAGATGTGTATGAGGCATTGCATTTGGAACCCAATAACTTGAGAAATATCGACATTTGGAACCTGAGAGGCAAGTCAGCACCGATGGACAAGCTGGCACCAAAGTTAATCCGCAGAGCATCAAAGAAAGGTTACATTGCCATTATCATCGATCCGATTTATAAAGTATTGACAGGTGATGAGAACAGTGCCGATCAGATGGCTATTTTCTGTAACCAGTTTGATAAGGTGTGTACAGAGCTAGGGTGTGCTGTGATTTATTGTCATCATCACTCAAAGGGCGCACAGGGCAGTAAGAAGTCAATGGATCGTGCGTCAGGATCTGGTGTGTTCGCTCGTGATCCGGATGCACTGCTTGACTTGATTGAGCTTGAAATGACAGATGAGCTGCGTAAGCAGCAGGAAGACAGAGCCGTGTGTAAGGCGTGTATCAAGTATTTGGATGGTCATAAGTGTGGATGGAGAAATGATTTGTCACAGGATGACTTTTTGAGTCGTTCTCGTATGACAGGATACTGTAGCAACGCTTTAAATAGCGTTCAGATGACAGAACTGAATGCAATTATTGATGCAACAGTTAAAAAAGTTCAAGGACGTACTGCATGGCGTATAGACGGCACGCTGCGAGAGTTTCCCAAGTTTGATTCTGTCAATGTATATTTTGATTACCCGATTCATGTGATGGACGATGTAGGCTGCCTGAAGGATCTGCAGACAGAAGTGGACAAAGTGCCAGCATGGCAGAAAAAGCAGAAGACACCAGATGAGCGAAAAAAAGAGAAGGATGACAGCCTCCGGATCGCTTTTGAAGCGAACGATCTGGAAAAAACAGGTCGCATTAAGATAACAGATCTGGTTGATTACATGGGAGTCACACTCAATACAGTGAAAAAATACGTGGACAGTTCAAAGCACTTTAAGCGTGAAAATGGAATGGTCGTTCGGGTGTCAAAAGTGTCAAATGCTGAAATTGACACCTGACAGTGAAGGTGTCAAATCTGTCAAAACACGGTTTTTGATAGTTGACAGCAGGTGTCAAAAAGAGGTGTCAAAAGTGTCAAATTACGATTTTTGACAGGTGTCAGGTGAGGTGTCAAAAATGGGTGTCAAATATGTATATATAATATATACATATTTGACACACTCATTTTGACATCACACCTCTGGGGCAGAGCTGACAGAAAGGATTTGACAGCTGATAGAAAGGATGATGGTGATGATGGAATTTTTTATGGCGATGATTCCTCCGACAACAACACATCAGGAAAAGCAGGTGAGAGTGGTAAATGGAAAACCAGTATTCTATGAGCCAGAAGATCTCAAAGCAGCAAGAATGAAGCTGACAGCTTATCTTGGACAGTTTGCTCCTGCTAAGCCGTATCATTGTGGAGTTAGGTTGGTGACAAAATGGTGTTTTCCAAACGGAATGCATGAGAGCGGTACTTATCGGATTACAAAGCCAGATACTGATAACCTCCAAAAGTTGCTTAAGGACTGTATGACAAGAACAGGATACTGGAAAGATGATTGCCTGGTGTGCAGTGAGATCGTTGAAAAATTTTGGAGTGATGTGCCAGGCATTTACATCCAAATTGAACAGGTATAGGGCATGGCCTATGGAATATTATCACTTTTTCGTAGATGCATGGCGATTCTTCAAACGCTATAAAGACATTGCTACAAACAATCAGGAATTTTACGATTCAGTGTTGGAGTCAGCTGGAAAGATCGCAAAGCAATATGGAGAACGTAAGTTTACAATGAATATCATGATCGCGTTGGTAGATGAACTAGAAGCGATTGCGAAAGGAAGGTAAGAGAGATGAAAAACAAAAATATGTGTACACTGGAAGAGTTAAACCTGCAGGCAGCAATGCTGAAGGACAAAGGCGATCTGGAAGGTGTGATCAGTCTGGCAGAAGCGAACGGACTTACAGTGCGAACAGCAGAGCGCTACCTGATGGGCGAAGAACCTACGCTTACAACTCAGAAAGAGTTGGCGATCGGTAGATTACTTCTTGAGAGCGTTGATCTGGATTTGCGTCAGTCGGTGGTCTTAACAGGAATATTAATCGTGGTCAATAAGGCAGTGAGAGAAGATCCTAAGTTACAGGAGGCAGTTATCAGCAATAAGAGATCGTTACTTGGATGTGTTGGACATCTGCTCAGACTACAAAGCAAGGCACAGAATGAACTGCCAGATGAGATTGCAGCAGTGTGTGGCTTGACTGCGATTCAGGATATTCCAGAATGGGCAGCAAGGGAAGCGATCAAGGAATATTATCTTGAAAAGACATCAACTAATCTGGCTATTGCAAATACATACGTTGATTTTCAGAACCTTCAGAAAGGAGAATCACATGAACAAACGTCAGAGTAAGAAGCTGTACCAGCAGCGACACGGTTACAATCCGGGCGAAGAGGAGCGAATCCAGCTTCAGATCAGCGAAATGATCGAGTATACAGAACATAGGCTGGTAGAAACTGAGAAGGAACGAGTGAACCGTACATATTCGGGATTCCTTGAGAGCATTAAACAACGGCCAAGAAGTAAGGCACGTTGGTGGAGGAGAACAAGATGAGTAGATTAACAGAAACTGATAGTCAAGGTAATTGGGCTTTAAGCGGTGTTGCATGGAAATCATTGTATGCAGGACAAGTCATCACGGATGAAATGTGGGAAAAGATCTATGGCGCATTGTGGAAGCTTATGGAGTACGAGAATACTGGATTCAGTCCGGATCAGATCAGTGACATGTGTGACCTGTATGACGAGAAGTGTGAGGAACTGGAGAAGGCCAAGATGCACTGGATACCAGTGAGTGATCAGATCCCTGATGTGGAAGATCTGCATGACATAAGCATTGATCATTGCACAGGATATCTGGTACAGACAAGAAGCGGTGGTATGATGATCGCTCATTACATCAGGGTGTTTGGAGATGAATATTTTGAGTGTCGTACATTACCGATTCGTGATGTTGTGGCATGGATGCCTCTGCCAGAGCCGTATCGAAGAAACGGAGGTAAGCGATTATGAGACTAATTGATGCAGATTTTATCATTTCTATACTTGATGAGGCTGAACAGGAGTATCCTGAGCATAAACCAATATACGAGATGTTTAGAGATGTGATTAATGCTGTGCCAACTGCGGCGGAGATTGTTAGCCAAGAAGACACCGAAGAGTAGCTTGGAGTAAGGTGAGAGGAGGTGATACCGATGGAAACAGAAGGCATGACACGGGAGCGCCTGGAAGCGTACCGGAGCAATCGGGACGAGATCAAGGAGCTGAAGTACAAGCTTGATCATCTGGGTGAGGGTGACAGCCTGATCGGAAATGATGTGATCTTTGATTATCAAACAGGCTATCCAATAGCGCAGGCAATAGTAGGTTATGATTATGAGCTTGAAGCCAAGCGTCGTACTCGATATGAGAATCAGATTGCGAAGCTTGAAGCTGAACAGGATTGTATTGAAGAGTGGGTCTTCGGAATCCGGGACAGCAGGACACGAAGGATTTTCCAGATGTACTTTCTTGAAGGATTGACACAAGAGAAGGTCGGAAGAAAGATGAATATGGATAGGAGTGTTGTAAGCAGAAAAATTGATTCATATTTGAAATTTGCACACAAAACACAAAAAACACATTTATAATAACAATAGAGGTCATAGGCCTCCGGTATATTTCTCCCTTGGAGCCGCCAGCAAACATACTGGCGGCATGTGTTTTTGTTATAATACAATAATGCGAAAGTTTAATAAAATACCGGCTATTACTTGATTTTCTATTGTAAATGTGATATCTTCGAATAAGATCTTGCAAGTATGTCCATTATTCGAAAGGAGAGGATGATATGAGTTCAAAATTATTGGCAAAAGGTGGAGTTGGTGATTTTGATAAAAGAATTTGTCCCAAATGTAAGGAAGGAGTATTAGAAGTAGATCTTTTTGAAGAAAAATATGTCTGTAGTACTCCATGGTGTGGTTATAGTAAAGAATTTACAGCGGAAGAAACTGCAGCATTTGAAAAGATGAGAGAAAAATCGGAAGAAGAAGCCGAACCGAGTTTAGAAGAACAAATGGAACAAGCAGAGTTATTAAATGATATCGATGAAGAAGATGACTTTGAAGAAGATGATTTTGAAGATCATTATGATTAAAGATTAAATGTAAAATAAAATTAAAAGGCAGTCCTTCGGGGCTGCTTTTCTTATACCCAAAACAACACGAATGAGAGGTGGTGAGGTTTGGCAAGAGCGAGAGACCCGAACAGGGGGAAAGCTTTCGAGATCTATAAAAAGAATGCTGGAAATATTGATTTAGTTGAGATTGCAAGTCAACTAAATGTTTCGCCAGGAACAATTAGAGGATGGAAATCAAAAGATTCTTGGGATGATCAATTGAATGGAACGCTCCGTAAAAATACGGAACGCTCCAAAAGAAAAAAAGAAGGAAAACAAAAGGAAAAGGTAACGGCAGAAAAAGAGGTTGAGCAGATAATTGAAGCTCCGGATTTAACTGATAAACAGCGGCTTTTCTGCTTGCTTTACGTTCGCTGCTTCAACGCGACCAAAGCATACCAAAAAGCATATCAATGCGATGAATATTCAGCCCGCACAAATGGTTCTCGAATGATAACATTTGATAACATTCGGGAAGAAATTCGGCGCTTGAAGCAGACCCGATTGAGTCGGGAATTGCTGGATGAGTCTGATATCTTTCAAAAATATATCGACATTGCTTTTGCTGACATCACAGACTATCTCGAATTTGGCACTGAAGAGGTCCCTGTCATGGCGCTGTATGGGCCAGTAAAGGTCAAAGATCCTGATACTGGCGAAGAAAAAGAGCTTACCAAGACAGTAAATACTGTTCGATTCAGATCTTCCGCTGAGGTAGATGGCACCATTGTGGCAGAGGTGAAGTCAGGCCGTGATGGAGCAAGCATTAAACTTGCAGATCGAATGAAGGCCCTTGATTGGCTTGCAGCACACATGGATCTGGCAACAGATGAGCAGCGAGCGCGGATTGCCCAGATCAAAGCCCAAACAGAGAGGTTATCTACGCAGCCAGTTGAAAATGAAGATGATGGAGTTGAGATTATAAATGATGCGGATGAAAAAACAAGTTAGGATATCGGAGATAGTAATACCGAAGTATCTTCCGGTGTTCAACAATAAAATGTATAAACATATAATTTTGACTTCTGGCCGAGCTGGCACGAAATCTAGCTTTGCTGCGATCCGAACAGACTACCAAATTGTATCAGATCGGCATGGATCTGTAGTGGTGCTTCGTAAACATCATAACAAGCTTCGGAAGACCGTTTACAAAGAAATGCTCCGCGGAATCAATCGCTTGCAGATTCCGAAGAATCGGTTCTATATAACAAAAAGCCCAATGGAGATCACTTACAAGAAGTACAACACCACAATCTACTTCTCTGGTTCAGATGGCATTGATGATACAAAAGGTATCATCGACGAAGATAAGCCGATTAAGCTAGTTATCCTGGATGAGCTAACAGAGTTCTTTGACGATGGCGAAGGTGAAGATGAACTTGCCAATATAGAGGCGACGTTCGTTCGTGGAAATAAGGCAGGATTCCAGATGATCTACCTCTATAATCCTCCGAAGAATCCAAATGCAGCTGTAAACCTCTGGTGCAAGAAGATGGAGCAGAGACCTGACTGCATTCACATACATACCGATTACAGAGACGTCCCTGTTGATTGGCTCGGACAAGACTTGATCAGTTCCGCAGAGGCCATGAAAGCGGTAGACCCAAAGATGTATCGTTGGACATGGCTTGGAGAGTCGGTGGGAGTTGACGAGCTGATCTACTACATGTATTCCGACCGAAACAGAAAGAGGCCTGAGAAAGGTCGAACTTATGAGAGAGCGTATATTGGTGGCGATTACGGACAGCAGAACGCAACGACCTATCAGGCGTTTGGGCTTGATGTGTATCGGCAGAAGCTTCCAGGGCTGGGAGAATATTATCACAGTGGACGCGATTCAGGAACGCAGAGAAGCCCTTCTGAATACGCACAGGATCTTGTGGAGTTCATGAATGAGCTGCATGAAGAATATGAAATCAAAGTCTTTTATATATGCTTAGACCCATCAGCAAAGGGCCTCCAAGAGGAGATACGAAGAGCAACCGGATCTATTCAGGAATATGGTGTTCTGATCAGAGACGCAGACAATGATGTTGCACTTGGTATTAGCCGTGTACAGAAAGCATTTGTATTTGACATTTTGAGCATCTCGCCTAAGCAGGAGAACTTAGACAGAGAGCTTGGAACCTATGAGTATGATAAGAAGTCCATTGAAAAAGGCAAGGAGGTGCCGATAAAGGAAAATGATCACGGCTGTGATGCGTTAAGATACGCAGTGATGACGGCTTGGCGTTATATAAAGCAATGGCTTCCAATAGAAGCAGAAAAAAGAGAATATAGTGCAGATATTGCGAGAAAGGAGGTCGAAGAGGATGGATATATTTAGTTATTTTCAGAAAAAAGGAATTGATACTGTGGATAGATCTTTCTATAGGATGATTGCTTTGTGGGAGAGTTGGTATAAGGGGAAAGTGAGAAATTTCACTTTTTACCGCATTTATTCCGGAAAAGGAACATACTCCAGAAAGAAAAGAAAAAGCCTTGGAATGGCAAAGAAGATTTCTGAAGATATTGCGGACCTGCTTTTGAACGAGCGTGTACAGATTACCTTATCAGATGAGGCTACAGGCAACTTTGTAGAAGAAATTCTTCAACAAAATCACTTTCTGGTGTTAGGAAATGACTACCAGGAAAGAAAAGCATATTCCGGAACTGTTGCATATATTCCATATCTGTATGATGCAACAGCAGCAGATGACGGACACATTGTTCCTGGAACCGGCAAGATCGGAATTGATTATGTAAGCGCAGCGAATATTTTTCCAATCAGCTGGAGCAATGGCAAAATTACGGAATGCGCATTCACTTTCTATAAGACTGTAGCCAGAAAGAAGTATGTGCAAGTGCAGTTTCATAGACTGGAAGAAACTGAAACGGGAATGCAATATGTGATTGAAAATAATGTTCTGGAATGTCAGCAAGGAAGCCAGGAAGGCAAGGAGCTGACGGAAGAGGAGTGGAAACGGCTGAGTCCATTTCGTTATCTTTCTGCCAGAATTGAGACTGGCTCTCCAGATCCACAATATGTGATTGATCGGCTGAACATCGTGAACAATGCAGATGAGGACGAGAGCAATCCTATGGGAATTGCGATCTATGCAAATGCTATTGATGTATTGAAAAAACTGGATATTGAGTATGACTCTTATACTAATGAGTTTGACTTAGGGCGCAAAAGAATATTTGTCGCTCCGGAGATGGTCAAAAATGCAGATGGCACTCCTGCATTTGATCCAGAAGATACGGTATTCTATCAGCTTCCAGACAACTACGACAAGGACAAAGAAGGCCTGATAAAAGAAATAAATATGGACCTTAGAACAGAACAGCATTCAAAAGCAATCAATGACGATTTGAATTATCTTTCTTTGAAGTGCGGATTTGGCACTGAAAGATATAAATTTGATTGCTCGGGCGTAAAGACTGCTACAGAAGTTATTTCAGAAAACTCAGATATGTATCGAATGATCAAAAAACACGAGGTTATTCTTGAAGATGTTCTGAAAGAGCTTGTGAAGATTATTATACGCTTAGGAATCGTGCTGGGAAATCAATTGAACCTTGAGACAGAGGTAACAATTGATTTTGATGATTCAATCATCGAGGATAAAGAAGCTGAGAGACAGTCTGATCGACAAGATGTCAGTATGGGAGCTATGCCATTATGGGAGTACCGTGCCAAGTATTACGGTGAATCCGAAGAGCAGGCAAAAGCAGCTGTTCAACAGCCAGCAGAGGTGATTGAATGACGCAGGGCGAACTTGAGCAGATTCCGCAGCCATTTGTGGAGTTAATGTCAGAGTTGGAAAAGCGTATCATGAAAGATATTATCGAGCGCATTAAGGTGAATGGCTTCCTGCCTGTCTCTGCCGACTGGGAGATCTCCAGATTGCGTCAGTTGGGTGAATCGGAAGAGCAGATCCGAAAATGGATTAAGGAAATGCTTGAAAAGACGGACGATGAGGTAGACAAGATCTTCTCGGATGATGTGTATCGTGAATACTACGGGCACGACCGAGAGTGTCAGGTGTCTGGCTTTGAACAGATTCCTCTTGAACAGAATATCCAGCTGTTACAAGCGATTGAGGCATCCAAAAGGCAGACTAAGGACACGTTCCGAAATCTTACAGGCTCGATGGGATTTGCAATTCGTGACCCTGTAACAAAAAATATTGTATATTCGCCTACAATGAAGTTCTACCAGCAGACGCTTGATGCTGCTATAATGGACATCAAGTCAGGTGCCTTCTCCTACAACACAGTGCTCCAGCGTACAATCAACACGATGACCACATCGGGACTCAGGTGGATTGATTACGATTCCGGTTGGCATAATCGAGTGGATGTGGCAGCCAGACGAGCCATTATGACAGGTTTCCGTCAGGTGCAAGGAAAAATCAACGAGCAGGTGGCAGAGGAACTTAAAACAGACTATTACGAAGTCTCATACCACGTTGGAGCGCGTCCGACTCATCAACCGTGGCAAGGCCGTGTTTGGTCGATGCAGCAGCTGAAAGATGTCTGCGGACTGGGAACGGGGCCGGGTCTTCATGGCTGGAATTGTTACCATGATTACAAGCCGTTCATTCCTGGCGTATCCGTCCGCACCTACACAGATGAGCAACTTGACCAGATGATCAAAGAGGAAAACACCCCGAAAGAATATTTGGGGAAGCAATATACCACCTATGAGGCGCTTCAGGCACAGCGAAGAATGGAAACTCATATGCGCAAAACGCGTCAAGATATCCGTTTAATGCAGGATGGTGGCGCGGATCAGAATGACATCGTGCTAAAAAAAGCCAAGTATCAGGGCCAGATGCAAACTTATAAGGACTTTTCAAAAGCTATGGAACTGCCAGAACAGATGGAGCGAGTGTATCAGGATGGCTTACGAGGCAAGTTCACACCGACTAAGGCAGAGCTAAAAAAAACAATGCCAACAACATTGAAAAATGCGGCCGGACACGATATAATTGAAGTTGAAAAGACCACTTTGACAGGAAAACCGAATAGTATTACTCAGCTGACTGGCAAGAAAGGTGGAATTGACAGAAATTATTACGATGAAAAGGGAAAGCAGTTCAAGCAGATCAGCAACAATAATCATGGGAATGCCAAAATGCATCCATATGGCAAAAATGGAGAACATGCTCATGACTATAAGTATGATGTGAATGGAAAACTTATTGGAAGACCAACTAGAGAACTGACGGAAAATGAAAGAAAGGAGAATGCAGATATATTATGACGGCAAAAAAACTTCGAGACCGAATTGAAAGTTTGTGTACACACGTTCTTTTTGATTATAATGGAAAAGCATGTGGAGTAGATCCGTTTGATGCTGGTCATTTCGATATGTGGTGTGGAGAGGACTTCATGGAGGCACACAGCATTGAGGAAGTAATGCAGGAGCCTTTCTTTGAGGGCAAAGCATTGCAGGATATCATTGACCAGATCGGGAATGTAGAGGGCATGTAAATGAATATTGATTGATACCACCAGTCGAGAGGCTGGTGGTATTTTTAATGCTTATTAGAAAAAATGGAGGATGAAACGATGATAGTGGTGAAAGTATCTCCAGCAGGAATCAAAATGCAAGGACATGCTTGTAGATCTGTAAATGGTCAGGACATTGTTTGTTCTGCTATCTCGGCACTGACTTGCAATTTGATAAATTCGCTGGAAGAGCTTACGGATAATCGGATTCGCGCAGAAACTGCTTCAGGGAAGACGGTAATTGAGTGGGATGGTCTGGACGAGAAAGGAAAACTTCTTGTCAATTCATGGTTCTTGGGACTTGCATCAATTAACCAGAAATACAATTGCATAAAATTTGGTTAACCGGCTGCAAATAGCCGGTTTTCTTTATGCCCAAAACATGAAGGCAGAAAAAGCTGTGGGAGCCTGTCGAGGCAAAACGGAGGTAAATATGAAAAAATTAATGAATTTACACATTTTTGATGAAGGTGCTTCTGGCGCGGAAGGCGCATCTGGAAACGCTGGGGGAAAAAGTGGGAATAATAACGGCGGCAGCGCTGGGTATACATTTGAACAGGCAGAAGAGATTGCCACCAGTAGAGCTGAGAAAGCAACACGAGCAGCACTTGCAGACTTTTACAGAAAACAGGGACTTAGTGAAGAGCAGATTACAACGGCAATCGCAGATTTTAAGGCAAAGCAGAAGGCACAGCAGCCTGATGTAGAATTGCTTACCAGAGAGCGTGATGAAGCACGAGAGAAGTTACAACAGTATGAGCAGGAGAAAACGCTTATCAATAAGGGTGTAAAGAACGCGGATCTGGACTATGTAATGTTTAAAGTAAGCAAATTGGTTGATGAGAAAACTGATTTTGCAAAGGCAGCAGAGAAATTTTTAAAAGAAAATCCAAGATATACAGGAGCTGGTACATATAGAGTATCAACTTCTACAGGATCTGATAACCAGAATTCCGGGGGAAATATGAATATGACAATCAATGACCGGATTCGTGCTGCCGCAAAAAGATGACGGAGGAAAGTGAAATATGAAAAGTAAATATGTAATGGATTTACACATTTTTGAGAATGACACAAACATTATTGATCGTACTGGCGCTGAGTCTTTGATTCCAGTGCAGGAGGCTAACGAAATCATTCAGGGAATTGTTACACAGTCTGCAGTGCTTCAGAGAGGACGTAAGCTTCCTAATATGACATCAAGACAGTATAAGATGCCTGTACTTGATATGCTGCCAATTGCTTATTTTGTGAACGGTGATTCCGGACAGAAAAAGACAACAAAAATGGCATGGGATAAGAAATTCATTGTTGCAGAGGAGATTGCAGTTATTGTTCCGATTCCAGAGGCGGTTCTTGATGATGCGGAGTATGATATCTGGGCTGAGACAAAGCCAAGAATTATTGAAGCATTTGGCAAGAAGATTGACGGCGCCATTCTGTTCGGCGATGATAAGCCGACTTCTTGGAGAGCTGATGTTGTGTCCACAGCAACTACAGCTAAGACAGTAGTAACATTGGCGGCCGAAGACAATTTGTATGATAAGATCATGGGAGAAGAGGGATCTATTGCCATGGTTGAAAATAGTGGTTACTTTGTAAATGGCCACATGGCTGATATTTCTATGAGAGCAAAGTTGAGAGGCTTGAAGAATGCTAACGGCGATCCGCTGTTCAAAAGTGATATTCAGAGCGGCACTACATATTCTCTGGATGGCAGCCCTATGAACTTCCCAAACAATGGCTCTTTTGATAAGAGCAAGGCACTGATGATTTCAGGTGATTTTTCTCAGCTGGTTTACTCTATTCGACAGGATATCACCTTTAAGTTATTTACGGAAGGCGTTGTTCAGAACACAGATGGTTCTATTGCATATAACCTGATGCAGAATGACATGGTTGCACTCCGAGCCGTCATGAGAATGGGATGGGAGATTCCAAATCCGATCAACAGCGTGCAGACGAACAAGACTAAGAGATGCCCGTTCTCAGTGCTGAAGTCAAAGTAAAGAGAGGTGAGCAATGTACGCAGACTATGAGTTTTATACTTCTGAATATCTGCTGGGCAAGGCTCCAACAGTACCAGAGGAAAGCTTTCCGTACTGGGAACGCGAGGCCCGGATGCAGATTGATTCGTATACATTTGGAAGAATTGGGTCTTTACCGGAGTCGCCAGAAGAGGTCAAACTGTGTACTTGTGCAGTGGCAGAGGTGTTGTATCAGGCAGATAAGGCTAAGGCCGAGCAGCAGGAAAGCGGTCTGGCAGGTCCATTGTCATCCTGGTCAAATGATGGTCAGAGTGGAACTGTAGATCTGTCAAATTCAACGCT
>ERZ835109.1860-NODE-1860-length-15486-cov-23.288510_pt1 | contig 15486 bp, 12 predicted proteins | sample MGYA00519946_ERZ835109 | MGnify/ENA primary metagenome ERZ835109 (study PRJEB31850, sample SAMEA3708771) | human gut metagenome | biome: human gut; feature: human-associated habitat; material: faeces | place: China | collected 2014 ...
TCCGTAAAGAGTGGCTGGAAGATTTGGTCATAGCTGAAACCATGAAGCTGATTCAAGACGATGCCGTGATCGATGCCATCGTTGCGGAAGTGATGGAGTTGCAGGATCAGGAAAACACCACACTCCCTTTGCTGGAAAAGCAGATGCGCGAGGTAGAGAACGGCATTGAGAATATGCTGAACGCCATCCAAGCAGGTGTGCTGACCAACTCCACCAAATCGCGTTTGGAAAAGCTGGAAGCCCAGCAGAAAGAACTTGAGATTCGGATTGCCGAAGAAAAAATCGCTCGGCCACGGTTAAGCGAAAATCAGGTTCGTTTCTGGCTAACCCGGTTCCGCAAGCTCGACCCGAACGTGAAAAGCCACCGGGAAACGCTTATCAATACATTCGTGAATGCTGTTTATCTCTATGATGAAAAAGTTTTGATTACATTCAACTACAAAGACGGCACAAAAACCATCACTTTCGATGAAATCGCCGCCAAAGATGCCCCAGAGGGCAATGGTTCGGATTTGGGTTGCTTCGCTCCACCAAGAACTCCGGTATCCAATGGGTACCGGAGTTTCTGTTTTATCTGTCTTGCAAAAGGGGCTGCAAGGGTGGATTCGAACAGCATCGACCCGCCGAATAGTCCGGCGGGGAAAAAAGCCCCTGCGGGGCTTTTTTAGATGCGCGGCTCGCGTAATCCACCCGCGCCCACCAAGAACTCCGGTATCCAATGGGTACCGGAGTTTCTGTTTTATCTGCCTTGCAAAAGGGGCTGCAAGGGTGGATTCGAACAGCAGCGGAGCCGACCGCCGCCTGCGGCGGAAACAGGGAGGCGAGGCTGGGGCAGCGCTCCGCTTTTTCAAAGCCCTGCCAAGGGGCTGCGGAAAAAGCGGCAAGCGCAACTCGTAAGACCCGCCGAATAGTCCGGCGGGGAAAAAAGCCCCTGTGCAACAGCGACGACCGCTGCCAGCGGCAGAAACAGGGAGGAGCTGTTGGGGCTGCGGCCAGCAGGATGCGCGTGCCGCCCAAGGCACGATGCAGCCGCTGGGAGCCGCGACCCGGGTTCCTTTTCTGCGCGGCTCGCGACATCCACCCGCGCCCACCAAAAAACCGCAACGTATCAAAATACGCTGCGGTTTTGTTTTACGATACTTTTTCCTGCTATTTCTGCTTCGCCCTCCCATCAGAGCAGCTGTGCAAGAATACTGTTTTGCACAATAAGCCCGGCGGGGGTCAGGGCGAGAATGCGGCCATCAAAGGTGGCGTACCCGGCACGGACACAGTTTTGCACAAAGGCCAGCTGTGCGGTGGAAAACTGCTTGCCGTACAGGGTTTTGTAGGCTTCGAGGTCAAGCCCCTTGCGCAGCCGCAGCTGCAAGATCAGGTAGTCCTCGGCGCCGCAGCTGCCGTCCATGATGGGTGCGGCGGCGTCCTGCAGAAAGGCGGCGGTGTCCGGCGCGTAGCAGAACCGCTTGCCGCCCATGCAGGAGTGTGCCGCAGGGCCAAGGCCCAGATAGTCGCCGCAGTCCCAGTAGATGAGGTTATGCTTCCCCTCGTAGCCCGGCTTTGCAAAGTTGGAGATCTCGTACTGGCGGTAGCCGTGGTGTTCCAGCTGCTCCACGGCATAAAGGTAGAAATCGGCGGCTTCATCGCTTGTGGGCAGACCCTCTGGCGGGTGCTTGCCGAAGGCGGAGTCCGGCTCGATTTTTAAAAGGTAAGCCGAGATGTGGGTGGCACCGCCTTTTTCGATCAGCTCCAGTGTCTCGTCAAATTCGGCCTGCGTATAGTGGGGCAGCGCCAGCATGATGTCGCCGCTGATATTCTCGAATCCGGCGCGCCGGGCGGCGGCAAAGGCTGCCCGCGCCTGCTTGGCGCTGTGGGGACGGCCAAGGGTGCGCAGCTGGGTGTCCCGGGCAGATTGCACCCCGAAGGAGATGCGGTTCACCCCTGCCGCCCGGAAGCCCCGCAGGCTCTCCTCGGTGACGGTCTCAGGGTTTGCTTCCAAGGTGATCTCTGCACCGGGCACAGGCTCTGCTGCCCGGATGAGCCGTTCTGCCTGCGCCGGGGTGAGCAGGCTGGGCGTGCCGCCGCCGAAATAAAGGGTGTCCGGCCGCAGGGGCGCATCCGGCGCAAAGCGGTGTAGCTCCCGCAGCAGCGCGTCCACATAGGCGTCCGGTACGCCCCGCTCTCCGGGGCGGGAATAAAAATCGCAGTACCGACATTTGGAAAAACAGTAGGGAATATGCAGATAAAGTCCAAGGGACATACAATATCACAGCCTTTTTCATGAAACGTTCATTTCTATGCAGTATACTATATTCCGTAGACCGGAGCAAGAGAGAAATGCTCCGCAGAATAGACTGGAGGAACCCAGATGAGTTATAACAATTACAACCGTGGCTATGCAGAGCCTACAATGACCTCGGCTGATTATATGACCCGCACCTACCGCTGGATGGCGCTGGGACTGCTGATCACCTTTGCGGCGGCGTTTGTAACCGCCACCACCCCGCTGTTTTATGTGGTCAATTCGCTGTACCTGCTGTTCACCATTGCCGAGCTGGCGCTGGTGATCGTGCTGAGCGCCCGGGTGCAGAATATGTCCGTGGGTGCGGCAAGAGGGGTGTTCTTAGGCTACGCCCTGCTCAACGGCATGGTACTGAGCTACTATTTCCTTGCCTTTGATCTGGGCACACTGGTGCTGGCTTTCCTTGCCACCTCGCTGTACTTCGGTCTGATGGCAGTCTACGGCACCACCACCCACAAAGATCTGTCCGGCTGGGGCCCCAAACTGATGATGGCACTGTTTGCGCTGATTATCACCGGCTTCGTCGGTGTGCTGTTTGGCATGGGCTTTATGGGCACGGTGCTGTACTCCGGCATCGGTCTGGTGGTGTTCATGCTGCTGACCGCCTACGACACCCAGAAGCTGAGCCAGATGTACTCCTACTACGCAGGGGACAGCGAGCTGGCGGAAAAGGCTTCCATCTACGGCGCACTGACGCTGTATCTGGACTTCATCAACATCTTCCTGTATGTGGTGCGTCTGCTGGGTCTTAACAGCCGCCGCCGCGACTAAGCGTACAGCGCTGCAACATCATTGATAAGCTGGAAATCGGTCAGGCCTGCGGGTCTGACCGATTTTTTTGCGTAAAAAAGGGATAACGGAGCATCCCCGGATGCTCCGTTATCCCTAAAATTTTAGTTCGATGCTCAAAGCATCTTTACAGCCAGCGCCTCGGTGGTGCGCTCCTGCGCTTCGGTGCTGCCGGGCTTATCGTCCAGAATGTACCGCAGCACCAGCACTTCGGCTACATACAGCACCGCCACCTTGATGGGGATGCTGCCGGAATCCAGCGGGCTTTCCTGTGCGCCGCACAGCAGCACGATGTCTGCCAGTTTTGCACCGGGGGAGTCCTCGTAGTGGGTGATCAGGATGATATTTGCGCCGTTGGCCTTGGCAGTGCGCAGGGTCTCTATCAGGTCCCGGGTAGCGCCGGAGTAGGAGACGAATAGCACCACGTCCTGCTCGGTCATCAGGCTGGCAGCCATGACCTGCATGTGGCTGTCGGCGGTGGCACGGAACTTGTTGGTGATGCAGGCGAACCGGGCGCAGATCTCTTTGGCGGCGGCCATGCTGCCGCCCTGTCCCATGCAGAACACCTGCCGGGCGCTGTGCAGCAGCGCCACAGCCTGATCCACCGCCTGCGGCGAAAGGGCGTTCTGGGTGCCATTGATGGCGGTCATGAACAGTGCTGAGGCGTGCTCGCACAGGGTGGCAGTGTCGGCGTCCGGGGCGGGCTCCTGCTGGTTTACCAGCACACCGGTGGCATTGGCCTGCGCCAGCGCAATGCGCATTTCGTGGTAGCCCTCAAAGCCCAGCGCCCGGCAGAACCGGAACACCGTGGCCTCGGCCACCTGACACTCTCTGGCCAGCGATGATATGGACAGATACTGTGCCTCCGCAGCGTGCTGCACCAGATATTCGGCCACCGTGCGGCCGGATTTTGTCAGGTCGCCCTGATGCTGCTGCAGCAGCTCCCAAAAATTTGTAGACATTCTTCCCTCTCCTGACTTAGGCCGCCGGCGGGTGCCGGTGCCGTGTTCGTGCTTACCTTCTTATATAAAAGTATAAGAGAAACCGCGCCGCTGTGCAAGAGGCGTAATGAACACATTTTACCCGCCGATTCTGTGCAGAGGGCACAGTTTTGAAGGAAAAAACGGCCCAAATGGTGAAAATGCTTTTCATTTTTACAATTTCAAAGCTGAAAGTGATTTTCAGAGCAACCGGGGAAAGTGTACCGTTTTGTAACTATTTTGACAAGTAAAGTGGATGAAAATATTGTGTTTTTTCTGATATCCCACAATTTTGTGCAGGCTGCCGGGTTTAAAAATGAAAATTTATGAAAAGAACGAATAGACAAAATGAAAATAATTTTCTATAATTAGGCTACAAACAACGGCTGCGGACACGAGCAGCCGCTACGAGCAAAACGGAGTACGATCCCCCGATGGGTCGAAGAAGATGAACAAGGAGAATCTACCATGAAAAACTGCATTTCCCGCCGTTCCTTCCTGAAGGCTGCCGGTATTCTGGGCGCTGCCGGTGCACTGGCCGCCTGCGGCGGTTCCTCCTCCACCAGCACTGCTGCTTCCTCCACCGCTTCCTCTGCTGCTGCAAGTGCAGCCAGCACCGGCGCAAGCATCAAGCTGTGGACATACCCCATCGGCGGCTGGGGCAATGACGAGACTGTCCAGAACCTGATCTCCAGCTTCAACGCAAAGTATCCCGATATCAAGGTGACCGTGGAGTATCTGGACTACACCAACGGCGACGATCAGGTGAACACCGCCATCGAGGGCGGCAGCGCACCCGATCTGGTCATGGAAGGCCCCGAGCGTCTGGTGGCCAACTGGGGTGCCAAGGGCGTTATGGCTCCGCTGAACGATCTGTGGACCGATGATGCCAAGAAAGACATCTACGCTTCTGTGGAGTCTGCCTGCCACAACGAGAAGGGCGACTACTACGAGTACCCCCTGTGCATGACCGCACACTGCATGGCCGTGAACATGACCAAGGTCAAGGAAGTGGGCGCGGACAAGTACATTGATACCGACAAGCACACTTGGAGCACCGAGGGCTTCCTGAACACTGTGGACGCACTGTACAAGGGCGGCTACGAGAACGTGGCAGCCATCTACTGCAGCGGTCAGGGCGGCGACCAGGGCACCCGCGCCATCATCAACAATATGTACGGCGGCACCTTTACCGATGCAGCCCACACCAAGTACACCGCCGACTCTGCCGAGAACATCAAGGCCATTCAGGCTCTGTACGATGCAAAGGGCGTCAACTTCGATCCCTCCATCAACGGCGGCGAGGAGATCACCCTGTTCCGCAACGGCACCCTGCAGATGGCTTTCTGCTGGAACATTGCACAGCAGCTGAACGCTGACACCGCTGCCGCAGGCCAGACCATCAGCGGCGACGAGATCTTCCCCATGGCATTCCCCACCGAAAGCGGCGACCCGAAGCTGTGCGGCGGCATCTGGGGCTTCGGCATCTTTGATAACGGCGACGAGGCCAAGATCAAGGCTGCAAAGACCTTTATTGAGTTCATCGCTGCCGACCCCTCTCAGGTCAAGGACAGCGTGCTGGCTTCCACCTACTTCCCCGTCCGCACCAGCGTGGGCGACATCTACGCCGGCAACGAGGTCATGAGCGAGTACAGCAAGTTCATGGGCTATCTGGGCGACTACTACCAGATCACCCCGGGCTGGACCACTGCCCGTACCGAGTGGTGGAACATGCTGCAGCGCGTGGGATCCGGCGAGGCCGTCGAGACTGCCGTCAAGACCTTTGTGGACAACGCAAACGCAGCCGCTGCTGCCGAGGCATAAGCGCTAGTTTCTCTGAACTGCATTACAGCTGAACCGCATGGCCCCTTCCTCCGGGTGAGGGAGGGGCCTTTTTACGGAAAAAACACTCTCAAACGAAAGGTCTGGTGATCCTCTTGGCTGCAAAGACGGCAATGAAAGAGCCCAAACGCAGCAGTGCGCTGGTACGGCGCGAAACCTTCGCCTCCTACTGCTTCCTGCTGCCCAGCCTGATCTTCTTTCTGGGCTTCGTCATCTACCCCATGATCCTCTGCGTGGTGACCAGCTTCTTTGACTCCACCATGAACCGCGCGGATATCTTTGTGGGGATGGCAAACTACAAGACCCTGTTTGCCGACCCCATCTTCCTTGGCGCATTAAAGAACACCTTCGTCATCGTTATCGTGTCGGTGCCCATCACCTGCATCTTCTCGCTGTGGGTGTCCTCCGCCATCGTAGACCTGCCGGAGTGGGCCACCAGCCTTTTCCGCTGCGTGTTCTACCTGCCCGTGGTCACCGGCTCTGTCGCTGTTACCGTGGTGTGGAAGTGGATGTACAACAACTACTATGGCATCTTCAACTATCTGGGCAAGAGCCTTGGTATTCTGGACAAGAACATCAACTGGCTGGGTGACGAGCGGTTTGCACTGGGCTGTATCATCCTGATTTTGCTCACTACCTCCGTGGGTCAGCCCATCGTGCTGTACGTTTCGGCACTGGGCAACGTGGATCAGTCCATCGTGGAGGCTGCCGAAGTGGACGGCGCGACCGACTTCCAGTGCTTCTGGAAGATCAAGTGGCCGGCCATTATGCCCACCACCCTGTACATTCTGGTCATCACCACCATCAACTCCTTCCAGTGCTTTGCACTGATCCAGCTGCTGACCTCCGGCGGCCCCAACCACAAGACCGATACCATTATGTACTACATCTACTACACCGCCTTCAAGCAGTACAAGTACGGCTACGGCAACGCCATGGGCGTGGTGCTGGCGGTGATCATCGCCATTCTGTCTGCTGTCCAGTTCAAGCTGGGCAACAAGGATAATTAAGGAGGTGCGGAACAATGCGTGCAACTGCTGCAAAAAAGCAAAAACCGTTGGAGCGCCATCCCAGTAAACTGAAAAAGATGAGCGCCTACGCCATTCTGGCGATCATCCTCATCAGCATCATGGCGGTGCTGTTCGCCTTCCCGCTGTACTGGATCATCACCGGCTCCTTCAAGACCGGTGCCGCCATCAACGCCACTACCCCCGAGTGGTGGCCCAGCCAGTGGGTGCTGACCAACTACCAGAAGCTGTTTGCCGGCAAGCGTGCCCCGCTGTGGCAGCTGGCTGTGCCCTTCGGCTCCAAATTCAGCGCCAGCGGCGAGCCCGTCTACTTCTCGGTAGGCCCCATGGCTCCCGCTGCCATCCGCTGGATGATCAACACTGTGTTCATGGCCGTTATGTCCATGATCCTTACCTGCCTGACCGCCGCCATGGCCGGTTATGCGCTGGCCAAAAAGCGCTTTGTGGGCCGCAAGCTGCTGTTCACCCTCATCGTCTGCGCTATGGCACTGCCCAAGCAGGTCATCCTGATCCCCCTGCTGCGGGAGATGAGCGCACTGAACCTGTACAACACCATCTGGGCGGTCATCTTCCCCATCGTGGGCTGGCCGTTCGGCGTGTTCCTGATGAAGCAGTTCAGTGAGGGCATCCCCACAGAAATGCTGGAAGCTGCCCGCATCGACGGTGCCAGCGAGGCACGCACCTTTGTCAAGATCGTGCTGCCCATGGTCAAGCCCGGTATCGGTGCACTGGCCATCTTTACCTTCATCAACAGCTGGAACGACTACTTCATGCAGTTGATCATGCTGTCCAGCACCAGCAACCTGACCATCTCGCTGGGCATTGCAAAACTGCAGGCAGAGAACAGCACCGACTTCGGCCTGATCATGGCCGGTGCCGCACTGGCCGCAGTGCCGATCATCATCATCTTCCTCATCTTCCAGAAGTACTTCACAAAGGGCATCGCAATGGGTGCGGTCAAGGGCTAAAATTGCGACAGCGGCAAGAGGGCAAAAATACCCCCCGCCCGGAGCAAAAAGCCTCAGAACCTGATACGAACGACTATTTTATCTTGAATTATTACTGATTGCAAAGAAGGGCTTGAAACATGAAAGATATCAAAAAATATCAGGGTGTCATCCCTGCCTTTTACGCCTGCTATGACGCAGAGGGCAACATTTCGGTGGAGGGGGTCAAGGCGCTGACCCGTCACCTGATCGCCAAGGGCGTCAAGGGCGTGTATGTGGGCGGCTCCTCCGGCGAGTGCATCTACCAGCACGTCGAGGAGCGCAAGACGGTGCTGGAAGCCGTGATGAGCGAAGCCAAGGGCAAGCTGACCGTGATTGCCCACGTTGGCTGCAACAACACCGCCGACAGCATGGAGCTGGCACGCCACGCCGAGAGCGTGGGCGTGGATGCCATTGCCTCCATCCCGCCCATCTACTTCCACCTGCCGGAGTACGCCATTGCCAAGTACTGGAACGATATGTCCGCAGCAGCACCCAACACCGAGTTCGTCATCTACAACATCCCGCAGCTGGCTGGCACGGCGCTGACCATGAGCCTGCTGAACGAGATGCTGAAGAACCCCAACGTGGTGGCCGTGAAAAACAGCTCCATGCCCACGCAGGACATCCAGATGTTCAAGGATGCCGGCATTGCCGCCCGCGGCGAGGGCAACTTTGTGGTGTTCAATGGCCCGGACGAGCAGTTCGTTTCCGGCCGCGTCATCGGCGCAGACGGCGGTATCGGCGGCACCTACGCCGTGATGCCGGAGCTGTATCTGGCCATGAACGCCCATCTGGAAAAGGGTGAGATCGCAAAGGCCCGCGCCATCCAGTACGAGGCCAACCGCATTATCTACAAGATGTGCTCTGCCCACGGCAATCTGTATGCCGTGCAAAAGGAAATCCTGCGCCGGATGTACGGTCTGGAGCTGGGCAGCGTGCGCGCCCCGATGCCCGGCCTGATCCCCGAGGATGAGCCCATCGTTGCCGAGGCACAGGCCATGATCGAAGCTGCCATCGCAAAGCTGTAACAGGATAAAAGCGCCCCTCTCCGTCTCTTTTTCAGAGGGGAGGCGGGCGCTTCTTTTATTGGAGGAAACGCGAATGATCTGCGATACCTTGCAGCATCTGGGCCGGTACAGGGGACTGCACCCCAACTTGGATACCGCCATTGACTATCTGCTTACCCACGACCTTGCCGCCCTGCCGCTGGGACGCACCGAGGTGGACGGCGACAAGGTGTTCATCAACCTGATGGATGCCACCCTGCACCCGGACGCGGGCTACCACCCGGAGTACCACAAACTTTATGCTGATTTACAGGTAGACCTTACCGGCAGCGAGGGCTGGGGCTACACCAATCTGCCCGGCGCGGAGATCGGGGAGTTTACTGGGGACTGCGGCTTTCAGGACAGCGCCAGTGTAGTGACCGGTGCACTGGGCGAAGGACGCTTTGTACTGTTCTTCCCGGAGGAGCTGCATAAGCCCGGCCTTGTACAGCACGGCTGTGTCAGCGTGCGCAAGGCCGTTGTCAAGATCAGAATGGAGGAGTAAGACCATGGATAAGGAAAAGCTGTTTGCACAGATCAAGGGCGGACTCATCGTGTCCTGTCAGGCATTGGAGCACGAGCCGCTGTATACCAAGGAGGGCGGCGTGATGCCCCTGATGGCCAAGGCTGCCGCCATGAGCGGGGCTGTGGGCATCCGTGCCAACACCGTGCGGGACATTACCCAGATCAAGCAGGTGGTGGACCTGCCGGTCATCGGCATCATCAAAAAGGATTACCCCGGCACGCCCATGTACATCACCGTCACCATGAAGGAAGTGGACGAGCTGGTGGCCTGCGGGGTGGATATCCTTGCCGTGCAGGGCACCGGTGCGCTGCGCCCGGACGGCTCTACCTCCGCGCAGTTCATCCGCGCCATCAAGGCAAAGTACCCCGAACAGCTGGTGATGGCTGATTGCGATAACTTTGAAAACGCCATGCTCTGCGCCGAGGCCGGTGCTGACTTTGTGGGCACCACCATGCGCGGCTACACTCCCGAGACCACCGGCATTGACGATATCGACTTTGACTTCATCCGCAAGCTGGCGGCAGAGTGCCCGGCAAAGATCATTGCCGAAGGTCACATCCACTACCCGGAACAGGCGGTCAAGGCACTGGAAGCCGGTGCGTTTGCACTGGTGGTGGGTGGTGCCATTACCCGCCCGGCAGAGATCACCGCACGCTTTACCGGTGCCATCAACGCCGCTAAAAAATAACACAAGGGAGTGCCTGCTATGAAACACTATCTTGGTATCGACATCGGCGGCACCGCCGTCAAGCTGGGCATCGTGGACGAGACTGGCGCGGTGCTGGCCAAAGCCGAGGAGAGCGTAAGTTTTGACGGCTACCGCACCCCCATCCTGACCACCGTGCTGAAGGCTGCACAAGCTTTCCTTGCCGCGCAGAGCGTCCCGGCGGAAAGCCTTGCGGGCATCGGCGTTTCTGCCACCGGGCAGATCGACAGCCGCAAGGGCATCGTGGCGGGCACCTGCGGCAACCTGCCCAACTACATCGGCGCACCCATCAAGGCGGAGCTGGAAAAGACCTTTGGTCTGCCGGTCACGGTAGCCAACGACGCCAACTGCATGACACTGGGCGAGGTGTGGGTCGGCGGTGCACAGGGCTATACGGACGTCATCGGCGTGACGCTGGGCACCGGCGTGGGCGGCGGCATCCTGACCGGAGGCCGTCTGCTGGAAGGTGCGCGGGGTCTGGGCGGCGAGCTGGGACACTACCGCACCCACGCGCTGGACGGCGTGGACTGCACCTGCGGCGCAAAGGGCTGCTGGGAGCGCTACGCCGCCACCACTGCTCTGGTGCGCGCCGCGCAGGAAAAGGACCCGGCATGGAAGGATGGCCGCGCCATCTTTGCCGCCGCAGAAGTGGGCAACGAGACCGTGCTGGCGCTGCTGGACGCATGGACGGACGAGATCGCGCAGGGACTTGCAGGCATGGTGCATATCTTCAACCCGCAGCTGATCCTGATTGGCGGCGGCGTGTCTGCCCAGCAGAAGCTGCTCATCGAGCCTATCGCTGAAAAGGTGAAAGCATCCGTCATGCCCGCCTTTGCCGAGGGACTGGAAATTCGTGCCGCGCAGCTGCACAACGATGCCGGGATGGTGGGCGCTGTGTACTACTTCCGGCAGACGATGGAAAAGGAGTGATTCGATTATGAAAAAGCATATTCTCTGTCTGGGTGATTCCAACACCCACGGCTATTGCGCCGACCCCAACGACTGCGCCGACCACGGCATCCGCTTCAACGAGGACGAGCGCTGGACCTGCCGCCTGCAAAAGGCGCTGGGCGAGGAGTATCTGGTCACCGAGGAAGGGCTTTCCGGCCGCACCACCGTGTTCGTGGATCCGCTGCATGAGTCCATGGATGCACTGAGCGTGGCCTACGCCCTGCTCAAGAGCCACGAGGTCATCGATCTGCTGGTCATCATGCTGGGCACGAATGACGTCAAGGAACGCTTTGGGGCCAATGCCGCCTGCATCGGTGCGGGCATGGAGCGGCTGCTGCTCAAGGTGAAAAGCGTGGACTGCTGGGGCGGCAAAGCACCCAACATTCTGGTGGTGGCGCCGCCCTGCATCAAGGACGGCTTCCACGATGCCGTCATGGGCGCAGGCTGCGTGGAAAAATCCCGCGGGGTCGCCGAGCAGCTGCGCATCGTAGCCGAGCGGCAGGGCGTGCACTTTATGGATGCCGCCGAGTGCGAGTTCAACGAGGTGGACTTTATGCACCTGACTTGCAAGGGTCACGCCCGGCTGGCAGAGCTGCTGACCGCAGAGGTGCCAAAGCTGGTCTGAGTGTGTTAAAAGAAAATGGACGGAGAAACGTCAAAGACGCTCCTCCGTCCATTTTTGTGCAGTGATGTGAGATGATATCAGAGGTTATGTGGCGCTTTTAGCCTGTTTGAGGATACGGATCACCTTGTATTTGGGTACATACTTTTCCGGGGCGAAATCCTCTTCCAGATAGCCCTGCTCGACACACCAGCGGGCGGCGGCAGCGGCATCGGTGGCTTGTGCAATGGTGGGCTGGGGGCAGCCTGCGTTCTGCCACAGCAGCTCAGCCAGCTGGCCCTGAGTCTTGGGGATGGCTGCATCTGCGGGCAGCAGGTTCTTCAGGATGGCGCGGGTAGTGATCTCGTAGCCGCCCCAGACTGCTGCGCCGCCAATGGCGACTGCTGCAATAGCACCGGCGGCGGACTCTGCGGGTGCTTCGGGCTCTTCAGGTTCGGGCTTCGGCTGAGGAGTATCAACACCGAAATCCTCGTCCAGCGGCTGATCTGGATCGGGTCGGGTCGCCGGAGTAGCGGACCACTGTGCTGTCAGTCTGACAGCACCCCGGGGCATGATGAATGCGATCTCCTCAGTACCCTGCTCCGTATCAGAGCCAAGCGTGCCGACCGTTACGCCAAAGTCCGCGCTGGTGCCTTCTTCCACTTTCCAGTGATGGAATTGCATGTTTTCAGCAGGTGCATCAGCCTTGATCGTGACTTTTTCGCCCGCCTTTACACGCACAAAGCTGTCCTGCGTGCCATTGATTGTACCGCCTTCCACGATGACCGGCAGACTCATTGCGATGGCGGGAATACTGTAGACAGCACTCAGTTCCACAGGCTTGTCAGACATGGTGAACGTAAAAGTTTCGTTTTTGATCTTTGCCCCGCTGGCATCCAGCAGATAATTGTTTTCTGCGTCCACCGTAACATTCAGGCTATTGCCGTCCGCATCGATGATTGCAGTAAGGCTGCCCTTTTTGAGCTTCCAGCCTACGAGTTTGGAAAAGCTTGCGTTGCTGTCGTGACCGGTCACGGTAACGGATGCACCCTCCAGTGCATACACCGTCTCACCGGTGGTATTGTCCGTTTGGGCAGTACCGTTGCTCACCTTGACAGCAGCCTTGTAGACAGCGGTCAGCTTGACGGCTGCATCCGGCATGGTGAAGCTCAGAGGGCTGACCTTCAGCTCCTCTTCGGTCTTGCCGATATTGCCGCCAGATACCTCCCAGTGGTCAAACTGGTAATCCTCGGGGCTGCCTGCGGTCACGGTAACGGCTGCGCCCGGGCGGGCAAAGTCTGCATTGCTGTTACCGTTCACTTTGGCAGTACCGCCGGACACCTCAAGCTTGTTGCTGTGGTGTGCGGTCAGTTCTACATTGCCTGTAGGCATGATGAACGAAAATTCCTTCTGCGCCAGTTTTTCGGCAGAGATCGTAAAGCCTGCGGGAGCATTTACTACTTCCCAGCCGTCAAATTTTCGCTCGTCAGTTTCATCGATCTGGGCGGTGACGGTCACTTTTTGACCGTTGAAGCTGTCCAGTTCTCCGCTGGTTGTATCGCCTGCTGTGGCGGTTCCATTGTTCACCTTGAGGTGAGCATCCTGCTTTTCTTCAATACGGAGATAGCTGTAGCGTGCATTCGCCTCAATGGGGGTAACACCGGCATCAATGGCTCCCTCTTCCCCGTCTTCGCTGGTAAAGTAGACGTAGTCTGCACCATCCGTGCGGTGGTAGGTAAAGTTACCAGCATTTGCGAGTACACTGCCGCCATCTTTCTCACCGTGAATCGTCACAGGGCCGTCGCAAGTGATGTCAGCCTTGCCATAGCCGCTCAAGACCCGAGAACTGCCCGATGCATCGATTTCCACTTCGTTAGCTCTGTGGATGATCAGCGTACCATCTGCATTGCTCGTATAGCCTATAGCATAGGTGCCTTCCGGTGCATTGATAGTCACTTTTCCGGTGCAGGTGATCACTGCCCTGCGGCCGATAGCGGAGTAGTTGTCGCTGGAAATTGTCACGTCGTGGGCTCTATTGATGGTCAAGTTGTGGACTGCAATGTTTTCCTTGCCATCCAGCACCACGTCAACATCATCCGGCACCTCAATGGTAATAGTATTAATCGTCTTAGTAGTATTGGTAGATGTCAGTATCTTCTGCACCGGGTCATAGTGGAAGGTATAGTTGCCTGGGGTGACGACAATGTTCTCATAATCCGCCGGGTCGATCACATTATTATTGATTTTGATCTCCTCTGCGACGTTCTCCGCATCCAGCACACTGACCGCACGGTTGCCGCTGATGTTCAACTGCATCAGTGCATCAGTGCTCTCAGCCAGAGCTGGGGCTGAGAGGGTGAACATCATGCATCCGGCTAGCGCTGCCGATACTGCACGTCGGATAAGTTTGCCTTGTTTCATGGTACAACCTCCTTTTTCCCCTCGTATTATTTACGGGGGGGGGGTATGTATTGCGGTACTTCCATTATATTACATTTTATCGTATTTTGGAAGGGAAATGGCGCGAAATGCCCAAAAAGAGCACGAATTATCGAAAGTATCACTCTTTGATCGGCTCTGCCCCTGCCGTTCTTCCGTTCTGCGTGCTTTTTTTGCCCCAGCACCGCCTTTTTTGTTGACAAGGCACCGGCTTGCTATTATAATAGTGTAGTCAAAATGGCATTCCTGTGCGGCTTTGTGGCTGCGCGAAAGAAATACAGCTAATAACAAGGAGAGATTCTCAAATGGCACAAGAGATCAAGATGTCCGCTGCCGGTCTGAAGGCAATGCAGGAGGAACTGGAATACCTCAAAACCGTCCGCCGCAAGGAGCTGGCTGAAGAGATCAAGGAAGCCCGCAGCCACGGCGACCTGTCTGAGAACAGCGAGTACGACGAGGCCAAGAATACGCAGGGTCTGGTGGAGAACCGCATCACCGAGCTGGAGCAGACCATCAAGAACGCAGTTATAATCGACGAGAGCGAGCTGAGCGTGGATAACGTCTCCGTTGGTACCCACGTTACCATCCGTGAGACTGGCGAGGACGAAGCCGAGGAATACGATATCGTGGGCCGCACCGAGGCTGACGCCTTCAACGGTAAGATCAGCGATGAGAGCCCCGTGGGCCACGCCCTGATGGGCAAGGCTGTGGGCGAAAAGGTCGAAGTGCTGCTGCCCACCGGCCAGACCGTGGAGTACACTGTGCTGGCTATCACCCATTCTGCAAACTAAGTAGGAGTAACCATGGAAGAGCAAAAGAGAAACCCCGCTGCGGGTCTGTCCGAGAGCGAGCAGGTACAGGTGCGCCGCCAGAAGCTGGCTGACCTGCAGGCCGCCGGCAACGACCCCTTTACCCTGACCAAGTTCCCGCAGGACGCTTATTCTGCCGACCTGAAGGAAGAATTTAAGGAGCTGCCCAACGAGACCGACAGCGGCAAGCTGGTGGCACTGGCAGGCCGTATGATGTCCAAGCGCGTCATGGGCAAGGCCAGCTTTGCCCACTTGCGCGACGACAAGGGCGATATCCAGCTTTATGTCCGCCGCGACGAGCTGGGTGACGAGGCCTACGCCGCCTTTAAAAAGCTGGACGTGGGCGACATTATCGGCGTGAAGGGCGAGGTGTTCCGCACCAAGACCGGCGAGCTGAGCGTGCGCGCCACTGAGCTGACCCTGCTGGCAAAGAGCCTGCGCCCCCTGCCCGAGAAGTTCCACGGCCTGACCGATACCGAGATGC
>ERZ835109.1876-NODE-1876-length-15294-cov-7.693943_pt1 | contig 15294 bp, 14 predicted proteins | sample MGYA00519946_ERZ835109 | MGnify/ENA primary metagenome ERZ835109 (study PRJEB31850, sample SAMEA3708771) | human gut metagenome | biome: human gut; feature: human-associated habitat; material: faeces | place: China | collected 2014 ...
CATGAATATCACCGGAAACAATAATTGTCTTGGCTTCGGGAAAAGATAGTGAGAACGTGTTGCTATGGTTCATTTTATGTTTCTGTTGATAGAATTAATCCTTACCAAACAATCCCTTCTCTTTCCACAATTTGATTTCCTTATCAAAATCAGAAAGATACTCTGTGTCTTGAATCAAGCGGAATTTGTCGTATTCAGCGTATGCTTTTTCTTTCGCTTGTTCTGCGGAAATAGTTCCGGCATCATTCAAGGTGTCATATTTGTATAAAGCCAAGAACTCGTCTAATTGTTTTTTCCAATCTGCCATCGTAGTAATAATCTGCCGTTCTGCACGAAGTTCTGCAAAATCAAGGAATGCAGTTGATAGACGATTTAAGGCTGAGACTTCCTTGTCGGACAAGTAGTTTTTAGCAACAATTGTGTCTGACTTTTGAACTCTGCCATCAGGTGCATTTTTCCAAGTGGTAAGTCCCATGTGGGGCATTTCGGCATCTGCTCTTGAAAATACGATTTCGGCTGCCGTTTGATGGGTGACAGCCCAATGCATCATATTCTGTACCATCTTGAAAAACAGTTGAGTTGTTTCGGATTTGGGGTCATAATCGGCACTACATTCGGCATATACATCAGTGATTTTCTGATAATATCGGCGTTCCGAAGTCCGTATTTCTCGGATGCGTTCTAATAAATCATCAAAATAATCTTTGCCAAAATGCTTGCCCTGTTTCAATCGTTCATCATCTAACACGAATCCTTTGACTATCATTTCTTTCAGAACAGATGTAGCCCAAATTCTAAATTGAGTGGCTTGGTAACTGTTCACACGATAGCCTACGGCAATAATTGCATCCATATTATAGAACAATGGTGTACGTTCTACATCTCGTTCTCCTTCTGATTGAACTATCCCAATTTTTCGGATAGTTGCCTCTTTGGTAAGCTCTCCTGATTCGTAAATCTGCCCAAGATGATAGTTGATGGTGCGCACATCTACTCCAAACAAATCAGCCATACGTTTTTGTGACATCCAAAATGTTTCATTGTTGAAGATGACCTCAATTCGTGTTTCTCCTTGCTTTGTTTTATAGAGTAAAATATTGGATGATAGACTGTTGTTTAGAAATTCAGAAGTAGGGGCTTCCTGTCTGAAATATTCTCTTGCCATTTGCACTTGTGGTTTCTTCCCATCAGCATTTTCCGCAATTATCAGACAAGCTATACGTGATAGATGTATATTCTCCACTTTCCGAAAAGAGCCAGAACCTAATCTGACCATTTCAACCGTATGGTTAAAAAGCTCTGCTGTATTAAGTCCTTTATGGTTGACTATCGCAATGGCTTTGTTTATTGTGCGTGTGAATTTTTGATAGGTACTATAACCTAACGCAACGCACAAATCACGAGAAGTCCAATACTCAGAACCGCTTTCGTCCTGCTTTTTTATCTGCTCAAAATCGGAGCGGATAGGGGATATACTACTTTCTTTCATCATCCTTATTACATTTTAGAATTGCGAAAACTTACTTATATAAATCCGGTCTCAATTCCTTATCATGCTTCCTGACAATTTCTTCCATAAGAGAGCCTTTCGGAACTATTTCATAGGAATAGGATCTTTCAAATGCTTGTCGTCCGGCATCTGTCATAAGCCCTCGGTCTTCAAGATTTATATAGCGTTCTTTGTTTAACTCAGTCCAATGACTTCTTTTGCAACGAGGTGAAATCCGTTGTGCAAGGCGTCCGTCCGGTAATTTCTTTATTGTTGAATCAATCCACCCAAAACACAACGCTTCTTCAACGACCTCAATGTATGGAATACATTTGTATGTAGGCTGTTTAGAGCGAGAAGTGATAACCCAACACGATTTCGCTTGGTTGTGGTTAGCCTCCAGCCAATCTCTCAGCTCAATGCGGTCTGTGAAGTCCTGTAGATTGATAATTTCCATATTTGTCCGTAGTTCAATGATATATGATTATCCTAATTGCTTTTGTAAACAGAATCTAAAGTGTTTTCTTTACGGTTGAACCGAAACTGATTGTATATAAACCTGATACTCGAATTAAGCATGATATTAATTGAGCGCAAATAGGTGTCATAATGTTCCTGTTATTGTCAGTTCAAATACAATTAAGGTTGTTCATAGGAATAATCATTGTCTAAAAATAGGAGTAAAAATATTTTATTCTGCAATATTAAACATTAATGTGAATATCGTATTCGTCTTTTTTATCTTGAATCTTTTTAACTTCATTAATCCAAAAGCTAATATTATTAATGAAACTATCCCATCTAACCATATGTATATAACTGACATAGCCACGGTAAACATTATCACCAATATTACAATTTGAATATGTTTTCTCTATTTGATTAAACATATTCGCACGTAAGACTTTGAATAGTTTATTTGTATGCCATAACGTACATCCTGACTGACAACACATCTTCGGTTCGAGCATATAATCATACCCACCATTAATATCAGGAAGAACAACAGCCAGTATACCATTTCTTCTGCTAGTTCTGTCATTTCGAGTAGTCTCTCTTAGAGAATAAGACACTTCCCAAGGAATCCATTGTTCATCTTCGCTTTTATTTAACTCTTTCATATTAGGAGAGATGAGTACAATGGTAATGCTACTATCAAAAATTTTATTTCTTAATTTTGACTCCACAGTGGAGTCTTTAAAATTGGATAGGTCTTCACCATCTAGTTCTCCTTTATTAATATGATCATCTTCTTCAAGCTTATCCTGTAATTCATCAACATAGTGACGAACTTTAGTTGATTCGTACCAAGGAGTCCTTTCAAGATGCTTTACAGAAGTATCACCATATTTATATGATATAAAAATCTTATGTCCCATAGCTATTTATAAATTAAGTAAATCTTTAAATAATGAAGAATATGCCAAGTTTATACATAATTCAGGTTCTTTACCATCAAAATATTTGTCATAAATGATTTTGGCGGCACCTCCAGTGCTAGCTAAAGGAAATGCTTTTGCTTCTGGATGTAACTGAGTAAACATTGCATATTCATTTTCTATACCTTCCATACCTCCAATAAAGATTCCAGCATAAAATTCATTATCGCCAAGCATATGTTTTCTCATCTCTTCTATACTCAAATCTTTATCACCCATATCATTGGTCTTTATAATATGAGCAACACTTTCATTCTCTAAAGGAAAGAACTGTTCAAAATACGTAGATTGATACAAAGTTACACTGCTCTGTATATCTAATCCCGAATGCTGCAAAACACTAGCTATAAGTGGCGTTATTGAAGGATGGCCTCCCCAAATCAGTTTATACTTAGGCAATGCCACACTAGCTAAGGCTAATACGGAATCACGTATTGCGATTGTATCCGCTGTTTTGAAATATCTTTCATCTCTTCCTAACATAGGAATACTTGCTGACAAGAATATGTTTAATTGTTTTTGAGCCATAATTCAAAATCTTTTTTCTTGATAGTTTTAACCTCTAATGATTCATTTAACCATTCTAGATGTTCTACCCATTTCTTACGAATACGCAAATCATCATATATAAGGAATAATTCGATTTTCTCGTTATCAAGCAATTTTCTAAAGCGTAGAGAATCGAAACAGTCATAAGATTGTGGAATTCCTATCGCCGGAATAAACAATCTAATTATATCATCTTTCAAAGTCTCTACAAGATAGCGATACTCTTGTATAAGTTGTCTCCCTTGTTTGCGAGCTTCTTCAACAAATTCTCCCACAAGATTGTCTTGTCTAGCAGCAAGGTTTCTAGCTCTAACGGATTCTACTGCATTTACGATATTCTCAATACATTCTTCAGTAATGCAACAAGATCCATTATGGAAGTCCTCATTCATAAACATTTTTTGTGTTAATTGAATAGGTTCGCATAATAAATTGTGTATGTCTGGGGTGCAATCAGGCCAGATAATTTCAACTACTCCAATTTGTTTCTGATTTGCTGATATAATTTCCTCATTGCACCACTTGCTGTTCTTAAAATCATTGGTGTATAGTTGGATTAATACATCGCAATCCGTCATTCGATGATGTAATTCTTCTTGAAAATTTTTAGCAGGATTGATAGAATATGTATCCAGAAATACATCGTAATTATTGCGGACAAAAGCATCAAATAATTGGTTGGCTACAGCAGAAGAGTCCGTCCGGCGATAACTAATAAATAGCTTCCGGTTTTCTCTCAATAACCTCATTGATTCAAATGCATAATTAATATATTTTTCAATATGATCAGCAATGTATTGTCTTCCATTCATTACATGAATGATTTTAGGAACTTCTGCTTCAAAATTATCGCCAAAATATATTGGCAAAATAGCATCCCCATTATCAAGGAGAACTTTTAATATATCGATATCTTTTTCTGAATGATTTAAATTGCCAAAATAGAATACGAAAGATGGCTGTTTATTCGAATATTTTCTCTCAAAAGTTTCATTATAGATTATCTCAAACATATTGTCTCTCAAACCTATACTATGAATCTTGTCAAAAAAACGAACTTTTATTGTATTGCAAGCATTATTATTAATATCTCCTAGAAAGATAAGTTGGTATTTATATGTCATAATAATTATTGTTAGTTATAAGTAGCTATGATACAATCCAATCGTACAAATTTTTGATACAATAATTCCCGTCTTTATCATTGTAGCAATAGTAGTATCCTCTAGGTATTAGATTCCCGTTTGAATATCTTTCTGTTCCAGAATAATATTGAATAGTTGGATATATTTGCATATATTCAGAACCTTTCCAGTTATTATCGTTCTGAGCTATAGGGAATAAAGCTATTTTCCCTAAATCAAATTTTTGCGCATCTCCGTAACCTAACTCCCAATTACACCATTTTGAATCAATAGCACCGTTTGTGGCGACTAGTATAAATTTATCGTATTTTTGGATTTGCTGTTTGATTATGGCTGCTGTGGGTCCAGATGTTTTTGGGGGCATAGAATTATCAAGCCAATCAACATAGATACTGGCATGTAATTCTTCTAAAATGTAGGCAACTCGTTTGAGTTGGCTAATTTCATCGTGTTTATGGGAAAGAAATACGGATGCTTGTTGACCAGTTGAAAAAAATCTAGTTTGCCGATGAGCTTCGGAGAGGACATCAGCAGCAAGAGTAAGTTCCTTTAGCTTATTTTCTGTTAGAATCATGGCTCTTTTTAATGTTTGTCTTATATAGGATACAAAAATACGAAATAATTCTGATTATCGAATATAATTCGCTATATTTGCACTATAAAATCGTATCAAAGAATGAAACTGAATAGAATAAAGACTGTATTGTCCGAAAAAGGTATCTCTCAGACATGGTTAGCTAAACAACTGGATAAGAGTTTCAGTATGGTAAATGCCTATGCTTGTAATAGGATTCAGCCTAATTTAGAGACCTTACAACAGATTGCAGAGATATTGCAAGTGGATTTGAAAGATTTAATAACCGATAAAAAAGAACGGTTGAAATAGAACTTAATTAGGTTAGGAGGTTATAGTTCATTTGTACCTTATTGCAAATGTGCTGATAAACTTCCGATAATATACAATATTAAGAACATGACTCCTGAAGAAAAAGCAAGAATAAAGATAGACCAGTGGTTTGCTGATGCAGGTTGGGAAGTGGTTGATAGGGAAGACTACGAGCCGACTTGTACTGCTGTCGCCATAAGAGAAGGCTTGTTGAAAGGGAATCTTGAAGCTGACTATTTCCTATTTATTAACGGGAAAGCAGTGGGAATACTTGAAGCAAAACGAGAAGAAACAGATGCTTTTGCTTCAAAAGTTTGCGACCAAGCAACTTTATATGCAAGAAGTGTCCCTAATATCTATCAGGCGTATCAAAAGCCATTGCCTTTTATCTTTACTTCAAATGGTAAAGAACTATACTTTTGTGATTTTCGTGAACAAGATTCATATTTCAGACAAATAATGGCAATCCCTACGCCACATGAGTTGGTCAAGAAATTGGGAATTGAAGATACATTTGCCGGACTACCTACATTGAAAAAGAAAGGGCTTCGTGATTGTCAATACGAAGCGGTAACAGAACTTGAAAAGAGTTTCCGCAGTGGGCGAAATCGGGCATTGATGGTTCTTGCTACTGGTGCAGGTAAAACATATACGGCTTGTCTCGCAACTTATAGGATGCTTTCTTATACTCCTATGCGCAGAGTGCTGTTTCTCGTTGACCGGAATAATCTTGGGAAACAGGCAGAGGGAGAATTTGGAACCTTCCGCCTGACGGAGAATGGAGATGCGTTCAATACAATCTTTACGGTTAATCGGCTTCGCTCTTCTTCTATTCCATCTGATAGTAATGTGGTTATTTCTACTATACAGCGTTTGTTCTCATTCTTGAAAGGAGACATTATTGAAGATAATGAGGAGGATGACGGCAACGAGCCGATGGAAGAAGTAATCTTGCCACCCAATCCCAACTTGCCCCACGACTACTTTGATATGATTATCATAGACGAGTGCCACCGCTCTATTTATGGAAACTGGCGTAAGGTATTGGAATATTTTGATACGGCAAGATTGGTTGGTTTGACTGCAACCCCGATTGAAGAAACTGAGAAATTCTTCAACTACAATATCATTGTCAACTATACCTTGGAAAAGAGTATTGTTGATGGTGTGAATGTGGATTGCAGGGTATATAGAATAAAAACGCAAGTCACGGAATCAGGAGGAGCTATATTAGAAGGCGAGAAATTCAAAGAAGAAACAAAATATACCGGAGAGGTTAAGACTAAAAATAGTAAAGAAACAAAATTCTATACCAATAAAGAGCTTAATCGAAGTATCATCAACCCGGCACAGATAAAGTTAATCCTTTCGACTTATCGTGATGTGGTTTATACCGAATTGTTCAACGATCCACAGCGAGAACCGAATATAGATTATTTGCCCAAAACATTGATATTCGCTCTCAATGAAACTCACGCCACCAATATCGTACAGATAGCCAAAGAGGTATTCGGGCGCACAGACGACCGCTTTGTTCAGAAAATCACCTATTCGGCTGGCGACAGCAACGAACTGATACGGCAATTCCGAAATGACAAAGATTTCCGTATAGCCGTGACTTGTACGTTGGTTGCCACAGGTACAGATGTCAAACCGCTGGAAGTGGTCATGTTCATGCGCGATGTAGAATCATTGCCTTTGTATATTCAGATGAAAGGGCGTGGTGTGCGCACCATTGGTGATGAGCAATTGCGAAATGTTACGCCCAATGCATTCAGTAAAGATTGTTTCTACTTAGTGGATGCGGTAGGTGTGACGGAAAGCATGAAGACGGTGAAGCCTATAGATGGCAGTCCCACAACAAAGACTATCACTCTAAAGGAACTGTTGGAACGTATCAGCCACGGTTATATTCCTGATGAATATCTCAAACGGCTTGCAGCCACGCTTGCCCGAATATACTATAAGGCTGATGAATCGCAAAAGAAAGAATTTGCCCGTTTGTCTCATCATGACATGAAGGAGCTTTCAGCGAAAATATACGCTGTGTTGGAAAAAGGTACCCTCCCTCCGTTTGTTAGTACAGACGATTCTAATAACGAGCGTAAGGGATTGGTATCCCCTCTTGCCAACCATGCCGACGCACGAAGATATTTACTCATTCTTGCTGCCGGGTTTGTCAATACGTTGATGCCTGGCGAAGATGCGCTTATCTCAAAAGGATTCTCCGTTGAAGAGGCTAAAGACACAACAGAGGCGTTTGAAGATTTTTGCAAAAAGTATTACGATGAGATAGAGGCATTGCGCATTATCCACAGCAACACGGGTGAACCGATAACTTATTCAATGTTGAAAGATTTGGAGAATAAACTTAAAATGGCAAACAACCATTTTAGCCCTAAACAAATTTGGAACTCGTATGCCATTCTTTCTCCAAACAAGGTAAAGCATTCTACTACTAAAGAAGAGAGCGATGCTTTGACCAATATCATACAACTGGTACGCTTTGCTTTCCGCCAAATCGAGAGACTGGACAGTGTAGTCACCACATCCAAACAATATTTCAACTTGTGGTTGGGGCAAACCCAGCGTGAAATAACCGATAAGCAATGTGAAGTTGTCAGTCGTATTGTGGATTATATCGCTTCTAACGGGGCTTGTACAGTCAGAGATATTCGTGAAGATGATGCAACCCATGCAGCCCAAATGATTCGAGCGTTTGGTAATATGCAAAAAGCAGACGAAGCACTTCATTCACTTTATAAATTTGTAGTTTTAAGAAACGCAGCATAAGAAAATGGCAACAAATAATACAACGGAGCAATCGCTCACTAAAAAAGTATGGAGTCTGGCAACAACTCTTGCCGGGCAAGGTATCGGATTCACCGATTATATCACCCAGCTGACCTATCTCTTATTCTTGAAGATGGATGCAGAGAATGTAGAAATGTTCGGAGAGGAATCGGCTATCCCTACAGGCTATCAATGGAATGATTTGATTGCTCTTGATGGTTTGGATTTGGTGAAGCAATATGAAGAAACTCTTAAACTGCTTAGTGAGCAGGATAATCTGATAGGAACGATTTATACGAAGGCGCAGAATAAGATAGACAAGCCTGTTTATCTGAAAAAGGTTATCACCATGATTGATGAAGAGCAATGGCTCATCATGGACGGTGATGTGAAAGGTGCTATCTACGAAAGCATTCTTGAAAAGAACGGACAAGATAAGAAAAGCGGTGCCGGACAATATTTCACACCTCGCCCACTGATTCAGGCAATGGTGGATTGCATCAATCCGCAAATGGGCGAAACCGTTTGCGACCCAGCTTGTGGTACAGGCGGTTTCCTGCTTGCTGCTTACGATTATATGAAAGTGCAGTCTGCAAGTAAAGAAAAACGTGATTTTTTGCGTGACAAAGCTTTGCATGGTGTGGACAATACGCCTTTGGTCGTAACACTTGCTTCCATGAATCTTTATTTGCATGGCATTGGCACAGACCGCAGTCCTATTGTGTGTGAGGATTCTTTGGAAAAAGAGCCTTCTACGCTTGTGGATGTAATACTTGCCAATCCTCCTTTCGGTACTCGCCCGGCTGGTTCTGTGGACATCAACCGCCCAGATTTCTATGTCGAGACCAAGAATAACCAGTTGAACTTCCTCCAGCACATGATGCTTATGCTCAAAACCGGAGGACGTGCTGCTGTGGTACTTCCTGACAATGTCCTTTTTGAAGCCGGAGCTGGTGAGACTATCCGCAAACGCCTGTTGCAAGATTTCAATCTGCATACTATCTTGCGCTTGCCTACAGGTATTTTCTATGCGCAAGGCGTAAAAGCTAACGTGTTGTTTTTCAGTAAAGGACAACCAACTAAAGAAATATGGTTTTACGATTACCGTACTGATGTAAAGCACACCCTTGCCACCAATAAGCTGGAACGCCATCATTTGGATGATTTTATTTCTTGTTATAATAATCGAGTTGAGACCTACGATGCCGAAAATAATCCACAAGGGCGTTGGCGAAAGTACCCGATAGAAGATATACTGGTACGTGACAAGACAAGTCTTGACATCACTTGGATAAAACAAGGTGGTGAAGCGGACAACCGTTCACTGGCGGAACTGATGGCAGACATCAAGGATAAAAGCCAAACGATAAGTTCGGCTGTAGCTGAACTTGAAAAATTGCTCGCAAACATAAATGAAGATTGAGCGTATGGAGAACAATAAGGTAGCCATATCAATGGAGCAACAGTTTGGAGAAGTCATAGACATCATTCTCCAACATAAAGGTCGTGCATCAAGAGCTGTAAACAATGAACTGTTGTTCACGGCTTGGTATGTAGGTGGGTATGTATCAGCCAAATTAAAAAGTGAGGAATGGGGAAGCAAGGTGGTAACGCAGTTGTCCGAATATATCCGCTCTCAACGTCCAGATATTAAAGGATATAGCCGGAGAAGCATTTACAATATGGTGATGTTCTATGATGAATATTCATCGGAAACATTCTGTGCTACAGTGGAGAAGTATCTGAATCTTGAATTTGTGCGGCCAACAACTGCACAAATAGAAGCGAGCCAACCAACACAAGAAACGGCTGTAATTGTGCAGACGGCATCTGCACAATTACAGCCGACATCTGGACAAATGCCTCAGATATTAGAACTGACAACGTTGTCTAATCATATTGAGATTCTTTGCCGATGCAAAAGTACAGAAGAACGGATGTTCTATATTCTCTATGCCAATAAAGAGCATCTGTCTTTTAAGGAAATGCAGCGTTGCATTTCCAATCAAACATATACAGCTCTGTTGAGCAGCAAGGACAATATGTCAAAAGGATTACTCAATGCTTACCCCAATGCCCCTATAATGTTCAAAGACACATTGTTTGTCGATTTCCTGAACTTGCCCAAAAAACATAGCGAATCCAAACTAAGAAAAGGCTTGGTAGAACACATGAAGCAGTTTATTCTTGAACTTGGCAAGGATTTCATATTCATGGATCAAGAATACCGTCTCAATATCGGTGCATCTACATTCAAGGCTGATTTACTGTTCTTCCATCGTGGATTACAGGCATTGGTAGCTGTGGAACTGAAAAAGACAAAATTTCATCCGCGCGACCTCGGTCAGTTGGAATTTTATTTGGAAGCACTCGATAGGGATGTAAAGCGTTCCAATGAGAACCCCTCTATTGGCATTATCCTTTGTCCGGAAGCAGATAAGGTGGTAGTGGAATATGCCATGAGCAGAAGCATGAGTCCTACGATGATAGCAGAATACAAACGCATCCTTATTCCGCAGGAACGTATGCAACAGCAACTAAATGAATTTTGCAACCTTTTCTTAGATAAAGACTGATCGGTATGGATACAAAGAAATTACGTCAAAAGATACTCGACCTTGCCATTCGTGGCAAACTCGTTCCGCAAGACCCAAACGATGAGCCTGCATCTGTTCTCCTTGAACGAATCAAGGCTGAAAAAGAACGATTGATAAAAGAGGGGAAAATCAAGAAGAGCAAGAAGTCGGCAAAAACTTCCGATACGCCCCATTATCAGAACGTACCGTTTGAAATACCAGACAATTGGGTGTGGACAACACTCGAAGAAATAAGCAATTATGGCGACTGCTATAATGTTTCTGTAACAGATATTGCTGATAATGAATGGATATTAGAACTTGAAGATTTAGAAAAAGATACAGCTTCTATCATTCAGAAACTATCGAAAAAAGAAAGAAACATCAAAGGAGTGCGCCATAAATTCAAAAAAGGCGATGTGTTATATTCCAAATTGCGCACATACCTGAATAAGGTATTGGTTGCTCCCAAAGCAGGATACTGCACAACTGAAATTATTCCATTCAATTCATATTGTGATATTTCAACACATTATTTATGTCATGTGCTGCGGTCTGCATATTTCCTTGATTATACTCAGCAATGTGGTTATGGTGTAAAAATGCCGAGATTGAGTACAAATGATGCATGCAAAGGAATGGTACCATTACCTCCCCTTTCCGAGCAACAGCGTATTGTAATGGAAATAGATAAATGGCTTGCTTTAATTGACCAAATAGAGCAAGGCAAAGCTGATTTGCAAAACACAATCAAACAAACCAAAAGCAAAATCCTCGACCTCGCCATTCACGGCAAACTCGTACCGCAAGACCCGAATGACGAGCCAGCCATCAAACTCTTGAAGCGCATAAATCCCGACTTCACACCTTGTGATAACGGGCATTATGCGCAGTTGCCTGATGGATGGTGCGCTGTTGCACTCAAAGATTTATGCGAAAACATTAATGGATTGTGGAAAGGGAAGAAAGAACCATTTGTTAATGTGGGGGTTATACGCAATGCAAATTTCACCAAGGACTTTAAGTTAGATTATTCAAATATAGAGTATATTGATGTTGAACAAAGAACTTTTGCTAAACGTCATTTAGAGAACGGTGATTTGATTGTAGAAAAATCAGGTGGTAGCGATAATAATCCTGTTGGAAGAACAATCCTCTATGAAGGCAAAAGTGGCGTTTTTTCATTCAGTAATTTTACAATGGTGTTAAGAATACGGTATAATGATACCGTATTAAGTAAGTACTTGTATTACTGTATTCTGGCAAAATATCAGACTGGGGCTATGAGATTGATGCAAACACAAACTACGGGTTTGCACAACTTAATTCTTAATAAATTTTTATTGATGTCTATATGCTTACCTCCACTCTATGAACAGAGGCGAATCATAGACCAAATAGAAACGTTTTTTACCACTTTGAACTTAATAATGGAGAGCCTATAAGCTCTCCATTATTAAGTTCAAAGACATAAAAGCCTTATTTATAGCCTCTACAATTCTTTGTTGCTCATTGTAAGGCGGAATAGGTACTTCTATCGCTTTGAATAGCTTTTTATTCAAGTGAGGAATGGCAGAACCAACCTTACTTTCTCTCAAGACTTTCCTATGCAAGTTGATAACTTGTAGTACATATTCTTCGTTCATATTTTCGTTGATAAGCAACTGTTTGAAAGTACTACCTTGGTAGCCGTCAATCGGAGTCCTAAAAACCTCACCAGAGTTCTCGCCATCTACTAAAATCAAAAGAGAATTTGCTGCCACATATTTGCCTGAAGTCAAAGTCTTGGCATCACGCTCTCCACGCAAATATTTCACATCATGGTTTATTCTTTCTATACCGTTCTGCTTTTCTCCATCGGTCAAATAACATAGCATTTGCATAGGTACTGCGCTCCACGAATCAGGCAACTGCGCATAATGCCCGATACGTTCTATTATATTATTACCATATTCATTCTAAATCAATGTAGTATGGTAACAAAATTCAAAAATCATTTGGCAAAGACTAATCTTGCCAAGAACACCGTCACCTCGTATGTGTGGACGGTGCAGTATTTCCTCTGTCATTATGGGGAAGTGAATAAAAAGAATCTCTTGGCATACAAGGGGTACTTGGTGGAGAACTTTAAGCCACAGACAGTAAATCTTCGGCTGCAAGGTATCAACAAGTATCTGGAATTTACAAAACAGGAGAAACTGAAAGTGAAGTTCGTAAAGGTACAGCAGAAGAACTTTTTGGAAAATGTAATCAGTGATGCCGATTACAAATTTCTCAAAGCGCAACTTAAAACGGACGGTTATGATGAATGGTATTTTATCGTGTGGTTTATGGCTGCTACAGGGGCGCGTGTCAGTGAACTGCTTCATATCAAAGCAGAACATGTACAAATCGGGCATCTTGACCTATACAGCAAGGGAGGAAAGATACGCCGTTTGTATATCCCGAAGAATTTGCGCACAGAGGCTGCGAAATGGCTTAAAGAAATAGGACTTACTTCCGGCTATATCTTTCTGAACCGTTTCGGGCAACGTATTACTACTCGTGGGATAGCCTCGCAACTCAAACATTTTGCCGAAAAATATGGAATGAACAAGGAGGTCGTTTACCCCCATTCATTCCGTCACCGTTTTGCAAAAAACTTTCTTGACCGTTTCAATGACCTTGCTCTACTTGCCGACCTTATGGGACATGAAAGCATAGAAACAACCCGTATCTATCTTCGCAGAACTGCCAGCGAACAGCAGAAGATTGTGGATAAAGTGGTAAACTGGTAAAGCCACATTAACCCTTAGGAGTGTATTCACTTACACTTCTAAGGCTTTTTGAATGTTATTAAAAACTGAGAATAGCTCTTCTATCTTTTGAACAATGCGCTGTTGTTCGGCAAGTGGAGGAAGTGGAAAATACATATCGTTAAAATCTGTACTATTAAATCCTGCTTGAGCTGTTCTTGATATTTCTTTCAGTTTTCCCTGATACAGATCAGACAAATAGTAATAATATGCGAACTCCTTATATATAAGATTCTCAAATTTAAAAATAACCTTTGCCATTGCCACATTATAAGCCCCTTGTTCAGCATGAAATACTTTTCCTAAAGAGCCACCATAACGAGCTAATAATATATCTCCCTTTTTAGCCTGTTTGGAAGCAAGATTAATTGGAATATAAACAGGTACAGGAGACTCTCCGTAATCTCTAATCTGATAAAGCCTAATGTAATTTGGCTTAGGTTTATTTTCAAAATAATTTTTCGATGGTTGAGCTCCTCCTGATATATCTAAGATGGAATTATGACTACACCATACCCATGACTCAGGAATTTCATAAGGGAACTTCTCACTATGCCCGTTATCACAAGGTGTGAAGTCGGGATTTATGCGTTTCAAGAGTTCAATGGCAGGCTCATCATTCGGGTCTTGCGGTACGAGTTTTCCGTGGATGGCGAAGTCGAGAATTTTATTCTTGGTTTGTTTGATGATTGTTTGTAAGTCAGATTTTCCTTGCTCTATTTGATCAATCAAGGCAAACCAATGTTCTATCTCTTTTGAGATTCTTTCTTGTTCTTTTCGTGGAGGTATCGGAATACAAACATCGTTAATAACAGCTACAGAAAGTCCAGGTTGAGCAGTAGCAGTGGCATATTGATTCAAGTTTAACGTTATCAGTATATAATATGCCCACATTAAATCCACATCACAATAACTTTCCACTACAACGGCATGTTCTGTTGCATAAAACTTTCCTTTAGCAATATTGATGTTTCCGCAAAGTGCTCCTTGCCTTCCGATAATTGGGAAATCTCCTTCTCTATTATACAATGCAACAAATCCTCTAACGCCATTGCCACCATAACATTTGTAAGGATGTGATTCGGTGACAGCATCTTTAATATCTTTTGCTGTTATGTTTTTTCCTGCTTGAAGTGTAAACACCTCACCCAAAGTGGACAAACACCATCCTTTCGGTAGCACGTTCTCATAATGGGGCGTATCAGAAAGAAAAAAAGGAGAGGACAAGTCCCCTCCTCAATTCTAAACGATGTGTCAGACATTTAAGTCTTTAATCGGCAATCCATAATTGTTTTGATCAAAGATTCCTCGATAGATGAGCTTTAAACCGAGTGTTTGATAATACCTGTAGTTATCACCTTCGGTACAAAGGTATTTGTAACCGTAGCGTGGCATGTACTCCTTGAAGAAGCGAGCCAAATCTTTCAGGCTTTCTTCTTGGTTCTTCTTGAAGTTACTGCGCACAATGATGATAGACCAGTCGGGGAAATTGCCTCTTCCATAACTATACTCCCAGAAGCGGATGTAACAGTCTAGATCACGTTCACTGATGTTCACACAAAAGCCATTGGCATTTTGCATCACGCTACAACTGTTTCTGTAGCCGAACTTCTCACACAAGT
>ERZ835109.1877-NODE-1877-length-15277-cov-3.062541_pt1 | contig 15277 bp, 11 predicted proteins | sample MGYA00519946_ERZ835109 | MGnify/ENA primary metagenome ERZ835109 (study PRJEB31850, sample SAMEA3708771) | human gut metagenome | biome: human gut; feature: human-associated habitat; material: faeces | place: China | collected 2014 ...
ACCTTCGGTGACAGCTCTCCCAAAGGGAGAGCCGAGGGCGCTTCGCGCCCCGCAATGACACGGCACGGCGCAGGACTTCCGTCAAACTCCTGGCTGGCTGTCCCCTGAGCTTACAAAATTCGGCGTTCCTCTGTCATGCGGCGGCCGGACATCGGATTTCGTGCAAATCCGCGAAAAAAAGGAAAAATTTTACGCAAATTTTTGTTGACAAGAACCGGATATGGTGATATAATCCAAACCGATAAAAACATATCGATTGTTTTTATACGATACCGCGAACTCATTCCAACGGGGAGCGGTATGACAAAACTCATCCTGCCGGCGCCATTCCGACGGCCCCGGGCAAATTTTATGGAAGGAGAACATCCATCATGAGTTTTAAGTCTGATATCGAAATTGCACAGGAAACCACCATGCAGCCCATCACTGAGGTCGCCAAGACCGCGGGCATCGACGAGAAGTACCTCGAGCAGTACGGCAAGTACAAGGCCAAGGTCGACTACAGCATCCTGAAGGAAGAGACCCACACCCAGGGCAAGCTCGTCCTCGTCACCGCCATCAACCCCACCCCCGCAGGCGAAGGCAAGACCACCACGACGGTCGGCCTGGCCGACGGTATGCGCAAGCTCGGCAAGAACGTCCTTGTCGCTCTGCGTGAGCCGTCCCTCGGCCCGGTCTTCGGCGTCAAGGGCGGCGCGGCCGGCGGCGGCTATGCGCAGGTCGTCCCGATGGAGGACATCAACCTCCACTTCACCGGCGACTTCCACGCCATCGGCGCGGCGAACAACCTGCTCGCCGCCATGCTCGACAACCACATCCAGCAGGGCAACGCCCTGAACATCGACCCCCGCCGCATCGTCTGGAAGCGCGCGGTCGATATGAATGACCGTCAGCTCCGCCACATCATCGACGGTCTCGGCGGCAAGGCCAGCGGCGTGCCGCGCGAGGACGGCTTTGAGATCACCGTCGCCAGCGAGATCATGGCGGTGCTGTGCCTGTCCTCCGACCTCGCCGACCTCAAGGCGCGCCTTGCCAAGATGGTCGTCGCCTACACCTATGACGATCAGCCCGTCACCGCGCACGACCTCAAGGCCGAGGGCGCGATGGCTGCGCTCCTGAAGGACGCCATCAAGCCCAACCTTGTTCAGACCCTCGAGGGCACGCCCGCCTTCATCCACGGCGGCCCGTTCGCCAACATTGCCCACGGCTGCAACTCCCTGCAAGCCACGGAAACGGCCATGCGCCTGAGCGACTACACCGTCACCGAGGCAGGCTTCGCCGCCGACCTCGGCGCCGAGAAGTTCCTCGACATCAAGTGCCGCGCCGCCGGCTTCCATCCCAACGCCGTCGTCATCGTCGCCACCGTCCGCGCCCTGAAGTACCACGGCGGCGTGCCCAAGGCCGAGCTGAACAATGAGAACCTCGAAGCCCTTGAAAAGGGTCTGCCGAACCTCCTCCAGCACGTTGACAACGTCAAGAACGTCTATGGCCTGCCCTGCGTCGTCGCCGTCAACGCCTTCCCGACCGACACCGCCGCCGAGCTTGCGCTCGTCGAGAGCAAGTGCCGCGAGCTGGGCGTCAACGTCCGTCTGAGCGAGGTTTGGGCCAAGGGCGGCGAGGGCGGCAAGGCGCTCGCCGAGGAGGTCGTCCGCCTCTGCGAGGAGCCCAACCACTTCCAGTACGTCTACGACGTGAACGACAGCATCGAGGCCAAGCTCAACGCCATCGCCACCAAGGTCTATCACGCTGACGGCGTCATCATCTCCGCCCCCGCGAAGAAGCAGCTCAAGCAGCTCACCGACCTCGGCTTTGATAACCTGCCCATCTGCATGGCCAAGACCCAGTTCTCCTTCTCCGACGACGCGGGCAAGCTCGGCGCGCCCCGCGGCTTCAAGATCACCGTGCGCGACCTCAAGGTCAACGCCGGCGCGGGCTTCCTCGTCGCCAAGACCGGCGACATTATGACCATGCCGGGTCTGCCCAAGGTCCCGTCCGCCGAGAAGATCGACGTGGACGAAAACGGCCGCATCACGGGTCTGTTCTAAAATTTACACACCCCTAAGGAGGGACTTTCCATGAAAATTGCGGATATGAAGGTCACAGAGCTCATCAACGCGGTCGGCTCCGACGCGCCCGCCCCCGGCGGCGGCGCGGTCGCGGGTCTGGCGGGCGGCATCGGCGTCGCGCTGACCATGATGGTCAACGGCCTCACGCTCTCCAAAAAGGGCTTTGAGGACGACCGCGAGCGCATTCTCGACGCCATCGCCAAGGGCAACGAGTTGAAGGAGCGCTTTGTGGACGTGATGAACCGCGACAGCGAGGTGTTCGACGTGCTCATCGAATCCCTCGCCCTGCCCAAGGAGAATGACGCCCAGAAGGCCATTCGCCGCGGCGCGGTGCAGGCGAGCTTCCGCAACTGCACGGAGGTCCCCCTGACGATGATGGAGGTCTGTCTGGAATCCATCGACCTGCTCGCAACGCTCGTCGGCACGACCAATCCGAATGTCGTGAGCGACCTCGGCATTGCGGCGCTGACGCTCAAGACTGCCATGCAGAGCGCGTGGCTCAACGTCCTCATCAACCTCTCGTCCCTCAAGGACAAGGAGTATGCGGACGAGTGCTGCCACAAGGGCGAGGCCATGCTGGCCCACGCCATCCCGCTCGCCGAGGAGTGCTACGAAAAGGTCCTCAAGGTCATCGAAAAGAAATAAGGCAGAAGGGCGCAGCCAAATGGCCGCGCCCTTCCCCCGTAAAAGGGAAAGGGGCTTCGACCGGTTGGTCGAAGCCCCTTTTGCTCTCTGTTCAGTTGATCTGCTTGCGGCGGCTCAGGTTCATCGTGCCGTCCTTCATCTCGCCGACGCTCTCAAGGCTCTTGCCCGTACCCTCGGCAACGCACTGGATGGCATTCTCCGCCACGACCGTGTGGATGCCCGTGCGCGCCGTGACCAGCTTATCAAAGCCGCGGATCAGGCTGCCGCCGCCGGTCATCACGATACCGTTGCTGGAAATGTCAGCCACCAGCTCGGGCGGCGTGCGTTCGAGGACCTGATGCACCGCCTCCATGATGCGCTCGACCGGCTCCTCAAAGGCGTCCATCATCTCGGTGGAGGTCACGGTGATGAGCTTGGGCAGGCCCGTGAGCAGGCAGCGGCCCTTGATCTCCATCGTCATTTCCTCCTCGGGCGGGAAGACGCAGCCGATGCTCATTTTCATTTCCTCCGCCGTGCGCTCGCCGATGAGCAGGTTGTGCTTGCGGCGCATATACTTCACGACCGCCTCGTTGAACTGGTCGCCCGCGACCTTGATGGACGCGCTTTCGACCACGCCGGAGAGGGAGATGACCGCAATATCGCTCGTGCCGCCGCCGATGTCGATGATGAAGTGACCGTCGGGCTGGGTGATGTCGATGCCCGCGCCGATGGCCGCCGCGACCGGCTCCTCAATGAGGTACACGCGGCGCGCGCCCGCCTGAATGCCCGCGTCGATTACCGCGCGCTCCTCGACCTCGGTGATGCCGGAGGGCACGCAGATGATGATGCGCGGCTTGAAGAACTGGAAGCCCATGACCTTGTGGATGAACTCCTTGAGCATCCGCTCGGTCACCTCGTAGTCGGAGATAACGCCCTCGCGCAGGGGGCGGATCGCAACGATGTTGCCGGGTGTGCGGCCCAGCATGGCCTGCGCGTCCGCGCCGACCTTCAGCAGCTTGCCCGTATCCTTATCAATGGCCACCACGCTCGGCTCGTTGAGCACGATGCCCTTGTCCTTTACATAGATCAGAACCGACGCGGTACCGAGGTCGATACCGATGTCCTTTGCCAGTGAACACATAATGCTACCTCTCTCATTTTCCTTTGTATTCCGGCGGAAATATCCGCATTTTATCTCGCTTGCTTTTCTATTATAGCGGCTGAAAAACGGTTTTGCAATAGCATTGTGTGCGATTTTGCCGCATCTATGTGCCGCAGGGCGTGTGCCAAATCACACCGGTGTCCCGCGCCTTGCGCCGTCCTTTTCCTTTTCCGTCACGGCGCGGGCGAGCGTCGCGCACACCACATCCGCCGCGCCGGCCTCCCTGAGCACGCGCACACATTCGCCCAGCGTCGCTCCGGTGGTCAGAATATCGTCGATGAGCAGAATTTTTGCGCCGCGGATCTTGTCAATATTTTCCGCCTCGTACACGCCCAGCACATTGCCCCGCCGCTCGGCGGCGGAGGACAGCCCGGACTGCGCGGCGTTGTTTCTCGTTTTCCGCAGCAGCCGCACCGGCTCGATACCCCAATGCCTTGCCGTTTCCTTCGCCAGCAGGTGCGCCTGATCGTAGCCGCGCTCGTGTTCGCGCTTTTTACTCACCGGCACCCACGTCACCGTGTCGAACTGGCCGCCCAGCTCCTCTGCCGCGCAGCGGGCGAGCAGCTCGCCGTAGCCCTCGGCGGCGCTCTGCGCGCCGTGGAACTTGAAGCGCAGCAGGCTCTCGCGCACCGCATCCTCATAGAGCAGGGGAGAGGCGCACCTCCCGAAGCCCGCGCCCTCGCACAGCTGCACCTTCGCGTAGGGGAGCGTCCTCTCGCAGTCCGCGCACACGCCATGCACACCCGTCCGGCGGCAGAACGCGCACCGCGGCGGGAAGAACAGGTCGAGCAGCTTTTCTTTCAGACTCATGCCGTCCCTCCGTTCCCGAGCCGCCAGCGCAGACCGCTGTAGCGGCGCGTGCGGCGGTCGTTCGCCGCCATTTTCCCAAGGCTCACGTCGTCCCCGACGAGGATCAGCAGCTCCCGCGCCCGCGTGATGGCGGTGTAGAGCACCCCGCGCACCATCAGCCCCGGCGCCGCCGGCGCGCTGACGAAGATCACCGCGCGGTACTCGCTGCCCTGCGCCTTATGTACGGTCATGGCGTAGGCCATGTCCAGCTCCGCGAGCATATCCGCCGTGTAGGTCGCCACGCGGTCGTCAAAGGCGATGGAGATCAGCTCGCCGCTCGGGTCGATCTGCAAGATCTTTCCCACGTCGCCGTTGAAGATGCCCGCGCCCGCCGTGCCGTCCTCGCGCTCCCATAAAACATCGTAGTCGTTGCGCGTCTGCATCACGCGGTCGCCCTCGCGGAACACGAGGTCGCCGAAGCGCTTTTCGCGCCGTCCCGCGCCCGCGGGATTCAGCGCCGCCTGCAAGGCGCGGTTGAGCGCCGCCGTGCCGGTGTCGCCCTTGCGCGTCGCCGTGAGCACCTGAATGCTCTCGGCGGGAATGTGCATCTTTTCGGGCAGCCTCGTTCTGCACAGCTCCACCACCGTGTCCACCAGACGCACGCTGTCGCGGCGGGGGAGGAAGAAGAAATCGCTCGCGGCGGTATTCTGCAGCTCCGGCAGCCGCCCCTCATTCACCAGATGCGCGCTGCGCACGATGGCGCTTTGCTCCGCCTGACGGAAAATATCCTTGAGCGCTACGGTCGCGACGCGCTCCGAGCGAATGAGATCGCCGAACACGTTCCCCGCGCCGACGCTCGGCAGCTGGTCGGGGTCGCCCACCAGCACCAGCCGGCAGCCGGGCCGCAGCGCCGCGAGCAGCGCGCGCATCAGCGCCAGATCGACCATCGAGGTCTCGTCCACGATCACCGCGTCCGCCTCCAGCGGCTCCTTTTCGTTTTTTGTAAAGGTCACATCGCCCGTCTGCTCGTTCCAGCTCATGCCGAGCAGGCGGTGGATGGTCTGCGCCTCCTTGCCGCACAGCTCACCCATGCGCTTGGCGGCGCGCCCCGTCGGCGCGCAGAGCAGCACGTCCAGCCCCATGCGCTCAAAGAGCGCCACGATGCCGCGCACGCTCGTCGTCTTGCCCGTGCCCGGCCCGCCGGTCAGGATCAGCAGCTCCTCCTGCGCGGCCAGCTCCACGGCCTGCCGCTGCAATGGCGCATACTCGATGCCCTGCCCGCGCTCGATCTCGTCGATGATCTTCTTCGCCCCGCGCAGCTTGTCCGGCTTGTCCGCGAGCATCGCGCACACGCGCGTACACACATAGGTCTCCGCCTCGTGGCAGCGCCGCAGATAGCAGCCCTCTACGTTCGCGACCTGCTCCTGCACGACGCTTCCGCGCTCGAGCAGATCGTCGAGCGCCTTTTCCACCGTATCCGTATCCCCGTCGAGCAGCTGCGCCGTCGCCGCCACGAGCTTTTCCCGCGGCAGAAACACATGTCCGCCGCTCTGCTCGTTGTGGCTCAGCTCAAAGAGCACCCCCGCCTCCGTGCGGCAGGAGGAATCGCCCGAGAAGCCCATCGACAGCGCGATCTCGTCCGACACGGAAAAATCCACGCCGAACGCCTCACCGCTGAGGAGATACGGATTGCGCCGCAGCGCGTCCATCGCGTCCGCGCCGTAGCGCCGGAAAAGCTGCATCGCAAGCCCCACCGGCAGGTCGTACTTCGTCAGGAAGTCCAGCACGCGCCGCAGACCCGCAAGCTCGCGCCAGCTCTCCGCGATCTCCCGCGCGCGCTTGTCGGTGATGCCCTTGATGGTCTTGAGCTTCTCCGGCTCGCCGTCGAGCACGTCGAGCGTGTCCGCGCCGAAGCGATCCACCAGCTTCTGCGCCGTCGCCGGCCCGATGCCGCGCACCACGCCGGAGGCGAGATAGTTCAGGATCTCCGTCTCGCCCGTCGGCATATGCCGCTCCACCTCGTCGGCGGCAAACTGCTCGCCGTGCTGCGGATGCGTCGTGTAGCGTCCGGTCAGGATCAGCTCCTCGCCGGGCGCGGCGCAGGGGATGCAGCCCACCACCGTCACCGGCTCGCCGTCGTCCGTGACGATGCGCGCGACCGTATAGCCGTTCTCCTCATTTTGGAAAACGACCGCGAGGATCGTACCGATGACCGTCGTGCGCTCTCCCATGTCCCTCTCTCCATTCTCTTTCGTTCAGTCGAATTGCCGCGCGAGGTCGCCCTGCGGGCAAACCGTCACATCGAAGCTCTCGCGGCACAGCAGCTGCGCCACGCGCTGCGCGTCCTCGTCCATGCCGCAGTCCGCGATGATGATGCGCGAAAAACCACCCGAGGCGTAGCGCTCGCTCTCGAGCGTCCGCACCGTGTGCTCCAGCGTCTCCGCCGCGCCCCGCGCGGGCACGATCACCGCCGTCTCGCTGCGCACCCGCTCGCGCGGATGCGTCAGCGCCGTAACGGTGAACCATACGATCGTCGCCAGCCCCACTGCGGCAAGCGCCGCGATCACGCCGTCCTGCAAAAGCTGCATTTCTCCACCCCTCTCGCGCCAGCTTATGAAAAACCGCCGAAAAGGGTGCGAAACCGCTTATAAAACCTTCTTCAAATACCGCCCCGTGTAGGACGCCTCACACGCCGCGACCTCCTCGGGCGTGCCGCAGGCAACGAGCGTACCGCCGCCGCTGCCGCCCTCGGGGCCGAGGTCGATGAGATAGTCCGCCGATTTGATGACGTCCAGATTGTGCTCGATGACGAGCACCGTGTTGCCCGCGTCGGTCAGCTTCTGCAGGACCTCTAAGAGCTTTCGCACATCGTCCGTGTGCAGGCCGGTGGTCGGCTCGTCGAGGATATAGATGGTGCGTCCCGTCGCGCGCTTCGATAGCTCGGTCGCGAGCTTCACGCGCTGCGCCTCGCCGCCCGAGAGCGTGGTGGAGGACTGTCCGAGCTTGATATACCCCAGTCCCACGTCGCGCAGCGTCTCGAGCTTGTTCGCCAGCTTCGGCAGGTCGCGGAAGAACTCCAGCGCCTCCTCCACCGTCATCTCCAGCACATCCGCGATACTCCTGCCCTTATAGTGGACCTCCAGCGTCTCGCGGTTGTAGCGTTTGCCCTTGCACACCTCGCAGGGCACATAGATGTCCGGCAGGAAGTGCATCTCGATCTTGAGCTGACCGTCGCCGCCGCAGGCCTCGCAGCGTCCGCCGCGCACGTTGAAGCTGAAGCGCCCCGCATTGTAGCCCCTCGCCTTCGCGTCCGGCGTGGAGGCGAACAGGTCGCGGATGTCATTAAAGAGATTGGTATATGTCGCTGGGTTCGAGCGCGGCGTGCGCCCGATGGGGCTCTGGTCGATGCAGATGACCTTGTCCAGATTCTCCTCGCCCTCGATGGCGCGGTGCTTTCCCGCGTGCGCCTTCATGCGGTTGAGGTCCGCGCCCAGCTTTTTGTAGATGATCTCGTTGACGAGCGAGCTTTTGCCGCTGCCGGAGACGCCTGTCACGCAGGTAAACGTCCCGAGCGGAACGCTCACGTCGATGTTCTTGAGGTTATTTTCCTGCGCCCCGCGCACGGTGAGGAGCTTACCGTTCCCCGCGCGCCGCGTTTTCGGCGTTTCGATCTTCTTTTTCCCGCTCAGATATTGACCGGTCAGGCTCGCCTCGTTCGCCATGACCTCCGCCGGCGTGCCCGCCGCGACGACGCGCCCGCCATGGACGCCCGCCCCCGGGCCGATGTCCACGATATAGTCCGCCGCGCGCATCGTGTCCTCGTCGTGCTCGACCACGATCAGCGTATTGCCGAGGTCGCGAAGACGCTTGAGCGTCGCGAGCAGCTTGTCGTTGTCGCGCTGGTGCAGTCCGATGGACGGCTCGTCGAGGATATATAGCACACCCATCAGGCTGCTGCCGATCTGCGTGGCAAGCCGGATGCGCTGGCTCTCGCCGCCGGAGAGCGTCGCGCTCGCGCGCGAAAGCGTCAGATAGTCCAGACCGACCGACTGCAAAAAGCCGAGGCGGTTTTTGATCTCCTTCAAAATGCGCTCGCCGATACGCAGCTGCTGCTCGGTGAGCGCGAGGGAATCGACAAACGCGATCTCCTCCGTCACGCTCATGCGCGTGAACGCGTCGATGTCCATGCCGCCGACCGTCACCGCCAGCGACTCGCGCCGCAGCCTGCGGCCCTGACACGCGGGGCAGGGGCACTCGCTCATGCACTCCTCCAGCTCCGCGCGCACGCTCTCGCTCTGCGTCTCCTGATAGCGGCGTTCGAGGTTATTGACGATGCCCTCAAACGGCTGGTAGAGCACGCCCTTGCCGCGCGGCTGATCGTAGTGCAGCTCCAGCTTTTCGCCCTTCGTGCCGTAGAGGATCACGTCCATGACCTCCGGCGAGAGCTTTTCCACCGGCTCGCGCAGCGAGAAATGATATTTCTTCGACAGCGCGTCGAAGTACATCCTCGAGATGCCGTCGCCGCGCACGTTGTTCCACCCCGACGCGCAGATAGCCCCGTCGAGGATGGAGAGCGTCTTATTCGGAATGACCAGCTCCGGATCGACCTTGAGCTGGCTGCCGAGGCCCGTACAGGCCGGGCACGCGCCGAAGGGATTGTTGAACGAGAACATCCGCGGCGTCAGCTCCTCGATGGACACGCCGCAGTCCTCGCAGGCGTAGTTCTGCGAGAACAGAATATCCTGCTCGGGATTGAGCACGTTGATGAGCACCAGTCCGCCCGAGAGCGCCGCGGCAGTCTCCGCCGAGTCGCTCAGGCGATGCACCACATCGGGCTTTAGAATGAGGCGGTCCACCACGACCTCGATGCTGTGCTTGATGTTCTTTTCGAGCTTGATCTCCTCGCTCAGGTCGTACATACTCCCGTCCACGCGCACGCGGACGTAGCCGGACTTCCTTGCGTCCTCGAAAATTTTGGCGTACTCGCCCTTCTTTCCGCGGATGACCGGCGCCATCACCTGAATGCGCGTGCCCTCGCCCAGCGCCATCACCTGATCCACGATCTGATCGATGGTCTGCTGCTTGATCTCTTTTCCGCAGTTCGGGCAGTGGGGCGTACCCACCCGCGCCCACAAAAGGCGCAGATAGTCGTAGATCTCCGTCACCGTGCCCACCGTCGAGCGCGGATTCTGCGAGGTCGTTTTCTGATCGATGGAGATGGCGGGGGAGAGGCCGTCGATGTAGTCCACGTCGGGCTTTTCCTTCTGCCCGAGAAACATCCGCGCGTAGGACGACAGGCTTTCCACATACCGCCGCTGTCCCTCGGCATAGATGGTGTCAAACGCCAGCGAGCTTTTTCCGCTGCCGGACAGTCCCGTGATGACGGTCAGCTTGTCGCGCGGGATGCTCACATCAATGTTCTTGAGGTTGTTCTCCCGCGCGCCCTTGACAATGATATTTTCCTGCATAGTTTACCTTTTGCTCCTGTTTATTTGTGTCGAGACCGGTTTTCGGTCATAGCATACACAAATCATTTTTTAATGTCAATCCTTGTATAAATCAATATAAATTCCGCTTTTTTCGAACCTTTCCGTTCGTTACTCCACGATAATGTCCGCCGTCTCCGCGCGCACCAGCCCCATCAGGTCGGCGGGCTTCACCTCCACCTGATAACCGATCTTCCCCGCGGACACGATGACCGTCGGCAGGTTTTCCACCGAGCTGTGGAAAACCGTCGGGAACAGCTTCTTCATGCCCACCGGTGAGCAGCCGCCGTGAACATAGCCCGTGAGCGGCAGCAGCTCCTTCTGGTGGAGCATCTCGATGCTCTTCTCGCCCACGGCCTTCGCCGCCTTCTTGAGATCAAGGCTCTCCGCCACCGGCACGTCGAACACATAATATTGCCCGCTCGCGCCCCGCGCCACCAGCGTTTTGAACACCTGCGCGGGATCAAAGCCCATGCTTTTCGCGACGGTCACGCCGTCCACCGCCACGCCCTCCTCGTGCGGATAGCTGTGCGGCGTGTAGGCGAGCTTCTTCTGCTCCAGCACGCGCATCACATTCGTCTTTTCTTCCTTATTCTTTGCCATCTTCGTTCACCTCAATACATACACGCAGGCGAGGATGCACCCCAGCCCTAAAAATACCATCAGGCTCACCGGCTCGCCGAAGGCGAGGATGCCCACGAACGACGCGACCACCGGCTCCAGGCTCGCCAGAATGCTCGCCTTGCCGCTCTCGACCCTGGCAAGGCCGTTCGTATACAGCAGATACGGCAGCACCGTCGAAATGACGATCAGCCCCAGCGCGACGAGGATCATTCTCCCGTCCGCGAACACCGTGCGCATTTCGCCCGCGTCGAGCAGGAAGAGTGAGCCGAGCCCGCCGAACACGAACGTCCAGTACACCACGGTGAACGGCGTATAGTGCCGCAGGCCGAACGGCGCGAAGATGGAGTAGAGCGCGTAAAGGAAGCCCGCGCCCAGTCCGAACAGCACGCCCGCCGCCGTCACGCTCGCGTCCCCGCTCCATACGCCCGTCACAAACGAGCAGCCGAGCAGCGCCAGCGCGAGCGCCAAGAGCTTCTTCCTGGTGATCCTTTCGCGGAACACCGCCGCGCTCATCAGCACGACCATCGCCGGCGCGGTGTAGAGCAGAATGGCGCTCACCGCCAGCGAGCACAGCTCCTGACACTTGAAGTAGCACAGCGTAAAAAAGACCATGCTCACCACACCCGTGCCGAAAAAGATGGGCAGGTGCTTCGCTTTCACACGGAATACGCTCCGCTCGCGCAGCGCGAAAATGAGCGTCAGCAGCACAAGTCCGCCGAAATTTCGGATGACGACGATGTTCGCCGCGCCCATGCCCGCACGCATCAGAAAGCGGTTAAAAAGCCCGATGCAGCCCCAACAGGCCGCCGCACCGAGGATATTCAGATAGGGAAGGTATTTTTTCATGGTTTTTTCTCTCTTTATTTTTGTTCCTTGCGCAGCTCGATGATGCGGTCGCGCAGCACGGCGGCATACTCGAACTCGAGCATCCGGCTCGCCTCCTGCATCTGCTTTTCGAGCTTGCGGATCTCCTCGTCCCGCTCGCGCTCCGAGAGCTTGCGCTTGCCGCGCCGGCGCGCGCCGTCCTCGTCCTTCCTTGAAATTTCGATGATCTCGCGCACATCCTTGCGGATGGTCTGCGGCACGATGCCGTGCTCCTTGTTGTACTTGTCCTGAATGGCGCGGCGGCGCTCCGTCTCGTCCATGGCGCGCTTCATCGACGGCGTGACCGTATCGGCGTAGAGAATGACCAGACCGTCCGCGTTTCGCGCGGCGCGGCCGATGGTCTGCACAAGGCTCGTCTCGCTGCGCAGGAAGCCCTCCTTGTCCGCGTCCAGAATGGCGACGAGCGACACCTCCGGCAGGTCGAGGCCCTCGCGCAGCAGGTTGATGCCGACGAGCACGTCAAATTTTGCCATGCGCAGGTCGCGCAGGATCTCCATGCGCTCAAGCGCTGCAATATCGGAGTGCATATAGCGCACGCGGATGCCGGCGTTCTGCAGGTACGTCGTCAGATCCTCGGCCATTTTCTTCGTCAGCGTTGTGACGAGCACGCGCTCCTTGCGCTCAATGACGCGGCTGCATTCGCCGATGAGGTCGTCGACCTGCCCGTCGATGGGACGGACCTCGACCTTCGGGTCCAGCAGGCCCGTCGGGCGGATGACCTGCTCCACGATCTGCCCCGCGCGCTCGCGCGGCGCATGGAGGAAAGCGGCGCGCGGCTTATCGCGCTTGACGCCATCAAGCTCGTGGAGAGCGGCCTCGGCGCGCTCTGCGACGTGACCGTCGCGGTCACCGCGCCGGAGGAGGTGCGCGTGCGCCGCATCATGACGCGCGACGGCATCTCCGAGGACTACGCCCGCGCCCGTGTGCGTGCGCAGCGCAGCGAGGAGGCGTTCCGCGCGGACTGCGACGCGGTCTTTGAAAATAACTACCCGACTCCCGCGCAGGCTGCCTTTGCCGCGGAGGAGTTTCTGGATACCATTATTAAAAAATCCAAGGAGGAATGAACCATGGCAGAGAAGAAAAAGAACGAGTGGGCGGAGAAGCTCGCTTATGCGCCCAAGAACGGCTATGAGCGCCTGAGCGCTGAGGAGGAGCGGGCGATGCACGCCTACTGCGAGGACTACAAGGATTTCCTTGACCACGGCAAGACCGAGCGGCTGTGCGTGGAGCACTGCATCGAGCTGGCCAGCGCGCGCGGCTTCGTGCCCTACGAGAAGGGCATGGCGCTCAAGACGGGCGACAAGGTCTACTATAACAACAGGGGTAAAGCAATTATGCTTGCCGTCATCGGCGAGCAGGACCTCAGCCACGGCGCGAACATCGGCGCGGCGCACACCGACGCGCCCCGCCTGGACCTCAAGCCCCGCCCGCTCTACGAGGAAGCCGAGATGGCCTATCTCAAGACGCACCATTACGGCGGCATCCGTAAGTACCACTGGGTGACCATCCCGCTCGAGCTGCACGGCGTGGTCGTGCGCGGCGACGGCTCCACGGTCGCCGTCCACATCGGCGCGGACGAGGGCGACCCGCAGTTCATCATCAACGATCTGCTGCCGCACCTCGGCCGCGAGCAGGGCAAAAAGCCGCTCAACGAGGCCATTCCCAGCGAGAGCCTGAACCTGCTCGTCGGCGGCCGTCCGCTCGCGGGAGAGGACTGCTCGGACCGCTTCAAGCTCAACGTCCTCAAGCTCCTCAACGAGAAATACGGCATCGTGGAGGAGGATCTTATCTCCGCCGAGCTGGAGGTCGTGCCCGCCGGCAAGGCGCGCGACATCGGCTTCGACCGCAGCTTCATCGCCTCCTACGGTCACGACGACCGCGTGTGCGCCTACGCGGAGCTTGCGGGCATCTTCGACGCGAAAAACCCGAAGCGCACCGCCGTGTGCATCTTCGCAGACAAGGAGGAGATCGGCTCCGAAGGCGTTTCCGGTATGCTTTCGCAGGCGTTTGACAAGTTCATGGCGGACCTGTGCGAGGCGCAGGGCGTCGCGCTGCGCGACTGCCTGGCAAACTCCTTCTGCCTGAGCGCGGATGTGACCGCCGCCTACGACCCGAACTTTGCCGACGTGTACGATAAGCGCAACGCCGCCTTTGTCAACTACGGCGTGGGTCTTTGCAAGTACACCGGCGCGGGCGGCAAGTCCGGTGCCTCCGACGCCTCTGCCGAGGTCGTGGGCCGCGTGCGTAAGCTGCTCAACGACAACGGCGTGTTCTGGCAGATGGCCGAGCTCGGCAAGACGGACGCGGGCGGCGGCGGCACGGTTGCCAAGTTCATGGCGCAGCGCAACATCGACACGCTCGACGCGGGCGTTCCCGTGCTCTCCATGCACGCGCCCTACGAGACGGTCGCCAAGCTCGACTGCTATATGACCTACAAGACCATGCGCGTGATCTTTGAGCAGAATTGACGAAAAAACGGCAGGGTGACCACCCTGCCGTTGTCATGCTGTTAGGTTAATGTAAAGAATCTGTAACTTTGCTTGTTTCCGCGCTTAGAGCGTGGTACACTGGGTGTTAAGAAATACAGAAAAGGAAGTTTTGCCATGACGAAGCTCTATACCGACACCTCGGCCAATCTGCCGCTCGCGCTGCTGCGCGAGTACGATATCGCGGTCATTCCGTTTTCCTACACGGTCAACGGCATGGCGGAGGACTACAACGAGGAGACGGACTTCGACGGCAAGGCCTTCTACGACGCCATGCGCCGGGGCGCCGAGGTCAAGACCTCAATGGTCAACCCCGCAACGGCGGCGGCGTTCTTTGAACGCGCGCTCGCACAGGGCGACGATGTGCTCTACGTCGGCATGTCCGGCGGCATCAGCGGCACGGCGCACGCCGCGGCGCTCGCGGCGGAGGAGCTGCGGGAAAAGCACTACTACGCCGTCAACCACCTGGAGGAGCTGCGCCGCATCTTCAAGCCTCTGGGCTATACGGTAGTTTATCACAACGCGCCGCTGAAAATTGTGGCCCTGGTAAACGAGTATGAGGGCAATCAGGCCCAGTTGAGCAAATATGAGAGCATTCTGCTGCTCATTTTCCGGCTGCTTTATTTGCAAAAACGGGAAAAATTGTCGGCAGACGGGGAGCACGTCACCGTGACGGTGGGCGAGGTCCAGGAGGAATATCAGAAGATGAACCTGCCCCGAAAGCTGGATCGGGTCACTCTGGAGAGCAGTCTGCGCACCCTGAAGACCTATAACCTGGCCAGGAATCTGGACGCCCTGACGGAGGAGACCGCCCTTCCCGCGGTGGTAAAGCCCATTGCCAGCGGCTCCTCCATCGGCGTGACCATCGCCCACACCCGGGAGGAGCTGCGCCGGGGCCTGGAGGAGAGCGTCCGTTTGGGCGGACGCACGGTCCTGGAGCAGTACATCAAGGGGCGTGAGATCCAGGTGGCAGTGCTCAACGGCCGGGCGCTGCCCTCCATTGAGATCATCCCCCAGGCGGACTTCTATGACTACGCCAACAAGTACCAGCCCGGCGCCGCCCGGGAGGTGTGTCCCGCAGAGATCCCACCGGAGTGGGAGAAGGCAGTGGGGGAGGCGGCCCTGGCCGTGTTCCGCACCATCGGCCTGTCCGTC
>ERZ835109.1883-NODE-1883-length-15248-cov-15.359903_pt1 | contig 15248 bp, 9 predicted proteins | sample MGYA00519946_ERZ835109 | MGnify/ENA primary metagenome ERZ835109 (study PRJEB31850, sample SAMEA3708771) | human gut metagenome | biome: human gut; feature: human-associated habitat; material: faeces | place: China | collected 2014 ...
TGTCCATCATGCCGGGCATGGACTGACGTGCGCCGGAACGGACGGAGACCAGCAGCGGGTTCTCGTTGTCGCCGAAGGTCTTGCCGGTGATCTTCTCGAGGCCCTTGACGTGCTCGAAGATGTCAGCGGTGATCTCGTCGTTGATCTGACGGCCGTCTGCGTAATACTGGGTGCAGGCCTCGGTGGTGATGGTGAAGCCCTGCGGCACCGGCATACCGGCTGCAGTCATCTCAGCCAGACCAGCGCCCTTGCCGCCCAGAATGTTCTTCATGGTGACCTTGTCGCCGCCAAAGGCATCGTTGCCTTCGCTGAAGTAGTACAGATACTTTTTGCTCATGCGTGTTTACCTCCCAAATGGTGGCCGCCGGCGTGAAGCACGGCGGTCTTATCGATGCTCTGTCTTGTCATACGATAAACATTTCTCTGTGAATGCTAAACCATTATACCAGAATTTCACGTCTATTCCATCGGGCAAATCACCGAATTTGTTTGATATTTTTTGTGCAAACTCTTGCATTTTACTTACTTTTTCGGTAATATAAAATGGGAAAGATTTCGAGAGGTTTTTTAAGGTTTTAAGCCATTTTTAGGGTGATGGATACAACTTTCCATCCATCAAACCCTTCGCCCTGTTTTTCCGGGGTGATTGCTCCCGAGTTTGTTCTTTCTTGGATACAACAAAACCCTTCTCCGCAGGGGCTCCGCCGCCGCTGCGGGGGCCGTTTTGGGAGGAGGTTTTTTTATTTATGCAAAACATTGACACATCCGCACTGGCTGCCGCAAAGGCAAAGCTCGACGCTGCCGAGGCCCAGCGCGAAGAGGTGCTGCTGCGCCACATCGCAAACGGCGTGGACATCCGCAGCCGCAATGTGGAGATCGGCTCCGAAGTGGTCATTGCCCCGGGAGCCGTCATCCTCGCAGGCACCATCCTGCGCGGCAAGACCACCATCGGCGCAGGCTGCGTCATCGGCCCCAACACCCTTATCGAGGACAGCACCGTGGACGAAGACACCACCGTCAACGCCAGCCAGGTCTACAGCAGCCACCTCGGCCCCCACAACAACATCGGCCCCTTCACCCATGTGCGCATCAACACCGTCACCGGCTACGGTGTGCATCTGGGCGCTTATGTCGAGACGAAGAACTCCAACTTTGCCCGGGGCAACACCGTCAGCCACCTGACCTACATCGGCGACAGCGATGTAGGCAAGTACTGTAATTTCGGCTGCGGCACCGTCACCTGCAACTACGACGGCAAGGACAAGTTCCGCACTCAGATCGGCGACTACTGCTTCATCGGCTGCAACACCAACCTTGTCGCCCCCGTCACCATCGGCGACGGGGCCTACACCGCCGCCGGCAGCACCATCACCAAGGACGTCCCCCCGCAGGCTCTTGGCATCGCCCGGGAGCGTCAGACCAACCTCGACGGCTGGGCTGAGCCGAAGATGGAGGCGTACATTATAAAGAAGCAGAAACTGGAACAGGAGCAGGGCTGACCCCCGCTCCCCACGCCGCCGTGCCGCCCGCACGGCGGCTTTTTTGCTCTTTTTGTGTATCTTTTTGCGCGCGCGTATGTTATAATAATATACTGTTCGAAAAACAGCTCAGACACAAAAAGGCAGAATACAGTATGAATACCAATGACATCTGGCTCATTGCCGGCCTCGGCAATCCGGAGCCGAAATACGACGGCACCCGTCACAACGCAGGCTTTGCCGCGCTGGACTATCTGGCCGGCAAGTGGGGTATCTCCGTCTCCAAGACCAAGTTTCAGGGTCTGTGGGGGCAGGGCGAGGTGGACGGCCACAAGGTCGTGCTCCTGAAGCCCCTGACTTATATGAACCTCTCGGGCGACTCCATCGGTCCTCTGGCTGGCTTCTTCAAGATCCCTGCCGACCACGTCATCGTCCTGTGCGACGACATCACCCAGAACCCCGGCAAACTGCGCATCCGACCCTCCGGCTCTGCGGGCGGCCACAACGGCCTCAAGAGCATCATCGCCCGCCTCGGCGGCGAGAACTTTCCCCGCATCCGCATCGGCGTGGGCGCAAAGCCCCGCCCGGACTACGATTTGGCCGACTGGGTGCTGGGCAAATTCCCGCCCGACGACGCCAAGGCCCTCGCCGACCGCTGCCCCGACATCGCAGCCGCCGCAAAGCTCATCATGGACGGCAAGCTGGGTCTGGCGCAGAGCAAGTATAACGGGTAAGGCCCCGCTTGACGCAACCTCTCAGTCTCGCTTCGCTCGACAGCTCCCCTACCGAGGGGAGCCTCTGGCGAAGAGGTAAAGTTTTCCGGTATGCCAAAGCCTCCCCTCGATAGGGGAGGTGGCACGGCGTCAGCCGTGACGGAGAGGTTTAACCCCACCAGAAAGGAGGTCCACCATGTACGAAGCGCTCCTGAAAAACACCCCTGAATATCAGAAGATCGCGGCCAGCCTCGCCTCCCCCGGCCCGGCGGCGCTGTTCGGTCTGCCTCCGGCAGGCCGGGCATTGCTCTACGCCGCGCTCCAGAAGGACATGGGCCGCATCCTCTGCGTCGTCACCCCCGGCGAGGCCGAGGCCACCCATTTTGCCGACGACCTCAAGACGCTGGGGCTCTCGGCGGCGGTGTTCCCGCCCCGGGACTTCATGCTCCGCCCCGTCGAGGGCGCGGGCCGCGAGTACGAGTACCGGCGTCTGTCGGTGCTGGGCGCACTGGCGGGCGGACGGCTGAACGCCGTCTGCGTCCCCGCCGAAGCCCTGCTCCAATACACTGTGCCGCAGGATGAGTTCCAGAAGAACACCCTCACCCTCAAGCCCGGCATGGTCTACAACCGCGAAGCGCTGGTGGAGCGGCTCTTCGCCGCCGGATACGTGCGGCGCAGTCAGGTGGACGGCCCGGGACAGTTCAGCGTCCGGGGCGACATCGTGGACATCTACGCCCCCGATATGCGCCAGCCCGCCCGTGTGGAGTACTGGGACGACGAGATAGACTCTCTCGCCTCCTTCGACCTGCTCACCCAGCGGCGGGACGGTGCGCTGGAAAAAATCTATCTTTCCCCCGCCCGTGAGGTGCTGTTCGGCAGCACCGCCGACACGGCGGAGGCCCTCCGCGCTGCCCAGAAGAAAGCCCGGGGCAAGCGCCGCACCGCCCTCGAAAAGGCCATGGAGTCCGACCTCGCCCAGCTGGACAGCGGCGTCATGCCCGAGGCCATGGACAAATACTACGGTCTGCGGTACAAGACGCCCGCCACATTGCTCGACCACCTGAGCAGCCCCATCTTCATCCTCGACGAGGCGGGCGGCATCCGGGACGCCCAGAAGGCCACCGAGTTCCGCCGCAGCGAAGAGCTGACCGGCCTGCTCGAGGAGGGCGTCATCTGTCCCGGCCTCGATGTGCTCTACCAGACGATGGACGACCTCGCCATTGCGGCGCAGGACCAGAGCACCCTGCTCTGCGAGAACTTCCTGCGGGGCATGAACGAGTTCAAACTGAAAGACCTCATCAACGCTGAGGCGTTCGCGGCCCCCAACTGGGGCGGCGGCCTCGCTTCCCTGCGGGAAGACATCGACCCGCTGATCCAGCAGGGGTACGCCGTGGCCCTTTTCGCCGGCACGCCCAAGGGTGCAGCGGCCCTCACCCGCGATTTGGCTGACAAGGGCTATGCCGTCAGCATGAGCCGGGACGTCCGGCCCGCGAAAGGTCTGGTTCAGGTACTGCCCGGCCACCTCACGGCGGGCTGTACCTTCCCGTTCGCCCGCGTGGCGGTCGTCTCGTCCCGGCGTCATGGTCTGGACGACGAGGCCGCCGAAAACAAAAAGCGCAAGAAGAACAAAAACGCCCTGTCCAGCCTCTCGGACATCAAGCCCGGCGACTATGTGGTTCACCAGAGCCACGGCATCGGTATGTATGCGGGCATCCAGCGTCTCGAGGTGCAGGGCGCGATAAAAGATTACCTGAAGATCCAGTACTCCGGCTCCGACGTGCTGTATGTGCCGGTCACTCAGCTCGATTTGCTGAGCCGCTACACCGCCCCCGGCGACGAGGAAAAGGTGAAGCTTGCAAAGCTGGGCGGCACCGAGTGGCAGCGCACCCGCGCCAAGGTCAAAAAGGCCACCGAAGAGATGGCACAGGAGCTTATCGAGCTCTACGCCCGCCGCCGTCAGGCCACGGGCTACGCCTTCCCCGCCGACGGTGATTGGCAGAGCGATTTCGAGTCCCGCTTCGAGTACGACGAGACGGACGACCAGCTCACCGCCACCGCCGAGATCAAGAAGGACATGGAGAAGGGCTGGCCTATGGACCGCCTGCTCTGCGGCGACGTGGGCGTCGGCAAAACAGAGGTTGCCTTCCGCGCGGCCTTCAAGTGCGTCATGGGCGGCAAGCAGTGCGCCATTCTGGCCCCCACTACCCTGCTGGCGTGGCAGCACTACAACAGCATCATCTCCCGCATGGAGGCGTTCCCGGTGAAAGTCGGGCTGCTCTCCCGCTTCCGCACCGCCAAACAGCAGAAAGAGACCCTGCGGGGCCTGCAGGCCGGCAGCGTGGACATCGTCATCGGCACCCACCGCCTGCTCTCCAAGGACGTCCGGTTCCACGACCTGGGCCTTGTCATCATCGACGAGGAGCAGCGTTTCGGCGTCAAGCACAAGGAGAAGCTGAAAGAGAACTTTATCGGCGTGGACATGCTGACCCTCTCAGCAACCCCCATCCCCCGCACCCTGAACATGGCCATGAGCGGCATCCGCGACCTCTCCACCATCGAGCAGCCGCCCATCGAGCGCCAGCCGGTGGAGACATTCGTGTTGGAATACAATGACGTCATCCTCGCCGAAGCCATGAAGAAGGAGCTGGCTCGGGGCGGTCAGGTCTACTACCTGCACAACCGGGTGGACAACATCGAGTCCTGTGCCGCCCATGTCAGCCAGATGGTACCCGGGGCGCGGGTGGGCATCGCCCACGGCAAGATGACCGAGGAAGAGCTGAACCCTGTCTGGCAGCATCTGCTGAACGGTGAGATCGACATCCTCGTCTGCACCACCCTCATCGAGACGGGCATTGACGTGCGCAACTGCAACACCCTCATCATTGAGGACGCCGACCGGATGGGTCTGGCCCAGCTGTACCAGATCCGGGGCCGCGTAGGCCGCTCAGGCCGGAAAGCCTACGCCTACTTCACCTTCCGGCGGGACAAGACCCTCACCGACATCGCCCAGAAGCGGCTTTCGGCCATCCGGGAGTTCACGGCCTTCGGCTCCGGCTTCCGCATCGCCATGCGCGACTTACAAATTCGCGGCGCAGGCAGTCTGCTGGGCCACAGCCAGCACGGCCACATGGAGGCCGTGGGCTATGACCTCTATGTCAAGATGCTGGGTCAGGCCATCGCCCGGGCCAAGGGCGAGCCCATCCAGCGCGACAAGAGCGAATGCCTCGTGGACCTGCGGGTGGACGCCTTCATCCCGGAAAAGTATATTGCCGACGGCCCGGGCCGCATCGAGGCCTACAAGCGCATCGCCGCCATCCAGACCCCCGAAGACGCCGCCGACGTGCTGGACGAACTCATCGACCGCTACGGCGACCCGCCGCCCTCTGTCAGCGACCTCGTGAACGTCTCGCTGGTGCGCGTACAGGCCACCGCTGTGGGCGTCTACGAAGTCACCCAGAAAAAGGACACCCTGCTGTTACAGGTGGAGACGCTGGATGTGGCCATGATTCGCGGCCTGCTCATCGCTTTCAATGGCCGGGTGACGGCAGGAGCCGGCACCAAGCCCTACCTCTCGGTGACTCTCCAACCCGACGAAAAGCCGCTGGAACTGCTGCAAAGCATCCTCAAGGCGATGGCAGACATCCTTGCCGCCCCGCCGGAGGAAAACACCGGCAAAAAATAAATTCACTAGGAGTACACTTATGAAAAAGAAACTCATCGCGCTCGTCTGCGCCCTCGCTCTGGCCGTCGGCCTCGTGGGCTGCAGCCTCTCCACCCCGGATTCCGTAGGCACCATCGGTGAGGTGGACATCTCTTCCGGCCTCTATCTGCTGGCCCAGTTCGATGCCTACCAGACCGCCGCCGACCTCGCTTCCGACGACCAGGACGCCACCAAGGTGTCCAGCTTCCTCAAGGCCACCATCACCGTCGATGACGCCACCGGCGAGACCGCCGTGGTCAGCGACTATGTGGCCCAGAAGACCCTCGAGAACCTCGAGTCCTACGCCGCCATCGAGACCCGTTTCGATGAGCTGGGCGGCGTGCTGACCCCCGACGAGGAGACGCAGGCCGACAGCTACGCCTCCCAGCTGATGGAGCAGAACGGTGACCTCTACAAGGCCAACGGCATCGGCCTCGACACCCTCAAGCGGTTCGAGCGCATCCTCATCAAGAGCAACGACCTGCTCGAGATGTGCTACGGCACCGACGGCGAGACCCCCGTCTCCGACGCAGAGCTGACCAGCCACCTCGAGGACGAGATGGTCTACATCCGCTATGTGGTCGTGCCGCTCTACAACACCAGCACCTTCGCTTTTGCTGATGACGCCCAGAGCGCCCAGATGCTCGAGCTGGCCCAGACCGCCGCCGAGAGCTGCAACGCTGCCATCCCCGATGGGGCCAGCGCCCAGACCTCCGCTTTCAGCGCCGCCGTCGCCGCTGCCCTGCCCGACATCTACGCGGTGCTGGATGGCGAACCCTCTGCCGACGCGTCTTCCCTCTCCACTGCCCTGCTGGGTTCTGACAGCATCGATTCCACCTTCTCCGAGGAAGGCACCGCCGACGCTGTCCGCGCCCTCAAGCCCGGCGAGGCCGCCGCCGTGCGGTATTCCAGCTATGCGCTGATGATGCTCGTCCGTCTCGACCCGCTGGACGCTGACACTTTGGACAGCCTCCGCACACAGGCCCTCTCCGACATGAAGAGCGGCGAGCTGCAGGACAGCATCCAGTCCTATGGCGCCCAGCTGCCCCACGCTCTGGACTCCGCCGCCATGAAGAAGATGCCGGCTTCCAAAATCAAGAACGAACAGTAATTTTCCTTAATAATAATACAAAAGCTCCGGGGATCTGTTGGTCCCCGGAGCTTTTGTATTATCATACTGCTTTTCAAATTCCGCTTCCAGCGCCGCGTGGGCATCGTTCGTGCGGCGTTGCTTTTTGTCGGTTTTTATGGTATCCTCTTAGCAGAAAGGCGCTGTCCAACCAAACGCAGGCGGCTATTGCTCCTCACCGGTCTCGCTGTCTTGCTCTTCGGAGCAAAGCAAGCGCGGGAGGGCAACTTTTTGGAGTTCCGCTCCCGACGCTCACAGCGAAGGGAGGGATGCCTTATGACTACATCGGAAATTCTATTGCTTTTCCAGACGATCATCGCACTGTTGGCACTTCTCGTAAGTGTTGTACATCTGATGGACGACCGGAAAAAGGATGATTCTTATGGCAGCAAAAGGAAAAAGCACAAAAAGAAATGACCGCCCAACGCTTCCAACCTGTGGCGGTCATTACTTTTGTAATGCTTGACTGGTGAGGAGCCAGCCGTTTGCACGGATAGCGCCTTTCCTTATCTTTATTATAGGCAGTCGTACGCGGATTGTCAAGCACAAGAATATAGCATCCTACCTTCTCAAATTCCGCTCCCAGCGCCGCGCGGATATGCATCGTGCGGCGTTGCTTTTTGTCAGTTTTTATGGTATCCTCTTAGCAGAAAGGCGCTGTCCAACCAAACGCAGGCGGCTATTGCTCCTCACCGGTCTCGCTGTCTTGCTCTTCGGAGCAAAGCAAGCGCGGGAGGGCAACTTTTTGGAGTTCCGCTCCCGACGCTCACAGCGAAGGGAGGGATGCCTTATGACTACATCGGAAATTCTATTGCTTTTCCAGACGATCATCGCACTGTTGGCACTTCTCGTAAGTGTTGTACATCTGATGGACGACCGGAAAAAGGATGATTCTTATGGCAGCAAAAGGAAAAAGCACAAAAAGAAATGACCGCCCAACGCTTCCAACCTGTGGCGGTCATTACTTTTGTAATGCTTGACTGGTGAGGAGCCAGCCGTTTGCACGGATAGCGCCTTTCCTTATCTTTATTATAGGCAGTCGTACGCGGATTGTCAAGCGCCAGAACTTCCAGAATACAAAAGATAAAAACGGACCGCCCGCTTCGGCCTTTTCAGGCTGGGGCGGGCAGTCCGACGCTTTCTAACGCATTCTGATGCAATCCGACGTTTTTATCCGTTCTCTCAAAAACAATGCAGATGCATCATTTTTCTTATATTTCGGCGTCATTTTCGCCTTCTGCGGCATCTCAAAACGGGCAGTTTTTGCATTTTTAGTTTCCAGAATCTTCCAGTTCATGCATCTTTAACTGGTCTGCACCCTAATTATAGAGGAATCGTTCTCCAATGTCAATAGCCCAGCACCTATAAAAAGCCTAAGGGCGAGGCCCCTTGCGGAACCTCGCCCCCAGACTATGTGAGATAAATCACTACATGCGCGAACATATAATGTTTATCATTACAGGCCGTGTGCCTGCAATTACTGTTTTAGAAGTTCTGATTACTTGTTGTAAGCAGTCGAAGTAGCAGCGAAGACGAAGATGACGTAGTCCTGGCTCTTGTTCAGGTCGTCCTTCTTGCCGCCCTCGACAACCTGGATGTTGACCTTGCCCTTCAGGGTGCCTTTGCCCTTGGTACCCTCAAGATGAACCTTCCCATTGGTGGCGTTGAGCACAGAACCAATAGTCTTCTCCCAAGCGCCGTAAGTAGTAGCAGACTTGGGTGCGGGAACGACAACAACACTGTAGTCAGCGGTGGTCTCAGATACGATAGCAGTTGCCTCATCGTAACCGACCTTCTTGCCCTTGATGTTCTGCTTCAGGGTTGCAGCTGCCTTCTTATATGCATCCTTATCAACCTGAGTGAACTCAACATCCTGACCCAGAGCCATAGTATATGCCTTCTCCAGAGCCTTTTCAGCCTGCTTCTCAGCGACGGCATTGGTGACAGCACAGCCAGTCAGCATGGACAGAGCCATGACGCCCACGAGAGCAACAGCCATGATCTTCTTGAACATTTTCATAGTGATATTCCTCCAATAAAAAATATTTTTTATTTCGGCAAACCACTACAAGAACTTCGTGGTCTGTCTCGATGGGTTCAGTATAGTGCATTTTCACAAGATTGTCAAGATACGGTATTGTTTTCGGCATTTTGTCCAATCGGGAGCCGTGAAAAATAGCAAACTGCCCGTTAAATGTGCATTCGTGCTAAAATTTGTGCCAAAGATCCCCAAAAGCTGCCCTTTGCTTTACCTTTATAACAAGGGCAAAAGCTCTACCTGCACAGGGGAAAATGGCCGAGATCCCGTTCATGCTTTTACTGCCTTTTCAAACTCCGCTTCCAGCGCCTCGTTGACGGCGCGGACGGCGGCGGCATCGGGTTTGATGGCCGTGCGGTCGTAGGTGAACAGGCCGTTCACCTCGTCCTCCACATCGGTCAGCTGGGTGTACACCAGCGCCGAGAGGCCCTTTTTCAGCTGCGGGAGCACCGTCTTGCGCTGCAGATCGCAGTAGCGCTCCGTCAGCTCTGCCCGGCTTCTGGCCGTGCCGTAGCCGTAGGTCTTCCGGGGCGGCTCATGGCCGGGCATGGGCCATGCAATGCCGCCGTACTCGCTGAGGGCCACCGTGCGCATATTCGGGCGGATGCGGAGCGGATAGAAGTAGTTGTGGATGGAATGCACATCTCCCCCGCCCCGGTCGAACCAGCCGCTGGCCTCGTCCACCGGACGGGACGGGTCGAGGGCGCGGAGAGTCTCGGTGGCTTTCCGCGCATCGAACTGCCCCCACCCCTCGTTGAACGGCACCCAGCACCCGATGCAGGGGTGCCGACCCAGCGCGGCTACCGTGTCGGCCAGCTCCCGGGCGTACTCCTCCCGGCTGTGGGCGCTGCCCCGGCCCAGAAAGCCCCACAGCAGCTTCCCGTCCGGGGCATGGCGCATCAAGGGCTGTAAGGCGTTGGTCAGGTAGGTGACGTACCACATCGGGTAGGCCCCGCCGCCGTTGACCATATCCTGCCAGACGATGATGCCCAGTTTATCGCAGTGGTAGTACCAGCGCTCCGGCTCGATCTTGGCGTGCTTGCGCAGCAGGTTGAAGCCCAGCTCCCGCACGGTGTGCAGTTCGTGCTCCACGGCGGCGTCGGAGGGCGGGGTGTAGAGGCCATCGGGCCAATAGCCCTGGTCCAGCAGGCCGTTGAGCAGGATGGGCTTGTCATTGAGGAAAAACCGCCGGATGCCCTTTGCATCCTCTTTACACTCCCACTTGCGGAGGGCGAAATAGCTGTGGACGGTGTCGAAGTCATTTTCTTCGCCCTGGGTCGTGCCGACCGTCAAATCATAGAGGAAGGGGCTGTCGGGGCTCCACGGGAAGAAATGCTCTTCGGCGATGTTCAGGGTCACTTCGCCGTCCCGGTCGGCCTCGTCGCTGCCCCAGTCCTCGGCGATGGTCACGCCGCCGGCCCGCACCACGGCCCAAAGGTTCACCGCGCCGCCGGGCTTTGCAGTGTGGGCTTTCACCGTCACCGTCCGGGCGTCGTAGTCCGGGGTGACGGTCAGCGTATCAATGTAATTTTCCGGCACCCGCTCCAGCCACACCGTCTGCCAGATGCCGCTCTGGGCCGGGTAGAACATCCCGCCGGGCCTGAGGGTCTGCTTTCCCCTCGCCTGCGTTCCGGTGCCGGTGGGGTCCTGCACGGCCACCCAGAGGGTGTTGCGGCCCTGCGGGCGGAGCAGGTCGGTGATGTCCAGCGTAAAGGGCCAGTAGCCGCCCCGGTGTCCCCCGGCCAGACGGCCATTGACCTCCACCGCGCAGGCGTAGTCCACCGCCCCGAAGTGGAGCAGGACGCGCCCGCCCTCGCCCGCCGGGGGCGTGAAGGTACGGTGGTAGTGGAGCCACTGGCCGGGCTGCAACGTCCGGCCCACACCGGAGGCTTTCGCCTCGGGCGAATAGGGTACGAGGATAGCGCCGTCCCACTTTGCCGGGAACTCCGAGCTCTGGGTGATGGCGTAGTCCCACGGGCCGTTCAGGTTGACGTAGCTGTCCCGGCGCATACTCGGGCGGGGATATTCGGGGAGCGGATGCATTTTAGTACCTCTTTTTCATAAGCTAGTCCGATTTGGCTTTCCTTTTAGAAGAGCCGGCGAGCGTCAGCGAGACTGAGAGGTTTTATAGGCTGCGGCCAGCTTTTCCAGTGCGGGCAGGCTGCGCTTCACCTTCTCGGTGTCGATGCAGTAGGCAAAGCGGACATAGCCCTTGACGCCGAAGGTGTCGCTGGGGACCAGCAGCAGATCGAACTCCCGGGCCTTGAGGCAGAAGGCGTTGGCGTCCTCTTCCAGCGCCTTCGGGAAGATATAAAATGTGCCGCCGGGGCGCTCCACCTCAAAGCCCAGCTCGGTGAGCTTATCGTACAGCAGGTCCATGTTCGTCTCGTAGACGGACAGATCGCTGGTGACGTCGAGGCACTCGGCAGTGGCTTTCTGGATGATGCTGGGCGGGCAGTTGTGGCCGGTGAAGCGGGAGATCTGAGCCATCATGTCCACCAGCACGTCTTCGCCCTCGCAGCCGGGCCGGACGGCCACATAGCCCAGACGTTCGCCGGGCAGGCTCAGGCTCTTGGAGAAGGAGAAGCAGGTCAGGGTGTGGGGGTAGAACGCTGCCGGGTAAGGCACCTTTTTGCCGTCGAAGGCGATGTCACGGTAGGGCTCGTCGCTGACGAGGAAGATGTTGTGGCCGAAAACTTTGCTCTTTTCGGTCAGGATGTCGGCCAGACGGCTCAGAGTCTCGGCGGAGTAGACGACACCGGTGGGGTTGTTCGGGGTGTTGATGAGGACGCAGGTGACGTTCTCGGTCAGCATCTCTTCAAAGGCGTCGAGATTCGGCTGGAAAGCCGGTGCCTGAGGCGGCACGACCTTGAGCACAGCGCCGGTCCCCTCCACATAGGGGCCGTACTCGGGGAAGTAGGGGGCGAAGGTCAGCACCTCGTCGCCGGGCTTTGTCACAGCGCGGATGGCGTGGGCGATAGCGCCCGCCGCACCGGTGGTGGGGAAAATATCCTTCTGCTCATAAGGCAGGCCGAAGGTCTTTGCCAGATGGGCCGCAACGGCGGTGCGGAAGCCCGGGTCGCCCTGACTGGGGCAGTAGCCGTGGAGGGCGACAGGCTCTTCCTCGGCCAGCAGGGTCTGCATGGCTTTGGTGAACTTGTCCGGGCAGGGGACGCTGGGGTTGCCCAGCGAGTAGTCGAACACGTTCTCATAGCCTATCTCGGCGGCGCGCTGTTTACCGTACATGAAAGTCTCGCGGATGACGCTCTTGTGGCCCAGCATGGCGCGGTAAGTCTCGTTCAGCATAATACTTTCCCTCTTTTTTATTGATCCTCTTCCGGCAGGGCGGAGGCATAGCTCTGCTCCACCTTCACCATACAGCAGTATCCCGGATCCTGCTCCTTGACGAAATTGCACATCTCGGCCAGCCGCGCGTCCTTGTCGCCGGTGTAGCCCGCCGGGAACACGAGGTCGAACAGCACGTTGGTGTGGCTGTCCCCCGGCACGATGCGCAGGTCATGGATGGACAGGCGAGGGTCCATCTGACGGGCTTTTTCCATCAAACGGCTCCGCAGGACGCCTACGGCGGCGTCCGACGTCACGATGGGGTCGTAGTGGATGGTGACCTGTAAGTGGTCTTTTTTCAGAAAATCCCGCTCGATGTTGTCGATGATGTCGTGGGCTTCCAGCGGGTCGGCCTCGGCGGGGAACTCGATGTGGAGCGAGGCGAACTGATGCCCCGGGCCGTAGTCGTGGACCATCAGATCGTGGACGCCCAGCACCTCCGGGTAGCTCATGACGGTGTGCTCGATGTGCTCCACCAGCTCCGGCGAGGGGCTTTCGCCCAGCAGGGGGCTGAGGGTGTCCATCATAAGCCCCCAACCCGACCAGAGGATGAACGCCGCCACTGCCACGCCCATGAGGCCGTCCAGCACGTCCCAGCCCGTCAGGTGGGAGAGGACGGTGGACAGGAGCACGGCGCTGGTGGTCAGCACGTCGTTCCGGCTGTCGGCGGCGGTGGCCATCAGAGTCTCGGAGTCGATGCGCTGGCCGATGGTCTTGTTGAAGCGGCTCATCCAGAGCTTGACGCCGATGGACGCCGCCAGCACCCCCACACTGAGCCAGCTGAACACCACCGCCGTCGGGTGGAGCACTTTGAGCACAGATTCTTTCAGCAGCGAAAGCCCGATGGCGAGGATGGTGACGCAGACCACGAGGCCCGCCAGATACTCGTACCGGGCGTGGCCGTAGGGGTGCTTTTCGTCCGGGCCTTTGGCCGCCAGACGGAAGCCCACGAGGCTCACCACGTTGGACGAGGCGTCCGAGAGGTTGTTCAGGGCGTCGGCCATGATGGCGATGGAGCCGAACAGCGTCCCCGCCGCCAGCTTGCCCAGACAGAGCAGGAGATTGCAGGCCATGCCCACGAGGCTGGCCAGATTGCCGTAGGCCGTGCGGACAGCGGCGTTCTTCGTATCGTCCGGGTGCCGGACGAACAGGCGGATGAGCAGTTGTGTCATAAAATTCCCTCTCAGCAGGTATTTTGATGCTACCAGTATAGCACTGCACTTTATGGTTTTGAAGTATTTTGGTAAAATTTTTCGGGTATGCAAAGCCCCCGGCGGGGAAGTTCCCTGCCGGGGGCGGAGTTTTTGGGGTCAAGCGCTCCTTACTTATCGGAAGGCTTGCTCAAATCGATGCTGCGGATGATCTTGCGCACGGGCAGCACGCTCTTGGCGTTCATGGACAGCTCGTCCACGCCCATCCGCAGGAAGGTCTCGGTGAGGGCGGTGTCTGCGCCCAGCTCGCCGCAGATGCCCACCCAGATGCCGTGGCGGTGGCCCGCGTCGATGGTCATCTTGATGGCCCGGAGCACAGCGGGGTGGTGCGGGTTGAAGAAGGGCTCCAGCTTTGCGTTCTGGCGGTCCAGAGCGCAGGTGTACTGGGTCAGATCGTTAGTACCGATGGAGAAGAAGTCGCACTCCTCGGCCAGCTCGTCGGCGATGAGGACAGCGGCGGGCGTCTCGATCATGGTGCCGACCTCCAGCTTCTCGTCGAACTTCTTGCCTGTCAGCTCTTCCAGCTGTTTGATCGCTTTGTCGAACTGAGCGCGAACATATTTAACATTCTCATCATGAACTTCTACTGTATTGTTGTACGGGATATCGATCATGATCAGCGGAATGTTGCACATACGAGCGATGTTCTCATACCATTTTGTCATACAGTTACAGATGTTGTTGCAGCAAAGAACGAAATCCGGCTGCGGAATACGCATCTGACGAATCGGAGAAATAGCCTCAAGACGTTTCTCTTTTTCCGGACCATCCGGGAGTTTTTCAATCTCAAGCAGGTTGTCCAGCTGCAGATACGGAGTCTGAGTCTTCGGATCCTTCTTCGGTTTTCCGTCTTCACCCATCACTACGTTGCCGTCAGCATCTTTTAATGGTTTACCTGTGCTCGGATCGATGATGTATTCACCAGTCTCCGGATCATACTTACGGGATACACGTACACCAGCTGCATATGCAAGGCTGATACGAGCGTAACCGCAGATATCGTTGTCGTAACCAAGATCCTCAGCTGCCTGACACATAAGCTCACCGTAACGGTTAGCTGCGATACCAGCTGCCTGGTTCTCCGGATACATAACGTGTAAATCAAATGCTGCTGCAAGCTCACACGGGAATTTGGAAGAAGACCATCCAACTAACTCGCCTCTTGCTTTGGCCTCACGCGCCTCTTTGTGTACGTCATCTACGACTTTACGAAGCGCAAGAACACCAGGACTAACTTGTTTTGCCATAATAATTATCCTCCATTCTTAAAAATTAACTTAGTTACTTCTGACGGCTGGCTACCTGATATGCCATCAGGGCTGCGCCAAGCGCGCCGTTATACTGTGTCAGCGGGGATGTACAAATCTTTACGCCAAGCTCAGCCTCAAGCGCATCTACTACGCCCTGGTTCTGAGCCACACCGCCTGTCATAACGACATCCGGCACTACACCGATTCGGTGGGCAAGACCCGTGACACGATGAGCCACTGAACGATGAATACCGGCAATGATATCACATTTATCCGTTCCCATCGACAACTGGCTTATAACCTCACTCTCTGCAAAAACCGTACAGGTGGAACTGATTCCTACCTGCTTCTTGGACATAGCGCCAAGACGGCCTAGATCACTTA
>ERZ835109.1887-NODE-1887-length-15234-cov-5.349232_pt1 | contig 15234 bp, 10 predicted proteins | sample MGYA00519946_ERZ835109 | MGnify/ENA primary metagenome ERZ835109 (study PRJEB31850, sample SAMEA3708771) | human gut metagenome | biome: human gut; feature: human-associated habitat; material: faeces | place: China | collected 2014 ...
AATCACTTTAAAGAAAGCTACAAATAGTTACCCCCAAGAAATTGCGGGTGAGCCGGAACGAACAACGCAGAAAGCCCACGCCGATATGTACAACACCCATAGCCCCCCTTTGTTTATCAAAGTGAGGCACGGATGTATATAAATACACATCAGGAGGACGTCTTTGTTGCTGTTAGTCATTCCGATAGGTCAAAGTTTGCGAAGTTTTGAACATAAATGACAAACGCTTGTAAACGTCTTCTCAATATAAACATCTCTCCCTCGCCACCCGGAGGCTTTCTGCGGAAGAGACCGTTGCAAATGTATAAAAAAATACGGATGGAAAGGGTAATGTGAATCAGAAACTTTTTGAATACCGGTTATTTTGCCCTCTTTTTTCCCTTTGCCGGGCGAAATGCGCTTGTACTGACATCTTATAAGAAAGAGGAGTGATCTCCCAATTTCGGGCACGAAACAGGCCTTAAACTACAAAAGCCGGGGCGTAAGACCTCGGCTTATATTTTTATCTTCTTATCAGGGAGCTTTTGGGCTCATTGGAGACTTTTTTCAAAAATCTCTGTTCTTTTCGAAGTTCCTGTTTTCTCAAAGGTTGTTTCTATAACATCTTGAACTCATACCCTTCCTCTTTCAGGAATTCAATGGCACGAGGAAGTGCATATTGCAGGTTACCGTTATTCCAAGACTTCAGTGAATCATGGAAAGTGATGATGGAACCGTTGCGTGCATAGCGCTTCACATTGTTCAATACCTGTTCCGGGCGCATCCGTTTACTATAATCACGAGTCACGAGATCCCACATGATAATGCGGTAATGATAGCGCAAGGTATAATACTGCCGAAACCCCATGTGTCCGTGTGGCGGACGGAAGAGATCGGAATGGATAATTTCGTCTACCTTTCTGGCGTTTGCGAGGTAATCCGGATTAGAATATTCAAATCCACGGATGTGGTTGAAGGTATGGTTACCGATGCGGTGTCCGTGTTCTACCACCATCCGGTATTCATCCGGGTGCTTGCGTATATTGTCGCCTACCATAAAGAAGGTAGCTTTAATATGATGCTTTTCCAATACTTCCAGTACCCAGGGAGTTACTTCAGGGATGGGACCGTCGTCAAAAGTCAGATAGACTGCCCGTTCATTCGGATCCATCCGGAAGATAGCTTGTGGATACAACGCCCGGAAAAGCCAAGGTGGTTGTTCTATAAACATGAGAGTCTGTGTTAAACAAGTATTAAGTAATAAGTATTAAGTACTATCCATGCGGAAAACATATCGGAAGCTATGGTAATACTTAATACCTGATACTTAATACTTACTATTTATTTCCCTTTCATTCTTGTCACGTACTCGTTATAAAGTTGGTCGAGCTGCGTGGAGTAATGTTTCGCGAGTTCTTCTGATTTGTATTTTTCCATTAAGCGGACTTCGGCGTCAAGCAAGCTGGCGTTGTACACGAAGTTTTCGCCGGCGATGGCAAGCTGGTTATCGTTCAGGCTAAGATACCAGATCATGTATTCGAGCGATTTGTTGGCAAGCTCGTCAATGATCTTGTTGGCTTTCTCGTTCTGTCCCAGTTGGTAATAAGATTCTGCCATTTGGAAGGCACCGTTTGCCCAGTCGTACGGTACGTTGTATGACGGAATCATCTTTTCGGCGTAGTCGAGTGCGGCGAGTGCCTTATCCTTCTTGCCTTCTTTGATAAGCTGGCCTACAAGTTGCGTGAAGATACGGCGGTGCGTGTAGCACATACGCATCACGTTCTCGTCGATATAGATACCCGGTTTGTCGATACCGCCGAACTTGAACTTGTTCATCAGGTTGTCATACATCTTTTCGCTGTCTATCTTGCTGTCCAGTTTGTCCGTATCGAATGGTGTGAAACGGTAGGCAAGACCTTCCTGCATAAAGTGGTTGCCCATACCCAGATGGTTTTCGCTTCCTACGGTGATTGCCATGTAGATAGGACGTTCCCAGTTGGCATTGGCAAGCATTTCAAGCATCATCAGTTCACTCTTGTAGAGGGCGCGTTTCGGGTTGCCGTTGGCGTCTCTAAGGGTGATTGTCATGTATTCGGGGATAGAGTCGCCCAGAGCTTCCGGTATCTTCATGCCGGAGCGGCGTACGGCTTCTTTGTCCACCTTCATTACAATGCTGTCCGTAGGGATAAGCGGCAGTTGGATATCTTTTCCAGTCTTTTTGAGAAGCTCTTTCAACTGGTCGTTCTTACCGAGCATCCAACGGTTGATGATTTCCTTCAATTCGTATGGATTCTCACCAAAAATGGAGTGAACGAGTGATAATATGGTAGTGTCTCCCTGTGCAGCCAGTTCGTTTGCCTGTTTGAAATAGCTGTCGATGAAAGCCTTCATTTCCGTACGGATAGGAATATATTCATTTTGTCCTTCTACATATTCCACACGGTCCCAAGTGATAGGAAGCGACGGGGAATCGTAGGCCGGGCGTTTCATTTGGTCGATATACCAGTCTGTTTGCAAGTAACTTAGGTTACAGGTGCGGGCATCTGTACGGAAGCCTTCTGTTTCCTGGTTGTACCACAATGGGAAAGTATCATTATCACCATTGGTATAGATAATCGGATTTCCTTTTTCCTGTAAGGTCATCAGGTAGTTCTGTCCGAAGTCGCGGGCAACGAAGCGTCCGCTACGGTCGTGGTCATCCCAAGTCTGTCCCGCCATTTGGATGGGGACGAACAAACAAAGCACTGAAGCCAATACGGCTGCCGGAAGTTCCTGCATCTTGCAGTATTCTCGCAGCATACGGATGATACCTGCCACTCCCATACCTACCCAGATGGCAAAGGCGTAGAACGAACCGGCATACGCGTAATCTCGTTCACGGGGTTGTGCAGGAGTTTGGTTGAGGTAGAGCACGATAGCGATACCTGTCATGAAGAACAGGAAGAAGACCACCCAGAATTGCTGGATACCCCGCTGGCTATGATAAGCTTGCCAGAAGAGTCCGATTAAGCCGAGAATCAGCGGCAGACAGTAGAATACGTTGTGTCCTTTATTGTTTTTGAGATCCTGCGGAAGCAGTTCCTGATTACCTACCAGTAAGTTGTCGATAAACGGAATACCGGTGATCCAGTTGCCGTGTTCAATTTCTCCGCTACCCTGTATGTCGTTCTGCCGTCCGGCAAAGTTCCACATGAAATAACGCCAGTACATGAAGTTCAACTGGTAGGAGAAGAAGAATTTGATATTTTCCCATTGGTTAGGCATGTTCACCATTACCATTTCTCCGCATTGGTCGTAAGGAACGTCGTGTCCTTTGATGTCTACCCATTGCTTGTAGAGTGGTGCGTGTGACGAGCTGTACATACGCGGGAAAAACATATTCTGTGCATATTCGTATTCCACGCGTCCGGGAAGTTCGATATAAGAGTCTTTTTCGTCGGGAGAAGTCTTTTCCTTGCGGACAAACTTGCTTCCTGCTTCCGACTGGCGCGGAATACAATAGCCGTCTTTTACGTCGAGTGCCACTTTCGAAGAGAAAGCAGGGCCGTAGAAGAGCGGACGGGTTCCGTATTGTTCACGGCCGAGGTACTCGCCCAGGGTGAATATATCCTCCGGTGAGTTTTGGTCCATCGGAGTGTTGGCAGTAGAACGGATAACGATCAGTGCGTAAGAAGAATACCCGATTACGATCATCATGGTGCACAGTAATGCTGTGTTCATGGTGCGGGCGGTGATACGCCATCTCTCTTTGATTTTAGCCTGTACACTCGGAGCAAGATAAAGTCCCAGTGCGGCAATAACCAAAATACCGATGATGATACTGCTGGCTCCGTGTCCGTAGAATGGGATACCCAGCAAAGCGATCGTCAGGATAAAGGAGATAGCCATGCGCGCTTTGTTCTTTTCGGTGTAACTTTCGTATACACCCCAGATCAGAGCGGCCGCAAGCAGAATGATATAAACCACTACGCCCGAATTGAATGACATTCCGAGTCCGTTGACGAACAACAGTTCAAACCAGCCGCCTACTTTCACGATACCCGGTACGATGCCGTAAAGCACGGCTGCAACGAGCACCATTGAACCTAATAGCGCTATTAACGAACCTTTGGCGGTAGCATTCGGCGTTTTTTTGTAGTAGTATACCAATACGATGGCAGGCAGACAAAGCAAGTTCAATAAGTGCACACCGATACTCAATCCGGTCAGATAGGCGATGAGGATAATCCAACGGTCGCTGTGCGGCTGGTCGGCTACGTCTTCCCATTTCAGAATCAACCAGAAAACAACAGCGGTAAACAGGGAGGAGAAGGCATATACTTCACCTTCCACGGCCGAGAACCAGAATGTGTCACTGAATGTATAAACCAGTGCACCGATCAGTCCGCTACCCATCACTGTGATAAGCTGTCCTTTGGTGATATTGTTTTCGTCAGTGATAATCAGTTTGCGTACCAGATGGGTGATGCTCCAGAAAAGGAACAGGATACAGGCGCCACTCATGAGGGCACTCATGTAATTCACCATTTTAGCAACAGTTGTTACGTCGGAAGCAAATTGAGAAAACAGATTCGCCACTAGCATGAAGAAAGGCGCGCCGGGCGGGTGTCCGACTTCCAGTTTATAGCCGGTGGTTATGAACTCCGGGCAATCCCAGAAACTTGCGGTCGGTTCTATTGTCAGGCAGTAGACGGTTGCCGCAATGATGAATGTAAGCCAACCCATAAGGTTGTTTACGGTTCTGTACTGTTTCATTAGCACTATCGTAGTTTATTCGTTAAAAACAAATTATGAGGTCGCAAAGATAGTGATTTGTAAGGATAATGAGGAAGAAAGTAAGAAATATTAAGTAACGGAGGGGTGATTTACTATCTCTTTCACTCTTCCGGAAGGCGGGAACTTGTGTGTTGGCAAGTAAGGAAATTATTTTTAGTCCTTTAATAAATAAGCTCTGGTGTATTAGAGATAAACTTCCTTTATCCTGTTAGTGAACTTCTTTTGCCTTAATAACAAACTTCCTTTTCATTAGTCATAAACTATAATTGCAAGTTTTGTTTTTATAAATGAAGCTTGCAATTATAAAAACAAAGCTTTCAATTTTATAAACGTAACTTGCGTTTATAGATTATCCTTAGTCAATCATAACTTTCCTGTTAGAGAAGAACTAGTTTACTATTAATACAACGGAAGTTTACTATTAATAGCTTGGACGTTAGGTGTTAACACTTGTAATATCAGCTGTTAATGGTTGAGATTTCAGGTATTAATACTTGGGTTGCTGTATATATATGTTTGGGATATTGAATATGTGTATCCTTTAATGATGGTGATGATGTTCTCCTAAAACCCGATGAGGCAGTGTGCCGTGTCCCAATAGCTCGATGGGGCAGTTGAAGTTTCTTTCCAGCCATTCGGTAGTGACACCCGTGTCCGGATGGTAATCCAGCGTTTCGTTGACGCAAGCGATGGATTTTACCTGTTGCAATACAGTGCCGATGTCGTGACTGACAAGGATAATGGCACATTCTTTATTGATTTCAGCCAATAACTCATAAAGGCGTGCTTCGAAACGCTTGTCGATATACGTGCTGGGCTCATCGAGAATCAACACTGCAGGGTCCGAGATGATGGCACGTCCTAACAGGGCACGTTGCAGTTGTCCACCGCTTAATTGTCCGATAGAACGGCTTTCGAGCCCTTCTAATCCCATGCGGGCGATAATCTGTTTGCCTTTCTCTCTCTGTTCGGGAGTGAACCGGGAGGTGAGCGACTTCTGTATGCTCAATCCGGACAGGATCACTTCTTCCACGGAAATAGGGAACTTCCGGTCTATGGTGCTATATTGCGGCAGGTAACCGAGGAAAAGCTGGGATTTCGCGGAAGAACTTTGGTGGGAGTTTTTGGCAGATGTTTCTGTCGAAGTCCCTTCCGTAGATGTTCTTATGGGAGCCTTCTCGGGAGTATGGAATATAATTTCCCCTCCGGTTGGTTTTAACAAACCGAGGATGCACTTTATAAGCGTTGTTTTGCCGCCTCCGTTCGGGCCTATAATACCTAGAAAATCCCGTTCGTAGATGCTTAGATTAACATCGTGGAGAACAGTGCGACCGTCATATCCGGCGGAAAGATTCTTTATTTCGATTATCGGTTTCATCATTGGAAAGGGCTTGATTGGTCTTTCTTTATACGTTTATTTGGTGGCAGCTTGCGGCGCAAGGGCTTTGGCTACATTCAGCATCTCTTCCTCCCAGTCATAGCTTAACGGGTTGATAGGGACCACTTTCGTTCCGGTTTGCTGTGCGATGGTTTCCGCATTGCGTTTGTCAAACTCCGGTTGAACGAAGATAACGCCTACATTTTCCGCCTGACAGACGTCTATCAGGTCTTTCAGATGGGCGGGAGAGGGTTCTTTGCCTCCTTCTTCGATCGAAATCTGATGCAATCCGTAGTCGCGGGCGAAGTAGGAGAGGGCCGGATGATAAATCATGAAGGCTTTGGCTGCTTCGGGGACAGAGAGTTGTCGGCGAATCAGGCTGTCGGTGTGCTGGATGCGCTGACAGAGAGAATCGTAACGGTTTCTATAATATGGTTCGTTTGCTTTATCCAGTTGACTAAGGGCCTTGTAGGTGTTTCCGGCGATGATTAAAGCATTACCGGTAGAATTCCATACGTGTGGCTCTACGGCGTGGATATGGCCGTCGTGACTGTTGTGGCCGTGGGCATGGCCATGGTCATCATTATTGAGTATGAGGTCGATTCCTTTCGAGGTGTCGAACACTTGGATATGGGGAGTATTGTTCATCAGGCGGTCCATCCAGGTTTGTTCGAAGCCGATGTACCCGATGCGGAAATAGGCTTTGCTGTCTCCTAAAGAAACAAGTTGCTGGGGGATAGGATCGTATGTCTCCGGACTGGAACCTTTGGGCACCATGCTGACTACTTTGAATTTATCTCCGGCAATAGCCTCGGTGAAATAACGTTGCGGTTCCAGTGTGACGGTTATCACCGGCTTTGTCTCGTCATCGTTACTTGCTTGGGAGGATCGTCCTGTGCAAGCTGCTATCAGGAGGCAGGTACCAAGAAGGAAAAGTGTTCTCATATCTTTTAGTTGTTGTTTCATGATTTTTTCTGTTTCGGGGTTTCAATCTTATCTTGTTTCTACTCTTGTTTCCGGGCCCGTAATATTTCCCGTTTACCACCCGGAGGTCCGGGGAGGCGTTCTACTGTGAATCCGGCTGTCTGCAACATTCGGCGTACTACACCTTTGGCACAGTAGGTAGTCAGAATTCCGTCTCTATCTAATAAAACATAGAGGCGGTTGAATAGTTCTTGCGACCACATTTCCGGTTGCTTTTCCGGGGCGAAGGCGTCGAAATAGACTAGGTTAAATGGAGAGTTCTCAACTCTCCACTTATTCACGTCCGTTTCTATTTTTCGTAAGGTGAAGTGCGGTGTAAGCTGCACGTCTTTTTCCCAGGGCGATGTATGAAGCTGCTTAAACAATTCGATAGCCGATTGTTGTTCTTCTTCATTCGGGGTAAATTGCTCATTGATTGTTGTTTGCTTCCGATGTATGGTAAGCTGTTCATCGCTGGAGATATATCCTAGCTGTTCTACTGTCTGCCAGTCTAGTGGATAGAGTTCCAACCCTGTATAGTGTATATTTCGTCTGCTTCTTTCCGCTTCTTCAAGGGTGAGCCAAGCGTTGAGTCCTGTCCCGAAGCCGATTTCAAGAACACGTGGAGTAGCGGCAGGAGAGGCTTTCAACCCCATATCGATGAAAATATGTTGAGACTCCGTGCGTGCCCCTTTCGTCGAATGATAATGTTCATTCAATTCCGGAACAAACAGAGTAGCGCTCCCGTCATCGGTTCTCTCAATTATTCTTTCCATCACTCAATCTTTAATACTTAATACCTAATACTTAATACTTAAAAAAGACCTCTACCCCGCCATAGCATCCCAGGCACTTTCGAGCACATACAGGAGAAGGATATAACGTATCAGTTTGCCGACAAACATGGAAACAATAGTAAGCCATGTGTTGCTTCGCATAAATCCCAGTGCAATGGCGATCACCTCGCCAATGGCAGGAAGAAAGGTGAAGAATGCCATTAATGCCCCTTTCCCTTGCAGGAATTTCACCATTTTGTCTACCTTTTCTTTCTTTACCTTGAAGTATTTCTCAATCCAGCTGATTTTGCCCAGACGTCCCATGTAGTAACAGGTCATTCCGCCCACTGTATTGCCCAGAGTGGCGGATATCAGACAGGCTATCGGGGGCAGGCCGAGTTTCACCAATGCCACCAATACCAGTTCGGAACTGAAAGGCACGATGCTCCCAGCCAATAAAGCCGAGATGAATAATCCCGGAAGTCCCCATTCTATGAGGAGTTGTATCATTGAATCTACAAAAGCGTCCATATATTAAAAGCAAATAAGAGGATGAGGCCGACCAATGAAATGATAAAGAACACATTCGAACTTTTACTATTGGTCAGTACAAAGAAATGTCCGATCAGGATGCTGTTGCTTATGATAAGCAAAGGCAGCAGGGCACTGCAATATATCGGTTGCAAGGCAATCAGCAGGAACAGGAAGAGCGTCAGGTCTATCAAAAACTGGAGATAGGCACGTGTGCGTATCTTATCTTCAAATCCGGCAGCGATGCAATGGACAGCACTGACGATAAACATCACGAGCAGATAGCCCAGTATAGCCAATTCCCAGGGTTGAAGGATTTGTAAGTTAAAGACTTCTCCGAAAGCTAATAGCTGGTTGAAAGGGCGGTAGAACAACTCCATCTCATTATAGAAGAAGGCGTGTCCGAACAGCATCCAGTAGGGCAGCATCCATCCGAGCAGCGCGCCGCAGAAACTACGCGGAGTGAGCGACTGGAAACGGTAGGCTTCGAGCAACCAAAGCACCGAGAGGATGGTGAGCTGTGGGAAAAGAATGCTTCCCGCTCCGATAAAGAAGAAGGAATAGAATAGATAGCCCGCAGCTTGAGCTTGCTGATAGCTTTTAAACAGAAAATAAATGGAAATAAGAGAACCGAGGGCGACAATGTCTCCTATGTATAGTAAATGCATTCCCGGACAAACGGTAACCAGCAGGAAATAAATAGCTGTCTGCATGGAAGCCCTCATGCGGATAATACTGAACTGGTTGTTCAATTCTATCAGAAAATAGCCGATGATTGCGTAAACCAGAAAGCTGACAATTCGTTCTGCCCATCCCGGAAGCAGTAGATCGCGGGTGGATTGCAAGAAAGAAGAGCTGTCCTTGGGTGTTGTTGAGGCTATGGAGTCGGGAAATAAAAAGTAAGTCAACACCCAGCATAGGGCGCAGATAAAGATAACGGCAGGCAGGGTCCACCGTCCTGCCGTCACTTGACTTTGTAGTCTTTTATTTCTCATTTGTCTGTCAGTTCTTTTGCCGCCCGGCGGGCATATATCATCGCTTTGTAGGATCTATATGCTGTGCAAATAAGGGATTTATGCCTGCCGTGGCGTATCATTACAGGTTGTTTCTTACAAATCGAATCCGATGTCGCGGCGGAAATACTTCTTGTTGAAGTCGATCATGTCTGCCACTTTGTAGCTCTGTGCCAGTGCTTCTTCTTTCGTTGCACCGTAAGAGCAAACGGCAATCACACGTCCTCCGTTCGTCACCACTTGTCCGTCTTTTATGGCTGTTCCGGCATGGAAGATGATGCTGTCGGTGGCGGAAGCCTGTTCCAGCCCGCTGATAGGGAATCCTTTTTCGTAGGCTTCGGGGTAACCGCCGCTGACAAGAATAACGCAGCCGGCCGAACGTGGGTCCATCACCAGTGTTTTCTCGTTCAGATTGCCTGCCGCTGTGCCTTCAAGCAACTCTACGAAGTCGCTTTGGATGCGCAACATCACGCTTTCTGTTTCCGGGTCGCCCATGCGGACGTTGTATTCGATAACCATCGGTTCACCTTTCACCTTGATAAGACCGAGGAAGATGAAACCTTTGTAGGTGATCTTTTCTTCTTTCAGACCATTGATGGTCGGTTCGATGATGCGTGTGCGTACTTTTTCCATATATACTTCATCAGCAAACGGAACCGGAGTAACGCTACCCATACCGCCTGTATTCAATCCTTTGTCACCTTCACCGATACGTTTGTAGTCTTTCGCTACAGGGAGGACTTTGTAGTTGTCTCCGTCTGTCAGTACGAATACAGAGCACTCGATACCGCTCAAGAATTCTTCAATCACAACGGTTGCCGATGCGGAACCGAACATGCCGCCGAGCATTTCTTTCAGTTCTTTCTTCGCTTCATCCAGCGTAGGAAGGATGAGAACTCCTTTCCCGGCACAAAGGCCATCAGCCTTCAATACGTAGGGAGCTTCCAACGTTTCGAGGAAAGCGAGGCCCTCTTCGAGGTTTTCGGAAGTAATGCTTTTGTAGCGGGCTGTCGGGATGTTGTGGCGCATCATGAAGCCTTTGGCAAACTCCTTGCTGCCTTCCAGTTGTGCTCCTTGAGCCGAAGGACCGATCACGGCAATATGCTTTAGCTCCGGACGGTTTTGGAAGTAATCGTAGATTCCTTTTACCAACGGATCTTCGGGGCCTACTACTATCATTTGGATGTTCTCTTTTAGAGCAAAAGCACTGATTGCTTCAAAATCGGTTGCTTTGATGTTGACATTCTCGCCTACGGCAGTTGTTCCGGCATTTCCCGGAGCAATGTATAGTTTTTCAACTTTCGGACTTTGGGCAATTTTCCATGCCAGTGCATGTTCGCGGCCGCCCGAGCCTAGTAATAATATCTTCATCTTTGTATTGTTATGGATTTATACTGTTATCTATGATTTGTATGGATACGGTGGTGTCTTTGTCAGTTTTATAAGTTCTGCTCAAAGTACCGGGTGATTTTCTCATGCAGATGTACACGGTCGCGTCCTGCTACGTTGTGCTTGTGGCACGGGTAGATAAACAGGTCGGGATAAGTGCGGGCATCTACACAGGCTTTCATGAACGACAGTGTGTGCTGCGGTACGCAAGTGTCATCGTGGTCGTCATGGATAATGAGCAGATGACCTTTCAGCTGTCCGGCAAGGTTCTTCAGATTACACTCTTTGTAGCCTTCCGGATTGCTTTCCGGAGTGTCCATGTAACGTTCGCCGTACATCACTTCGTAATATCCCCAGTCGATGACAGGTCCGCCTGCTACGCCTACCTTGAATATTTCGGGGTAGCGGAGCAGCAGGGCAGTGGTCATGTGGCCTCCGAAGCTCCATCCGTGTACACCGATGCGGTTTCCGTCTATGTAGGGGAGGGACTTCAGAAATTCAATGCCTTTCACCTGGTCTTTGCCTTCTTCGATGCCGAGGCGGCGGAAGGTGGCGTTTTCGAATTCCAGTCCACGGTTGGCACTGCCGCGGTTGTCGAGGGTGAACATGATATAGCCTTTGTTAGCCATATAGATATCCCATCCGCGGGAGCCGTTCAGCCAGCCACCGGTGACGAGTTGTGCGTGCGGGCCGCCGTATACGTAGACGATGACCGGATACTTTTTGTTCGGGTCGAAATCTGCGGGTTTGGTGAGGCGGTAGTATAGGTCGGTCGTTCCGTCGTCGGCTTTGATAGTACCGGTTTCGATGGTCGGCATCTCGTAGCCTTCGTATGGGTCTTTGGCTGTCAGCAGGTTGACTGTTTTCAGGCTTTTGGTATCCACGATGTCAATGCGGCGCGGAAGGGTAGGAGTCGAATAACGGTCGATGAGGTAACTTCCCGATGCGCTGAGCATTCCGTTATGTTCTCCTTCTGTGGTAGAACGGAAGCTGAATGGGAGGCTGCGCTTTCCTGTGTTGACATTTACTGCAAAGTTATTGGAGCCTGTACCATCCACTCCTTGGAAGATGACTTCTTTCCTCTTGGCGTTGAAGCCCAGAATGTCGCCTACCAGCCATTTGCCCTCGGTCAGTTGCTTCGTCGGGATGTATTCGATATGCTTGCCGCCTGCGGCATCGCTTTTCCATTCGCCTTTGAGGCTGGAGGTGAGGTCGCATAAATATAGATGGTTATATCCGTCACGCTGGCTCTGGTAGATGAATTTGCTGCTGTCCCACGGTAAGAATACGATGGGGTGCTGAGGCTCTACATACTTGGGGTGCGTTTCTTCCAGCAGTTTGCCCAGTAACTTGCCTGTCGTTGCGTCATATTGGCAAAGTACGGCATGGTTCTGGTCGCGGTTCAGTTCGATAAGGTAGATGCTCTTTTCGTCCGGTGACCAGCTGATATTGGTGAAGTAACGGTCGGTCGGATCACCTGCATTCAGATAGATGGTCTTACCGGTGGAGGGGTTGTAGACGCCTACTTTTACTTGGTGGCTGGTCATTCCTGCCATCGGGTAACGGACGTTATTCACTTCTCCTACACGTGCGGTGATGTCTACAAGCGGGTATTGCGTCACCATGCTTTCGTCCATGCGGTAGAAAGCGAGCAGGTTGCCTTTCGGGCTCCAGAAGGTACCTTTGTTGATGCCGAACTCATTGCGGTGGACGGATTGCCCGCAGACGATGCCTTCGGGTTCGTCGGTGATTGCCTGTTCGTTCACATACAGGTTGTTGTTGACTGTGTAGGCTACGTTTCCGTTGGCGACGCAATAATCTTCGTTGGCTGCTTTATCTTTCAGCTTCAGCGTGCTGACAATCCGGTTGTTCTCGAAATCGTATACGATGTACTTACCGGATACTTTCAGTAACATTTGCGGTTTGTCCGCCCACGGGTAGCGGATTGAGTACGGGGTCGGCAGTTTCCCTGCTTTATTGTCTGCCAGTACTTTGTTGATTTGTCCGAGGGTAGTCAGCACTGTCTCTTTCCCTGTTCTGGGTTGAACAGTGTAGATGGTGTCGGTACTTGGTTTGATACACACGTCTCCCCACCATTGCAGACCGTAGAGGTTTTCTGCATAACGGTAGGTCTCGCCGCCCGGAATCAAGTCTTCCAGTGTCAGCTTTTTGATTTCCTGTGCCATAACATTGAATCCGATTGGTAGCGCCAGCAATATCAGAATGGCTCTTTTTCCAATTTTACTCATTGCTTTTATTTATCTTTATTGGTTTTAAATCCTTCTATTTTACCCTGTTCAGGAGAGTTGTCTTTCTCTGTCGGATGATACGTCTTTTTCGAGATATTCAGTTCGCTTTCTTACTCATCAAATGATAAGATCGCAAGATGCGACCTTATATTGTCTATCAATAAGTTAATGGCATTTTTTTAGTGAGATGCCATTAACTATCTATGAAATTACTCTTCTTCCTTCTTCGGTATCCTAGGCTCACGGTTTCCTCTGAATTCTCTCGGAGCTCTCGAATCTCTTTCCCCACGGAACTCGCCTCTAGGCTTTCTGTCCCTGTCATCCCGGGTAAAGCTTCCTTCTTCCCGTCTCGGCTTGAAGTCTCCTTCTTTACGAGGTTTGAATTCCCCTTCCCGACGTGGCTTGTACTCTCCTTCTCTGAGTGGCTTGAATTCCCCTTCGCGACGAGGTTTGAATTCGCCTTCCCGTCTGGGTTTGAATTCTCCTTCCCCGCGCGGTTTGAATTCCTTTCTTTCTCTGGGTCTGGAAGTATCATAGTTTCCTTCAGTCTCTTTCTTCTCTTCTCCTTCTCCCTCCTGACTCTTGAACTCCTTATATTTCCCGTCGAAAATCTCGTATTTGCGGAACTCGCATTCCAATGCACCATTGAACAACGGCACTTTCTTGCTTGGTTTCAGCCCGATCTGATCGAAGCATTCTTCTCTATAAGAGAGTACCCAAGCCTCGTTTCCTACAAATGCGTGCTTCAGACGTTCGCCAATCATCTGGTACAGTCCGAGCAGGTCATTGGTGGAGATACGCTCGCCATAAGGAGGATTCATCACAATGATGGACTTCTCCTGCGGCTGTTCGAATTGTTGGAACGGTTGCAATTTCAGCGTCACATCTTTGGATACACCCGCTGCCTTTATATTATGGGTTGCGATTTCATTTGCTTTCGGATTGTTGTCGTATCCGTATATCTTGTGAGTAAACTCGCGCTCCTGACTATCGTCATTGTAAATCTCATCGAACATCTCCGAATCGAAGTCCACCCATTTCTCGAATGCGAATCCTTTGCGGAATACTCCCGGAGCGATGTTTCTTGCGATCAGCGCAGCTTCTATAGGAATCGTTCCCGAACCACACATCGGGTCAATCAGGTCACATTCACCGCGCCATCCTGTCATCAGAAGCATACCGGCAGTCAATACTTCGTTCAACGGAGCATCTACCTGTTCCTGGCGATATCCGCGACGATGAAGTGACTCTCCGGAAGAGTCCAGAGACAACGTACAAGTCGTTTGTGCAATGTGAATATTGAGCAGCACATCCGGATTATTGATGCGTACTGACGGGCGTTTGCCTGTCTTTTCACGGAAATAGTCCACGATGGCGTCCTTCACCTTATATGAGACGAACTTTGAATGGCGGAATTCTTCGCTGAATACAACCGCGTCTATCGCAAACGTCTTGTTTACATCAAGATACTCTTCCCATGGAATGGCCTGTATCTGGTTGTAAACTTCATCAGCATCCTTTGCCGTAAAATTCTTGATCGGTTTTAGAATGCGGATAGCAGTACGGAGGCAGAAATTTGCCTTGTACATCATACGCTTGTCTCCTGTAAATGAAACCATGCGACGTCCTATCTGGATATCGTTGGCTCCCAATGTTGTAAGTTCTTCAGCAAGTATCTCTTCCAGTCCCTGGAAGGTCTTGGCTATCATCTCGAATTGTTCGCTCATATATAGTTTATTGATTTTATTTCTTTGCTTTTGTTTGTACAATCTTTGCTCCGGCAGGGATGTTTTCCGTTACCCAGATATTTCCTCCTACGGTTGCGTCGCTTCCGATAGTAATTCTTCCAAGGATGGTGGCGTTGGAGTAGACTATGACATTGTCTTCCAGTATCGGGTGGCGGGGGATACCCTTGATCGGTTTTCCGTCGGCATCCAGCGGGAAGCTTTTTGCTCCCAGGGTGACACCCTGATATAATTTGACATTGTTCCCGATGATGCTTGTGGCACCGATCACGACACCCGTTCCGTGGTCTATGGTAAAGTGACTGCCTATCTTCGCTCCCGGATGGATATCGATACCCGTCTCGCTATGAGCCATTTCCGTGATCATGCGAGGAATCAGGGGAACACCCAGTTCCAGCAGTTCGTGCGCAATACGATAATTGCTGATTCCCTTAA
>ERZ835109.1890-NODE-1890-length-15213-cov-16.295619_pt1 | contig 15213 bp, 13 predicted proteins | sample MGYA00519946_ERZ835109 | MGnify/ENA primary metagenome ERZ835109 (study PRJEB31850, sample SAMEA3708771) | human gut metagenome | biome: human gut; feature: human-associated habitat; material: faeces | place: China | collected 2014 ...
GTGCCCAAGATAGTTCGCTGGAAACGGCGCGTGAAAATAGGTAGTCGCCGACTTAAACGAAAGCTCTGAGATGAAAGTCTCAGGGCTTTTTTGTTGTGCGTGTGCCTTTTCATTAAAATATCCTGAAAAAATCACATGGATTTGTGAGTGTTCACAAACCTCGCCCAGACCCCTTGATTTTTTATAGGGGGGGGGGGTATGATAAAATGCGAAAAGCACCTTGTCAGCAAAACAGAAAGATCGGCAAACCAGTCGGAAGGCTGTGACGCAAGGCGGAAGGCCCGGTATGGGCCGTCAGCTGCACTTTGCTCTGCAACCCTCTTCGACTATGCGGAAATGTGCCGGCACCCCCCAAAGGGCAGCCGGTGCGGGGTTATGGAGAAGTTTATGGGAGTAGCTTTTCCGGGTACCACGATCACCCTGCCCTTGAGAGAAGCGGCGGGTTAAAGCATAGATAGAGAGGGCGAGCACCCCTAAAGTACAAAACGCAAAGCGTTGTACCAGCCATTTGGCTGGTGCGGCGCTTTTTTCTTTTTGTCCGGATGCTTTTCGTGGAGAAACTGGGAGTATTGATGACTGACAAAGGAGGATTTTTATGAAGAAACGGCTCATCAGCCTTTTACTGGCATTCAGTATGATGCTGACATTCCTGCCTGCGGGGGCAGTGTCGGCATTTGCGGAAGGAACAGCAGATGATACCGCCAAGGGAACGCTCCTGAAGAGCGGCGATACCATTACGACGGCCGGAACGTATCAACTGTACGGAAACTATAATCAAGGAATCACGATCAATACGGAAGATTCTGTAGAGATCAATGTTACCGGAAACGTTACAGGAAATCTTCCGGATACGAGCGGAGCCCTGATTTATATTAAAAATGGAACGGTGACTTTTAATGGAAATGGCCATACTGTTACTAGTACCAAGGTGATTTATAATGAGGGCGGAAATCTTACCGTTCAGGGAGGAACGTATGTCTGTCAGGCACACGATTATAAAGCTGATGCCAGTTGTTTCGCTCTCTGTTCCGGAGAGAATCGAATCGAAAATGTTACGATTGAGACGGATGATGAGGCCATTACTGTTGCGCTTAACTGCGAGAATGCAGTGATAAAAAAATCTAAAATTACAAAAAAATATGAAGGTTGGAGTTTCGGAGCCATCCAGTGCCACGCCGCTAATGGCAACGTGGAACTGGATGATGTCGAAGTAGAGGCAGAGAATGGACACGCACTTCGATTTACTAAGGGTATAATCACCATTAACGGAGGAACGTATACAGCAAAGAACGGTTATGTCATTGGTCCTACGGATAATGAGAATGAAGATCTGAATCTTACGATTAACGGCGGAACATTTCAAGGTAATGATCGCTATACTGTTGCAAGTTTTGGGTGCTATCAGGGTTATCGTGACAGAACATGTAATATTCAAATTCATGGAGGCCGGTTTGTTGGAGGCCAATTGTTGGCGTTTTATGGTAGTAGTGCCAAAACGTTGACGATTGACGGGAACACCACCTTCGAGAGCACAGGAAGTACGCTTGATGCAGTTGTTGTTGGCAACGGTCAACTGATTTTTGATTCGGGTACCATTGAAGTTTCCGGTGGTTCGGAGCGCAGCGCACTTCGCACCTTTGAAAGGGGCGAAGCCATTGTAAATGGCGGCACTTTCAAGGGGGCAAAGTATGACATTTATGAGCGAAACCGAGACGTTTACAGGGGATTGCCTCCTTGCCGTGTTCAGCTGAATGCCGCAACTTTTGATGATAATGTCTGCAATGTTTATCTTGAAGAAGATCGACAAATTGATGTGGCCCAGAACTACACCGGTCAAGTGACGATTGAGTGTAAAGACCCCAGTGATGGCCGTCAGCTGACCAAAGCTACAGAAACAGATTATCAGAAGAATCTGAATCTGACGAGTGCGAATGCAGATTATCTGGTGGGCTACAAGACCGAAGATGGCCAGGAATATCGCTGCTTTTCCAAGAAAGTCGGTGTGACCATCAGCGGTCTGAAGGGTGAGATCAAAGCAGAAGAGTCGGCAGAGTTTACCGTGACCCTTACCCATGAGAACAGCCCCGGTACTGGTATCCTGACCTTTGGCGACAAGAACAGCGAGATCGAGTATAAGGACAAAAACGGTGCGTATCAGCCCATGTCGAAGGACGGTCTAGAAGTCGATCTGAGCGGTGACAAGAATGATTATGTGTTCCACATTACCCCCCAAAAAGCCGGTGACCAGACGCTGACCGCTGCTGTGGTGCGGGATGCTGTGGAACTGGGCACGGCGGACAAGGACTATACCGTTGCAGGCCGTGTTCACACCACTGTGGCCATTGAGGGCCTGGAGAATGCCGTCATCAAGGAAGGCGAAAGCAAGGACTTTACCGTAAAGGTTGACCCGAAGGATGATACCGGCAAGGGTAAAATCGACTTTGGCGGTAAGAACGGCGAAGTACAGTATAAGGACGGCGATGACTGGAAGGATATGCCTGCCGATGGTCTGGAAATCGACCTGGATGACGGCGCAAAGGATTACGAGTTCCGCATTGCTCCCAAGGAGACCGGCAAGCAGACCCTGACCGCTGCTGTCAAGAAGGGTGAGAATGAGCTGACAAGGGACGAAAAGGACTTTGTTGTGTCTGAAATGCCCGTCCTGACCTTGAAGGACGGCGTTATCACCAGCGTAACAGTGCCCGGCAAGGATGGTGCTGACCCCGAGGATATCACCGAGATCGTTAAAAAGAATGCCAACGAGGACGGTTCCTTTAATGTCCCCGAGGGTGCAACGGTGAGTGTTGCATTTGATAAGGATGCTTTTGCAGATAGCGGTCTGAAATTTGGCCACTGGGATATCACCGGCCTGGATGATCCGAACGCTTATCAGGATAAGGAAAGCTTTGCCTTTGAGATGCCTGCAAAGGCCGTGACCCTGAAAGCCATGACACAGGATGCATCCATTGAAGATGACGAGCCCGATATCGTTGGCCCCATCGTGATCGGCACTACTGTTGTTGTCGGCGGTGCAGTGCTGGGCTATCAGGCCTATTCTCTGGGCGCTGAATTTGCAGGCAAGCTGATGGCTCTGCCCTACTTCCCCAGCAACCGCAGCGCCCTTGCCATGATGCTGTGGGAGGATGCAGGCAAGCCCATGCCCGAATCCGAACTGCTCTACCCCGATGTCGGGCAGGAAGAGCGGGATATGGATCTGCAGCACGCCGCCCGCTGGGCCATGGAAAACGAGCTTATCCCTGACCTGAACGATGAGGGTACGGCTCCGGAAGAGATGAAATTCTATCCCGACAACGCCGTAAGCAAGCTCGATGTGCTGAAAGCATGGCAGAAAGCACAGGAGCTCAAGCAGAACGCCTGAGCAGCCCTAAACCAACCCCCACTTGGCCCGTAAACCGCAATGCGGGCTGAGTGTTCCAAAAATCCCAAAGTACAGAAGCGCTTCATCCTCTCCCGGATGAGGCGCTTCTGTGCTTTCCGGAACTTTTTTTCCCGGCACCCCTTGCATCCCGCCCGCCGGTGCGGTATGCTTAACCAATAGAGCATTGCAGAGGGAGGGAGATCCCGGATGGACATGGAAGAGATCCGCTACCTGCTGGGCGGCACGATATTCGCGCGGGCCAAGGCCTACACGGACCGGATACAGGATCTGAATTGCGAAGTGGCTGGGAACGGCGTGCGCCACCTGAGCGCCGACGTGCGCGGCGGCGGGCGGAGCCTGTACCAGACCCAGGTCTGGCTGCGGGAAAACGGCAGCTTTGTCAGCGCCAGCTGCTCCTGCCCCTACAACGAAAACGGTGAGGGGCCCTGCTGCAAGCACATCGGCGCGCTGCTGATGCGGGACAGCGAGAGTCAGGGCCTTTCCGGCAGAGCGCCGCAAAGGCCCTCTGAGAGCCCGGAGAGCATCCCGGGCGTGGTGCGGGGTACGGCCAACCTGCAAACGCCCCAGCCTGAGGAGCCGCCCCGCAGGGACAGCTATGCCTCCAGCCTGGAGATGCTGTTCGGCAAGAAATGGCGGGGCGAGGAACCGGAATCTGACTACGAGGCACGGCGGCTGCTCCAGGCCTATCAGGAGGGAGCACTGGCCGAGGTGGACGGCGTGACCGGCCACGCGGAGCTGCGCCCCCACGCCGCAGAGCTGGAGCCGGAGCTGACCCTGCTGCCCGGGGAGCTGCCCTGGCTGCGGCTGCGCATCTCGGCAGACGGCGGGCGGCAGTATGTGGTAAAGAGCATCCCGGACCTGCTGCGGGCCGTGGAGAAGCACGGCTTCATCAGTTACGGCAAGGCGCTGGAATTCCAGCACAGCTGGGAGGCCTTTGCTCCGGAGGCACAGCAGCTCCTCCGCCTGCTGCGGCGGCAGCTCAGCGCAAAGGAAGGAGCCGAGGCGGCCCTGCGCAGCTACGGCAATGCGCCCCGCAGCGGGCCTGCCGGGGGCATCCCGCTGAACGGCGAGATCTTTGATGGACTGGTGGCTCTCTATGCCCCCACCGGCAATCTGGGCGGCTACACCCTCAAGACCGGCATCCCGGCCCTGACCATGCGGGTGGAAAAGCGCCGGGGCGGCGTGGAGGTGTCCGTGACCCCTGCGTTGGGGTGGAAAACGGGTTTAGACAACGACTATTTATACAGTGAGGATACGATCTGGCAGCTGGACCGGGCCGAAAGCGCCCGGATGCGGCCCGCCCTTGAGGCACTGTGCGGCAAGAGCCTGTTCTTTACCACCGGGGATGCCACCGCCTTTTGCAGCTATGTCCTGCCAGAGCTGGGCAGCAGGGTGACCATTGAGGACCCCGAGCGCCTGCTGCTGAATCAGATCCCGTTGGAGCCGGTGGTGCAGTTTTATCTCGACGCGCCCACGCGGGAAACGGTGCGGGCACACCTTGAATTTTTATACGGCGAGGACCGCGTCACGCCGGAGGAACCGGGGCCTGCCGGTCTGCTGCGGGATGCCCGCGCCGAACAGCGGGCCGGGCGGCTGCTGGGGCGGTATCTGGAGCCGGGGCCGAATACCATGGGCAACGGCCTTGCCGCCCACTACGATGCCTATGAGGAGGATGAAGTCTACCGCTTCCTCGATGAGGGGGTCCCGGCCCTGCTGGCTGAAGGCGAGGTCTACCTGACCGATGCCTTCCGCAGTATGCAGGCCGCACCGCCGAAGATCTCGGTGGGGGTGTCGGTGCACGGCAGCGTGCTCGACCTGGAGGTGGACACGGGGGAGTTCCCGGTGGGGGAGCTGAAAGCCCTGCTGAGATCGCTCCACCAGAAAAAGCGCTACCACCGCCTGCGCGATGGCCGTCTGCTCCGGCTGGACGATTCCATGGAGGTGCTGGACGAGCTGAACGAGACGCTGGAGCTTTCCGGGGCCAAACTGGGCCAGACCCACGCCCGGCTGCCCCTGTACCGGGCCCCCAGTCTGGACTGGGCGCTCTCGGGGCAGAACGGCATCCGCTTCAACCGGGACGATGCCTTCCGCCAGCTCAGCCGGAGCTTCCATGCAGTGAAGGACAGCGAGTATACACCGCCTGTATCTCTACAAAAAGTTTTGCGAAAATACCAGCGGGACGGCTACCGCTGGCTCCGCACGCTGGATGGCTACGGCATGGGCGGCATCCTTGCCGATGATATGGGTCTGGGCAAGACGGTGCAGGTGCTCAGCTATCTGCTGGCCCTCCGGGAGCAGGGCGGGAACCCCCTGCCCAGCCTCATCGTCTGCCCGGCCTCGCTGGTGCTGAACTGGGCCGAGGAATGCCGGAAGTTCACGCCGGAGCTGAACTGTGTTGTGGTGGACGGGGATGCCGCCCACCGGGCCCAGCTGGCCGAGCAGTGGGACGGGGCCGACGTGGTGGTGACCAGCTACGACCTGCTCCGCCGCGACGAGACCCTCTACGAGAGCCAGAAATTCTACGCCTGTATCCTGGACGAGGCCCAGGCCATCAAGAACCACACCACCCAGAAATACAAGGCGGTGTGCGGGGTGAACAGCCGTGTCCGCTTTGCGCTGACCGGCACCCCCGTGGAGAACCGCCTGGGCGAGCTGTGGAGCATCTTCTCCTTCCTGATGCCGGGCTACCTGCCGCCCTACAAGAGCTTCTGCAGCCGGTTTGAAAAGCCCATCACGCAGGAAAACGACCCGGTGGCGGTGCGGCGGCTGAACCAGCTCACCGGGCCGTTCATCCTGCGCCGGATGAAGTCCGAGGTGCTGAAGGAGCTGCCCCCCAAGACAGAGAACGTCTACCGCATCGAGCTGGAGGAGGAGCAGCGCAAGCTCTACCTTGCCGCCGTGGTGGATGCCCGGGAGAAGCTGCGGGCTGCCAAGCCCGAGGACAAGATGGCGGTGTTCGCTGTCCTCATGCGGCTGCGGGAGATCTGCTGCGACCCCCGGCTCATTGCCGACAACTGGACAGGCGGCAGCGCCAAGCTGGATGCCTGCATCGAGCTGGTCACCAGTGCCGTGGAGAGTGGGCACCGCATCCTGCTGTTCAGCCAGTTCACCTCCATGCTGGAACTGCTGGCCAAGCGGCTGGACGCAGAGGGCGTGAGCCACTTCACCCTGCAGGGCTCCACCCCCAAACCGGTGCGTGCCGAGCTGGTGCGCCGCTTCAACGGCGGCGAGGCCAGCGTGTTCCTGATCTCCCTGCGGGCAGGCGGCACCGGCCTGAACCTGACCGCCGCCGATATCGTCATCCACTACGATCCGTGGTGGAACGTGGCAGCTCAGAATCAGGCCACCGACCGTGCCTACCGCATCGGCCAGCAGAACCCGGTGCAGGTGTACAAGCTCATCGCCCAGGACACCATTGAGGAAAAGATCGTGGAGCTGCAGCAGGCCAAGCAGGATCTGGCCGAGACCGTCACCGGCAGCGCGGATGGTGCCATCCTGCGCATGAAGCCGGAGGAGCTGCTGAATTTGTTGGAGGGAACCGAATGATGCAATACGCCATATTTGCCCGGCCTGTCGTGACCATTTACGACCTGCCCCAGACCACCAAACAGAGCGAGGCGGGCCTTTTTTCCACCATCGGGGACGAGGGGCTGTACGGTCAGGCCTGTCAGGTGCGCACCGCCCCCGGCGGCGTGACCGCCGAGGGAGTGCCCCTCTCCCCGGAGGTGGCCGAGGTGGTCACCTTTTACGGCTACCACGGCTTTGTCCGGCAGGATGCGCTGAAATTTGTCAGCGAGGATGCGCTGCGGGACTACCTGCCCCAGCCGCTGGTGCTGGTGGGCCGTGCCACCGATGTGCTCAGCCTGCCCAAGGTGCAGGGGGTGCGGATGCTGGAACTGGAGCGGGGCTGCCTGCTCTGCCGCCTGCCCGAGCCGCCCGAGGAAGCCGAGGCCCACACCGGCTGGGCCAGGGTGGCCCTGCTGGATGGCCGCACCGGCTATGTCCGGGACGTGGCGCTGGAGCCGGTGCGGTTTGAGATGACCGCTGTGTTCTCCCAGCGGGAGGGGCTGGCCTTTGATGACGCGCTGGCCGAGGCCCGGAATGTCACCGCCGGGGAGCTGGTGCCGCAGGCACTGCAGGCGTGGTACGACGGCAGCGAGGAAGCGTTCCGGGATGCCGTCTGCGCACAGGCGAAAAAGTATCTGGGCACCGAGTACCGCTGGGGCGGCAAGTCGGGCCGTGGCATTGATTGTTCCGGCCTTGTCAGCAGCGCCTATATGCAGTGCGGCGTGCTCATCTACCGGGATGCCAGGATCGTGGAGGGCTGGCCCATGCACCAGATCCCCTTTGCGGACAAAAAGCGGGGCGATGCCCTCTATTTCCCCGGCCATATCGCCCTTTACCTCGGCGAGGGCCGCTACATCCACTCCACCGGCGCGTCCGCCAGCGGCGGCGTGGTCATCAACAGCCTTGACCCCGCCGACCCGCTGTACCGGGAAGATCTGGTCAAGAGTCTGTATGCGGTGGGGAGTGTGTTCTGATAAAGTAACTCACCCTCTCCGTCATCCCTGCGGGATGCCACCTCTCCCAAAGGGAGAGGCACTGGCAATTCCCCCGCAAGGTTTCGGGAAACCGCCAGAGGCTCCCCCTTTGGGGGAGCTGGCAAAGCCGTCAGGCTTTGACTGAGAGGGCGAGGATGTTATAGGAGGAAGAACAATCCATGAAAGTCTTTGATCTACATTGTGACACCCTGAGTGAGCTGCGGCGCGCGGAGATGCGGGGCGACGGGCAGACCTTTGCCCGCAACAACGGCCACATCGATCTGGAAAAGCTGGAGAAGGGCGACTACATGCTCCAGTGCTTTGCCGCCTTTGTGAATCTGGCCGACCCCACCCCGGGCGCGGACCCGCTGGTGACGGCGCTGGAAGAGATCGACGTGTTCAAGCGGATGATGGAGCGGTATTCCGACAGGATCGCCCCTGTTTACCGCCCCGAGGATATCCGCAAAAACGCCGAGGCGGGCAAGATCAGCGGAATGCTGACCATTGAGGAAGCAGGCTGCTGCAAGGGCAGTCTGGGTGTGCTGCGCCGGATGTACGAGCTGGGCGTGCGGATGATGACCCTGACCTGGAACCACGAGAACGAGCTGGCCAGCCCCAACGTGGTGCCCGGCAACGGCCCCATCTGGCCCTGTATGCCCAATACCGAGACCGGCCTGAAGGAGAAGGGCTTTGAGTTCCTGGCCGAGATGGAGCGCCTGCACATCATTGCCGATGTGAGCCACCTGTCCGATAAGGGCTTCTGGGACATTGCGGAGCACAGCACCCGCCCCTTTGCGGCCAGCCACTCCAACTGCCGCGCTCTGGCCCCCCACTGCCGCAACCTGACCGATGAGATGATCCGGGTCATGGCGGAAAAAGGCGGTCTGGTGGGCCTGAACTACTGCGCGGGCTTTCTGGATGACCAGCCCAGCCCCGGCCTGTGCCGCAGCACCACGGCCCTGATGGCCAAACACGCCGCTCATTTCAAGCAGGTGGGCGGCATTGAGATCATCGGTCTGGGCAGTGACTTTGACGGCATCGGCGGCAAACTGGAACTGAGCGACTGCTCCAAAATGCCCCTGCTGGCCGATGCCCTGCGGAAAGAGGGCTTCACCGAGGATGAGGTGGAAGCCATCTTCTTCCGCAACGCACAGCGTTTCTTTGAAAACAACTTGTAATCACCGTTAGTATCTCAAATTTCGTCAATTTCGGCCAATTCGTCATTGAGGATATCATTTGGTGACGAAAATGACGAAAGTGACGAAAATAATGTCTTAACGGTAAGGATAAAGTATAACGGAAAGTATAGAAAAGTTGAGGGATTCCAGATGGATCAGAATATGACATTGGAAAAGCGCATTGCCGCAGAGCTCTATTCCTATCAGGGCAAGATGAGCGTTTTTGTGGACGACCTGCGCGGCAGCACGGTGGAGATCGGTGCCGACGAGGCGTTCGAGACGGCCTCCACCATCAAGGCGTTCATTCTGGCGGTGCTGTATCTGCAGGCCAGCCGGGGCAGGGCTGACCTGGAAGAGGAGATCACCTACGAGGCCAGCCAGTTCGTGGACGGCTCCGGGATGCTCCGGGCCCTGGGCGTGGGGGCAAAGCTCAAGGTGAAGGACACCGCCACCATGATGATCATCTGCTCGGACAACATCGCCACCAATATGATCATCGATTACCTGGGGCTGGACACCATCAATGCCTGCATCCGGGAATTGGGCTTTGGGCACACCGTCCTGCACAATCCCCTCCACTTTGACCGCTACGACAAGCTGGGCACCACCACGCCCCGGGACTACGCCGCCCTGTTTGCGCAGGTGGCAAAGGGCACGCTGGTCAGCAAAGAAGCCAGCGCCGCCATGCTGGGCATCTTCCGCCAGCAGCACTACAACACCATGCTGACCCACGATTTCCCCCAGTTCTATCTGGACTGCGAGGAGACCGGCGAGCCGGAGCTTATCTGGGTGGCCAGCAAGAGCGGCAGCATGAACGCCTGCCGCAACGACGGCGGCATCATCCACACCCCCTACGGCGAGTATGTGATCGTTCTGATGAACAAGGAGTTCCATGACATCATCGAGTACAACGACCACCCCGCCATGGTCTATGGTGCCCGGGTGTCCCGGATGATCCTGGATCAGATCCTGGCCTGCGAGGGAAAGCTGTATCTGAAGTAAACGAAAGAGTGGGAAAGTAGAACGAATGGAAATTACATTATCATTGCCAATGCTGCTGTTTCTGATGCTGATGACCGGGTTTGCGGGTTTTGTGGACTCGGCGGCGGGGGGCGGCGGCCTGATCAGCCTGCCCGCCTACCTGTTTGCGGGCCTGCCGGTGCATTACACCTACGGCACCAATAAATTCAGCGCGGCCTGCGGCACCACCTTTGCCACGGCGCAGTTCTTCCAGAAGGGAGCCATGAACATCCGGGTCGGCCTGCTGGCGGCTGTGGGCAGCTTTGTGGGCAGCGCACTGGGCTCCCACATCGTGCTCCTGCTCAGCGATCAGGTGCTGCGCACCATGATGCTCATCATCCTGCCGGTGGCGGCGGTGCTCATCCTCTGGCGGCGGGACCTGCCCGACGAGAACCGGGACGACGGCACCCTGAACGCCCAAAAGGCGGCGCTTGCCCTTGCCATCGGGCTGGGCATCGGCCTGTACGACGGCATCTTTGGCCCGGGCACCGGCACCTTTGCCATCATTGCCTTTACCACCCTGATGGGTTTTGATCTGCGCACGGCGGGCGGCAACGCCAAGGTGCTCAACCTTGCCAGCAACTACGCCAGCCTTGTAACGTATCTTTCCAGCGGGCTGGTGGTGTTCTCCATCGGCATCCCCTGTGCCATCAGCGGCATTGTGGGCAACCTGCTGGGCTCCCACTTCGCCCTCAAGAACGGCGCAAAGTTCATCCGCCCCATGATGCTTGTGGTGCTGGTGCTCCTGCTGGGCAAGATCGTCTCGGACGCGGTGCTGTAATGAACGGATCTTCGGCAAAAAGAAATTGACGTTTGCGGGAAAATGGACTATAATAGGGCCGGAGACCCACAAGAAAACGAGCACTGAGGATGATGTTATGAAGATCCGCTACTCGAAGAACGCCATGAAGTTCCTGAACAAGCTGGACAAAAAGTCCGTGCTTCGCATCGTTGCAGGCATTGAGGGGCTGACCCTGAAACCACCGGCGGGTGATATCAAGGTGATGCAGGGACTGAAGGATGGAACGATGCGGCTTCGGGTCGGAAGCTGGCGCGTGCTTTACCGGTACGGTGAGGAAAACGCGCTGGAAATTCTGTTGGTGCTGGATATCGGGAATCGTGGCGATATCTATAAATAAGGAGGTGGCAGGATGTCTGAAATTGCAATGAATGCAGCACACATGATCGATATGCTGCCGGACCCGGACAAGAACCTTGCCTACGAGCTGATCAAAAAGCTGGTACTGGCATGGGACCCGGATTTCACCAAGCTGACCACAGAGGAAGCAAAGCAGCTGGAGGAAGCGAAGAACAGCGGCTTTGTGGATGCCGAAGAAATTGACTGGTCGAAGATTGGACACGAATAAACCAACAAAAAAGAGGAACTGCCGGGAAAGCAGTTCCTCTTTTTGATTGGGTAAGCTCAGAAGGTGAAGCCCTCATCGAGGAAGGCCAGGCCGAACGCGCCGGGGCCGGCGTGGGTGCCGATGACACAGCCGATCTGGCGCACAAGGGCCTCGTTCCGGCCCAGATTCTCCTGCAGGTAGGTCTGGATGGGCTGCACCTCGCGGGGGGCGAGGGTGTAACCGGCCAGCGCGTCGGCGCAGGTGCTGATGCCGCCCAGCTCCTCGATCTTCTTGAACAGGGCAACGTAAGCGCCGGGCAGGCCCCGGGCCTTGCCCGCCATAACGACCTTGCCCTCCTTGATGGTGATGAGGGGCTTGATGCCCAGCATCCCACCGGCCACGGCCACGGCGGCGGGCAGGCGGCCGCCCTTGCGCAGATACTTCAGGTCGTCGATGACAGCCACCAGATGCAGGTGCTCCTTGGCGTGCTCAAGGGTGGCGGCAATCTGCCCGGCAGTCTTTCCGGCATTCCGCAGCTGAACAGCCAGCCGCACCAGCAGGCTCTCGCCCAGGCAGACGTTCTCGGAATCCACAAAGAGGACATTGTCCACATTGGCCATGTCTGCGGCCAGCCGGGCGCACTGGCAGGTGCCGGACAGCTCATGGGAGAGGAAGATGCCCACCACTTCGTCCCCGGCGGCAGCAGCCTCAAGGAAGAAGCGCTGGAACAGCTCGGGGCTGGGCTGGCTGGTGGTGGGCAGCTTGTGGCAGCGGGCCATCACGCCGTAATACACGGTGGGGGTCATGTCCACGCCGTCCCGGAGCACGGTGCCGTCCTCCAGGGTGACGTTCAGGGGGATGACGGTCACGCCCAGCTGCTCGGCTTCAGCGGGCAGGATGTCGGATGCGGAATCGGTAAGAATGCGGATCATAGTAATACCTCCAACGGGGCCAAGAACGGATAACCCGACCAAATCAATCAAAAAGTCGTATAGGAATATACCAGAGACGACGGGAAATGTCAATTGTTTGAATCAATATTTCTTCGTGTTTTCGCAATTCCGCTCCGTTTTCTTGCACAAACGGGCTGAAACATGATACAATGGGCATCAGGCATTGCGGGGCGGTGCGCTGTGCGCCCGAAGCAGCGGAACAGCGCATCCCAAACGGAGAGGGGACGGAGAAGATGTCAGAACAGAACCGCCGCCTGCGGGCGGCAGGCATCGCGGCACTGGCCTGGGCCGGGCTGGCGGCGGTCTGGTGTGTGCTGGTTCCCGGCGGGGCGGCAGAGCTGCCGCAGGGCGTGCCCGGCACGCTGCGCAGCCTGCTGGTGCTGCCGCTGGCCGAGGAGCTGGTGTTCCGGGGGGCGCTGCTGCGCCTGCTGCGGCCGCTGGGGGAGCACCCGGCAAACCTCTGCCAGGCGGTGCTCTTTGCGGCCCTGCACGGGACGCTGACCGAAAAGTGCTACGCGCTGGGCATGGGGCTCATTTTCGGGTGGGCCGCAGAGCAGACCGACAGTCCTGCACCCGGGGTGGTGCTGCATATCCTGAACAATGGGCTGGTGCTGGCCCGGGCGCTGGCAGAAAGGGGAATGGGATGACCGACTATGAGCTGATGGGTGCTGCGCTGGAGGAGGCCGCACGGGCCGCCGCGCTGGGCGAGGTGCCCGTGGGCGCGGTGGTGGCCCGGAACGGCGAGATCATCGCCGCCGCCCACAACACCCGCGAGACCGAGAAAAACGCCCTCCACCACGCCGAGCTGCTGGCCATTGACGCGGCCTGCAAAAAGCTGGGCGGCTGGCGGCTGTGGCAGTGTGAGCTGTTCGTTACGCTGGAGCCCTGCCCCATGTGCAGCGGCGGCATCATCAACAGCCGGATCAGGCGGGTGGTGTACGGCGCGGCGGATACCAAGGCCGGGTGCTGCGGCAGCGTGACCGACCTGTTCGCCCTGCCCTTCAACCACCATCCGGTGGTGGAACGCGGCCTGCGGGCGGAGGAGGCGCAGGCGCTGCTGCAGGCGTTTTTCCTCCGGCTGCGGGAGCAGCGGGCCGCAAAGCCCCGCTGGAAACCGCCCGTGACCCCCTGAGAACGTGAAAAAAAGTGGGAACTGCGTGAAAAGACGGCGGTTCCCACTTTCTTTTTTCGTCGAATTGTGTTATATTATTTAATGGTAACTTGTCGAAACCACTCGCACAGACCAGCGGGCTCGCCGCAGGACCGGCCTTGACCGGAAAGAGGAGCAGAGCGCAGCCCATGGGTGCGGTGGAGGGCGGGACCTTCCTGCCTGCGGGATTTTTTGCAGGCAGAGAACAAACGGCAGGAGGGCTGACTCTTGTACGATGATGAATTTGAATTGACCTTTGACCTGAGCGATGAGGACAAGGAATCCCGGGCCCCTGAGCTGGAACAGGAGCCGGTGCAGGAAGCTGCGCCGGAACCGGCAGCAGAAACGGAACCGCCGGTGGAGCCTGTACCGGAACCGGCAGCCCCTGCGGCCAATGGGCGCTGCGTGCTGATCTCGGGCGGCGACCGGGGCATCGGAGCCGCGGCGGCCCGCGCCTTCTGGCAGGCGGGCTACCGGGTGGCGGTGCTCTACCACACCCACGCCGAGGCGGCGGCGGCGCTGGAAAAGGCGCTGCCGGGCCTGCTGGCGGTCCAGTGCGACGTGGCCTCCCGCGCCAGCTGTGAGGTGGCGTTCCACACCGTGGAGCAGGCCGTGGGCCATGTGGATGTGCTGGTGAGCAACGCGGGCATTGCCCAGCAGAAGCTGTTCACCGATATCACCCCGGAGGAGTGGCAGCACATGCTGGACGTGAACCTGAGCGGCGCGTTCCACCTGTGCCAGCTGGCCCTGCCGGGCATGATCCGCCGCAAGGCGGGCCGCATCCTGACCGTGAGCAGTATGTGGGGCCAGACCGGCGGCAGCTGCGAGGTGCATTACTCCGCTGCCAAGGCGGGCCTGATCGGCCTGACCAAGGCCCTTGCCAAAGAGGAAGGGCCCAGCGGCATCACTGTGAACTGCGTGGCTCCGGGTGTCATCGACACCGATATGATGGCTGCCTTTACGGCAGAGGATAAGGCTGCGCTGGCCGAGGAGACCCCCGTGGGCCGCCTGGGCAGCGCAGACGAGGTGGCGCAGCTGCTGGTGTTCCTGGCAGGCGAAAGCGCCGGTTACATCACCGGGCAGGTGTTCGGTGTGAACGGCGGCCTGGTGATTTGAACCATCCCGCAGCGGCAAAACTTATGATACGATATCACTTACGGCGCAGCCAGCGCCGCGGTGAAAAGGAGAGAGCGAAATGGGCATGACTTTGAAGGAACTGTTGACGAAGGGCGAAGGCACCCTGACGGCGGGCGAGGCCAAGACACTGGCTTCCCAGTGCCGGATGGATGTGGAAACGCTTTACACGCTTCTGGAGGAGCGCGGCATCAAAATTCTGGATGACGAGGCCGACGGTGACACCAGCCTGGATGTGGAAGGCATCATGGCAGAGGTGGAAAGTGCCGAGGCAAACAGCGATGAGCTGGGCCTGGGCGATGAAAATGAGGACGACCCGGCAGAGGAGAACCCCGCAGACCTGAAGGCTGCCATGGATGAGCTGCTGGATGATCCTGTGAAGAACTACCTCAAGCAGATCGGTCAGATCCCGCTGCTGAGCGCGGAGCAGGAAGTGGACCTGAGCAAGCGCATCCACGCCGGTGCCGAGGCTGCCCACATCCTTCAGGCCG
>ERZ835109.1910-NODE-1910-length-14998-cov-3.570167_pt1 | contig 14998 bp, 18 predicted proteins | sample MGYA00519946_ERZ835109 | MGnify/ENA primary metagenome ERZ835109 (study PRJEB31850, sample SAMEA3708771) | human gut metagenome | biome: human gut; feature: human-associated habitat; material: faeces | place: China | collected 2014 ...
GCCTCGCAGAATTTGCGCGCACAACAGGCAAAAAGCCGGCAGGCAAGCTGCCCGCCGGCTTCCGTGCAAAAAACTCAGTGCTTGCGCGCGAGCACCCGCTCGATGCCGCGCACGACGCCGGCAGCATCCACGCCGTATTTGGCGAGAAGCTCGGTGTACTTGCCGGTCTCGGTGAACGTGTCGGGAATGCCGACAAACTCCGTCGGCGCAGCCGCGCCGCCCCATGCGAGCACCTCCGCCACGGCGCTGCCGAGGCCGCCGTAGATGTTGTGCTCCTCGGCGGTGACGATCGCGCCCGTCTCCTGCGCGCAGCGCAGGATGAGCTCACGGTCGATGGGCTTGATGGAGTACATGTCCACCACGCGCACGGACACACCGCGCTCGGCCATCTGCTCGGCCGCCTCGATCGCCTTGTGCACAAGGATGCCGCAGGCGATGACGGTCACGTCCGTGCCGTCGCGCACGATCGCGCCCTTGCCGCACTCGAACTTCGTGTTCTCGTCATACAGATCCGGGTACACGTCGCGCGACAGGCGCAGGTACATCGGGCCGTAGGTGTCGACGGCGTACTTCGTCGCCCAGCGGGTGCTGGCCGCGTCCGACGGGACGAGCACGGTCATGTTCGGCAGCGAGCGCATGACGGCGATGTCCTCGGTGGCGTGATGCGTCGCGCCGTCGAGTGCGTCGGACATGCCGCAATAGGCGCCGCCGAACTTCACGTTCAGGTTGCCGTAGCACACCTGCGCACGCGCCGAGATGAGCCCCAGCGTCGTGAGAAAGACCGTAAACGTGTTCACGAACGGGATCTTGCCGGTCGTGGAAAGGCCCGCCGCCGTGGCGACCATATCCGACTCTGCAATGCCCATGTTGAAATGCCGCTCAGGGTGCGCCTTGGCAAAAATGCCGCTCTTGGTAGAGCCGGACAGGTCGGCATCGAGCACGACGATATTCTCATTGGTATCGCCGAGCTCGGCGAGCACAGTGCCGTATACTTCACGAATGGATTTTCCCATCAGACGTTCCCTCCCAGTTCCTGCATTGCCTGCGCGAATTCCGCGTCCGGAATGGCCTTGCCGTGCCAAGCGGCCTTGCCCTCCATAAAGGACACGCCCTTGCCCTTGACCGTGTGGGCGAGGATCGCCTTGGGCTTGCCGGGCATCGTCGGCTTCGAGAGCGCGGCCTCCACCGCGTCGAGATCGTTGCCGTCCGGCAGCTCCACAAGGTCAAAGCCGAAGGCGCGCAGCTTCGCGCCGAGGTCGCCGAGGCTCATGACCTGATCGTTCGAGCCGTCGATCTGCAGACCGTTGTTGTCGATGATGACGGTGAGGTTGTCCAGCTTATAGTGGGCGGCGGCCATGTAAGCCTCCCAGATCTGCCCCTCCTGGCTCTCGCCGTCGCCGACGAGGGCAAAGACCTTCGTATCCTTGCCGAGGTGCTTGGCGCCGAGCGCCATGCCGACGGCGATGGACACGCCCTGACCGAGCGAGCCGGTGGAGGCGTCCACGCCCGGGACCTTTTTGGCGTCGGGGTGGCCCTGCAGGATGGAGTGGAGCTGACGGAAGTTCGCGTACTCGTCGCGGGAGATGAAGCCCTTGGCGGCAAGCACCGCGTAATAGCACGGCGCCGCGTGGCCCTTGGAGAGCACAAAGCGGTCGCGGTCTGGATCGTGCGGATTGCTGGGATCGACGCGCATGTGGTTGAAGAAAACGCTGGTCATCAGCTCGACGGCCGAAAGGGAGCCGCCGGGATGGCCGCTGCCGGCATTGGCCGTCATCGTGATGATGTCGCGGCGCACCTGACGGCAGACCTTGGAAAGCTCTTGCGTGTTCATGGAAGACCTCCTTGCAAAATTTCATTCGCTCAATTTGACAGTATACCGAAATATGGACGCAAAGTCAATTCATTCCTACGACATATTGTGGCCGATTTCCGCCTTTTTGCATACATTGGGAGAGGGGAGGGGAGAGGCCATGCTCGCTTTACTGCCATACGACCGCGCCGCGGCGGTGCGCTATGCGCATATCTGGGCGTACGGGCGCAATCCGCGCTATTACGACTACGAAGGCATCGGCGGCGACTGCACGAATTTTGCGTCCCAATGCATCTATGCCGGTGCGGGTGTGATGAACTACACGCCGACCTTTGGCTGGTACTACATCAATGCCAACGACAAAGCGCCTGCGTGGACGGGCGTGGAGTATCTCTACAATTTTCTCACGCGCCGCACGCCGTCCGCCGGCCCGTTTGCAGGGGAAGTCCCGCCGGAGCGCATCCAGCCGGGCGATATCGTGCAGCTCTCGTTCGACGGCGCCGGCTGGCAGCATTCGCCGGTCGTCGTGGCGGCGGACCGTCCGCGCAGCTATGCGGACATCCTCGTCGCCGCGCACAGCTTCGACGCCGATGACCGCCCGCTGTCCACCTATGAATTTGTCCGTGCGCGCTTCCTGCACATCGGCGGCGTTTATCGGCAGGGATGATTGACAGAGACGGAAAAAGACAATAAAATTTTTGAGCCGGTGAGATATTGGCGGACTCTTAGCCGTTCTATTGGCAGAAACACCGTTCACGAAGCGGAGGGAGCTCATGGTTACCTGGATGACGATGCCCGAGGATCAGACCGAGCGGGAAAAATTTCTGCGGCTCTATGGGGCGTGTGAGAAAAGAGTATACGCCGCGGCATTTCGGGTGCTGCGTGATCCTGCGCCGACCGAGGACGCCGCTCAGCAGGCGTGGCTCCGCCTTCTGCAAAGCTGGGAGCGTGTCTCAACGTTCGGCTTGGAGGAGGCGTGCGGCTATGCGGTCACGGTCGCAAAGAACGCAGCCATCGACCTGCTGCGCGCACAGCGGCACACGGTATCCTTTTCGGATGAATGGGAACCGCCCGCGCCGACGGACAGCGCAGGGGAATACGCCTACCTTGTCTCGCTCGTACGGGCGCTGCCGGAGGGCTACCGCCGTGTGCTGGAGCTCAAGCTCGTTGAGGAACAGAGCAACCAGGAGATCGCTCGCCGTCTTGGACTGAACGAGTCCACTGTGGCTACGCGCATCCAACGCGGAAAGGCAATGCTTCGGGAACGGCTGAAAAAGGAGGGGTACTGCTATGAGCAGTAATATGGACGAGCTGCTGCGCCGTGTGCTGATGGAAGCAAACGCGCTTGATGCGGAGGAGATCTCCGCGCCGCCGGGACGCTCCGCACATTACCAAAGAGAACGGCTGCGCCTGTGCGCGTCTCCGTTCGGCTGGGCAAGGCAGCAGGCAAAGCCGCTGTGGAAACGGATGCTCCGCGGGGCCGCGTGCTTTTTGCTTATCGGCACGCTCCTGTTCGGCACGCTTATGGCAGCCAGCCCAACGGTCCGCGCGGCGGTGGCACGTTGGTTTACCGAATATAGTGAGACAGGGGAGAACCAATGGCTGAGCTATTTCTTTACCGGCGATATTGTGTACACCTCGGAAGACGAGCCGATGCCGGTTTTTACGATCACCGCGCTGCCGGAGGGCTATGAAGAGAGAGCCGACAAGCGGGCCCGGTTCGCCAGCACGATCGCCGCTTCGTTTTATTACAAGGCCGATAAGGGCGAGGACTATTCCATCTCGCTGACCTATACGTATATGCAGGATGACACAAGATGGCACTATCCGGCGGACCCGGAACGATATGTCTACCGTCCCGTGGCCGTAAACGGCCATGAAGGAATGCTCGGCATCTATCGGGAGGAGAACGGCAGCGAGCGCTGCAATTCCATCATCTGGATGGATGAAGAGACAAATTTCCAATTTCAGATATCCTTTGCATGGGAGGAACTGCAGCTCACCGAGAACGAGCTGATCGCCATGGCGGAAAGCGTACAGATGCAGGAAAGCTGAGAAAACAGAAAGAGACGGAGCATGCTCCGTCTCTTTCTCAATTTTCCGCTTCATTTTTCTTCGGCGGCTTCACGTGTGACAAGGGATTTGCCTTTGCAGCAACACGCAGCGCCTCGTTGTCGATATGCGTGTAGATCTCCGTTGTGTTGAGGTGCTCATGGCCCAGAACCTCCTGCACGGCCTTGACGTCCACGCCGTTTTGCAGCATCAGCGTCGCCGCCGTATGGCGCAGCTTGTGCGCGGAATACTGCGTCGAGTCGAGCCCGGCCTCGCCCAAGTGTTTTTTCACCAACGCATGGACCGTCGAGCGGCTGACGCGCTCGTTGCGGGAGGAGAGGAAGAGGGCGTTCTGATCGCGCCCGACGATGGGGCGGCGCACGGCGAGATAGCCGTTGAGCGCTTCCTTGCAGGCGTCGTTGAGGTAGACGATGCGCACCTTGTTTCCTTTACCGAGCACGCGCAGCGCGTCGTCCTGAATGTCCGTGGTGTTGAGCGCGCAGAGCTCGGAAATACGCAGGCCGCAGTTCAGGAAGAGCGTCAGGATGCAGTAATCCCGCTCACGGTTCTGTCCGTCCACCGAGGACAACAGCTGCACGCTTTCTTCCAAGGTGAGGTATTTCGGCAGCGTTTTCTTGAGCTTCGGCGAATCGAGGTCCTTGACCGGATTTTCCTTGATCAGGTGGACTTTGTTGGTCAAATACTTGTAAAAAGAGCGGATCGTTGCAATTTTACGCGCTCTGGAGGCAGCATTGAGACCATAGCCGGAGGCATCGCTGTTCTGATGCAGTACGCGCTCGCGGCTCAGATAGGTCATATAGCCGTAGATGTCCGTGAGCGTGACGGAGGACACAAAATCAAGGTCGACGTCCAGGATGGATATTTCATTCAGCTCCAGACCGCGCAGCGATGGGTCGCGCGTCTGCTTGAGATAACGGAAAAAATTCCGCAGATCGAGAAAGTATTCGTCCACGGTTTTTCGGGAGTGCGCCTTGATCGTTTCATGGTAGGAAAGAAAGTCGCGCAGGATCGGCGGCGCTTCGGTACGGTAATCGTTCATGAGCTTTTGCAAAAACAGCTGTCGTTCAAAGCGGGGGACCCCGATCGACCTAAAGATATAATTGAACAAAATAAAAATTTTGTTCAAAAGAGGGTAGCCCTGAAACGCTTCTTCGGCTGTTTTTGCGTTCCTCCTTTCCGTAAGGATAACTACTTTACAGAGGTGCTTTTGGTGTTTGGCTGTGTGCCAGGTTGAGCACGCCAGGATGAACGCGAAGCGTGAAATCCTTGTAGTGCGAAAACCTTGCACACAGCTTTTTTACCTCGGCCATTGCAGCCCCTTGGGCAAGCCTAAAATATAGTCGGCGCTTACTCCGTAAAATCTGCAAATTGTTTCAAGGTGCCATATTGGCAATGGCCTGCGGTTGTTCTCGTATTTTGCATAATAGCTTTGGTCGATTTTTAGAATATAAGCGATTTGGGCTTGTGTCAAGTCCTTGTCCTCTCGCAATTCTTTGAGTTTGTCTCCAATTTGCATAATTTGTCAGCTCCCCTTTTTGTTTATAACAGAGAAGTATAGCATAGGTAACAAGTTTCCTATTGACTTTAGGTAATTTGTTACCTTATACTTTCTCACAGATAGGGAATATGTTACCTATCCAAATTAAAGCGGTGACAAGATGGGCGCTCGCGTTTTATGGTTCCGGTATTCGGTATCCATCCCGATGTAAAAGACACGACCACCGGAAATTGCCTGTATGAGCTTTGACCGCTGAAAACTAATCTAATCACGAAAGGAAAAAGAATCATGGAAGAAAAGTACACAGTCATTGGCATTGAGCATCGCTCCTATGTGAGCAAGAAAACCGGTAAGAACGTCGAGGGCTATAACCTCTATCTGACGCAGGAAGTCGACGATAAGAACGTTCTCGGCGTCCGCTGCTATTCCGAGTGGCTTTCCCCTGAGATGTACTCCGGCGAAATCGAGGTCGGCTGTGAGGTCTCGCTGGGCTATAACCGCTTCGGCCGTGTCGCTGGCGTTACCGTCCTCTGATGGCTTGGCATCCGGTCATAGAAGTTCGTCTTGCAAAGGCTTCGGACGTGGCTGCTCTGGAGGACGAAAATGCTCGTCTCAGGCGTGAGCGTGACTATCTCCGGTCGCAGTATATGAACGAGTGCGAGATTAACCTACGGCTGGAAGATATACTTCGCGAGCATGGCATTTCTCCAAAGGGGTGAGGGGTTCTCCCTCCCCTCTCCCCTTCCATTTCTCCCCTCTCCTATCCGTTACAAAACAAAAATACAAATTTTTCTTTTCAAAAAGGATAGAGGGGGCTATTACCCGGCTTTCGTTTATCTCTTTCCTTGCCGGGGGCGAAGTCCCCAGTATGCACTATGATTTGTGAGGTTCGTACATGGAAGAAGTTCTTGAGCAGGTCCCTGAAATCGTGATGATGGAAGCACCGGATTATAGCGGCTATCTCTCCTCGCTCACGCAGCGCGTCGATGAGATTACCACGCTAATCGGCGGTATTCAAGGCTTTCTCATTTTCGGCGCTGTCTGCATCCTCGTGTGGGCTACCTACAAGTTTTTCCGGATGTTCTTCTAACGCTATATCGCGGGTTGGTGTAACGGTAACACGGCAGGCTCTGAATCTGCAGCCGATGGTTCGACTCCCTCACCCGCATCCAAAGGGGCCTTTCCCCTTTTTACTCAAGCTAATTTATAACGAAAGGAGCGTTGCTTTCAGGAAGTCGTTGCTGCCGCTACCACTCTGTCCGGCGTCGTGACCAGTTCCATGCTGTCCGGTGTCCTCAACGAGATTGTGGGCCTGCTGCCCGTCGTCGTTCCTACCATGATCGGCTTTATTGCTCTTCGCAAGGGCATTAGCTTTGTTCTTGGTATGCTTCGTGCCGCCTAACGTAGGCGAGACAATGAGCAGGGGAATCTGTTTCCCCTGCTCTATTTCTATCTTTAGGAGGTTTTATGAAAAATCCTTTTCAACGAATAGCAGCTCTTGCCCTCTGCTTCACCCTCACCCTCGGCGCGTTCGCCTATCGTCCGCCTAAAGCCGAAGCCCTCGCCGGCGTGGATGATGCCGTGGTTATTGGCGCTTTGCTCTCGGCCTTTGCTGGTGGCTGCGGCCTTATCTTCTCCAATAACGGCATGACAAGCGGTGAATTGGCGCAGGGCCTGACCGACAAATGGAACGAGTTCAAGGCTGCTGTGCTTAAAACTGATACGACCTTTGCAGGCTGGCTTGGTTATGAAGATATGGATGCGCTTCTGCAAGCGATTGTCCTTTCGGGCGGAAATGCTTTGACAGTCCCTCGTTCGGTCGCTCGAAAATTTGTTGAGTTCACGAAGTGGTTTGTTGCCGATTTGGGGCTATCTTCTGATAAAACATCGGCTCCTGTTGCTTCGGGACTTCCGTCTAAAGTTTCTATATATACACTTAATCCGACTGGTTCCAATCGTGAATTTACTCTTGGGGATTTGGTTGATTACGGCCTTACTTATATTTCTTCGGATGGTACCTATACTTTGGGTACACCGTTTTATCATCGTCCAGAGGATATTTCTAATTCGACGTGCTATCTTGGCTTTGATGGAAGTAACTACCTTCAAGTGGGAAATGGTGGCACCTACGGCGATGCAATTTCTGTTTCCCGTTGGGGCGTCGATGGTTGGAAGTCGACTGTTTCGGCTCGCGAAAAATATTTAGTTGACCGCAATTTATATTTATATCCGTATTATTCCGATGGCGATTACCGCTATGCGGTTTGTTATTTGGCGTATGAAACGGTCGATGGCTTAAAAGTGCAGACATTGAAACTTCTGCCGGATATTTACATCCGGCGGGGAGGTGCCTCGTCTGCGAGTATTTCGGAATTATTGGCGTTGCTTAATAAATTAGTTTATCCGGATATTTCTGATACTGGCGAGGGTGAAGATACTCCGGTAGGTATAACCGGCGTAGGTGACGGTACGGCCACGACTATCGAGGAGCTTTTGCAAAAAATCCTCGAACAGCTGCAAGCCAATACCTTAGCTCCCACGCTCGACCTTGCCGGCACGAACACAGGCGGCAATACCGGCACGGACGAGGATGCAAAGCCCTATCTGCCGTATATTCCGCAAATCTTCGGGAAAATCAAAGAGTTGCCTGGAACGCTCGCCAATATTTGGGAGAGTATCAAGGGCATCCCTGCCGCCATTGCAGAGAAGATAGGCGCTTTCTTTACCACGCTTTGGGGCTGGCTTCAAAACATCATTGACGCAATCACGGCCCTGCCCGCTGCCATTGCCGAGAAGATAGGCGCTCTTTTCAAACCGGATGAAGCGCTGCTTACGGAGATAACCGACACTTTCAAGGGTAAATTCGGCTTCTTCTCCACGTTGAAGCAGTTCGGAAATGACCTCTTCGGCATGATGCCGGAGACCGAGCCGCCCGTGATATGGGTACATTTGGAAAATGCGGAAAGTAAGTTCGGCTACAATTACGGAGATAAGCAAAAGATTTTTGATATGACATGGTATCAAAAATATAAGGCTTCGGTGGATGGTCTACTCTCCGGCTTCCTGTGGCTCGGCTATCTATGGCTGCTCTTCAAACGTGCTCCGGCTATTCTTAACGGTATGCAGCTTTCTAATGATGAAGCTCGCGCTTCGGCTGATGTTAGCTCCGCTCCGAGACTTGGGAGCGGTGACGGATTCTATTTAGGGGGTAAACGTGAATGATAGTAACTGCTGTTATTACTGCTATTTGGAATTTGGTGCAGCCGATTCTAAACCGTGTGCCGGAAATTAGTATCGACTATGCTGGCGTTTCTTCCTCATCCATTTATCAATGGCTTCGTGCTGCCCTTTATTTCTTTCCGATGAATACCGTGCTTGCTATCTGCGGCCTTACCCTTGCCCTGTGGGTGCTGCGTGTTGTTATTGCGTTTCTGCACTCCCTGTGGGCCTCCCTGCCTATCGTGTAAGGGGGTGCTGCTGTGCAAGTTGTTCTCGATATCCTTAAAGCGTTCTTTACCATCATCAAATGGCCGCTTGCTGCTGTCGCTGCTGTGCTCGTCCTGCTCGGTCTGTGCTGTGCGATTTATGGCTTTATGGCTTATCGCAAGGGCGCACGGCTCAAAAAGGGCGAGCATATCCACGTTCCGAAAGTCCCTTTTTGGAAGAATTTCTTCTACTATCTGCCAAAACAAATGGTTACGGATTATTTCGCTCGTGATCCCGAGTTTTTCCGTTATCAAGGCTGCATTGTTTTTACTGGCCGGCAGGGCTACGGCAAAACGATTGCCATGGCCGAACAGGCGCTCCGCTGGCAGAAAGAATACCCGCGGGCGAAGTGTATTACCAATTTCGCCTTGCAAGGTCAGAGTGCAAAGCTGGACGATTGGCGGCTGCTCGTTGGCTATAAGAACGGCATTCAAGGCGTGATAGCCTGCATTGATGAAATGCAAAATTGGTTCAGTTCCAACCAGTCCAAAAATTTCCCGCCTGAGATGCTGGAAGTCATTACACAGAACCGGAAGAACCGGCGCGTTATCATGGGTACGGCCCAGAGCTTCAACCGCCTTGCGAAGCCTATCCGTGAGCAGGCCACCGAGGTCAGGCGTTGCTATACGTTCTTCGGCTGCCTTACGTTCGTGCATTGTGTCTACCCTGACTTGGACAGTAACGGCGATGTGTGCGAATGGAAACATAGAGGTTGGTATTACTTTGTTCATAACAAGGAGCTGCGCGAGAGTTACGATACTTGGAAAGTCATTGAAGCCCTCAAGGATTCCGGCTTTCAGGATAGGAGCATAGGCGTACAGCCATGAGAGCGAAGCTATAGACCGAAAGGCGCGGGTAGGGTGCTCCGCTCTCCTCCTGCCCTCGGCGGCCCTGTAGGGGCATCAGAGCGCGCCCGGAGTGGCGTGTTAAAAACCGCACGCCGACCGGATGCCGCGCGCACAGCGGAGCGTGGCGCGGCTCCGGTGGCGTTCGTTTCCCTCGTCCCCGCGCGTCAGCGCGGAAAAGGAACTATCCCTATCTATCGTAATACATAGGGATAGTTCCCTGTGAGTGGGATTTCGCAATTCAGAAGTGAGGTAATCCTATCATAGTAATACATAGGATTACCTCACTGTGAGTGTGAGTTGACAATCAAATAAGGGGAGAAAAACCATGCTTTATAATCGGCATATCATAGACCATGATATGGTCTATTCGATTGATTTTCTGCAAATTGATTTCGGCCTTGCGTGCTTGGCTGATGATGTGGTTACCCTGCTCTTCGGCTCTTTGGAGTTTGAGAAGGTACGGCACTTTGGCAAGCTCGATTGTGATTCCGGCATTAAGCATTTGGCGAAGTATGATTTGCATTGGTGGCAGTTCGGCGGTCTCCATGTCGAGGTCTGGCCGCGCTCCTCGTTCCGTGATATTGGCATAGGGCGACTGGATGAAGATGGAGATATGAAGAAGTCGAGCGCCATCATCAAGGAAGTTCATTGGTTTCTTCGCTTGTATTTCAATCCGAACAAAAACCATGATAACCCTGCTCTGAAAAATGTGCTCCGTTTCCTCGTTCGTTGCGGTTGGGTGAACGCTTGGCATTTCTCGCGTGTAGACTATGCGCTCGATGTGCAAGGCCCTCTGAGCGCGTTCTACGTCCTTTCTCGTAAGACTGAGACGAATTACGGCACAACGCGCTATTATGGCGTTCGTGGCTCCTCCGGCTATCTGCGCGTGTATGATAAGCGGCAGGAGCAGAAAGACAAGGCTGGCGAGGATATAGGCTTTGAGTGGACGCGCTTCGAGTGGGAGCAGCGAGGTAATAGAGACTTCGATTTTACATTCGACCAATTCAGTCGCATGGATATCTCCGGCATAGACGGTGCTGGCCGCTGCTTGCAGTACGTTGCTCCGGAGAATATCAATCAAGCGCTGCTCTGCTTTAGTATCAATGTACGCGCGAAATACAGAGAAAAGCTCTTCTCCCCTGTCACGGTAAAGAAAGAGCTTTTCAAAGAATTGCTTGACCAATACGTCAAGGAATATAGCTTGTCAGGTATGCGTGTTTTCACGGATTCGCAGCTATGGGCCTTAGAACAAAATCAGGATTGCATATAAAAATCAATTTTGTTCAAAAGAGGGTAGCCCTGAAACGCTTCTTCGGCTGTTTTTGCGTTTCTCCTTTCCGTAAGGATAACTGCTTAGAGGCATTGAGTATACTGAAGATTCAAAAAACCGGTTTAATTCATCGCTCCTTCGCGCAAACTATTTCCGTGAAAACTTTTCATTGGAAAGGGTCTGATCGAATGAGCGAGCTTTTCTGTCATGCCAACTGCGTGTTCCAGTCCGACGGACGCTGCGGCTTCAAATATTCCACAGTCTGCGGGATGCCGTCGTGCCGCAGCAACGCCTGCGTACACTATATCCCGCGCTCCGCGGTCAGCGGTGTTACGACCTCGCCAGCACACGCAGCGCTTCACCGACATTCTGCACCTCCGTCAGCTTCAGGCCGTCCGGACGTCCAAGACGGTTCCCATGCTGCTTTGGAATGATGCACTCCGTGAAGCCGAGCCGCCGCACCTCGCTGAGCCGTTGCGACAGATTGTTCACGTTCCTTAACTCGCCGGTCAGACCGACCTCGCCGATGGCGGCGACCTGTGCGCCGATGGGCTTGTCGAGATAGCTCGACGCCAGCGCCAGAATGGCCGCGAGATCGGCGGCGGGTTCGTCCAGCGTCAGGCCGCCGATGATGTTCAGATACGCGTCGCACTGCGACACCTTGAGCTGCCCGCGCTTTTCCAGCACCGCCAGCAGCATCGCCGCGCGGTTGTAGTCAAAGCCGTTGCTCGTGCGCCGCGGCGTCGGGTACGATGAGCTTGCCAGCAGCGCCTGGATCTCCGCGAGCACGGGCCGCGCGCCCTCCATCACACAGGTCACACAGGTCCCCGGCGCGTCGGCAGGACGGCCGGAGAGCAGCATTTCCGAGGGATTTTCGACCTCAATGAGACCATCGTTTTCCATCTCAAAGACGCCGATCTCATTCGTCGCGCCGAAGCGGTTCTTCGCCGCGCGGAGGATGCGGTAGGTCATGTGCTGGTCGCCCTCGAAATAGAGCACGCAGTCCACCATGTGCTCGAGCACCTTGGGACCGGCAATGGAGCCCTCCTTGTTGACGTGACCGATCACAAACACCGTGACGCCCTGCCCCTTGGCGAGCTGCATGAGCGTCATCGTGCAGTCCTTGACCTGACTGACGCTGCCCGCGGGCGAATCCAGCTCCTCGTTGTAGAGCGTCTGGATGGAGTCCACGATCAGAATGTCCGGCGCTTCCTCGCTGACACATTCGAGCACGTCGCCGAGACAGGTCTCCGAGAGCACATAAAGGTTCCCGCTCGCGACCTTGAGCCGCTCGGCGCGCATCTTGAGCTGGTGCGGCGATTCCTCGCCGGATACATACAGGACCTTGGCAAAGCGGCAGAGCTGACTGCAGATCTGCAGCATCAGCGTCGATTTGCCGATGCCCGGCGCGCCGCCGACGAGCACCAGCGAGCCCTTGACGGCTCCCCCGCCGAGCACACGGTCCAGCTCGCCCATACCGGTCGAAAAGCGCAGCTCCTGCTCGGTCTGCAGCTCGGCGATCGGATGCGCCTTGCTGCGCGCGAGCGCCTTGGTGCGCCCCTTCCCTGCCGCCGACGCCTTCGGCGCGGCCTGCTCCACGATGGAATTCCATGCTCCGCAGGCAGGGCAGCGCCCCGCCCACTTTGCGGTCTCGTTGCCGCACTCGGTGCAGTAAAATACGGTTTTTGCCTTCATGGGGTCTCCCCTTTTCTGTTTCTTATGCTGCCGCTTGCCCACCAGCGAGTCCCGCGAGAAAGCCGGCGGCGACGGTCACAGCCAGCTTGCGCTGATAGTCCGTCTCGCAGAGCCTTGCGGCCTCCTCCGCGTTGGAGAGAAAGCCGCACTCGACCAGCACCGCGGGACAGCTGATGTTTTTCATCAGATAAACGCTTTTGTCAATGACCTTCCGGCTTTTCTCATTTCCCGGGTTCACCGCCGCGTTGAGCGCGACCTGTACGCTCTCGGCGAGCGCCTCGCTGCCCTCCGTGCGGGCGTGGAACGCCTGCGCGCCGTGGACGCGCCGCGAGGCCGGAAGGCTGTTCTGGTGGATGCTCAAAAGCACGGCGTTCGGCGTTTCATTCACCAGCGCAACACGGTTTTTAAGGTCGGAGGCCTTCTTCTCCCGCAGTGTTCTCGCGCCGTCGGAATAGATGGCGGCATCCTCCGTGCGGGTCATCCTTGTCTCACAGCCAAGAAAGCGCAGCAGCGCGTCAAGATCCTGTGCAATGGCAAGGTTGATGCCGCTTTCCACCGTGCCGTCCGCCGCGACGGCGCCGCCGTCCTCCCCGCCGTGTCCCGCGTCAATGACGATCACGGGCGTTTCCGGGATCCCCTCCGGCCGAAAGACCGGTCGGGCTTCGCGCGTGAGTACGCCGCACAGCATGAAGGTGCCGCCCAGAACCAGGGCTGCGAGTGCCAAAAATTTTTTACGCAGAAGAACGATCAATTTCCTCACCCCGTGCAACGCTATGCGCGGGGACTTTTTTCTATTCTTCCATGGACATATTGTAGCAGACATCGGGCGGAAAGAAAAGCCCTGTTTCCTCTTTTTTGCCGCGGCGTATACTGGTATGAGCGCAATGCTCAATGCCAAGAAGGAGGAGACCCATTTGGAAAAGAACGATACGGCGGTGAAGATCTGCGGCACGACGGAGGGCCGTCTGCCGGGCAGCTGTGCACCGCTGGCCTTTCCCTATGTTCCCGTGCAGTGCGACAACCCCGCACGCTATTCCCAGCAGGACGCCCTGCAGGCCGGCACGCTGTTCCCCGGCTTGAATCTGCCCTTCCACGCCGACATGGAGACCCGCTTTCCCGCCGCCAACACGGCGCTCAGCGAGCTGATGGCGCTTGACTTCGCCATCGACGAGCTGGGATTGTACCTCACCACGCACCGCGACGATCAGGAGGTGCTGGCGCTCTACTGGTCGTATATCAAGCTCGCGCGCGAGGGACGGGAGAAGTATCAGGAGAAGTACGGCCCGCTGCTTCAGACCGACCTGACGCCGGGCAGCTATAAGTGGCTCGATAATCCGTGGCCGTGGGATCTGGGAGGGAACGACTGATGTTTGTTTATGAAAAGAAATTGCAGTATCCGGTGAAGATCGCCAACCCCAACCCGAAGCTCGCCGCGGCGATCATCAGCCAGTACGGCGGCCCGGACGGCGAGCTCGGCGCTTCGCTGCGGTATCTGAGCCAGCGCTACTCAATGCCCTACCCCGAGCTCAAGGGCCTGCTGACCGATATCGGTACAGAGGAAGCGTCATGGCCCCCAATTTTGGCACGGTATTTTTCCAGTCCGTCCAGCACATAGACCCACTTGGCGGGCAGCAGATTGAGCGCCACCTCTACCCTGCCGTCCCGGTACACGGTCATCTGTTGGAGGAGGTGCCCGTAAAAGTCGTCGTCCGCCGTGCGTCCGCTGACGATGCCCGTGATGGCGGTGCGGATGTCCGGCTTTAGGGTCTGTGTGTCGGTGTTCAGCGTCTGCCGCTGTTTGATCGCGGCAATTTTCTCCTGCACCCGGTTCATTTCACTTTCACAACGGGCTTTGGCGCGCTGATAGTCAGCCTTGGTGATACTCTCGTCGAAAAAGCGGTCATGGATCGTGTCATTGCGGGCTTGCAGCTTTTCAAACTCCAGCTCCAGCCGCCGCAGTTCCTGCTCGCCGCTGTCCTCACCGGATGCCAGAACACTTTCCACAACGCGGGTGAGGCTCGATATGATCGCTCTCTTATCCAGCGTCACGGCGTTCACGGAGCGCCGCAGGAGATCCATGGCGATGTCGTCCCGGATCTGCCGACCGACACTGCATCCGATGGTATTTCCCGCGCCGTCTGTGCGCCGCAGGCCCTCGTTGGTTGCGGTGAAGCAGCACCAGCGGTAATAGGAGCTACCGTCCTGCCGCTTTTTGGTACGGTGAGAGAAGCTCTTGCCGCACTCGCCGCAGCGAATTTTGCCGGAGAGCGGATAGCGGTTGACATGTCCGCCGCAGCTTGTCGCACGGTTGCGGCGGG
>ERZ835109.1911-NODE-1911-length-14997-cov-3.382211_pt1 | contig 14997 bp, 25 predicted proteins | sample MGYA00519946_ERZ835109 | MGnify/ENA primary metagenome ERZ835109 (study PRJEB31850, sample SAMEA3708771) | human gut metagenome | biome: human gut; feature: human-associated habitat; material: faeces | place: China | collected 2014 ...
TGCAATAAATACAATTTATAAAATTTATGCGGATTTTTTTACAAAATAAAAAAACCTACTTTAAAGTAGATTTTTCTATCTTAATTAAATTAACATTAATATAGCAGTTTCAGCTCCGTCACCTTTTCTTGGTCCAGCTTTAACTATTCTTGTAAATCCTCCAACATTTTTTCCTGCATATTTTGGAGCTATTTCATTAAATAATTTTGCTGGTACATCAATATTTTTTCCATCGCTATCTTTTACTTTATTTAATTTTCTCATCATTTTTCTTCTTGCTTTTAATCTTGTTGGCATATCTTTTTGTCTTTTTTCTTTAACTTCTTCTTTAACAACTTTTAAGTATTCGTTTCCATTTTTGCTTTTTACTAATTCTGTCACTTTATTTCCTTTTGAATCTAATTTTGCTTTTTTGATTGTTACTTCAACTTCTTCAAAGTTGTCTTTTTCTTTTATTGCTAATGATATTAAACTGTCTGCTATTGCTTTAACTTCTTTAGCTCTTGGTAATGTTGTTTCAACTTTACCATATACTAACAAATCTGTTGTTAAATTTTTTAGCATTGCCATTCTAATATCAGTTGTTCTTCCTAGCTTTCTATTTGTAGCCAATTTGTTCAACCTCCTTGTTTTTTACAGTTTTATTTTACTTTTTTATTCTTCTTCATGTGCAAAGTCTAAACCTAATGAATGTAGTTTTGCTGTTACTTCATCAAAAGATTTTTTACCTAAATTTCTTACCTTCATCATATCTGCTTCTGATTTATTAATTAAATCTTCCACAGTAGCAATTCCAGCTCTCTTTAAGCAGTTAAATGATCTTACTGATAATTCTAGCTCTTCTATAGACATTTCTAATACTTTTTCTTTTTTAGCTTCTTCTTTTTCTATCATTACTTGAGTATTTTTAGTTTTTTCTGACAAGTCAATAAATAATTCTAAATGTCCTGTCATTACTTTAGCAGCTAAACTTAATGCTTCATGAGCTTTTAAGCTACCATCTGTCCATACTTCAATTACTAATTTATCATAATCTACCATTTGTCCTACTCTGGTATTTTCTACTTGATAGTTTACTTTTTTCACTGGTGTATATATTGAGTCTATTGGTAATACAGAGATATCTTGATCTGGCTTCTTATTTTTCTCTGCTGAGTTGTATCCTCTTCCTTTATCAGCTGTCATTTCCATTTTTAAATGACCACCTTCAGATACTGTTGCTATATGTAATTCTGGATTTAGTACTTCTACTGTTCCATCTGTTACTATATCTCCTGCAGTAACTTCACCTTCTCCTTTAAAGTCTATTCTCAATACTTTTTCATCAATATCATCTGTTTTTAATCTAACATTTTTTAAGTTTACGATTATTTCTGGCACATCTTCTACTACATTTGCAATTGTAGAAAATTCATGTAATACTCCATCAATTTTTACGCTTGTTATTGCACATCCTGGAAGTGATGAAAGTAATATTCTTCTTAAAGAGTTTCCTATTGTTACTCCGTAACCTCTTTCTAATGGTTCACATACAAATTTTGCATAATTATTTGTGTCATCAACCTCTAGACATTCAATATTTGGCTTTTCAAATTCTATCATTTTTACCTCCTAATATGAGAACTTACCTCTCACTTTTTTTAAAAACTTTCTCGGTTCTTCCAAGTAAAATTTCAAAGTTTTGATAAACCCTTTGCACTTACTTTTAAATACTATTATTTTGAGTACAACTCTACTATTAGATGTTCTTCTATTGGTAGATCTATATCTTCTCTGCTTGCTAATCTTACTACTTTACCGCTTAATTTTTCATTATCTTTTTCTAACCAAGCTGGTACTGGTCTTGCAGAATTTTCTTCAACATTTGCTTTTATAGTAGCATTATCTTTTTTGATTTCTCTAACTGTAATAACGTCTCCAGCTTTTACTAAGTATGATGGTATATCTACTCTTTTACCATTTACTTCAAATTGTCCATGGTTTACAAATTGTCTAGCTTGAGCTCTTGAAGTTCCAAATCCTAATCTGTAAACAACATTATCTAATCTACTTTCTAATATTTGTAATAGGTTAGCACCTGTTACACCTTTTTTATTTGAAGCCATTGCGAAATATTTTCTAAATTGTTTTTCTCCGACTCCATAATATGATTTTGTTTTTTGTTTTTCTCTTAATTGTGTTCCATATTCAGATAATTTTGCTCTCTTTTGTCCATGTTGTCCTGGTGCATAATTTCTTCTAGAAATACTGCATTTATCTGAATAACATCTTGACCCTTTTAAGAACAATTTTTGTCCTTCTCTACGACAAATACGGCATTGTTCGTCTTTATATCTTGCCATTATATTTACTCCTTTCTATACACGTCTTCTTTTTGGTGGTCTACAACCATTATGTGGAATTGGTGTTACATCTTTGATACTACTTAATTCTAAACCTGCTGTTTGTAAAGCTCTTATTGCTGCTTCTCTTCCTGAACCTGGTCCTTTTACAAATACTTCAACAGTTTTTAATCCATGTTCCATAGCTGCTTTAGCTGCTGTTTCAGCAACTTGTCCAGCTGCATAAGGTGTGCTTTTTCTTGAACCTTTGAATCCTAATTCTCCAGCGCTTCCCCATGAAATTGCATTTCCTTGTGTATCAGTAATTGTTACTATTGTATTATTAAAGCTAGAGTGGATGTGTGCTGCACCTTTTTCTATATTTTTTCTATTTCTTCTAGCTACTGGTTTTCTTGTTGTATTTTTAGCCATTTCTAAAATTCCCTCCTTCATTTTTTAATAAGGTTTCTTTAATATTTTTAAGCTTAAATATTTTTAAATTTTTTCTTTATTCTAAAAATTTTCAAATTATTATTCAAATCTAAAATTGATTAGAATTAGTATATTGTGCATTTTTGTGATTTTAAAAAAGCTGAGATTGTACTTTGTGTACATCGAAGTTTTTTAAAATTACAAAATGAGCAATATCCGGATTATAATCTTTAATTTGTCAAATTGATTAAAATTATTAAGATGTGAATTTTTAATATTTATCACAAGGTGAAGCTATATATCTATATGCTGAGGTTTGTAATAAATATTGAAAATTTGCAGATTAATGATTTTTATCGATTTGGATTATTTTTTACTCTTACTAACTAACTTTCTAGGACCTTTTCTTGTTCTAGCATTTGTTTTTGTTCTTTGTCCTCTTACAGGCAAACCTCTTCTATGTCTTAAGCCTCTGTAGCAACCAATTTCTGTAAGTCTTTTAATATTAAGAGCAACTTCTCTTCTTAAGTCACCTTCTACATTGTATGATTCATCAATAATTTTTCTGATTGCATTTTCTTGTTCATCAGTTAAATCTTTTACTCTAGTATCTGGGTTAACACCAGCTTTTTCTAGAATTTTTTGTGAGCTTGATAATCCAATTCCGTAGATATATGTTAAACCTATTTCTACTCTTTTTTCTTTAGGCAAGTCTACTCCTGCTATACGAGCCATATTTTTTTGCACCTCCAAATTTTTTCTTATAATTTTCTTTTTCTTTTTAATTGAAATGCACTGTTTTAGCACAGTGGTTTTAAAAAGATTTAAAGATATATATAAACACAAATTCGATATGTAAATCCTTTTGGGTTTCACAGCCGCTACCTAATTTGTGTTATAAACAATTTTAATTTCAAAGACTATCCTTGTCTTTGTTTGTGTTTAGGGTTTTCACAAATAACTCTAATAACACCTTTTCTTTTTATAATTTTGCATTTGTCACATATTTTCTTTACTGATGGTCTTACTTTCATTTTGGCACCTCCTTAAAATTTTTAGTGCATAACACTTTTTTTATTTTATTTGGGTTAATTTTTAACTAAATAACTATTTTGCTCTCCATGTGATGCGACCTTTTGTCAAGTCATATGGGGATAATTCTACTTTAACTTTATCTCCTGGTAATATCTTAATATAATTCATTCTTAGTTTTCCAGAAATATGTGCTAATATTTGGTGCCCATTTTCTAGTTCAACTTTAAAGTTTGTATTTGGTAAAGCTTCAACAACAGTTCCCTCTACCTCTATAACATCTTCTTTTGCCATCATTTTCCCTCCTCACAAAGAGCATTTTATGCAAAATATTCCTATTTTGCATATTAACTACTTAATTTTACAACATTTTTATAGAATTGTCAATATTTTTGGCTCTTTTTCTGTAATTAAAATTGTATTTTCATAATGAGCTGCCAAACTACCATCTTCAGTAATTATGGTCCAACCATCATCTAGTTCTAAAATATTAGGGTTCCCTTGAATAACCATAGGTTCAATAGCAAGTGTCATACCTGGTTCAATTTTCATTCCTCTACCCGCTTTACCATAATTTGGTATACCTGGATCTTCATGCATTTCTCTACCAATACCATGCCCTTGAAATTCCTTCACAACTGAATATCCTTGACTACGTACATATTCTCCTATTGCATGTGATATATCTCCTATTCTATATCCAGGTTTAGCAAATTTTATCCCTTCAAAAAATGCCTGTTTTGTAACCTCAACTAATCTTTGAGCCTCTTTAGATGACTTTCCTACTATAAAAGTTCTTGCAGCATCACCATTAAAACCATCTTTTAAAGCTACAGTATCTATGCTAACTACATCCCCATTCTTTATTATTCTATTTTTTGAAGGTATTCCATGTATTACTTCATCATTTATAGACACACATATAGACGCTGGGAATTTAGGCACTCCTCTTATTCCAGAATCATATCCTTTTTCTGCTGGTATCGCTCCTAAACTTCTCATTGTTTTCTCTGCAATTTGGTCTAATTCATAAGTTGTCATTCCAGGTTTTATCTCTTTTTCTAATTTTTCATAAGTTAAAGCTACTACTTTACATGCTTCTTTCATTAATTCTATTTCTCTTTTTGATTTTATTGTTACCATTTATGGTCTCTTCCTTTCTATATAAAACAAAAATGAACATTAATAATATTTACATCTATTTAATCATTTTTAAGTTGGCACTTTTACTTGCATACAAAATTTACTTTTATAGATTTGTCATTATACAATTACACTTATTACTAAAAAATTACTTATTAACCTCTTCTATTATTTCATCTGCCACTTGTTTTCCTAAATGATTATTTTCTTTAGTAACATTTTCTGTTCTCAATATTCCTTTTTTTTCATAATAATCTACTAATGGGCTTGTTTGTTCAACATAAGATTTAATTCTTGCTTTTACTGTTTCTTCATTATCATCTTTTCTTTGAATTAGCTCACTACCACATTTATCACAAATTCCTTCTACTTTTGGTGGATTCATAACTACATTATAAATAGTTTTACATTCTGGATTTGAACATATTCTTCTATTTACTATTCTTTCTATTATTTCTTCTTCTGGTGTTACTAAATTTAATACCATATCTATTTTTCTATTTTTCTCTTCTAACATTTTATCAAGCGCTTTTGCCTGTTCTAATGTTCTTGGAAATCCGTCTAATATTATTCCGTTCTCCACATCTTTTTCATTTAATCTCTCTTCTACAATTTTTATAGTTACTTCATCTGGTACCAATTGTCCTTTTGATATATAGCTTTCTGCCACCTTACCTATTTCTGTTCCTTCTTGCATATTTTTTCTGAATATATCACCTGTTGATACTTGCTTTATCCCAATTCCTTTTTCCAACATACCAGCCACTGTTCCTTTTCCAGTTCCAGGTGCTCCTAACATTATTATTATCATTCTCATCTCTCCTCATCTCTTGATTTTACTAACTTATTTTACTACAAAGCCTTAGAAAAATCAAGTAAAAACTTGATTTTTCTATAGTATAAAAGTAGCTCACATCTTATATAAAAAAATATATCAACTTTTTTGTATTCTTTTACATTTTTTCGTACATAAAAATGTAATTCTTAACACTTTTTTATTATTTTTATAAAATTGCATACACTAACTCTATTTTTAATATTATAGGAAAGTTCTCCGCACTTCATATAATATTAAAAATACTATACCTTAAACGATATAGTATTTCTTACAATTTTATTCCAAAAATCCCTTATAATGTCTCATAGCAAGTTGTGACTCTAATTGTTGTATTGTCTCTAATGCAACACCTACGACAATTAAAATAGATGTTCCACCAAATGCAATATTAAGATTTGTAAATCTTAAAAACATTGGTAAAATAGCAATAATAGCTAAGAACAAACCACCAAACCATGTCAATTTAGAGATAATTGATGATAAATATTCTGTAGTTGGTTTTCCAGCTCTAATACCTGGGATAAAACCACCATTTTTCTTAATTGTTGCTGATACTTCTGCTGGATTAAATGTAGCATAAGTATAGAAAAATGTAAATCCAACAATTAATAATAAATACACAATAGCATTAGCTATAGAATATCCTATTCCTACACTTGAAGAAGATGTAGCAATAGAGAATTTATATAGCCCTGCTAAAAATCCTGTTTGTGAGGCAATATCTTTTACAAATAATTGAATTATCATAGCAGGGAAAGTCATAAATGATGACGCAAAAATAATTGGCATAACTCCAGCCATTGCTAGCTTTAATGGAATATGTGTATTTTGTGCACCAACCATTTTTCTTCCTACTACTTTTTTAGAATATTGTACAGGTACTCTTCTTTCTGCTTGTTGAACAAATACAACACCAGCAATTAAGATTATTGCACCTATAATAATACCTATAGATAATAATAATCCAGTTGTGCTAAATCCACTTTCTGTAAAAATTAATCCCCATAATGTTGTTACAAAACTTGGTAATCCTGAAACAATACCTACAAATATAATAATTGAAATACCATTTCCAATTCCTTTACTTGTAATTTGATCACCTAACCACATTAATAGTGAAGTACCTCCAACAAGACCAACAACTACTAATGCACTTGTTAAGAATTCTGTATTAACAAATATTCCTGCACTCTTATAAGATAAGAACAATCCTATAGCTTCTACTAAAGCTAAAATTATTGTTATTATTTTAGTATATTTGTCAATTTTTTTTCTTCCTTCTTCTCCACCTTCTTTAGTTAATCTTTCTAAAGATGGAATAATCATTGCTAATAATTGTACTACGATTGATGCTGTAATATATGGTGTGATAGACATTGCAAATATTGAGAATCTTGAAAAAGCTCCTCCGGAAATCATATTAATTAATCCTGCAACTCCATCAACAGAACTCATTGCTTCTGACAATGCAATACTATTAACACCAGGTACTGTTATATAGCATCCTAAACGAAATATAATTATAAGTAAAAGTGTGTACCATAATTTTTTTCTTACTTCTGGCGTTTTTAGTGCATTTTTGATTGTTTTAAACAATTAAATCACCTCAGCCTTTCCACCTAAAGCCTCAATTGCTTCTTTTGCTTTTGTAGTAAATCTTGTGGCTTTTACGTTTAATTTTTTATCTAATTTTCCAGTTGCTAATATAACGATTCCATCATTGATTTTTCCAATGATACCTTCTTCTAATAGAGTTTGAGCTGATACATCTGTAGCTTTTGATTTATTTAACATTGTTAAAGTTACTTCTGTATAAGTTTTTGCATGAATATTTGTAAATCCTCTTTTTGGAAGTCTTCTATATAATGGTGTTTGACCTCCTTCAAATCCACGTCTTACTCCTCCACCAGATCTAGCTTTTTGTCCTTTATGACCTCTACCTGATGTTTTTCCTAATCCTGAACCTATTCCACGTCCAACTCTTGTTCTTTTTGTTTTTTCAACTGCTGGTTTTAATTCTCCTAGTTTCATTTTTAGCTGTGCACCTCCTTATTTTTTATTTTTCGTATATCAATTATAAAATATCTTCTACTTTTTTTCCTCTTTTTTTAGCTACTTGTTCTATTGTTTGCATTGATTTTAAACCTTCGATTGTAGCATATACAACGTTTCTTGGATTGTTTGTTCCAATAACTTTTGTTCTTATATCTTTATAACCTGCAAGCTCTAATACTGGTCTAACGCTACCTCCAGCGATAACTCCAGTACCAACTGATGCTGGTTTAAGCATAACTTTCGCACTTCCGAATGTTCCTATATATTCATGAGGTACTGTTGTTCCAACTACTGGTACTTCTACTAAGTTTTTCTTAGCTTCTTGAATTGCTTTTTTGATAGCATCTGGTACTTCTGCTGCTTTACCATTACCTACACCAATATGTCCGTTTTCATCACCAACGACAACAACTGCACTAAATCTGAAAGTTCTACCACCTTTTACAACTTTTGCAACTCTATTGATAGCAACAACTTTCTCTTTTAATTCGTTTTTTTCTTCCATTGGTTTTCTTTCCTCCTTTTTTAGATAATAATTAGAATTTTAATCCGCCTTCTCTAGCTGCTTCAGCTAATTCTTTAACTATTCCGTGATATATATATCCACCACGATCAAATACTACGTTTTCAATTTTATGTTCTTTTGCTTTTTTAGCAATAAGTGTTCCAACTTCTTTAGCAGCTTCTTTGTTTGCATATTTTGTTTTAACTTCTTTATCTAAAGTAGAAGCTGATACTAATGTTTTTCCAGCAACATCATCAATGATTTGAACATAAATATTTTTATTACTTCTATATACACACAATCTTGGTCTTTCTTGTGTTCCAGATATTTTTCTTCTTACTCTTAAATGTCTTCTAGCTCTTTCCATTTTTCTATCTGTCTTTTTAACCATTTCAATTACTCCTTTCTAGATATTTCACCTATTAGTTTTATATTTTACTGAAATTGATTATATTGTGCATTTTGAAATTTATAAAAAGCTGAAATTGTACTTTTGTACATTGAAGTTTTTTATAAATTAAAAAATGTGCAAGATGATTAATTTCATTAAAATTATTTTCCTGTTTTACCTTCCTTACGTCTAATAACTTCATCAGCATATTTAATACCTTTACCTCTATAAACTTCAGGTGGTCTTTTTGTTCTAATAACTGCTGCTGTTTGTCCAACTAATTCTTTATCAATACCTTTTACTATAATAGTATTAGCATTTGGCACATCAAAAGTAATTCCTTCTGGAGCTTTAAATATTACTGGATGTGAATATCCTAATGTTAGATTTAAGTCATTTCCTTGTTTTTGAACTCTATATCCAACACCATTTATTTGTAATTCTTTTGAATACTCATCTTTAACACCTGTAATCATGTTATTGATTAAAGTTCTTGTTAATCCATGTAAACTTCTATTTTGAGCTTCATCATTTATTCTAGTTACTTTTATTTCATTACCTTCCATTGTTAAAGAAATATTTTTATGTATTTCTCTTTCTAATGTACCTTTTGGTCCTTTTACAGTAACTTTATGTCCATCTATTTTTACTTCAACACCATCTGGTACTGTTATTGGTTTATTTCCAATTCTTGACATGATTTTTTCTCCCTCCTTCTGATTTTAAATGTCTTTATACAAATTACCATACATATGCTAAAACTTCTCCACCTACACCTAATTGGCGAGCTTCTTTATCTGTTTTTAACCCTTTAGATGTAGAGATTATAGCAATTCCTAAACCATTTAGAACTTGTGGTAAATCTTCTTTAGAAGCATATACTCTTAGTCCTGGTTTACTGATTCTTCTTAATCCATCAATTACTCTTGTTCCTTTTTCATCATATTTTAAAGTAATTCTTATAATTCCTTGATTGTCATCTTTTATTTCTTCAAAAGATTTTATATATCCTTCTTTGAATAATATTTCTGCAATACCTAATTTAATATTTGATGCAGGTACATCTACTGTTTTATGTTTTGAACTATTTGCATTTCTTATTCTTGTAAGCATATCTGCAATTGGATCTGTAGTTGTCATTTTTTCTCTTACCTCCTTTTTACTACTTTATCAATTCTACCAGCTTGCTTTTTTAACACCTGGTATTTCTCCTTTATGTGCTAATTCTCTAAAACATACACGACAAATACCATATTTTCTGATATAAGCATGTGGTCTACCACATAATTTACATCTATTGTATTCTCTTGTTTGGTATTTTTGTGGTCTAGCTTGTTTTACTTTCATTGATTTTTTAGCCATAGTTTTTATTTTCCTCCTTTTTTAAGCTTTAAATGGCATTCCCATAAGCTTTAGCAACTCTTTTGCTTCTTCGTCTGTTTTAGCAGTAGTTGCAAATATGATATCCATACCTCTAATTTTATCAACTTTATCATATTCGATTTCTGGGAATATTAATTGTTCTTTAATACCCATAGAGTAGTTACCTCTACCATCAAAAGAATTATTTGATACTCCTCTAAAGTCTCTAACTCTTGGAAGTGCTACATTGAATAATTTGTAAGCAAAATCATACATTTTGTCTGATCTTAATGTTACTTTACAACCTACATTTACACCTTCTCTTAATTTAAAAGCAGCTATTGATTTTCTAGCTTTAGTAATTACTGGTTGTTGACCTGTAATTTGAGCTAAATCTTTTATAGCATTTTCTAATGATTTAGGATTTTCTTTTACATCACCTAAACCGATATTTATAACTATTTTATCAAGTTTTGGAACTTCCATAACTGATTTATAGTTGAATTTTTTCATTAATGCTGGGATTACTTCTTTTTCATATTGTTCTCTTAATTTTTCCATTTTTGTTTAAATCCTCCTTTCTTATTTTAAATTTGCACCGCATTTTTTGCAAACACGTACTTTACCATCTTTTTCTACACTATATCCAACTCTTGTTGCTTTACCACATTTTGGGCATACAACATTTACTTTTGAACTAGCAATAGGATGTTCTGAAGCTATAATTCCGCCTTCTTCTCCGGCTCTTCTAGCTTTAGTATGTTTTTTTCTGATATTTACTTCTTTAACGATAACTTTATCTTGTTTAGGTAGTACTTCTAGTACTTCTCCTGTTTTATCTTTATCATTCCCTGATAATACTTTAACTGTATCACCTTTTTTGATTCTCATGAGAGATTTCCCTCCTTTTTTAAAATTTTCTATATTCTCTTTATTTTCAATCAACAGTCTATGTTGTATATAGACTATAGAACTTCTGGAGCTAATGATAATATTTTCATATAATCCTTTTCTCTTAATTCTCTTGCAACTGGTCCGAAGATACGTGTTCCTTTTGGAGTTTTATCTTCTTTTATAATAACTGCTGCATTTTCATCAAATTTTATATATGAACCATCTGCTCTACGTAAACCTCTTTTAGATCTTACGATAACAGCTTTTACAACATCACCTTTTTTAACAACGCCTCCTGGTGTTGCTGATTTAACTGAAGCAACTATTACATCTCCAATGTTAGCAGTTTTTCTATATGAACCACCTAAACATCTAATGCACATTAATTCTTTTGCACCTGTGTTGTCAGCTACTTTTAATCTTGTTTGTTGTTGTATCATTTTGTGGTTCCTCCCTTCTTTTTGTTATTCTTTTACTTTATTTGATTCTTATTTTATTATTGCTTTTTCAGTAATTTCTACAACTCTCCATCTTTTATCTTTTGATAGAGGTCTTGTTTCCATAACCTTAACTTTGTCGCCGATTTGGCAAGCATTTTGTTCATCATGAGCTTTTAATTTGTAGGTTCTTTTTACTGTTTTACCATAAACTCCATGTCTTACGCTTGTTTCTACAGCTACAACTACAGTTTTATCCATTTTATTTGATACAACTGTACCTTGCATAACTTTACGAAGATTTCTTTCTTCCATTTATGAATCCTCCTTCTTTTTGATAGGGGAATTTTATATACTTCCCTTTTTATAATTTAATTATTGAGCTTTAGATTCTGCAATTTTTCTTTCTGTTAATACAGTATTTATTTTAGCTATATCTTTTTTAACTTCTTTTATTTTCATAGGATTATCTAATCCGTTAGTAGCTAAACTAAATTTTAATTTAAATAATTCTGTTTTTAGTTCACCTAATTCCTTCTCTAAATCTGGTGAAGACATTTCTCTTATTTTATTTATCTTCATCATTTTCACCTACCTTTTCTGATTCTTTAGCGATAAATTTTGTTTTTATAGGTAGTTTATTCATCGCAAGTCTTAGTGCTTCTCTTGCAGTTTCTTCTGGTACACCAGCAATTTCAAACATAACTCTTCCTGGTTTAACAACTGCTACCCAATATTCTGGAGCACCTTTTCCTTTACCCATACGAGTTCCAATTGGTTTAGAAGTGATTGGTTTGTCTGGAAAGATTTTAATCCAAACTTTTCCACCTCTTTTTATATAACGTGTCATAGCAATACGAGCTGCTTCTATTTGATTTCCTGTAATTAAACCTCCTGTTACAGCTTGAATTCCATATTCACCATCTGATATTTTATTTCCTCTTGTAGCTTTTCCTCTCATTCTACCTTTTTGCATTTTTCTAAATTTTGTTCTTTTTGGCATTAATGGCATTATTCAGCGCCTCCTTCCACTTTTTTACTTGGAAGAATTTCTCCTTTATAAATCCAAACTTTTACTCCAATTTTTCCATAAGTTGTATTTGCTTCAGCAAATCCATAATCTATGTCAGCTCTTAGAGTTTGTAATGGAATATTACCCTCTTTATAGAATTCAGTTCTTGCCATGTCAGCTCCACCAAGTCTACCTGATACAGCTGTCTTAATTCCTAATGCTCCAGCTTTTGTAGCTTTTTGCATACATTGTTTCATAGCACGTCTGAATGAAATTCTTCTTTCCAATTGACCTGCAATATTTTCTGCAACTAATTGTGCATCTGTATCTGCACTTTTAACTTCTACAATGTTTAAGTTTACATCTTTTCCTATTAATTTTGCAAGTTCAGCTTTTGTACTTTCTGCTCCTGCTCCACCTTTTCCTATTACGATTCCTGGTTTAGCAGTATATAGATTTACTTTTACGGCTTTTGCAGTTCTTTCAATCTCTATTTTAGAAACTCCAGCTGCGTATAATTTTTTCTTTAAAAATTTACGTATTTTTTGGTCTTCTACTAAATAGTCTGAGAAATTTTTAGAATCTGCATACCATTTTGAGTTCCAGTCTTTAATTATTCCAACTCTCACTCCTGTTGGATGTACTTTTTGTCCCATATCCTATTAATCCTCCTTTTCTCTTAATACGATTGTAATATGACTTGTTCTTTTTCTAATTCTAACTGCTGATCCTTTTGCAGCTGGTCTTATTCTTTTTAATGTTGGTCCTTGATTTGCATATATTTCAGCAACATATAAATTTTCTGATTTCATATCATGATTATTTTCTGCATTTGCAATTGCTGATTTCAATAATTTTTCAATAACTTCTGATGATGCTTTTGGTGTAAATTTAACTATTGTTAAAGCTTCCATTGCATCTTTTCCTCTTATTAAATCTGCAACAATTTTAACTTTTCTAGCAGAAATTCTTGCATATTTAAGAGTTGCTCTTGCTTCTTTTACAGCGATTTCTTGTTCTTGCACTTTTTTTACCTCCTTAACTCATGTTTATGTTATTTAACTTTGCTTGTCTTTTCTCCTGCATGACCTTTGAATGTTCTTGTTGGAGCAAATTCTCCTAATTTATGTCCAATCATTTCTTCTGTAATATAAATTGGAACATGTTTTCTACCGTCATGGACAGCTATTGTGTGTCCAACCATTTGTGGATAAATTGTAGAAGCTCTTGACCATGTTTTTAAAACATCTTTTGCTCCTGTTTCATTCATGTCTTCTATTCTTTTTAATAATTTTTCTTGTACAAATGGCTTTTTCTTGCTTGATCTAGACATTTAGATGTCCTCCTTTCAATTACTTTCTTCTCTTAACTATAAATTTATTTGTTGATTTCTTTTTATTTCTTGTCTTATATCCTAGAGCTGGTTTACCCCAAGGTGTTAATGGTCCAGCGTGTCCTACTGGTGCTTTACCTTCACCACCACCATGAGGGTGATCTACTGGGTTCATAACAGATCCTCTAACTTCTGGTCTCCATCCCATATGACGTTTTCTACCAGCTTTACCAATTTTAACATTTTCATGATCTGCATTTCCAATTACACCAATTGTTGCTCTACATCTAGCTAAGATTAATCTCATTTCTCCTGAAGGCAATCTTACATGTGCATATTTTCCTTCTTTTGCCATTAATTGAGCACTTTGTCCTGCTGTTCTAACTAATTTTCCACCTTGACCTGGATTTAATTCAATATTATGAATTAATGTTCCAACTGGTATATTTGATATTGGTAAACAGTTACCTGGTTTAATATCTGCTTTTTCACCAGATACAACTTTGTCTCCATCTTTTAAACCTTGTGGTGCTATAATATAATTTAATGTTCCATCTTCATATTTGATTAATGCTATGTTAGCACTTCTGTTTGGATCATATTCGATTCCAACAACTGTTGCTTCCATGTCATCTTTATTTCTTTTAAAATCTATAATTCTATATTTTTGTCTATTTCCTCCACCTTGATGTCTTACTGTTATTCTACCATATGAGTTTCTTCCTGCATTTTTCTTTTTCTCTGCTAATAAAGATTTTTCTGGTGTCTTTTTAGTAATTTCTGCATAATCAGAAACTGTCATATTTCTTCTTGATGGTGTATATGCTTTGAATCTTTTTATTCCCATTTCTTTTTCCTTTCTCGTTCACATTAAATTCCAAATCTTACTGTGTTAGATTTCACTTCGAAAATCCTCAACGTACTATGTGTACGTTTCCGGTTTTCTCGTTCATCTGCCTTGTAATATTTGTTTTTAATGCAAACTCTTCTCTATATTTTGTGGATTTTTTCCTGCTCCACTTGCAGATATTCTTTATTTTCCGGGTTCTTTCCCGATATTTCTAAGCAAACTTAGTTCGAAAAAGAATAGTTATATTGCTAGGCGAAATTTATTCAAAAGGCAAGGGCGCATACGTGGTGTATGTAACCGCGTTTTGAATGAATTTCAACGAAGCAAGATTGCTATTATTTTTTGAACTATCTATGCTCCCATGAACTCATCAATAGAATCCTTATATTTTT
>ERZ835109.1915-NODE-1915-length-14987-cov-2.888428_pt1 | contig 14987 bp, 10 predicted proteins | sample MGYA00519946_ERZ835109 | MGnify/ENA primary metagenome ERZ835109 (study PRJEB31850, sample SAMEA3708771) | human gut metagenome | biome: human gut; feature: human-associated habitat; material: faeces | place: China | collected 2014 ...
AATGGATTGCATTTGTTGATAGTGATGATTTTATCGACGCAAATATGTACCGCACAATGATAATAGCTGCCGAAGCGAAAGGTGCGCAACTTGCTGTATGTACAGGCTATTACTATTCGGATGTGCATAAGGAACGGATATCCTCTTTGCACAATACAAAAGGGTTTTGCAAGTGCAGCGAAGACTTTGTTAGAGATTGGCTGTGGACGTCAGACGAAACAACCGTTGTGTTTACGGTGGTTTGGAACAAGATATATCAGCGGAAGTTTTTTGCTGATGATCTCTACTTTGCACGGCTGAGAATTAGCGAAGATGAAGAATTTTCAACCAGACTATACTTGAAGAACTTTAGATTAGTATATGTTGATCAACCTTTTTATTATTACCGCGCAAATGTTCAGTCTCTAACATATAGGCCATTTGCTCAAAATAAATTGTACATTCTTGACATTTTATGTGAAAGATATGAAGCGTATCAAAGCAAAGGCTGGGTTAGGCTATATCGGCAAGCAGCAAAGAATTTCTGCGAGATGTACATTGAATGCTACCAAAAATCCGCCGAAACGGGCAATGCCAGTTGGTTGCGGCCTTACCGAAAAGAATTCAGATGGATGCGAGCTAAACTGGGATTAAGCGGGCACAAAAAAGATCAGGTAAGATATTCACTTTTCTCATTTTCTCCAAAACTATACAAGAAACTCACATCGATGAGATGAGGTGCAACAATTATGGAGTCGCTAAAAAATGTCCCTCTAATTACTGTATTTACAGCAACATATAATCGAGGCCATCTTATACAGAGAATTTATCAATCTCTACTCAGGCAAAAAGAGTTCAATTTCGAGTGGCTAGTAATTGATGATGGATCACAGGATCAGACAGAAGATCTTTTTAATGACTGGACTAGCCGCGACAACCCTTTTGAGATTCGCTATTACAAGCAGGAGAATCTGGGTCTAATTCGCACATTAAATCGGGGAGTTGAGCTCGCAAGAGGGGAGTACTTTGCCAAGATAGATTCCGATGATTATGTTGTAGATGATTATATGAGGAATGTTTCCACATGGATAGCCTCGATTGCAGGCATGAAGGATATCTATGCTGTCGCTGGGGTCAAGGTGGACTCAGCCAGACGGCCACTCAAAGGGAAGTGGCCTATCATTCCCCCAGATCCCGGGTATCTAGACGCTACGGATCTACAACGCGCAGTATATGACCTTGACGCCGATATGTGCGAGGCATGGCGCACAGACGTGCTCAGACAGTATCCTTTTCCGGTTTGGAAAAGTGAGAAGTTTGCGCCAGAGCAAATTGTGTTTAATCAAATCGCTTTGGACGGGTACAAGATTCGCTGGTATCCAACTGCAATGGCAATCTGCGAATACCAAGATGATGGATTGACCAAGGGTTCACGAAAATTGGAAATACAAAATCCCATGGGTTACGCGATGATGTACAACCACAAGCTGAAATACGATATACCCTTTGCCCAGAAGCTTCGCTGTGCCATGCAATGTACAGCTCTGTCAATTGTGGGACGTAATCCACAGTATATTCTGCAAACTAATCTGCCAATTGCAGCAATCGCAACTCTATTTCCTGGCGTGCTGCTGGCAATACGAAGAAAGTGGCAATATCGTTGCGAGTGCTTGAGAAGGTAATTCGACGGTAAATCTATAGGTGTTTCTATGAAAGTATTATATGTAGTAGGCTCATGCCTGTCTAAAAACACATCTGCAAATATGAGCCACAATGGCTATGTCCAAGGGCTGTTAGAAAACGGATGTCAGGTCGATATACTGATGGCAAAGACTAGCTGGGGGCAGACTGACCGGCTTCTTCCACAGTGGCATCAAGCAAGGTATTACTGTTACGCCTCAGAGGCCCTACATGACAGGATTCGGAAGCGCGTAGGCAGGAGCGTTGTGCATGCCCCCGTAGTTAACAAGGACATTCCGACGCAGGATTCAAACAGCTCGTCAATTTTGCGCTCTAATTTGCGAGGATATTTGAAAAAAGCCTATTATCTGCTGTTTCCAGCAGATCCGGTATATCCGCTAGAAAAGCGATGGTTAAAAAGCGCATCGGCGTTTCGTTCGGACATGGAGTACGACCTTGTTGTTTCCAATTCCTCTCCGGCAGCAAGCCATAAATTAGTGGATATTCTGGCTCACAGAGGACATCTAAAATACAAAAGATGGATTCAGATATGGGAGGATCCTTGGTACTTTGATTTGTACGGCAGACAGAAGAAAGAAATTTTTGACGAGGAAGCAAGCCTTTTGACCGCGGCGGACGAAGTGTACTATGTCAGTCCTTTGACTCTTCTATATCAGCAAAGGTATTTTAAGGACAATGCGTATAAAATGAAGCAAATACCGTTACCGTACCTTTCTTTTTCGCCTGAGACAGATGCGAATTGTGAGTACATCAGTTTTGCTTATTTAGGTGACTACTACTCTCACGTCCGTAATCTGATGCCTTTTTATCTTGCGCTTAGCCAAACAAGATTCTGTGGGTATATCTACGGTGATTCGGATGTGGTGCTAGAAGGGACTGAAAAGATTGAAGTAAGCGGACGGGTAACATTAGATCGGCTTGCATCCGTGCAAGAGAAGGCATCCGTGCTAGTTCAGCTTTGCAATCTTCGCGGTGGTCAAATACCAGGTAAGATATATCACTACTCAGCAACAAGAAAACCAATCTTGTTTATTTTGGACGGAACCTCAGAAGAAAAAGAGCAAATAGAAAAATACTTTAGGAAGTTCAATAGGTATTATTTCTGTGACAACAACGTACACTCCATCATTTTAGCAATAAATAAAATTAGTGTTGATATTGCGCATGGCGAGCGGTGGTATCCTGTAGCTGCATTTTCGCCTAAAAATGTTGTCACTCAGCTGCTATAAGTGGTAAAATATGAAACCCAGAATGGATCAGGAAAAACAAAGAATTCTTTTCATCAATGGACATCTGAATGCCGGGGGCGTAGAGCGTTCGCTTGTGGACATTCTCAAGCACATGGACTATACAAAATACGCCGTTGATCTCCTGCTACTGGAGGACACCGGTGACTATGCTTCAGAATTGCCGCCTGAAGTGAATGTGCTGTTTCGAGACCTGCACAACACCTATGGTGGCTTTGCCTTGTCGGTTCGGCGCTGTATCGCAGCCCGCGACTGGATGTGCCTTAGACTTCGGTTGCTGTTTTTACTGCGTAAGATTTTTGGCACAGGTGCTTTGAAGCCTGCCGCAAGCATTTTTCTAGGTAAGCACTACTATGATTGCGTAATCGCTTTCCGCCCCGGCATTTGCTCCAACTTGGCAGCGTATTCCGTAAAGGCAAGGCGGAAAATTACATGGTGGCATCATGGTGAATTTTATGTGGACCGTGTAGCGTATGGCGCAATGTGCAGCCGAATGGATGCCGTTGCGGTGGTGTCGCGGGCTTGCCGCGAGATGTTGCAAGACCACCTTCCAGAGCTTGCGGATAAGCTGATTTGTGTGCCCAACATGCTGGATACCAGCGCAATCCTGCAAAAAGTGGAACACACGCCCTACGCAAAGAGCGATCTGTGCATTGTTTCTGTGGGGCGCTTTGCACCGGAAAAGCATTTTGAAAACATCGTTCCTGCCGCAAAAGCGCTGCAAGCTATGAATCTTGCTTTTATGTGGCACATTGTCGGGGACGGTTCGGAGCGCGCGAGAGTGGAGATGCTCATTACAGAAAACGGCCTAAAGGATTATGTTATTTTGGAGGGAAGTAAGACAAACCCTTACCCCTACATGAAATATGCAGACTTGTTCGTTCATCCATCATACATTGAATCTCAGGGACTGACAGTTTTAGAGGCTATGACGCTTGGCGTTCCTTGCGTGGTGACGAAATCCCGAGGACCGTGTGAGTTTATCAAGGATGGTGTCAATGGTCTGCTGACAGAGCAGTCTCCAGAATCGCTAACAGAGAAGGTCTTGTCTATTTTGACTGACAAGACTCTTTATCAGCGCATTAAAGAAAACACGGTGTGTCCAGAACAGTTTGGCCCAGATCGGGTCATGAAGCAAATAGAAGCACTTATTGATGGATAGATGGATAGAAGGTGTTGAACAATGAAAATCACCATGTATGGCAACGGTGGTGCTGGAAACCACGGCTGTGAAGCAATCAGTCGCGGAACCGTTGAGCTTTTGGGTGCAAATGAATACCGAATTCTTTCAGAAAACTGCCGGGAAGATGCGCAATATGGTCTTGATACCTGTGCGGCGCTTGAATCGGCTAAGGAGACGCGAAAAAAGGATTTTGGCTTTTTAAAGGCCTATGCAAAATTGAAGCTTACCGGCAATTACACCGATATGGATGGGCTATATTATTTGCCCGCTATTAAAAGCTGCAAAGGCAATACAGACATTGCCTTCTCTATTGGTGGGGACAACTATTGCTATGGCAACACCGCTTTGTATGCATATTTGAACAGAGCTTTTTTGAAGCAGGGAATTAAAACTGCGCTTTGGGGCTGCTCCATTGAGCCTGAGGTTGCGGCAGAAGCGGATGTTGCCGAGGATTTGCGGAACTATTCCATTGTCGCGGCCAGAGAGAGCATAACTTATGCCGCGGTCAAAGAAATTGGTGCAAATGCGCTTTTAATGCCGGATCCTGCCTTCCTTATGAAAGCAAAGGCTTGCGAAGTCGAAGATTTCTTCCTGCAAAAAGAGGTCATCGGGATCAATATCAGCCCAATGATTATCAACAACGAAAAGAATCAGGGTGCGGCATATGCCAACTATAGAGATCTGATTCAATATATTCTAGATAACACCGACGCCTATATTGCTCTGATTCCACATGTCGTTTGGGCCAACAACGATGACCGCATTCCGCTCAGGCAGCTTTACGATGATTTTGGTCAAAACCAGAGGCTGATTCTTGTCGGTAACCATACTGCACCGGAGCTTAAATACATTATTTCAAAGTGCAGCTTCTTCATTGGTGCCCGAACCCACGCGACCATCGCTGCATATTCTACCGGCGTTCCGACGCTGGTGGTGGGCTACTCCGTCAAAGCGCGCGGCATTGCCCGCGATTTGTTCGGCACGGAGGATGGCTACGTTCTGCCGGTGCAGCAGCTCAGGGAGAGCGATGAACTGACCCGAGCATTCGTTCGCCTGTATGAAAAGCGCGATGCCATCCGGGCGCACCTCAATAAGACGCTTCCCGGCTATATCGCCCGAGCCGACGAGGCTCGCAAGGCATTGGAGGAACTTGTAAACGCATGAAACGCGATGAGATCAAGGCAGGTGCGCTGCTGTCCTATCTGAACCTGCTGATCGGCAATCTGATTCCGTTCATTTATACGCCCATCATGCTCCGTATGCTGGGACAGGCGGAGTATGGCATTTACGGGATTGCACAGTCGGTTATGGGATATATCGGTCTGCTGAACTTCGGCATCGGCGGCTCGATCATCCGCTACCTTGCCAAATACCGCGCAGAGGGAAATTTGGACGGAGAACAGCGCGTCTTTGGCCTGTTCATCAAGATATACTCAGTAATCGGCGCTGCAATTCTGCTGGTCGGCACATTCTGCTCCTTCCATCTTGGCGCATACGGACGCTCCCTTTCGCCGGATGAGCTTGTTCTATTGGAGCGTCTGGTGCGTCTGATGACGCTGAACACGGCGATTTTCATGCCCTTCAATGTGTTCAGCTCCATGATTCTGGCCCACGAGAGATTTATCTTTAGCAAAACGGCTTCGCTAATCACAAGCGTGGTATCGCCGTGCTTGAATCTTGTGTTGCTGTTCATGGGCTTTGGCTCTATCGGTCTAGTCCTTTCTGCGACGGTCCTGAATTTTGTTACCTACGCCATCTACACCGTATATGTAACTCGACGGATGCATATCCGCCCCTGCTTCCAGCATGTCGGTGGTGGACTTCTTGGCGAGATCATTCGTTTTTCCTTGTTTGTGCTTTTGGCAAACATTGTTGATATCCTTTTTTGGTCCACGGACAAGCTTATTATCGGTTGGGCCGTCGGCGCAGTAGCTACAGCGGTCTATAACATTGGCGCAACCTTCAACACATACATAACGAGCCTGTCAACGGCAATCAGCGGTGTTCTTATGCCGAAGGTGACAAAAATGGCTGTTAAGGACACCCCTCCCTCGGAGTTTACAGCCCTGTTCATCAAGGTCGGGCGGCTGCAATTTTTGCTGATTTCCTTCATTGTTTCTGCATTTGTGGCGTTTGGACGGCAGTTCATCGCATTATGGGCGGGTGCTGGGTACGAGGATGCCTATTATGTGGCGCTTCTGGTGATGATCCCGGTGACAGTGCCCTTGATTCAGAACACCGGTCTGAACATTCTCTACGCCATGAATAAGCATCAGTTCCGGTCTGTCGTATACCTCTGCATCGCCGTGCTGAATGTCGGGCTGACTTTCTGGTGGGTGAAAGCATACGGCATCATCGGCGCGGCTATGGCTACCTGCATTGCCTATGTGGTGGGCAACATTCTAATTATCAACTGGTATTACTATAAGAAAATTGGCATTGATATTCCGCTCTTCTGGAAGAACATCCTGCATATGTGCCCGGTCATGCTGGTCATGGGGACGGTGTGGTGGTTCATTCTGGACGTGCTGCATATCAACAACTGGCTGATCTTCTTTGCCCTCGCCGCAGCGTATACCCTGATTTATTGGGTATTGGCATATTTCTTCATGATGAACGACTATGAAAGAGCGTTCATTAAGGGGCCGGTATCACATGCGGTTCGTAAACTGAAAGCGAAAAAGAAATCCTAAAGCAAGGTGAGAAAGCATGAACATCACACAAATTCTTGATTCCTGCACCGGCTGCGGGGTGTGCGCTGCGGTTTGCCCATCAGCGGCTGTCGAAATGCAGCCGGATGCGCATGGCTTTTTGCGCCCTGTCGTTGATGACGCAGCGTGTACCGACTGCGGCCTCTGCACCGGAAAATGTCCGGTTTCCGTTTTGCCGCAGACCTCGGCGCATACGGAGGTTCTAACCGGCTACGCCAAGGACGGAACGCTCCTGCCCCGATCCTCGTCCGGCGCGATCTTTCCCGTATTGGCAGCGGAGATCATCCGCAGAGGCGGCCTTGTGTTCGGCGCGGCCTTTGACGGACAGTTCCATGTGATACATACTGCCGCTGAGAGCGTGGAGGAGCTTTCTGCGCTTTGCAGCTCCAAGTATGTCCAAGGCCGCATTCCAAGCGACTGCTATTCACAGGTCAAAGCGGCGCTGGCCGTCGGTCGCTGGGTTTATTTTAGCGGAATGCCGTGCCAGGTCGCAGCGCTGAAAAGCTACCTTGGTCGGGACTATGAGACTCTGATCACGCAGGACACAGCCTGTCACAGTGTCCCCTCGCCTCTGGTGTGGGGCGAATATAAAGCAGAGTTGGAGAAGCAGTATGGCGGCAAGCTGACCGCGTTCTCCTTCCGCAACAAGGCAAATGGCTGGGAAGCGTACCATATTCGCGCCGCGTTTGATAACGGTAGAGAGTTCGCCCAGCCCGCTGCCGAAAGCCCCTAACAGCGCGGTTTTATCAAGGGACTGTACTCCCGCAGCTCCTGCTTTGTATGCAAGTTCAAAGGGATCGAACGTTGCAGCGACATCACGCTTGCGGACTATTGGGGCGTCAAGGGAATTCAGCCGGACGCCTACAATCCGCAGGGCACATCCCTCGTTTTGATTCACAGTGAAAAGGGACGCAGCCTGCTGGAAGGCTGCAAGGATCAGCTGCAACTCCAGCCCGCAGCCAAAGACGCGTTTGCCTTTAACCCAGCGGTGCTTGCACCCATTCAAAAGCCCGCCCGCTATGATGAATTTTGGGAGGGCTACGGTCAAACGGCCTTTGCCGATTTGGTATCTGCCTGCTGCGAACCGACGAAAGAAGAACTGGCGCAGGAACGCCGGAGCAAGAGCCTTCTGGCCCGCGTAATGCGCCGCCTAAAACGATAACACACGATGCTTCGACAAATCTACGCAATGAACCCATGGACGGTGTGCATTTTGCTGCTGTCCCTGCTCCTTCTCTGGCCCATGCTCTGCCAGCGGGTCGGGGAACGGAGGCGAGTGCTTCTCAACACCGCGCTCGCCTGCGCGGCTGCGTTCATCATCCTCTATGCCACCATCCTGACCCGCGCGCCCGGTGATTACGAGCTCATCCTCACCCCTTTTGCCACCTTCACCGCCGCACTCCAGCAACCAGAACTCTACCGCGCGATGCTGATGAACGTCTTCCTCTTCTTCCCGCTGGGGCTGACGCTCTCGAATGCCCTGCCGCAGAAGTGGCATCGTTGGCTTAGAATCATCCTCACAACGCTTGTCGGCTGCGCGCTCAGCGCGGGGATCGAGTACGCGCAGTACCGCTGCGCGCTGGGGCTTGCGGAGACGGACGACGTGATCTGCAACACCTTGGGCGCGTTCATCGGCTCCACCTCGCTGCTCATCGCTCACGCCATCGAAAAACACAAAGAAAGGGCTTGGCACACGAACATGACCCTGACCACCACCGAAACACAATTCCTGCATATCGCCAAAGCTGCCATCTCCGGTGGAGATTTGCCCGCCGAAAAGGTGGACTGGCCTGCCATCTTTACGCTGGCCAATCAGCAGAAGCTGCTGCCGATCCTCTTTGAGGCTGCCCGCGCAACGCCTGCCGCCGGGGAAAACGCTGCGCTGTTCGCTGTGACCAAGCAACAGGTCATTAGGCAGGTGTTGAACCAAACCGTGCGCTCGGCGGAGTTTGCTGACCTCTATCACAAACTCCGCGCCGCAGGACTGCACCCCATCGTGGTCAAGGGGCAGCTTTGCAGCCGCCTGTATCCGTTAAAGGACCACCGCATCAGCGCGGACGACGATCTTCTGATTCCAGACGGCGAGTTCATGGCCTGCCACGAACAGCTTCTTACGAACGGTTTGACCACCGACACGCCGACCGACGAGTTGGCCACAGCGGACGAGGTGTCCTACACAAAAGACGGCAGCCCGCTCTACATCGAGCTGCACCGACATTTATTTGATTCTGCCGAGGATGCGCATGACGAGCTGAACCATTTCTTCACCGACATCAATCCCGTCGAGATGGACGGCTTTCTCGCCATGCCGCCCCACGAGCATCTGCTGTATTTGATCCTGCACGCCTACAAGCACTTCGTCCGCAGCGGCATCGGGGCGCGGCAGTTTTGCGACATCGGCCTTTGGGCGCGGGAGTATCACGCCGAAATCGACTGGCGGCGTCTGCACGACCAGTGTGTCAGCGTTCATGCGGCGACGTTTGCCGCGGCAGCGTTCCGCATTGCCAGAGACTATCTCGGCATTGACTTTGACTTGCCCATGCCTAGGGATGCTTCCATCGACGTAGAGCCGCTGCTGCACGACACCCTCTGCGGCGGCGTGTACGGCTCCAACGACCTAACGCGCCTCCATTCCTCCACCGTCACGCTGAACGCCGTAAAGGCCAGCCGGACGGGGGAGAAGAGCAGCGTCCTGCGGACGGTGTTCCCCAAGCGCGAGTATCTGGAGCGGCGATATCCCTATCTCAAAAAGCGCCCGTACCTGCTGCCGGTCGCGTGGGTGCAGCGCATTGCGCACTATGCCAGCGAGAAGCAGTCCGGCACGGACAACAGCGCCTCCGGCTCCATCAAGCTGGGAAAAGAGCGGATCGAGCTGATGAAGCGGTATGGAATTATGGACTGATAAAAAGACATTGCGGGGCGCTGCAGCGCTCCGCAAACAATTCTATCCTTGCAGTTTTGAAAGGAATTTGGACAGGAAACTGTTGTCACACAGCTTGTATTTTTGCACACCTAATGATAAAATAGTTCTAAACTATCCGGATCGCATTTTGCTGCAGCCGGCAAGGAGGGAGTCCTGTGAAAAAGAGCAATACAGATACCTGCTGCCTGACTTTACCGTTAAAACTGGAAAAGTGGCAGGAGGACCGTCTTGCCAAGCGCTTTGAGATCGCGCGGCAGCTCTATAACACGCTGGTCCATGCAGAGCTGAAACGGCTTGCGCAGGTAAAGCAGACTGCCGAATATCGGGAGAATGAACGGAAAATACGGGCATTGGACAGGAATAACCCTGCGGATCGGGCCAAACTGCAGGAGTTATACAAAGAGCAGCGGAAAAGTTTGAAAACGGCCGGGTTTACGGATTATTCCTTCACTACAGATATGGGAAAATATTACAAGCACTTCCGTGATAACATCGGCTCCAGTGTCGCCGTTCATGGGATCGCGCCGCAGGTCTGGGCGGCCTTTGATAAGGTTCTGTTCAAAAAGGGCGGCAAGAAGGTACATTACAAAAAGCCCGGTGAGGTAAATTCTGTGCAGGGCTACTCCAGAACGGGAAAAAGCGGCGGCACGGAGATCATGTTCCGCGGGCCCTACATCGAGTGGAAGGGCCTGAAGCTGCCGCTGAAGCTATCGCCGGACAATGCTTACGAGACCGATATGCTGCAGCGCAGAGTAAAGCTTGTCCGATTGGTCCGCCGGCCCGGAAAGCGCAGAGACCGCTGGTATGCCCAGCTCGTTCTGGAGGGGAAGCCTGCGATCAAGGCCGATCCCGTTACCGGAAAAGCGGTTCACCCTATCGGCAGCGGCCCCGTCGGGCTGGACATCGGGCCGCAAACACTGGCGTATTCCGCCGCTCGGGTGGCCGGACTCGTCGAACTGGCAGATCGGGTACAGAACATCGAGCAGGAAAAGCGCTGCCTGCAACGAAAAATGGACCGGAGCAGAAGGGCAACCAACCCGGATAACTATGCCGAGGACGGCACGATCCGGCGCGGTGTCAAGTTAACACATAATAAGTCCAAGCGATATCGGAGGAGCCAACAGGAACTGAAATATCTGCAGCACCGTCAGGTTGAAATACGAAAGCTCCAGCACATTCAACTGGCGAACCATTTGCTGTCCTTGGGTGATCATTTCTATGTGGAAAAAATGGAATGGTCTTCCCTGACGCACCGGGCAAAGAAGACCGTGATATCTGAAAAGACCGGAAAGCCCCGAAGCAAAAAGCGGTTTGGAAAGTCCATTGCCAACAAGGCACCCGCCATGCTGATCGAAATATTGCGGCAAAAATGCAAGTCTCTCGGACTGCCGAATGTTGTAGAGATCAACCCGGCAGACATCAAAGCAAGCCAATATAATCATTTGACCGGTGAATATGTTAAAAAGTCTCTTTCCCGGCGTTGGAACGAAATGCAGGACGGTGAGCATCTCCAACGTGATCTCTATTCCGCCTTCCTGCTGCAGCATTATGACTCTATGTCAAAAGCTCTTGATCTCGATTCCCTTGCGCGGGACTATCCCGCCTTTGTGCAGTACCATCATCGGGAAATCGAGCGCCTGCACGCTCTCCCCAAAACACCCTCCAGTATGGGCATCCGCAGAAGCATTGCCTGACGCGAAGGCCAGGAAGACATAAAATGCCGGTGCCGTTCGCACCGGAGAAAACCGGTCGATTGTCCGTCCGGGGCTACCGTTAATGGCAGCGGAGGCTGCTTTGGTAGCAGAAGAGCTCGGGAAAATAGTCAGCGCGCAGCAGATCTTCGTGCTGCGAAAAGCTATCTACCGACTTACAGCGCATTCCACAAATCCGCACGCGGTGCTTTGTGCACATTTGCCGTTGCGATCTGCACGCGGTGCGCTGAGACAAAGTCGTTGTACCATCGGTTATAGGCCTGCTGCTCCAGGTTGCGATCTGCAAGCGGTGCGCTGAGACAAAGCACGACGTACAGCCACTCCCCGGTGTGGTACCCGTTGCGATCTGCACGCGGTGCACTGAGACAAAGACCGTGCCGTTTGTGTTCACAAGCATATCGTTAGTTGCGATCCGCACAAATTGCGCTGAGAGAAGAAGCAAGCCGTTAAATACGTCAGTATTGAGAAGCTGATCTCCGATGCCAGGGAGGCCTATTATGAGGCCCAAAACAGCACAATCTTTCCACCCTCACGAAAGGACCCGGACGACCACGACCGGATACATTTACATTCTCACGAATCCCTCCTTCCCGCAATATGGGAAGCTCGGCTATGCGACGGATGTAAAGCAGCGGCTCGCGGAGCTGAACCGCAGCACGGCGGTCCCCTTTGCGTTCCGGGTGTACGCCACCTACGAGGTGGATTCTGCCCTCTCGGACAAGAAGCTCCACTCCATTCTGGGCAAGCTGAACCCCGATCTGCGTTCTGCCGAAGAAGTGGACGGCAAGCGCCGCATCCGGGAATTCTATGCCATGCCGCCGGAGGACGCTTACGCGATCCTCGAGGCGATCGCGGAGATCAACGGCTTCCACCGCCGTCTGAAAAAATGGAAGGTGACGACAACAGCGCAGCGGGACGAGGCGCTGGCCCGGCAGATCGAGGAGCAGCACCGGGAACGGGTCTCCCCGTTCGCATTTTCCAAATGCGGCATTTCCGAGGGAGCGGAGCTGGAATTCTGCTGCCGCGGGAATGAACAACCGGCGAGCGCTGCACCGTCGCCGACGACAAGCATGTGCGCTTTCAGGACGAAATATGGTCCCTGGCCGCACTGGCGAAGCATCTGCTGGGGACCCGGAATTCGGTCGCCGGGCCTCAGTATTTCAAATACAACGGCGCGTGGCTGAACGCCATCCGCAGGCGGCTGGAGAACCGGGAGTAAAGCCGCATCAGACATTCTGTCATCCCTGCAAACGTCAAATTATTCTACACAAGAGGTCCCCCATGCTGCCCGTAAACGAATCCGACTGGAAGCTGTTCCGCAAAAGGCTGCCGGAGTGGCAGGAGCGCTGCATGGAGCAGCTGGCCGAATCCTACGCGGCCCTGCTGGCCGGGCCCGGCAAGGCATCCGACAAGTTCTGGGAGCTGGAGAAGAGGCTTCGCAAGGACAAGAAGCGCGTCGGTGTCGTGGCCGATGTCAGCCGCTCCGAAATGTACTATAACCTGCTCTATCTGCTGGATGACAAGACCATCACGCTCGAAGACCTCGCAGGCTTCAGCCCCGACCTGCGGGAGCGGCTGGCCATGATTGCACGAGATCACTTTGTGTGAAGGCTCCCTCATATAACATAAAGACGGAGGGCTGCGGCTTTATGCTGTGGCCCTCCGACCATACCACGCAAACCATGCAAAGCGGCTGCGCTCCGAAACCGGGGCGCAGCCGTTCCTTTTTCCTATTTTGTAACGTTTTCAATGTAGCGCATGAGGATCGCCGCAACCTGTGCGCGGGTGGCGCTTCCCTGCGGCTTGAGCCAATCGCGGCCGTCGTATTCGCGGCTGCCGCCGATGATGCCCTCCGCCACAACCCAGCGCATGGCATCGCTGGCATAATCCGACACGGCGTTCGCATCCGGGAAGCCGGACAGATCAGCACGCTCCGCGGACGCAGCGCCAACCTTCTGCGCATAGCGGAACAGGATCGCCGCTGCCTGCTCTCGGGTTACGCGGCCATTCGGATCAAACTTACCGCCGCCGATGCCGTTGACCACGCCGTTCTCCGCTGCCCATGCGACAGCTTGCGTGTACCACTCGCCGCCCGGAACATCCGTAAAGGGGTTGGCAGCAGCCTGCGGCTGTCCGGCATAGCGCCAGAGGACCGTCACAAGCATCGCGCGGGTCATGCTGCTCTCCGGCTCAAAGCTGTATTCGCCTGTGCCGTTCATAAGACCATTGTCGTAAGTATACCGCACGGCCGAGGCATACCAGCTGTCCGGGCTGGCATCCGTATAGGGGGCTGTTGTCCAAACCGCTGTGGGGTAGCTTAAAGTTTGATCAAAAACTGTCGGTCCCCATCCTGAGGTTCCTTCCCGGTAATAAAACACCATGCCGGGGATCGCAGCAAAGTCACTTATTGCATTGCTGTCAGCGAAGCTGAGCCAGCCGATTTCAGGCAAGTCTCCCATAAAATAGACGTGCTTGAGTGAAATACAGCCAGAAAAGGCGCGCTCACCGATTGTTTTAACACTCTCCGGAAACACGATCTCACGCAGTGCGGCACAGTCTCTAAAAGCGGAAGAATCTATTGTTAATAAGTTCTTAGATAGTCTGACTTTGCTAAGATTCTTGCAGCCGTCAGAATAGTAAACTTCTGTTACGCTGTCCGGCATCCAGATTTCCGTCACACCGTCATGTTCATGAAATCCGTTCACAATCCGCGTTCCATCCTGCAGGACATACTTCCCGCGGAAGCCCCCCGGGCACTCTTTAAACTCCAGGTTTCCGGATAAATTCTTTGTCGTGTATAACCCGCCATAGGAATCCGTAGAATAATAGCGATTATTCGGCTCCACCTGAAATCCGCGGAAATTTGGGCTGCCTAAACTGATGCACCTTTCAATGTTCACCGTAGATTTGGGAATGGTAAGCCCGGTCAGATTGGGGCAATCCGCAAATGCTCTCTCATCGATTCTGTAAAGAGAGTCAGGCAGTGCAACATCGTGGACTAAGGAGCCTTCAAACGCTCCCTCACCGATTTCTCTCGTCATAGCACGGACTTCATAGCTTCCGGTTCTGCCCGCAGGGTACCGAATAAGCTTGGTATCCCGATATAGGGCCCCTGCCTCATCGATCTTATAAAAAGTATTATATTTACTCAGATCAAATTTTGTAATACTTATACAGCCTGCAAAAGCACTTCCGGAAATATATTTTACATTACCCGTGATTTTGATATCTTTCAGGCTTGAGCAGTTTTTGAATGCATTCTCTAAAATACTTGCGGCCGAAAACAGATTTACACTTTCAAGCCGTGTACAGTTTTCAAATGCACCGCTTGGAATATGAAACATACCGGCTTTCAGTGTCACCTTTCGAATATAATCGCTGTAATCGGAAAAGCGGACCTTCATGTCATAACCTTGGACCATCTCTCCATCGCCTTCAAAGGTCAAATCGCCGGTTTCCTTGTTTATCACGGCTACACATGTATCCGTACACGAAAGACGGATCTCCTTGTCAGTTTCTGTCACCTCCGCA
>ERZ835109.1923-NODE-1923-length-14922-cov-158.774265_pt1 | contig 14922 bp, 25 predicted proteins | sample MGYA00519946_ERZ835109 | MGnify/ENA primary metagenome ERZ835109 (study PRJEB31850, sample SAMEA3708771) | human gut metagenome | biome: human gut; feature: human-associated habitat; material: faeces | place: China | collected 2014 ...
TATCATTTCTAGGAACTTCGCTAGCAGGATGAAGCAATTTATTCAAATCGTTCAAGAACTCATTGATAGCCCACTTAGCACCTAGTCCAATAGCTTCTTTGATGTCCCCCTCATAGAACATTTCTTCCTTTTCATCATTGTTGAAGACTATCTCTTCGCCATTTAACAGAAATCTATCTTCATAGATTTCTTCCTTGGCAGCTTCTTTTTTCTTATCGTCTATCATAACTTACTTCTCCTTTAAACGTTCTATTAATTTATCTGCGATTTTGATGGCAGAATTAACAACACTGTCATACATAGAGTTAGGACGTTGTACAAGACCTGCTGCAACATCTTTTGCTATCTCATATCTTCTCTGCTCCCAAATGTTTTCTTCGTTATCATTATTCTGGGTAAAGCTTGAACAAAGTATTACATCCTCCACATTTTGATTGGGTCTTTTGCTACAAAAAAAAATATCTGGAGCAGTAACTACATAAACCTTTCATCCCTCACCTCCTTTCCATTCATCAGTTGTGCCAAGAAGGTGTGCAGTTTCCTCGTTGTAAGGGATGCACTCATCAAAACGCATACCTCCTACAGCTTCATACTTTCCACGTTTAAGTTGATATGCAAACTGGCAGAGACTCCAAGCAAAACATTCTTCTCCACGAATATCTCTCATCAAGCACCAATCCATAGGCTTGAACTCACACTTCTTTGACAAATCCACAATCTGTTTCTTCTCAGCATCCCAAGCCTTGCCTTTCTTTGCAAGAGCATCAAAGAGTTGCTGTTTCTCAGAGTCAGTTGCTGGGCGGAGACTATAATGAACTCTTGTCTTACCATATTCAGCTATAATAAATTTATCGTCAGTATTATAGAAAGCATAGTAAAAAGCTCTTTCGTCTCCATCTTTATATTCACTTCTTAAGATGAAAATACAATTTGCATAATAACTACTTTTAATTCCTTTCATAAACACAATATCCCCATCCTTGAACTCTGGCTGAGTCTTCTCTATCTCCAAGGTCTCCATATTCAGCTTACCACTTAATTCTTTCTCAATGGTATTGATGTAGGTCTGAGCGGCATCTTTGTTATCTTCAAGATGATAGTCTTGTACATTCCGCATTTCCAAACAAGATATATGTCTCTTTTTACTTACACTAATCCAGTGTCTACCTTCAAATGTAGTATAATCATTTTTTGAGAAACCCTTAAAGATTATATGGCTGTCGCTATCATTGCTAACCAGCACATCGCCCTTCTTCCATGCGAATTTGCGCCAGTCTCTCATTTCCTTTGAGGGAAGGAGTATCTGTAAGCCGTTAAGCCATCCCCTTAGTGTTCCAAGTTTAGAATAACCAAAAAGCTCATTATAACCTTCTTTGTCCCTTGTACACCAAATTGAAGTTTCAATTTCTGTTGTTTCAACGTTATCAAACTCTACATATATATTATGCAACCAGTCATACAACTTAGTTCCTTGCGGTTTATCCTTTAAAATAGCCGCTATATTAATTTTTGTTTCCATATTATTTTACTCTTATAAATTGAACATTCTTTCCGTCTTTTCTAGTGCTTGCGATACAGTCGAAATCTCCGCAAACATTCTCATAGATATTGTTACATATCTCATCGAAAAAACAGCCATTACATTGTTCTTTCTCTGTCTCAACCACCTTTAAGACGATTTCTGACCCAATAGATAAATCTTCCATAACTTTAATTTCTCATTACGTGACACTTTACAACCTTGTTTACTGCAAGAGGTTGCGATTTATTAAAATTCTCGATGATATTGCGTTCCATCTGCTCAGGGAAGATGGGTTTGGTGGGCTTTGGAATGTAGATGGTAGCTTGAATTTTGCTACCATCACTCAACATCAATAAACATCTTCTTGAAATCTGTTCTATTCCAAACATATTGCTGTCCTCCTAATATTTGCATCCGTGTAGGTACGGACGAGATTCGTTATACTGCATTTTCAACTTGATATGCTCCATCAGGTCGATATTGTTATTGTGAGCGATTGCGAATACCCTCATGAGTATATTTTGAAGGGTATCTGATACAAACCAACTGCAAAACTCATTATCAACAAAGTTACCAAAGTATCTGTTGAGTCGGTACAAATCTTTTGCGATACTGCCTTTATTGATTAAGTTTTGAACATTACATTGAATTTTGGCAACTTCATATATGTCAGCAAGGCTAGAATCGCTTTTTAGTTTAATAGATGTCTTGCTATTCATCCATCCCAAGAGTGATAAGATACGGATGGCAATATCAGCGAACTCTGATTCAACCGTTCCTTCAAGAGAGTTCTTGTAGGCGGTAGGAATATCTCTGCCCATCTGAATCTCGCTCTCATAGTCTTCGATACTTCCGTGTCGGTTGTGGCGGTCTGCCTGAACAGCTTTCTGCCATTTCCGTGATGATGAGCATCAATGCGGTTTCTATTTCTGTGCACTCAGTATAGAAACCGTGCTTGTAGGCATTCTCAAAAGCATCTCCTGCTAAGGATGCCAGTTCTTTCTTCGTTATAATTTCCATATTGTTCTTGATTTATTGTTTTCTGATAGTGAATGCCATATCGTTGAGGGTTCTGCACCAGTTTATCTTGCCTTCTGCACACAACTCGTTGATGGCTTGATAAGGATGCGGGAATCCTCGGTTGATGATTTCGGCTGTGAGGACGTGGGGCGGCACGATGTGGGCAGCTTCACGCTCTGCCTGAATCTCTGCGATGATGGCTAGGATTTTTTCTTTCTCTGTCTTCATTTGGCGAAGGTAAAAATGAGACGTGTGTGACTTCGGACTGGAACATTAATTGTTCCAACATTCCGTTTAGGTCTTGTTGATACCACAAGCCATCGTGCATTGTTCCGATGATTGGGTTGCCTTTGTACCATAGTACCATTGTCTTGTGGGTAAACATGGCTTTGTGCGCTTTGCTTATACGCTTGCCTACCTTGATATATCCAAAATTTATTTTAGTAATTGCAAAAATTTCCATAAGCTAGAAGAGTGATAGCTGACCAGTCTTGTCGTGGTAGTGATTCCCAGAAGGAAATATCAGTTCCTCGAACATGGCGGTCAGGCAGTTGGTTACTATTGAGTTTCCTGCGAGGGCATAGAGTTTGCTCTTGCTGATAATGAGTTGACCAGATTTCTCCTTGCTCAGGAGTTTGTCTATGTCAACTTCGTGTACTCCCATCAGTCGGAAACAATCTCTTGGAGTGTACTTCCTGATTTGGATGGAGTATTTCTTTCCGTTGGGAGCGGTATGAATGATTTCTTTGTTCATGATGGTTACGAATGTCATGTTTGCTGTATCAATGGTTGTCTTAATGGTAGGGGAGATACCTTGCATTACAGCTTGGTTGTAGATGTCGAGAACCTGACCACCTACATCAGGCTTCACCTTCCCTGATAGGAGCAGGGATTTCATTCTCTTTCCTCCGGTTATCATATCTCCTTTACGATTAAGAATAGTGGGATGCAGTTACCTCCGTGACCCATAGCAGAATTGAGAGTAGGGGAGATTCCATTGGTGGAATAGACTCTGGTCTGCTGCTCTATTCTGCCTTTAATTTGGAGGTTTGCTAGCTTTATAATTTTGTCGCACATTATAATTTCTTGATGATTAAGACTGCGTTGGCACAACTTCCTGTTGGTGCAAGATAGTTTGCTAAACTAGTCTTGTAATAGCTACTGCGGATGGTTCTACTCATGCCTTCTATATCTGAGTTTATCAGCAGTTTTCTTCTCTTATTTTCCTGATTATCAGTACCCCCCCCTTAGGGAAATGGTCCACACCAAGGAGATTTGCTACGCTGATTCCTGCACCGAAAGAAGATGTGATAGTCGGGCTGCAACCATCAGCAGTTTTCGGTATTGAAATCTTCTGGGTAGAGTTTTTCGATTGATTCATTGATGTCTGCTTTACAAAGATACTTTTCTAGGAGTGGCTGAGACATGAAATATTCTGGAGATACATCGTCTTCCAAGATGTCCTCAACCGTAGTCTCTAACTTGATGGGCGAAGGGAAGTGATACTCTGGGTTCGGCTCGTCTTCTGTGCGTAGGATGGAAATGACAAAGATACGCTCACGATTCTGAGGGATTCCGTAATCTTTTGCATTGAGCACCTTGTAGAAGGAGGTATAACCGAAGGAGTCGAGGTCTTTCAGATACTGGAAGAAGTACTTTCTCATTGACTTTGAGAGAAGACCTTTCACGTTTTCGAGCATCACGTACTTGGGTTTCTTCACGGCTAGCATTCTCTTCTCCTGAAAGATAAGGGATGAACGTGTGCCGCTGCCTTCCTCGCCACCTTGTCTGAGTCCTGCATTGGAAAAGTCTTGGCAGGGAGAAGACCAACTGATGAAATCGAAATCGGGAACCTCATTCCAGTCTATCCTTGTCACGTCTCCGAAGTTAGGTATGTCTCTTCCGTGCAGGAGTCCGTAGGCTTGGATGGCGGAAGGTTCAATCTCGGAATAGCCCACTACCTTGAAGTCGAACTCAGGATGCTTTTCTTTGAGGTATTTGAAGGCTAGGCTCTGACTGCCATACCCTGCAAAGGCCTCAAAGACTCGGAGAGGATGCTGCTTGTTGTACTTGCTGATTTGTATCATTGTGGTAAATGGTTTCGTAGATGTTACGGATTCCACTGGATGCCCAAGCGTTCCAAGGTTCCATTGGCTTGATATATCTCCAACTGCTTTCTACAAAAGCTATGAGGGTTCTTTTGCAGCACGTCTATCATTCCGTAGATACGCTGGCGGAAAGCGTGGTTCTTGTCTTCTTCCGTTATCTGCTGCTCTACCTTTGTCTTGGCGATGAGTTGGCTGATTTCAGAAGGGTTCTCGTTAACGGCTGCTGGCGGTGGTGTGGCTCCGATGAGTTCGTCTTCCCATCCTCGCTGGTTGAGGAAGGTTTGGAAGTTCTTGCGATATTTTTTATCCTCGGTAGAAATCACATATAGAGGTATGTACTCGATTGCAGACTTGCGGTCTTTCTTGCTCATAGAGTTCCATTTCTTCTCCAGTTTTTCCTTGCAGCCAACCTTCTTTCCGTAAAGGTTCCATGCTCGCTCAAAGGTATATTCGTCTTTGATTTCCTTGGGTGGAGCAGTAACCTTGTAGCCATTCTCTTCTAGAAGCTGAATGGCTTGCTTGATTTCATCTGTCATAGTTCACCATTTAAATAATTGTCGATTGCTTGGATAAATTCATCTATAGAGCGGACGATGATATACTTGCCACCATGTCGTTCTACTTCATACTGGAATACCTTCTGCTCGGGTTCCTGCCTGCCTTTGGGAGTCTTGTTCTCTATGCAGAGAAAACCGTACTGAGAGGTGCGCTTCAGGAGCAGCATATCAGATACTCCTGCCTTCATACCTTCTTCTTTGAGCCATGCGGCTTGTCGGGAGGTTCGCTTGCCACCATTAGGAACGGCAAAGAAGACTCCTTCAAGGTCAGGATATACCCCACGGATATACCTGACCTCTGCGGCTTGCAAGTTGTGCTCATCGTAGGATAAACGCTTGCGTATCTTCTTGCCTTCCTGCTGTAGCTTTGCTTTGATTTCAGCGTAGCTTGCCATTACCAATCAGTTGAGAAAAGGTCGTTGAGAGATTCTTCACCCATCAAGCGGATGGCTTCATTTGCAAGTTTTGCGCTCTTGAAGTAAACGCTTCCGTTGTTTGCTAAACTATTGTAATTTGGATAATAGCTATTATTAAGTTTAATGATGTTCCAATTTTGATAATGACTATCAAAATTCGGTTTCCAGCCTTCGTTGAGATACTTGGCGATGTTCTGCAACTTGTTGAAGGCTGCATAACGTTTAGCCTGAGCAGGAGTAGTGCTGTTGGTAGTATCTTCGTAACTACTTAAACTCTGTCGCTCTTGATGAATTATGTTTCTGCCAGAAATCCAATGTGCAGTTTTGTTCAAGTAGAGTTCTTTGGCAATATCATTATAAGTGGTAGGCTTGCCATCCTCTTCTTTTTTATTAGTATGCTTATCCTCTCCTTCAATCTTCTGACGAACCATCAACTTACCATCCTCAGCGAAGAAGAACTGGAGGTTATCAGGGATAGGGTACTCTACTGCCGAACCATCAGCAGGAATGCGCAACTTAGATAAGGTTGCCTTTCCGTTATTGATGTTGGTAACATCTTGATTGCTGATGCCTTCTGCGTGAATATCAGGAGTCTCTTCCTCGGCATTCTCTGCCATCTTCTTGGCAATCATGTCTACACCTTTGCCAACGATTGCTCCGAAAAGCATCTGTGCAAATGGTGGTAACTCTGGGGTGTTGTTGCGCTGACGATTACGTCTGTTGTTGCGCTTGTCGTTTCTACGTGTCATATCAACTATAATTTTGTAAAATGTTATTAAACTCGTCTTCTGTAACACCATCTGCATAGAGTATCGTGAGGATGGTGTCTAAGACTCTACTATATACTTCATTAAAGGCTGGCTCATCCATCTTGGCAAAGGAGATAGACTTGGCTCGCTCCAAGAACTTCTGTCCGTTGAGGTCGTAAAGCGGTTCGCTGAATCCTGAGGTTATCAGAAGCTGCTCACGGAATGTGTCTATAGAACGTAGGTTTGTGCGCTGTTGCTCTGTGAGACAATCCCATGCTGCTCTGATAAGGGAGAAGAACTTGCGGTGAAACTTAATGTTCCTTGGTCGAACTATGTTCGCCTTGACGATGGAACCAACCTTTATCTTTTTCATTTCCTCGTAATCATCATCCGTGTAAGGACGAAGACCAGTGGAGGTTCTTACTAGATGGATTTCCATACCTTATATATTATTGGTTTGGAGCAGGGAAGGGAAGTCCCTGCTGCTGACCACCTGCATATTGAGCGTTCTGCTGAATAGGTTGACCGCTTGCATTAACCTGAGGGGGAAACTGCTGTGGCTGGCTCAGAGGTATTGGCTGCTGCTGTGGTTGGTAATACCCACCAACTGGATGAGGTGCTGCGCCAACCTGACTCTGGACAACCTGACCTTGCTGCTGACCATTTGGTCGTTCCACCTTCCAGCAGTCCAACTGATTGAACCAACGTCCTTCCTTAGACTGGCGTGCCTTCAATCCGATGTGGGCGGTGATGATTTCTCCTAACTGAATGTTGAACTGCTGCAACTTGTCTGAGCCATATACCGAGATAACGGCTCTTGAAGGGTACTGCTCGTTCAACTCTTCGATAGTGTACTCACAAGAACTCCATTGAGTTCCGTTTTTGGAAGTTCCCATTTGAACTTGCCCTGCTGCAATAATCTTGCCTGTAAACTTTACGTTCATATCTATACTTAATTAAGTTTGATTCTTATTGACGGCTTGGTGGTCGTATCTTTCAGATAGTGCTCGTAGTGGTCAGGCTCCGTGTCCTTGAACAGCTTCGTGTCGAAGGTTTTCTTGGTGGTAGCTGCCACATAAGAGTAGGAGGCGAACTGAGTCTTGATGGATTTCTGCTTGTTGTCTTCCATCATCTTCATAATCTTCTCTTTCAACTCATCCTGCTTAATCTTCAGGGCATCCATACGAGCGGTTATCAATCTGTACTCCTGCTCTAGTGCTGAAAACTGCTCAGGAACCTCCACCTTATACTGATAGTCTGTATCATCTGCGAGATAAGCGTTGATTAAATCGTCAATCTGATTATCAGCTACTCTTGGTAGCGGTTGGAACTTGCTCTGTCCGTTCTTGAACCACATGCAGACAATCTCCTTCACCTTTAGGTCGGGGTTCTGTTCCTCGAACCATTTTGCATATATGGATAGCTGGAGCGAAACGTTGTCGTAGTGAAGGGTGGCGGTGGTCTTGTAATCTACCAGATAGATGTTGCCTTCGCTGTCGGCAAAGATTCCATCAATGGCAGATGCAAAGTTCTCACCATCTGTAACAAGATACTCGGATGCTACATAGTGTAAATCGTATGCGACTAACATGCTGTGGAAGGCTTGAAGCTCTTCCGTAGGGTTCGGGTACTTCTTGATGTCTGCATCGAAGATGGAGCAGAAGGTTTCAAACGTATTGTGGATAAGACTTCCTCGCTCTGCTGCCTTCATCAATACCGATTCAGGAATATTCTTGTAGGTGTCGGGGAAGGCTTTCTTGATGAGCGTTCCCGTCACACCTTTCAGTTCCTTCTTGCCAATGAAGTACTGATGAGACTCCTCAATGAATGTTACTCTTGGAACATTCAGGCTGATTTTCTTTGTTTCTGCTGTCATATTATTGTATACCTAATTGTTTCTTCTTGGCTGATACTGCTTGCATAAACTGAGCGTTAGAGCAGAGTGGCTGGTAATGCTGAATTACCCACAACAGATTGTCTTTGGTAACACATCTGCTCAGATAACCCAATCCTTCGTTCAGGTCATTCGGGTGGTACTGAGAGGATGCTTGCTGCTGGGCGGCTTGTGAAGGCTGGGCGGTTGGCTGCTGAGTCTGTGTCTGTGTCTGCTGCTGCGCTGCTCTACTATCCTGAGCACCATATTTGCTATCAATATCTATGATGTCTTTTCCTGCCTCGAAATAAACGTCTGCTGCTACACCCAGTGCCTTCATAGAAACCGACAAGGCGTCTGTGAGTGCCATCTTGTAGCATTCATCAGATACGTATGCTCCCTTGCTTTCCATTGATACTTCTGACGAACCTCCTGTTCCTTGGATGGCATCTGACCATTCTCCGTTCACCTTGATAAAGAGGTCGATGTTGCAATAGGCTTTAACCTCGCTTCCGAAAGTCTCTGTCCACTGCTTGGTGATTACGTACTTCCAACCGATTCCGCACACACCAAACTGCTCTGTCATTGCCTTGATGCGCCACATTGGGTTGATGTCGTGTTTTCCTCTAAGTCTTCCTGACTGAATTTGTCTGAGTGCCTTTTGAGGAACGACTTTGAGTTTATTGTAATAATCTAAATTACCCATATCTTATATGTATTAAGTTGTTATTGATATTTCCATTCATAGCGGCTGCATTTGTAGCCACCATCTGGGTTCTTATTCGGGTTGTCACACATAGTCAAGAATATACAATCGTGACAACTATTTGCTTTATATCTCATATTGTATGGTTTAAATGTTCAAAATAAAAACCCCACGGTTCTCACGAATGGTGGGGCGAGAGTTTTTTATTTTAGTTTAACCTGAGCGGTCGCTACCGCAATGCAAATGTAATCTGTATGAAATTTACTAATATGTCAATATTTGCAATTTCTCTATAATAGGGCGCACGTTCCGACGCTTTAATCCATCCGTGCGCCCTTGGTTCCCTTCTGCATTCATGGAGGCTTAGGACTCCCAGCACTAGTAATCGCACATATTGTGATATATCTGATTTCTATAAAATAACCATTAACTTAAACCGAATAGAAAAAAGAAAGCGTGCTGGCTGCATTAGAACCGATTTGTAGTTGTGCGCTCCTACCTTTAGATGCTACCTTATTATATAAGGGTCACGGCATCAGGTCTGCTTCTTCACAAGTGAACTCCAAGTTTTTCCAAATTCCACCTATCAGGTGTATGTACTCGCTTGCCACTTCCACGTCTAAGCACCATCTGTGGTTAATGATGCTCCTTTTGGGTACGTGTACCTCTCTAGGAAGGTTTATCCTATCCGATATAAAGCCTTGGAATCGGGCTATATGGGGCGCAAGGTGGGACTCGAACCCACGACCTCGAAGGGGATGAACCTTCATACTCTACCAACTGAGTTACTTGCGCTGGCTAATCAACAATTTAACTAACTTAAAAACATGAGTAAAAAATGACTATATTTACCACTTGTGGAGACTGGGAGTAGCAAACTCCAAAAAACCTCTGCTATTTACCGAATGAAAATTCGATGGCTGAAACATTACAAGACTTAACAAATTAATAATTTAATACAAAATTCAACTTGTGAGGTTCAATCTCCATATATCTTACTTGCCTACCTCCTTGAAGTAGGAGCGGATTTCCTTGATTACGAGGACAAACATGGCAATAGATGCCACGAACATAATATCTGCGAACATAAGTTTATCTGTTTAATGGGTTACACAATAGGCTGCTGCCTCTGATTCTATCTCTGCCATGCTCTTGCTGCGGTTCTGCATCATCCAGTCTTCCAACTCGCTCTTCTTGAAGTAGAGCAGATTGATATTTGGCTTGTAGCAGGGGAGTATGTGCTTTCTGACGTTCTCCCTCACTCCTCGAACCGTCATGCCTAGTATGATTGCAGCTTCCTTAATGTTGAGCACATTCTTTGCAGCTATCAGCGAATACTGCTCGATGCGGTCTAGCTGCTCCTTAATCTCTGGGTCTATCATATCAGTCGAATTTGAGGGTTTGTTGACTGGCACCAGCTGCTTTGGATGGCTCTGTTCCACCAGTGCCCTTATCGCTGGGAGTGTTCTCCTGCTCTATTAAGGGGAGAATGCCCTTCGCTTTGAGTGATTCATATAGGAAGATTCTTCCTTTCGTTGTCCACTCGGTGTTGTACTTCACATCGTGCCGACCATCACTTCTTAGTATATCTACCGCTCTGCTGTGAACGTAACCACCAGTGAGGAACTTTCCGTACAATATCCACTGACCTCGAACCTTATGCTGAATCTTCATTGATTCCAGTTCCTTATTCAGCTTCATGGCACTCATTCCGTAGTCTTGTGCTATCTGTGTGACGGTCATGGTGGCATTACTCTGCAAGATTTTGTCGTAGTAGCTGACCTTCGGCAGCATTTCGGTAATCTTGTTGCCCAGTTCCACGTTCGTCTTGCTGATAGTGAGGATGGTTGCTTGCTGCTGCTTGTTCTCCAAAGCTAGCTGCTGTTTCTCTTCCTCGGACTTGACCAGAGATTTGAGAGCTTCGAGATAGTTTTGAGGGACAGATGGCTTGGTTTGCTCAATCTGTCTCTTCATAGCGTTGAAGGCTTCTATGTATTTCAGTTTGAACTCCATAGCCTTTTTGCCATTAAATCCCATCGCCAGCAGAGTGAAACCATCTTGGTTCATGATGAACATTGGATAACTCTGCTTGTTCTGCTCATTCATATAGGTCGTTTCCTCAAACATTGGGGTCTCGTCATTTTTAACGATACCCCCTTGAAGTATCTTTCTTATTGCTTTGAGAACATTATCATGAGGTTTCTCAAAGACCTCGGCAACCAGTTTGCTATTTGTTAGAGGTTGATTGCTCTCGCCTCTGTAAACGATTTCATTCATACCGCCTCCTTCTTTATTATTAGTAGAACAAGACCTTGTCGGTCTCAACTCCTCCGAACTCATTCAAAGCAGCCTGCCTGATGTCTTCGGATTGCTTGCTCTGGCTCCTAAAACTTAGAGCGTTGTATATTGTTTCTCTTCGGCAACCATACCGCTCAGCAAGTTTTTTACCCATTTTAGGTGGAACCTTGATAATTTTTATCTTTTTTACTTGCATAACTTAATTTTTTGTTGTACTTTTGCTTTTAAATATATAGCAACTTGTTATTAACGGTTGCAAAGGTATGCAAATATGTTTAGACTACCAAACATTTCTGCATATTTCTTTAGTCAATTATGTTTAATTAAGTATAGTTTAAAAATGTAAAATGTATGGAAAGTCTTGTAGCACAGAGAATTAAGTCCGTTTTGGAAGCTAAACAGATAAGTATAGCTGCGTTTTCAAAAATGATTGGAATGCAGCAAGTAACTTGTAATCGTCAAATTCGTGGTGACCAAGCAGTATCACTTGGACTCATTGAAGGATTCCTGAAAGAGTTTGATGAGATTTCAGCCGAGTGGCTTCTTCGTGGCAAAGGAAATCAGGTGATTGAGGAGCCTTCTTTCTTGGTGGCGGAACCTAAACCTGAGTATCGTGAAGTCAAAAATGACTTGCTTGATGATTCAGTTTGGCATGCAAAGTACGAAGAGTTAGAGAAACGCTACGACCAGCTATTGTCTATATTGGGCGGTGGCATGAGAAAAACAAATGTAGGGTAATTAAAATGTGGTAGGTATGGAGTTTCTTCATATAATAGTTATGTTTGTGTCCGTCTTGCTGGTTACTGGATGGATGATAGGGGTTTGTGATGCTCTCTTTAAGGGGAGGCTCTTTAACTGGCTATGTGAAAAGAAGTGGATGATTGCTCCTATTGGGGTATTGTTGCTGATTTTCATCGCTAGAGTTTGGTATGTCGTTTTATTCGATATTCAAGATATGGTTAACTACATCTTTGGGCTATGCGGTTGCAGCCCTATAGATTTAAAGAACTTTGGATAATGGAATATATATTAAGTATCATTGTGTTTCTGTCTTTGTCGGCTATTATAATATGGTCTATCCTTCATAGTTCTAAGGAGGAAAGCGCAAAGCGTGACAAGGAATTTATTGATAGGATAAGAAAGAGTGCTCTTGAACGCAAGCCTTCTATCTGTATTGATGTAGATGGGTGCAAGATAATGCTGAAAGAGGATTTCATAAAGCGAGAGTGGAACAAGACCAAAGAAGGTGGAATACCTATCCGAGGTCAATATGAACCAGCAGTACATTTCCTGAAACGTGTTGACGAATATCGCAAAATGAAGGCTGAGCAGAAAAGACACTATGATGAGGAGTTGGCACGAAAGAAACAGAGTATCTTGGGTAGATGCGCAAAGGCTCCTTTGCTAAAGTCCGAGTATGAAGCTGATGAAATATTAAAGAATTACTAATGGTGAAAAATAACTTTCCCAACAGGAAAAAATATTTTTCCAACTAAAAAAATAAAATTATGCCAAAAGAAATTATTTACGTGTTTGTGGCATTCATAGCGATAGCTGCAATTTATTTTATGTATTGCTCATTGAGGGTTAACAGAAAAGAAGGCGAACCTTCAAGTGTTAAGGATGATAGCAAGAAGGTAGCTAAGATGGTGTCTAGATATGTTGCCATTGCGATTACCTTTGTTGTCTGTATGGTTGTGTTGGTTGTCATTGAATCCCAGTTCATGGAGCCTAATAAAGGCTTTATCTGTGGTGATTTTGTTGTTTCTGCCATTGCTGCTAACTTTGTTGGTAGCTTTCTGAAAAAGAGACTTGGTTAACAATCTCTGCAAAGTTTGCAGCAAACGTTGCAAACTTTACAGAGACTAAGAGTTGGTACGGAGCGGGTCTAGTCCTTGTCGAAGAACTTATCAATGAGACCCATTGCATCATTCTTCTTCTTATCTATAATCTTGGCATAAATCTCGGTGGTGGCGATTCTAGTATGCCCCATTAACTTGCTGGTTGTGTAGATGTCTGCTCCCAGTGTAAGCATCATGGTTCCGAATGTGTGCCTTGCAGTATGGAAGGTGATGTCCTTCTTGATGCCAGCATTGGCTGCCCATACCTTGATATGAGTGAGAACCGTCTGTTCGCATCCCATACCATTGAAGATGAACTCGTTTCCGTCCTGCTCAGGCAACCATTCTATAGCCTTTCCTGACAGATTGTAGGAAACCATCTTGTTGGTCTTCTTCTGTATGATAGACAGATGCCATGACTTGGTTCCATCCTCGTTGGTCACTTCCCTGATGTCTGACCATTTCAGTCTCCTGATGTCGGAGATACGCAAACCGCAAAAGCAGGAGAACATAAATGCCTGCTTGATAACTGGAACCTTGCATTCTGTTTCTGCCAGTTTCTTCACCTCCTCAATATCCAAGAAAACCCTGCTGGTTTCGGGTTTCTTCGGTTTCTCACGCTTATCCACCTCGCTGAATGGATTCTTGTATATCATCCCACCTTTCACGGCTCTGCTGAGCATTTCATTGAGGTGGTTGCAATACATAATCTTGGTGTAGCTGGAAAGCGGCTCTCCATTGCTCTTCTTGGTGTTGTTCAGGAACTCAATGAATCCCACACAATACTTCTTGTCAATACTGGATAGCTTGATATTATCTCCCTTGTAGGAGATGAGTTGCTTTCGGGTGCATTCTATCTGTGCTGCGATTCGGCTTGGAGACTGCGATGTCTTCATCTTATAAGTCTTGAAGTTGTCTATCCAATCCATGAGCTTCATCTTGCTCTTGACTGATATGATACCCGAAATGCTGTTCTTGATGTCCAGTACTCTCTGAGCCTTGATAACATTGGCGGTAGCCATAGTTTCAGCATTCTTTCTTCTTGCCTCTGCCTTACCTCTACCCACCTCTGGTACGATGTAGAGTTTCAGGAACTCATAGGTTCTCTTGCCATCCTTGTAGATGTCCAGATAGACACTCTTGTTTCCGTTGGCAAGTTCCTTGAATCTGATAGTGACAGGTTCTTTTTCGATTGTTTTCTTCCTTCCCATAAGCCTTTCTTTTATAAATCTGCTGCAAAGATAAGCATTTTTTTTGTTACTCGCAAGTTTTGGGTAACAAAATAGTAACAAAACTAACACGTATCTGATGTATAGGTAATGTATATCTAGCTTTCTGAAAATTAATTTTCAGTAAAGGTAAAGTGTTGATAACTAAAAGTTTAGATATACATTTGATATACATTAGGTAACAGATGGCTTGAAGTGGGCTATTTACTATCTTTATGAATCCAAATTCAGATTTAAAGAACAATGAGAATGTAATGGCAGCTAATGCCGAGTCATCAACAATTAAGGCGGCTAATGCCAAGTTATCAACTGTTGATGCAGGTTATGCCGAGTCAAGAATTTCAGAGTATGCTGCCCGCTTTGCCGCTTACAGCGATGAGCGTTTGAAGCAGACCGTGGATCACGAGCGCAAGGTTCGTGGTTGGGGCAGCGAGCGCAGTTACTTTCTCGCCGCCCTGCGAGGAGAGTGTGAGAAACGAGGCATTGATTACTGCTGGAAATAGGGGGATGCTTTTCTGATGCATAGCACCAACCAGCCACAAGGATGCTTGTACTTCCCTGAAAAAGGTTGTCACTTAGGAACAAACAGAAGTGACAATGAAA
>ERZ835109.1936-NODE-1936-length-14835-cov-3.137077_pt1 | contig 14835 bp, 12 predicted proteins | sample MGYA00519946_ERZ835109 | MGnify/ENA primary metagenome ERZ835109 (study PRJEB31850, sample SAMEA3708771) | human gut metagenome | biome: human gut; feature: human-associated habitat; material: faeces | place: China | collected 2014 ...
TTTTGACCCCAACATCATTTTTATGAAGAAGGATAAAGATAAGAAAGGTTGAATAGTAGTGATACATCAATATAAGAGCCATGGCTACAACATTGTTATGGATATAAACTCCAGCGCTGTACATGTAGTAGATGACGTGGTATATGATATGATTCCTGTATATGAGAAGCAGGAAGACAAGGAAGCCATTTTTGCTTCTCTTGACAGTTACCCAAGAGAAGAGCTTGAGGCGGCCTACGAAGAGATCACCCGTTTAAAGAATGAGGGAATGCTGTATACAGAAGATATTTATCAGAAGTATATGACAGACTTCAAAAAGAGAAAAACGGTAGTGAAGGCACTTTGCCTGCATATTGCCCATGATTGTAATCTTGCCTGCAAGTATTGTTTTGCTGAGGAAGGTGAGTATCACGGACGTCGTGCACTTATGAGCCTTGAGGTTGGCAAGAAGGCACTCGACTTTTTAGTTGCAAACTCTGGAAACCGCAGAAATCTTGAGGTCGATTTCTTTGGTGGTGAGCCTCTTATGAACTGGGATGTCGTAAAAGAGCTTGTAAAATATGGAAGATCTCTTGAAAAAGAGCATAATAAGCTGTTTCGTTTTACACTGACCACAAACGGTGTGCTTTTAAACGATGAAGTAATGGAATTTTGTAATAAAGAGATGAGCAATGTAGTGCTTAGTCTTGATGGAAGAAAAGAAGTAAATGATAAAATGCGTCCTTTTAGAAACGGAAAGGGAAGCTATGATTTAATCGTTCCAAAATTCCAGAAGTTTGCAGAAAGTCGCAATCAGACAAATTATTATGTTAGAGGAACATTTACAAGAAATAATCTTGATTTTTCAAAGGATGTGCTTCATTATGCTGATCTTGGTTTTAAGCAGATGTCTATGGAGCCGGTTGTTGCATCACCAGAGGATGATTATGCAATCCGTGAAGAAGATCTGCCGCGTATCCTTGAAGAATATGATAAGCTTGCTGATGCTTATTTGGAATATCGAAAAGCTGGAAAAGGATTTAATTTCTTCCACTTTAATATTGATTTGACACAGAGCCCATGCGTAGCAAAGCGTTTGTCAGGCTGTGGCTCTGGAACAGAATATCTGGCTGTCACCCCGTGGGGTGATTTCTATCCGTGCCATCAGTTTGTTGGACAGGAAGAGTTTTTACTTGGAAATGTTTATGATGGTATTGTAAAGCAGGATATATGCGATGAATTTAAACAGTGCAATGTATATGCAAAGTCAGCCTGTCAGAATTGCTTCGCGAAGTATTATTGCAGCGGCGGCTGTAATGCAAACGCATACAACTTCACAGGTTCTATCACAGGTTCATACGATGTTGGATGTAAGATGCAGCAGAAGCGTATTGAGTGTGCCATTATGATTAAGGCAGCACTTGCTGACATGGAAGAAGAGACAGGGGCATCTGCTGATGTTGCCGGTGAAATCTCCCACGTGTGTTAACATGAATTAGTACGGATCTTAGATCTGTATGAAAAAGGAGACTATCTTAGATAGCCTCCGAATAGAGAAGGAGATAGAAAGATGAGCAAGAAAAAAGGGATTATCCGTCTGGTTGTGCTTTTGGCAGTCATCGCATTTGTCGTATACACAGCCGTCAGCGGCCTTGGAAGTGATCGTTCAGGAAGCTTAAACGACATCAGCCTTGGTCTTGACCTTAGAGGCGGTGTCAGCATCACCTATGAGGCGATAGGCGATGTAAACAGCCAGGATATGTCCGACACGAAGGCAAAGCTTGAAAAACGTGTGCAGGATTATTCAACTGAAGCACAGGTTTATTTTGAGGGATCTGACCGTATTACGGTAGACATTCCAGGTGCAACAGATGCAAATGCAGTTTTGCAGGAGCTTGGAAAACCAGGTACCCTGATTTTCTGTACGGATTCAAGTGATCCAGAGGGAACCAAGGTCATGGATGGAAACCAGATCAAGGACGCACAGGCTGGTGCGCAAAGTAATGCGACGACAAATGCAAGAGAGTATGTTGTAAATTTGACTCTGACATCTGATGGTGTTGAGGCATTCTCTAAGGCAACAGAAGAACTGGCTCCAAAGAGAGGAAGAATTTATATCATGTATAACGGCGAGGTGTTAAGTGCTCCAACTGTAAATGAGCATATAGCATCTGATACATGTTCAATCACTGGTATGGGTGATCTTGAGGCAGCACAGACACTTGCTTCCAATATTCGTATCGGAGCACTGCCTGTTCAGTTGCAGGAGATGCGTTCACAGGTAGTTGGTGCAAAATTAGGACAGGATGCAGTTCGTACAAGCCTTATGGCAGGTGTGATCGGTCTGATCTTAGTATTTGCTTTCATGATTATCTACTATCGTATTCCAGGTTTGGCAGCATCTATCGCGCTTGTTATGTATACTGCGTTTGTAATTGTTCTGTTAAGTGCGTTTAACGAGGAAATTACACTGACACTTCCAGGTATTGCCGGTATTATTCTTGGTATTGGTATGGCTGTAGATGCAAACTGTATTATTTTCGCACGTATCCGTGAGGAGATCGGAACTGGAAAGAGTGTTCGTACAGCCATTGATGCAGGATTTGCTAAGGCATTTTCCGCAATCATCGATGGAAATGTTACTACATTGATCGCAGCAGGTGTTTTGTATTTTATCGGTTCTGGTACAGTAAAGGGCTTTGCTCAGACATTGGCTCTTGGTATCGTTGTATCCATGTTTACAGCACTTGTAATTACAAAGAATATCTTGAAGAGCTTCTATGCAGTTGGTCTGCAGGATGAAAAGCTGTATGGAAAGACTGTTTACACAAAGACAATTAACTTTATTGGAAAAAGAAAGCTGTTCTACAGCGCATCAGGTATTGTTATTGCAATCGGTATTGTTGCGATGGTAGTCAGTGGTGTAAAGGGTCATATCTTCAATTACAGCCTTGACTTTATCGGCGGTGCTTCCACTAGCGTAACCTTTAATGAGAATTACAGTGTTGAGAAGCTCGAAAGTGATGTACAGCCAGTTGTAAGCGAGGTAACAGGTGACAATGATATCCAGATGACACCTGTAACAGGAAGCAACGAGGTTATTATTAAGACAAGAACACTTACTGTAGATGAAAGAGATGCACTTTACAGTAAGCTGTCAGAGACCTTTGGAGTAGATGAGAGTACCATTCAGACTGAAAATATCAGTGCTGCAGTCAGCGGTGAGATGAAGCGTTCTGCAATTTTGTCTGTCATTATTGCAGCAATCTTTATGTTAATTTACGTATGGATTCGTTTCAAGGAGTTTAGCTTTGGTGCAAGCTCTGTTCTTCCGCTTCTTCACGATGTCTTTGTTTTACTGGCATTTTATGCAGTGCTTCGCTGGACTGTAGGAAATACGTTTATTGCTTGTATGCTGACTCTCGTTGGATATTCTATCAATGCGACAATCGTTGTATTTGACCGTATCCGTGAGAATTTGCACACTAACAAGAATTTGGCAGAAGTTGTTAATGTTTCTGTTACACAGACATTGTCACGAAGTATCAATACCTCTTTGACAACTCTTATCATGGTAGTAGTTCTTTATATTCTTGGTGTAACATCCATCAAGGAGTTTGCACTGCCACTTATCGTAGGTGTTATCTGCGGATGCTATTCTTCTGTATGCATCGCAGGCTGCCTGTGGTATGATTTAAAGAACGCTCTTGACAAGCGTAAGGCAAAGAAGGCTTCTAAATAAGGTAAGTAATAATGGAATATGAAATTTTAAAAACAGAGGGACGGGCAAAAAGAGCCCGTGTCTCTACCGTTCATGGAGAAATTCAGACACCTGTATTTATGAATGTTGGTACAGTTGCCGCAATTAAAGGTGCTGTATCAACAATGGATTTAAAGGAAATCCATACACAGGTAGAGCTGTCCAATACGTATCATCTTCATGTAAGAACGGGAGATAAGCTGATCAAGCAGTTTGGCGGTCTGCATAAATTTATGAATTGGGACCGCCCGATTCTAACAGATTCCGGCGGTTTTCAGGTATTTTCTCTTGCCGGAATGAGAAAGATTAAGGAAGAAGGAGTTTACTTCCAGTCTCATATCGATGGCCATCGTATTTTTATGGGGCCAGAGGAGAGTATGCAGATTCAGTCTAATCTTGGTTCTACTATTGCAATGGCATTTGATGAGTGTCCGTCTTCTGTGGCAGACCGCAGCTATATCAAAAACAGCGTAGAGCGTACCACAAGATGGCTTGCACGCTGTAAGACAGAGATGGCACGTTTAAATTCACTTGAGGATACAATAAATCCGCATCAGCTGTTGTTTGGAATTAACCAAGGCGGTGTTTATGAGGATATCCGTATTGAGCATGCAAAACGCATAAGCGAGATGGATCTTGATGGTTATGCAGTCGGCGGACTTGCAGTTGGAGAAAGCCATGAGGAAATGTATCGCATTTTAGATGCAGTGGTACCATATTTGCCAAAGAATAAGCCAACTTATTTAATGGGTGTTGGAACTCCGGCAAATATACTTGAGGGTGTTGACCGCGGAATTGATTTCTTCGACTGTGTATATCCAAGCAGAAACGGCCGTCATGGTCATGTTTATACAAAGCATGGCAAGCTTAATCTGTTTAATGCCCGTTATGAGCTTGATTCAAGACCAATCGAGGAAGGCTGTCAGTGTCCGGCATGCCGTGCTTATAGCAGAGCGTATATTCGTCATCTGTTAAAAGCAAAGGAAATGCTTGGTATGCGTCTGTGCGTTCTTCACAATTTGTATTTTTATAATAATTTAATGACTGAAATTCGTGAAAGCATTGACAATGGATGCTTCGCGGAGTATAAAAAGAATATGCTCGAATCTATGGCTGCCGGTCCACAGGACTAAGTCACATTCACCTCGGGGCATTGCCTTAGAATTTTAGATTCGAATACGAAATTACAAGCTGCATATGCAGCGGAAATGAGAGGAAACTATGAAGAAGAAGTTAGCAGCTGCAGCGGCAGTTATGACCGCACTGTTTTCTATGACAGGATGTGCGACAACAGCAGACGGTGCCGCAACTGGCGCAAATGGAGCAACCAGCCTGATTATGATCGTTGGCTATATGGTAATCATCATCGGTGTTATGTATTTTGTTGCAATTCGTCCTCAGAAGAAGGAGCAGAAGAAGCAGTCTCAGATGTTATCTGCACTTGAAGTTGGCGATATCGTTTTGACAACTTCCGGTTTTTACGGAACTGTTATCGACATTACAGATGATACAGTAATCGTAGAGTTTGGAAACAATAAAAACTGCCGTATCCCGATGCAGAAGAGTGCAATCGTAGAGGCTGAAAAGCCAGACGCTGAATAATCAAGATATAATAAAAGAGCTACTGACATACTAGAATGTATGCCGGTAGCTCTTTTTTATTTGCGCTTTCGTTCTTCACGTTTTTCTTTTTCAGCAGCTTTTGCTCGTTCATCAGAGGCATCCTGACGTCTTTTTAATTCATCAATGACACCTGTTACAACCTGTTTTTTCATATATATATCATAAATCGTCATGCACAGAAACGTAAATAGCTGCAGGTAAGAATCTTGCTCATCATCATCGCAGGAAAAAGTTTCCTTTGAAGCCTCAAATTTATGGCGAAGATCGTCTGCAAGCGGTTTGATGCCATTATCTGCGTATGAAAAAATCTTACTATAAATTTCGGTAAAATTAGGAGAACTGTTTTCATCCCAGAAATGCTGTGTCAATGGCTTTAGCATAGTTTCAATGTCGCTGATTGACAGAAAACTTTTCATATAGTAAATAAGAATCAACTGTAGGATATGATTTTCTGTGTATTTTTTTCTGACCGGAGAAGGAAGCAGGTTGTTTTTTGCATAATTATTGATCATAGTTTTTGTTAAAACCTTATCCTCATCATAGCGCCTTGTAGCACCAAGGTGTGTATCCATAAAGGTTGTCACCTGATCCATGTAAAGGTCAATGTTTGGAATCTGATCAGCATGTATATAGTCAAAAGAGCTGATTTTATCAAGCAACTGTGAAAAAAGCTCATCGTTAGTCATTTAAAGCCTCCTAAATATTGTGTAGCAATGTTGACGTTCACAGGATGCGTGAACTGTAATAACTACATTATATCGTTTTCAAAACCAGATAGCAAGAGAAATTTTCAAAATCCTAGTGACAAACACATAAAGATACGATATAATAAAGTTAACAGGCTAACAAACATAGTTTTTTAAAGGAGGAAACGACTATGGGAGTAATTCAGAGATTTAAAGATATTATGTCAGCTAACATCAATGCTATGCTTGATAAGGCTGAGAATCCAGAAAAAATGATTGATCAGTACATGAGAAACCTTGAGGACGATTTAGGCAAGGTAAAGGCAGAAACAGCGTCAGTAATGGCTGAAGAAGCACGTGCAAAGAGAGCTTATGACGAGGCACTTGCAGAAGTTGAAAAGTATCAGAAATATGCAGAAAAGGCTGTTGCAGCAGGAAACGACAATGATGCAAGAGTATTTTTACAGTCAAAGAAGACAGCACAGTCTAAGCTTGAGGGTTTAAAGCTCACATATGACACGGCAGCGGCAAACGCACAGAAGATGCGTCAGATGCATGATAAGCTTGTAAATGATATTTCAGATTTAAGAGCACGTAAGGAAACCATCAAGGCGAAGGTAGCTGTTGCGAAGGCTCAAGAGCGTGTAAATCAGGTTGGATCATCATTAAGGGGTGTATCAAACAATATGTCAGCATTTGATCGTATGGAGGAAAAGGCAAATAAGATGCTTGATACTGCAAATGCGATGGCACAGTTAAATGAGTCTGCAGATACAAATGTAGATAATCTGGCTCGTAAGTATGATCTGGATGATATGGCAGGTACATCTGATATTGATGATGAATTAGCGGCACTGAAGGCAAAACTTAACTAACTACAAAAATAAGGAAGGTTGACGAGTATGGGATTATTTGGTGGACAATTTTCCAGTGTTGTAGAGTGGAAAGAATACTCGGATGATATTATTTTCTGGAAGTTTCCAAGCAGCGAGATCAAGAAGGGCAGCCGTCTGATTATTCGCCCAGGACAGGACGCGATCTTTATGTATAATGGAAGAATCGAGGGTATTTTCCGTGAAGAGGGAAACTTTGATGTTTCTTCCGATATTATTCCATTTTTATCTACACTGAAAAGTTTTACATTTGGATTTAACACACCGCTGCGTGCAGAGGTGCTGTTTATCAATACAAAGGAATTTACAGTAAAATGGGGCACAAAAAATGCGATTAATCTGCCGGTTCAGGGCTTGCCTGGCGGTATGCCAATCCGTGCATTTGGTACATTTAGCTTCAAGGTTTCTGATGAGCAGGTTTTAATCGACAAAATTGCCGGCATTAAGTCAGAGTTTAACGTAGAGGATATCAAGGAACGTGTAATGTCTATGCTTGATATGCTGATGATGAAGTGGATTTCAAAAGAAGGAAAGGATATGTTTAATCTTCAGGCAAATGCATACGACATCGGCAAGGGTATTGCATCAGATCTTGATATGGAGATGGTAAAGATCGGAATTGCTATTACAAGCTTTACGATTCAGAGCGTTTCCTATCCGGAGGAGGTTGCTAAGATGCAGCAGAAGGCAGCAGCTCAGTCCATGATCGGAAATGTAAATACATATACACAGATGCAGATGGCAGATGCGCTTACACAGCCAAACACAGTAGCCGGCAGCATGGCAGGCAATATGGCTGGTATGCAGATGGGTATGGCAATGGGTCAGATGATGGGCCAGATGATGAATGGCAATATGCAGAATAATGCACAGCAAAATCAGGCAGCTCCATCTTCAAATGGTACTGTGCCGAAGTTCTGTCCGAACTGTGGAACACCGACAAATGGTGCAAGATTCTGCTCAAACTGCGGTACAAAGTTTGCATAATTACAAAAATATAAAAAAGATAATGGAGGGAGACTGTGCGTACAGTCTTTCTTCCATTTTTATGGAGGAAAAACGTGTCCGATATTTTACAGTCATTAAATCCAGTTCAAAAAGAGGCGGCCAGCTGCACTGAGGGACCGCTTTTGATCCTTGCGGGAGCAGGCTCAGGAAAAACGCGTGTGTTGACGCACCGTATTGCGTATCTGATTGATGAAAAGGGAGTAAATCCATGGAATATCATGGCAATTACCTTTACAAATAAGGCAGCGCAGGAGATGCGGGATCGTGTCGACCGCCTGGTTGAGTTTGGAGCAGAAAGCATATGGGTAGCGACATTCCACAGCTCTTGTGTGCGCATTCTGCGAAGATATATAGACCGTCTTGGCTATGATAATCATTTTACGATTTACGATACAGATGACCAAAAGAGTATAATCAGAAAAGCAGTTAAAGAGCTTGACCTTGATCCTAAGCAATATAGGGAAGGACCGCTGCTTGGTGTAATTTCAGCAGCCAAAAATGAAATGATTGAGCCACAGGATTTTGAAACACAGGCTGGCGGAGATTTTCGCATGTGCCAGGAGGCAAAAATCTATAAAGCATACCAGAAAACATTAATTGATAATAACGCAGTTGATTTTGACGATTTGCTTCTTTTGACAGTTCGTTTGCTGCGCGAAAATAGAGATATTTTAGAAGCGTATCAGGAGCGTTTGCGCTACATTATGGTTGATGAGTATCAGGACACTAATTCAGTTCAGTTTGAGCTTATTCGCCTGATTTCTGGAAAATATCATAATTTGTGTGTGGTTGGAGACGACGATCAGTCTATCTATAAATTTAGGGGTGCAGACATTACAAATATTTTAAGCTTTGAGGAGACTTTTCCAGGTGCAAAGGTTGTCAAACTTGAGCAAAATTATCGTTCCACAAATAATATTCTCGAAGCTGCAAATGCAGTAATTGCAAATAATGCACATCGAAAAGAAAAACATCTTTGGAGTGAAAATGGAGAAGGAAAAGAGGTTTCCTTTATCCACTACGAGACTGCTTATGGTGAGGCAGAAGATGTAATTGACAAGATACAGACGGAAGTCCATATGGGAAAGCATCAGTATCAGGACTGTGCAATTCTTTATCGTACAAATGCACAGTCACGCGCATTTGAAGAGAAATGTATTAAAAAGAGTGTACCGTATCGTCTTGTCGGTGGTGTGAATTTCTACCAGAGGCAGGAAATCAAGGATATTTTAGCCTACTTAAAGACAATTGACAGCGGACGTGATGATCTGTCTGTTACAAGAATTGTCAATGTGCCAAAGCGTGGAATTGGACAAGTGACGTTAAATAAGCTGGCTGTCTATGCTTCTGAGCATGGAATGCGACTATTTCAGGCAATGGAGCAGGTAGAACAGATTTCAGGAATTGGAAAGGCAGCTGATAAGATAAAAGGCTTTGTCAATCAGATCATGGTATTTCGTGCGCTCGCAAAGGAGCTAGATGCAGCAGAGCTGATTGAAAGCATCTTAGAGCAGACTGGCTACTTAGAAGAGTTAGAAAAGCTTGAGGAAGATAAGGCACAGGCAAAGCAGGAAAATCTTGAAGAATTTCAGAATAAAGCAGCTGACTATTATGCAAATCATGATGAAGCAGCGCTTACTGACTTTTTGGAGGAGGTAGCGCTTGTAGCAGATATTGACAACATGGACAGCGAGGCAGACAGTTTGACATTAATGACACTGCATAGTGCAAAGGGACTCGAGTTTCCAGTTGTCTATATGACAGGCATGGAGGAAGGACTTTTCCCAAGCTACATGTCAATGAACAGCGGTGATCCGGGAGATATCGAGGAAGAGCGAAGACTTTGCTATGTGGGTATTACAAGAGCAATGCAGCAGCTGACGCTGACAGCAGCAAAACAGCGTATGGTTCATGGAAATATTCAATATAGCGCAATTTCTCGTTTTGTTAAAGAACTGCCGCAGGAAAAGCTTGACTGGAAGGAAGAGACATTTGGCGGTATTTTTAAGAAAGGACAATCTATGAATGCAAACTCACTATCAGGCAGTTTATTTGGTGGTTCATCTTCTATGTCATCAGGCAGCTCATTTAGCGCATCACAAGGAAGTCAAATAGCAAAAAAGACAAGCTATGATAATGTTTTTGATTTAAAGTATGCAAAAGCATTCTCAAGTCCAAAGCCAGATAGTCTTGACTACAAAGAAGGCGACCGAGTTTCACATATCAAATTTGGAAAGGGAACAGTGCTTGCAGTCGAAGATATGAAAAAAGATTATCAGGTAACAGTTGAGTTTGATACAGCAGGCGTAAAAAAATTGTTTGCAGGATTTGCAAAACTTAAAAAGATTTAATAAAATTTATCTAAAACGACAAAGATAAAGCTAGTAATTTTACAGATCATATGGTATACTATTCTAAAATTGAGCTTTAGAAAAAAGAAAGGATGGGTTTTATGGCAAAGTTTGATGATCTGCTGCAAGCAGTAAAGGTTCATGAGGTTCTCAAGTCTAAGGAAGAGAATGAGAAAAAGTGCAAATTTTGTTATGTGATTGCAGCAATCGCTGTAATTGCAGCAATTGCAGGTGCAGCATATGCACTGTACCGTTATCTGAAGCCGGATTATTTAGATGATCTGGATGATGATTTTGATGATGACTTTGACGACGATTTCTTCGATGATGATGACGAAGAAGAGGAAGAGGACGAGGCTAAAGAAGAGGAATCTGATAAGGCTGAGGAAGAATCTGAGGAAGAAGAGTCTGATGATGAGGATGAAGACTGATCTGACATCAATAGGTAAGTAAATAAAAATGATATCCCCGCCGCAAAACGGCGGGGATTTTAGTTCAAGAAAAGGAGATGTGTATGAAAAAAGGCGAGATTTATGAGGGCCGCGTGCAGGAGGTTCTTTTTCCAGATAAAGCGATTGTCGTGACAGATGAAGGGGAAACTGCACAGGTAAAATATGGCATTCCAGGTCAAAAAATTCGTTTTCGTGTAAAGAAAAAGAGAAAAGAAAAAATAGAAGGCATCTTGCTTGAGGTATTAGAAAAGTCAACTGATGAGGTCAACTGTCTTTGTGAGTGGGCAGGAAAATGCGGTGGATGTCTGTATCAGACGCTTCCATACGAAAAGCAGCTGGCAATTAAAGAAGCACAGATTAAGAAAATGCTTGATAATGGCGGCACCGATTATACATTTGAAGGAATAGTGTCTAGTCCTGTTGTAAGCGGATACCGTAATAAGGTAGAGCTGACATTTGGTGATTCTTATATGGGAGGTCCTCTTGCACTTGGTATGCATCAAAGAGGAAGCTTTTATGACATTGCAGGTATTGAAACATGTCAGATTATGACACATGATATGCGTATGGCTGCAATGACAGTGCTTGACCATTTTTCAAAACTGAATATTCCGTTTTATCATAGAATGCGCCATGAAGGTGTTCTTCGTCATTTGCTGCTTCGTTCTAGTGCTGCAACGGGAGAACTTTTAGTCGCCGTAGTTGCTTCTTCACAGGAAGATGCGTCTACTATGCAGCTTGCAGAATTGACAGAAAAATTAAAGGCGCTGCCATTAGAAGGCAGCCTTGCAGGTGTTTTACATATTACTAATGATTCACTTGCAGATGTAGTGCAAAGCGATCATACAGAAGTTTTATACGGCAAAGATTGGATTACTGAAAAGTTACTGGGACTTTCATTTTGTGTTACATTGTTTTCGTTTTTCCAGACAAATTCAAGAGGTGCCGAGCTTTTATATCAGACAGTAAGAGATTATATTGGAGAAACAAATCAGAAGGTAATCTTTGATCTCTACAGCGGAACTGGCACAATTGCCCAGATTTTAGCACCTGTGGCAAAGCATGTGACTGGCGTGGAGATTGTTGAGGAAGCAGTAGAGGCAGCGCGTGTCAATGCCAAATTAAATGGACTTGATAACTGCAGCTTTATAGCAGGTGATGTGTTAAAGGTTGTTGATGATTTGACTGAGAAGCCAGATCTGATAGTGCTTGATCCGCCAAGAGATGGTATTCATCCAAAGGCGCTTCCTAAGATTATCGCATTTGATGTACCAACAATTGTTTATGTTTCTTGCAAGCCCACAAGTCTTGTGCGTGACAGAGAAGTATTAGAAGCAGCGGGCTATCGTATGGTAAAAGCAAGAGCCGTTGATATGTTCCCGGCTACTGGAGGAATTGAGACAGTCGCATTATTTCTTAAAAAGTAATAAGGAATCGTGCTTGTTTTCAGACGCTTGAGATGATATACTATCAACAAGATCAAAAATATGAGAATAAATATAAGGCGAAAGGAGAAAAGTATGGTAAATTATTCAGAAAAACCAGAATTGCAGTATCATATTCAGCTGGGTAAAGGTGATGTAGGCCGCTATGTGCTTCTTCCAGGAGATCCGAAGCGTTGTGAAAAGATTGCAGCTCATTTTGACAATCCAGTGAAGATGGCGGACAGTCGTGAATATGTGACATACACAGGCTATCTTGAAGGAGAGAAAGTTAGTGTAACGTCAACTGGTATCGGCGGTGCTTCTGCATCAATTGCAATGGAGGAGCTTGTAAAGATTGGTGCCAATACATTTATTCGTGTCGGAACATGTGGAGGTATGCAGATTCCTGTAAAAAGCGGTGATTTAGTGATTGCAACAGGCGCAATTCGTATGGAAGGAACTAGCCGTGAATATGCACCGATTGAATATCCGGCAGTTGCTGATTTTCATATGGTTCAGGCACTTGTACAGGCAGCAGAAAAGGGAAAATATCCGTATCATGTTGGTGTTGTTCAGTGTAAGGATGCATTTTATGGACAGCATGAGCCAGAGACAAAGCCTGTAAGCTATGAGCTTTTAAATAAGTGGGAAGCATGGAAGCGCTTAGGATGCCTTGCATCAGAGATGGAGTCAGCGGCATTATTTGTTGTTGGAAATTATCTTCGTGTGCGCGTTGGATCTATCTTTTTGGTTGTAGCAAATCAGGAGCGCGCAAAACTGAACATGGAAAATCCAGTTGTTCACGACACTGAGCTTGCAATTACAACAGCAGTGGAGGCACTAAGAGACATAATAAGAAAGGATAAAGCAAATGAGTAATAACAATATCCTGGTAATCGGAATTGCGGGAGGAACAGGCAGCGGAAAGTCGACACTTACAAAACAGCTTGTAAATCACTTTGGCGATCAGATTACTGTGCTTAAGCATGATGATTATTATAAGGCGCACGATGAAATGACGTATGAGGAAAGAACACATTTAAATTATGATCATCCTAATGCATTTGACACCGATCTTATGCTGCAGCATCTGCGTCAGTTAAAAAAAGGTGAGCCAATCAACTGTCCGATTTATGATTACACAGTTCACAACAGAAGCCGTAATTTTCAGGTGATTTACCCGACAAATGTGATTATTGTTGAGGGAATCCTGATTTTTGAAAACAAAGAGCTGTGCAAGGAAATGGATATTAAGATTTTCGTTGATACAGATGCTGATATTCGTATTATCAGAAGAATCCAGCGTGATGTAATTGAGCGTGCGCGTTCATTAGAGTCTGTGATTTCACAGTATATGAATACGGTAAAGCCAATGCACGAGGAATTTGTAGAGCCGAGTAAGAAGAATGCAGATATTATTGTGCTAGAGGGTGGTATGAATCTGGTAGCAATGGATATGATTAAGAATCGCATTCGCCAGCATCTGTCTACACAAACACAAGTTTAATATTTTTGCTTTCAAATGTAAAATAAAAGAAGAAATTTTGAGAAAAACACGTAAGGTGACTGTTGACGACACAAAAGCAACGTGTTACAATGAACAAGAATCGGAGCGTTATCAAAAAACGCAGCATCTAATAAGGAGGAGTCGACGATGAGAAGGAAACAACTTTTTGCCGTTTTGATGGCAGGTTCTATGGCAGCATCTCTTGCTGCTTGTGGCAAGACTGACACAAAGAAAACTACAGCAGCAACTGAGAAGAAGACAGAGGCAGCTACTGAGAAAAAAACAGAGGTAGCTACTACTGAGGCTAAGACTGAGAAGGCTACTGAGAAGGAAACCGAAGCAGTAACTGAGAAAGAAACAGAGGCAGCAACTGAGGCAAAGACTGAGGAAGCATCTAGCGAGGAAGCAACCGAGGCAAAGACCGAGGAAGCATCCAGCGAAGAGGCATCTTCTGAAGAGGCAAGCAGTGAGGACGTTTCCGCACAGGCAGAGACAGAGGAAGAGTCCAGCGAAGTAGCAACTGAGGCAAAGACCGAGGAAGCATCTAACGAGGAAGTATCTATTGAAGAGGTATCTTCAGAGGAAGCATCTAGTGAAGAGGCATCTAGCGAGGAAGCATCCAGTGAGGAAGCATCTAGTGAAGAGGCATCTTCAGAGGAAGCATCTAGTGAAGAAGCATCTAGCGAAGAGGCAACCGAGGAAGCATCTAGCGAAGAAGCATCTAGCGAAGAAGCATCCAGCGAGGAAGCAACTGAGGCAGAGTCTGAGGAAGCATCTTCAGAGGAAGAGACCGAGGCAGAGACTGAGGAAGATATCGATGGAACTGGATTTAAGATCGGTATGGTTACTGATGTCGGTGGTGTAAATGATGGTTCCTTCAACCAGTCCGCATGGGAAGGCTTACAGAGAGCAGGCGAGGCATTCGGCTGTGAAGTTAAGTATATTGAGTCTAAGGGTGATGCAGATTATGTTCCGAATATCGAGAGCTTCTTAGATGAGGATTATGATCTTATTGTATGTGTTGGATACATGATGGCTGATGCTGTTCGTGATGCAGCAGAGCTTTACCCGGATCAGAAGTTTGCTATCATTGATGATGCTTCTAATGCAGATCTGGATAATGTAACATGTATGATGTTTGAGCAGGAGCAG
>ERZ835109.1940-NODE-1940-length-14820-cov-13.951778_pt1 | contig 14820 bp, 10 predicted proteins | sample MGYA00519946_ERZ835109 | MGnify/ENA primary metagenome ERZ835109 (study PRJEB31850, sample SAMEA3708771) | human gut metagenome | biome: human gut; feature: human-associated habitat; material: faeces | place: China | collected 2014 ...
CCCGCCTGCAGGAGCAGAGCATGGGCAAGGATACCACCATCGGCCACTGGGAGATCGCCGGTGTCGTCAGCCCCAAGCCGCTGCCCACCTTCCCGGACGGCTTCCCGGACAGCCTCATCCACGAGTTCGAGGAAAAGACCGGCCACAAAGTCCTCTGCAATAAGCCCTACTCCGGCACACAGGTGCTGAAGGACTACGGCGAGCAGGCCATGAAGGAGGATGCCCTCATCGTCTACACCAGCGCCGACAGCGTGTTTCAGGTCGCCGCCAACGAGGAGCTTGTGCCGGTGCACGAGCTGTACCGTTACTGCGAGATCGCCCGCGAGATGCTGAAGGGCGAGTACGGCGTGGGCCGCGTCATCGCCCGCCCCTTCCTCGGCCATACCGCAGACACCTTCTACCGCACCACCAACCGCCACGACCTGAGCCTCAAGCCGCCCCGCAAGACCATGCTTGATTTGCTCAAGGACGCAGGCAGGGACGTCATCGCCGTGGGCAAAATTTTCGACATCTTCGACGGCGAGGGCGTGACGGAAAAGATCAAGACCACCGGCAACACCAATGGCATCGCCTTCACCAAGGCTTTGCAGACCCGCGACTTCGAGGGTCTGGCCTTCGTGAACCTCGTCGATTTCGATATGCTCTACGGCCATCGCCGCGACGTGGCAGGCTACGCCGCCGCCGCCACCGAGTTCGACAAGTTCGTTGCCGACTTCATCCCCGGGATGCGGGAGGGCGACATCCTGATGGTCACGGCCGACCACGGCTGTGACCCCTCCTACACCAAGACCACCGACCATACCCGCGAGTATGTGCCGTATCTCATCTGCGGCAAGAGCGTCAAACCGGGCGTTGACCTCGGCACCAGGCTCTGCTTCGGAACCATCGCACAGACCATCTGCGACTATCTGGGCGTGGATGCTTCCACGCTGGACGGCCAGAGTGTGCTGAGCGACATCCTGAAATAAGCATAAACGCAAAGATCCCGCAAAGCAGCTGCTTTGCGGGATCTTTCTGTCTATAAATTATGCTGCATCATTTTCAGCGCTGGAAGCGTCGCCGCTGCCGGAGCCGAACAGGGCGTCCAGCACGGTGGAAGCGGCCTGATGCAGGGAGGAAGCCGCCTGCTCCACCTGCTCCTGGGTCGGCATACTGAAGGACGGCGACTCGGTGGAGTCTGCCGGGGCTTCTTCGCTGCCGTCTGCAGGGACCTCGGTGGAAGCGCTGGGCTCACCGGAGGCGTCACCCTCGGCGGGCTGGCTGTCAGCGGGGGCCTCTTCCGCCGGGACTTCGCTCTCGGCGGGCTCTTCTGCGATAACGCTGTCGGGAGATTCCTCCGGGATGGATGCACCGGCGTTGGGGTCGGCGGTCGGTGTGAAGACATCGGTCTTCTCGGGGGTCTGGCTGGTGCTGGTGAGCTTGTCCTCGCCGCCCAGAACCGCTGCGATGAGGGCCTTGGCTTCGTTGACCGAGTTCTCATCCGGCTTCATAACGTAGAGGCTCTGGCCCTTGGCGGAGTAGCACTTGGTGCTCTTCGCGCCCGAGCCGGTGACGGTGTAGCTCTGGATGTCCCAGTTGGCAAGGTCGCCCAGCTGCATCCGGACCAGCGCAGAGATCTGTTCCTGCGAGAGGCTGGTGACGAAGCAGTCGGCGGCGGCGTCCATCAGCTTGGAGAAGCCCATGAGCAGGGCGGGAGACTTGAGCTTGTTGACCATCGCGTCGATGACTTTCATCTGGTTGATGCCGCGCTGGATGTCGCCGGTCTTGAAGGCGTGGCGCTCCCGGGCAAAAGCCAGAGCGGACTTGCCGTCCAGATGGTTCCAGCCCTCGGCGAAGGTGGTGGGGTCGTAGTAGCCGGGGCTGCCCACCGAGGTGAAGGCCTGGTCGGAGTAGACGTCCACACCGCCGATGGCGTCGATGATGTTGATGAAGCCCGCAAAGTTGATGCGGAGGTAGTGCTCCACATTCACGCCGTAGAGGTTGCCCAGCGTGGCCATGCTGGTCTCGACGCCGTAGAGGCCGGCGTGGGTCAGCTTGTCCTTGCTGTCGGTGCCTGCGAGGTCAACATAGTAGTCGCGCGGGGTGTTGATGAGGGCCACCTGCTTGGTGGTGGGGTTGACCACGGCGAGGATGTTCACGTCGCTGCGGGCCTTTTCGGTCAGGTCACCGCGGTTGTCCACGCCGCTGAGATAGACAACGAACGGCTCTTTCGTGATCTTGTTCGCCTCTGCACCGGTGAGCAGGCCGGAAGTCATGCTGTCCAGTGCGGTCAGACCCTGCTGCGCCCAGACACAGCCCACGGCCAGCGCGGCGCAGAGCAGGACGGACAGCACCCGGGCCACGACGGCACCGCTGCGGGAGGCGAGGCACTTGCGCACCAGCAGCCAGAGCAGCACCAGAAGCGCGGTGATGATAACGAGGTAGAGCACCGGCAGCATCTGGGTGCGCCAGAGCTGCACCAGCGCGGCAAGGCTCAGGATGGCCTGCAGTACCAGCAAGACCATTCCTCCTTTCGGAAGTTTGTCGTCAGCGGGGGCGGGCTCGCTGGGGTGCAGCGGCTCCCACTGTCTGCGGGGCGGCACCGGAGGCTTCGGCGGCTCAGACGGAGGCGTCGGTGCCGGTTTCGGCGGCGCTTTGGGGCGGGGAGGCTCCGGCGAGAAGAAATCGGCGCTGTCTACCTCCACCTCGTCAGGCTCGCTGCGATTGATGCCCCGGTGGATGTGCCGGGGGCCTTCGTTGTTATTCTGGGGATGGATATGCTCGTTTTCGTCAAACATAGGCGTTCACTCCTTTGGATGTGTATGCCGTCATGGGGTGGGGATGATGCTCAGCACAGCCCGGGCGGGCAGGCAGGTGGCCGTCTGGTCTTCCTCGCTGAGCCAGCCGAAGGATTCGCAGATGTGGTCAGGGCAGGACGAGTCCACAAAGCGGGCCGCGCCGTTCTGGATCCGGATGTGGACGGTGAGGTAGCCAGTATCCACAGCGTAATCGGCGTCTTTTTCGAGAGGAAAGGTGAGCCTGGTGTTGCTGTCGCCATAGATGAGCTCCGCGCAGAGCGGCGCACCGGTCTGGTTTGCTTTCCGCACCAGCAGCAGCACGGCGGCTGCGGCCAGAATGACGGCAGCAAAGACCAGATTCATCAGCAGTTTTTTGTGTTGTTTCATAAAAAATCATCCTTTGAGCGGGATCTGCTCCAGCTCGGCCAGCCAGAGCGCGGCGGCTGCGTCACTGGGCATCCGCCAGTCGCCCCGGGGCGAGAGGGTGACGCTGCCCACCTTGGGGCCGTCGGGCAGGCAGCTGCGTTTGAACTGCTGGGCGAAGAACCGCCAGTAGAAGTTGCGCAGCCACTTGTAGAGCACTTCGTCCGGGTACTCGGCCCGGCCTGCGAAGGCCGCTTTCGCCAGCCGGAATATCTTCGACGGACCGAAGCCGAAGCGGAGAACATAATAAAGGTAGAAGTCATGCAGCTCATAGGGACCCACGAGGTCTTCCGTCTTCTGAGAGATCTCGCCGTCCTTGGCAGGCAGCAGCTCCGGGGAGACGGGGGTGTCGAGGATGTCCAGCAGCACCCGGCGCAGTTCGGCGGAGGCGGCAATATCGGCCTCATACTGGACGAGGTGGCGCACCAGCGTCTTGGGGACACCGGCGTTGACGCCGTACATGCTCATGTGGTCGCCGTTGTAGGTGGCCCAGCCCAGCGCCAGCTCGGAGAGGTCGCCGGTGCCGACGACGAGGCCGCCGGTGCGGTTGGCAGTGTCCATCAGCTCGAGGGTGCGCACACGAGCCTGTCCGTTCTCGAAGGTGACGTCCAGCACGCTCTCGTCCTGGCCGATGTCCTTGAAGTGGCTGTGGACGGTGTTGGCGATGTCGATCTCGGTAAAGCTGACGGCCAGCTCGTCGCATAAGATTTCTGCATTGCTGCGGGTGCGGTGGGTGGTGCCGAAGCAGGGCATGGTCACGGCCAGCACATCGCTGGTGGGGCGGCCCAGCTGTTTCATGGCGCGGACGGCCACCAGCAGGGCGAGGCAGCTGTCCAGACCGCCTGAGATGCCGATGACCGCCGTCTTGGCGTGGGCATGCTCGAGGCGCTTGGCGAGGCCGTCGGCCTGCATTTTCAAAATCAGCTCACAGCGCTCGGCCCGGCGGCGCTCGTCGTGGGGGATGAAGGGCGTGGGGTCTACCCAGCGGGAGAGCTTCGTCTCGGTGAGGGCAAGGTCGAAATCGACGGTCAGATACCCCTCAGCGCTGGGCTCGAAGCTGGTGTTGCGCGCCCGTTCCGACTCCATCCGCTGGCAGTCCAGCTCCGTCTCAGCCCAGCCGCCCTCGAAGGGAGATGTCTCGGCGAGGAGGGCGCCGTTCTCGGCGATGAGGTCGTGGCCGGCGAAGACCATGTCCTGGGTGCTCTCGCCGTGGCCGGCAGAAGCGTACAGGTAGCCGCAGAGCAGGCGGGCGGACTGGTTCGATACCAGCGCCCGGCGGTACTCGGCCTTGCCGACCGTCTCATCGCTGGCCGAAAGGTTCGCAATGACGGTGGCACCGGCCAGCGCATGGAAGGTGGAGGGGGGCAGAGCACTCCACAGGTCTTCGCAGATCTCCACGCCCAGAACGAAGCTGGGCATCTGGCGGCAGCGGAAGATCAGGGATGTACCGAAAGGCACCTCCTGCCCGCAGACTGTTACCGTCTCTACCTCAGTGCTGCCTGGGGTGAACTGGCGCTTTTCGTAGAACTCGCCATAGTTGGGCAGGTAGGTCTTGGGGACAAGGCCCAGCAGACGCCCGCCGCAGAGGACGGCGGCGCAGTTGTACAGTTTGCCCCGCACCAGCAGCGGCAGGCCCACGAGGGCCACGACATCCAGCTCCCGGCTGGCGTCCAGCACGGTCTGCAAGGCGTCCAGCGCGCCTTGCTGCAACGTGCGCTGCAAGAATAGATCGCCGCAGGTGTAGCCGGTGAGGCAGAACTCGGGGAACACCGCCAGTCTGACGCCGCGGGCGGCAGCGTCCTGTAACTGAGATACGATTTGGGAAGCGTTATAATTGCAGTCGGCCACCCGCAGTGAGGGCGAGAGGGCAGCTGCTTTCAAAAAACCATCTTTCATCGGAGGATTTCACATCCTGTCTGTTGAATTAAGGCCCCGGCGGAGACGTGCTCTGCGGGGTTTTGTTCAGTATACCACAAACCGGCCCAAACGAAAAGTGACAGTGTGGTTAAAGAAACAAAAAACGCTGCCTGCACACCGCAGACAGCGCTGAAAACAAAAGATGGAAAACGAGATAGACCGTAAGCCGGGTTCTGTATTAAACGACGATCTGTCTAGACCTGCCATTGCTGACAGGTTCGTGCCGCCTTCGGGACACGCGAGCAGCGCTGTACGTCCCATATAGGCGTTGCTTCCGGTAGGGTTTACAAAGCCGCATAGTCACCCATGCGCTGGTGAGCTCTTACCTCGCCCTTTCATCCTTACCGCATTGCTGCGGCGGTTTCCTTTCTGTTGCACTTTCCCTGAGGTCACCCTCGGCTGCCGTTAGCAGTTACCGTGCTCTGTGAGGCCCGGACTTTCCTCAGAGCGGTCAAAGCCGCCCCGCCGCCGTATGTTCCACTCGTTTTCCGCTCCTCATGATACCATAAAAAAACAAGATTTGCAAGAGAAAGAGAATTTTGCTATACTTATCTTATATGTTGCCCGCGCTGGAGGTGGGAAGATGAAGCTTTATTTCAAAGTCCCGCCCGAGGCGGATGGGATGCTGCTGCGCGGTTTTCTGCGCAAGTGCAGTGTCTCCACCGACCTGTCCCGGGCCGTGAAATTCCGGGGCAGCGGCTTTTTTGCCGACGGCGCCCCCATCCTGGCCAACCGCCGGGTGGAGGCTGGGCAGGTCATCTCCTTTGAACTGCCGCCGGAGGGGGAGAGCGTTGTGCCGCAGGACGACATCCCGGTGGATGTGGTCTACGAGGACGCTTTTGCCCTCGTGGTGGAAAAGCCGCCCCATCTCGCGGTGCATCCAACCCTGAATTACCCGCTGGATACGCTGGCGAACGGCTATGCCGCCTGGGCGCTGCGTCAGGGTAGAAGCTCCGTCTTCCGCCCGGTGAACCGCATCGACAAGGACACCAGCGGCCTCGTGCTGGCGGCCCAGAATGGTTACGCCGCCCCGCTGCTGGCTCAGAGGGTGGAGAAGCTCTACTACGCCGTTGCAGAAGGAGAACTTCCCCTCGGGCCGGGCGTCATCGACGCCCCCATCGGGCGGCAGGGGGAGAGCATCATCGGGCGGTGCGTCACCCCCGACGGCAAACCCAGCCGGACGGAATATAACATATTGAAAGCCGAAAACGGCCTGAGCCTCGCGGCCTGCGTCCCGGTGACGGGCCGGACCCACCAGATACGGGTACATTTTGCATCCATCGGCCACCCGCTGGCCGGCGATGACCTCTACGGCGGGAGCCGGGCGCGTATCGGGCGGCAGGCGCTCCACTGCGCAAAACAGACGTTCTGGGTGCCGCGCTGCGAGCCGATGCCGGACGGCATCCGTATCGAAGTGCCGGTGGACGAGACGACCCTGAGGCCGGTGACGGTGGAAAGCCCGCTGCCGGAGGATATGGCAGCCCTTTTTGACTGAATTTGTGTATTTCGTGAAAAGTAAGTGAAAGCTAAGCCCAAATTTTGTGTCAGTGCTTGTTTCGGCGCTGGCAGGGTGTATAATAAATAGAGTTATTCTTGTCAAAAAAGCTGTCCTTATGCGGCAGCGTGTCGATAACAGAGAAAAGAGACAGATCAGAATCTCCTGAAGATACAGGAAGGAGCATCCTTTTTGCTGGAAGATAAAACAACTGAAACGCGGCAGGACGAGCCAGCCGCTGCGCCGCGGCACACCGGCTTCCGCGCAAAGCTGCGCTCGCTTTGGGCGCAGCTCCAGTGCGTTCATCTGCTGCGCCGCCACCGGCGGTATCGCCGCCGCAGACACCGGCTGGACAATGCCTCCCGGAAGCTGCGCTCGTCGAAGCTGGTATTGCGCGTTGGCGCAGTGCTCTACGCACTGGGCTTTGGCGCGGAGTATGCTGCCGTGCGGGTGGGACGTGCCGTCAAGTACGCCGCTCTCTGGGTTGCTGGAGGCATTCGCCGCTTTGCAAAGGCTCTGGCGGAGACGGCGTTCCCTGGCGCAGCACAGGTGGCCAAAGACCTGTTTGGCCCCATCGTGCTGTTTGCAAAGGGCATCGTGTCCCTTCTCATCCATGCCCACCGCATCCGCAAGGAGCAGGGCTTCGGTGCAGCATTTGAGGCCAGCGTCCACTACTTCAAAAACGGCGTCCGCCGCAACCTCAGTCTGCTGCCCCGCATGGCGATGTATGCCCTGCCCATCTGCGCACTGGCGCTGGGCGCAGCAGTGTTCCAATATGTCATCCACCAGCCTTATGCGCTGGCCGTCCGGGTCAACGGTGAAACCGTGGGCTATGTGGCGAATGAGGACGTCTTCAACACGGCCCGCGAGGACGTGATGGAGCGTATCAGCTACGCCGGCACCGACAAGACCGAGTGGACCATCGAGCCGAGCTACACCCTCGCCATTGCCCACCACATGATGGACGAAAACGAGATGGCAAACGCCATCATCCAGAGCGCTGGCGACCAGATCAGCGAAGGCACGGCTCTTTATCTGGACGGCGAGTTGACGGCAGTGTGCAGCGACGGCAACGCGCTGCGGGATTACCTCGCCGCTATGCTCGACCCCTACGAGGAAGAAGAGGACGACCCCGATGTGAGCGTGGGCTTCAACAAGCAGGTCACGCTGGAAGACGGTCTTTACTTCAAGGAAGGCTTGCAGGATTTTGAGACCGTCCGGCAGGAGCTGGTGGGCGTGAAGCAGGCTCAGAAGGTCTACACCGTCAAGGCGGGCGACACCCTCTGGTCCATCGCACATAACAATGACCTGACCTTCCGTGAGCTGTGCGCCCTCAACCCGGCGTTCAAGGGTGAGCCGCTGAGCGAGACGTCCAGCATCCTTGAGGGCGACCATCTCGTCATCACCAAAGAAGAGGCTGGCCTTGAGGTGCGCATCACCCGCATCGAGACCCGTGAGGAAGAGATCGCATTCTCTACGGAGACGACAAAATCCAACGAATATACGAAGGGAACCACCAAGGTGCTCCAGGAGGGCGAGAACGGTCTGCGCCGTGTGACCCTCCAGAACGTCTACGACACCAACAATATCCTTGTGGACCAGAGCGTGCTTTCCACCGAGGTCATCAAGGAGCCGGTGAACAAGAAGGTGGTCGAAGGCACCAAGAAGGTGACTTCCAGCACCAAGTACATCACCGGCAGCGGCCGGTTCATCTGGCCTGTGCCGAACTACCGCTACTGCTCGCGCTGGTACGGCGGACGCCACAGGGGCGTGGACATCTGCGCCCCGGCCGGTACGCCCATCTACGCCTCCGCAGGCGGCACCGTCACCAAGGCGGGTTACAACAAGGCCGGTGCAGGTACGGGCTATGGCTACTCGGTCATCATCAACCACGGCGGTGGATACAGCTCTGTGTATGCACACTGCCTGTCCCTGACCGTCAGTGCGGGCCAGACCGTCAAGCAGGGCCAGCTCATCGGCTATCTGGGCAGCACGGGCCGTTCCACCGGCAACCACTGCCACTTCGAGATACGTCTCAATGGTTCGTACATTCCCCCGCAGAACGTATTCCCGGGGAAGAAATAAACCTCTCCGTCACGCCTGCGGCGCGCCACCTCCCCTAAAAAGGGGAGGCTTTGGCATGTCGGCTGACATTCAGCGGAATGAAAAAAGTTTTTGGGTAACGCAAGGCGGCGGGCTCCGCTGCCTAGATAAAATTCATAAAAAGGAGATAATTATTATGGCTACTCCTCACATCAGCGCCGAAAAGGGCGATTTCGCAAAGACTGTCCTGATGCCGGGCGACCCCCTGCGCGCAAAGTTCATTGCTGACACCTTCCTGAAGGATGTCCGTCAGGTGACGGGCGTCCGCGGGATGCTGGGTTTTACCGGCACCTACGAGGGCCGTCCCATCAGCGTGATGGGCAGCGGCATGGGTATGCCCTCCATCGGCATCTATTCCTACGAGCTGTTCAAGTTCTACGATGTGGACAACATCATCCGCATCGGCTCCGCCGGCAGCTACACTGCCGACGCCAAGCTGTTCGACACTGTGCTGGCCACCGGTGCTGTCAGTGAGTCCAACTATGCCCGCGTCCAGAGCGGCAACGACCACGACATCACCTTCCCCAGTGAGGAGCTGAATGACAAGCTGCGCGCCTCCGCCAAGAAGCAGGGCATCAAGCTCATCGAGGGCAACATCCACTCCTCCGACGTTTTCTACCGTCAGCCTTCCGACGCAAAGCCCACCTACTGGGAGCTGCTGCGCGACGAGCGCGGCTGCCTCTGCGTGGAGATGGAGAGCTTTGCTTTGTTCGCCAACGCCGAGACTCTGGGCAAGAACGCTGCCTGCCTGCTGACCATCTCCGACAGCTTTGTTTCCCCGGAGATCACCACCGCAGAGCAGCGCCAGAAGAGCTTCACCGATATGATGAAGGTTGCACTGGGTGCGGAGTACTAAGAGCTTTTTGGATCAAAGAGGGTCGCTGTGGTTGCAGCGGCCCTCTTTTTCGACGCAGAGGCGGCGGCTTTGCTTGCACTTCTGAAAAGAATGATTTATACTTGGATCAACAAAAACAGCTTCGTCCCACAGGACGAAGAACGCTATATCTACAAATTGCAAAAAGGAGAATCGACCATGACAAAACTGACTCTGGAAGAAAAGCAGGAGCTCATCCGGATGGCCCTTGCGGCCAGGGAGAGAGCTTACACGCCTTACAGCGACTTTATGGTGGGTGCGGCCCTGCGCGCCGAGGATGGCCGCATCTTCACCGGCTGCAACGTGGAGAACGCCGCCTTTACCCCCACCAGCTGCGCCGAGCGGACGGCCCTGTTCAAGGCTGTGGCCGAGGGCGTGACCAGGTTCACCGACATCGCCGTGGTGGGTGCGCGCCGGGGCGAAGTCAACAAGCAGATCACCTCGCCCTGCGGCGTCTGCCGTCAGGCACTGTTCGAGTTCGGCGGCCCGGAGCTGAATGTCATTATGGCAAAAAGCCCGGACGATTTCATCGAGCGCAGCATGGACGAGCTGCTGCCCTTCGGCTTCGGCCCCTCCAACGTGGCAGGCAACAAGGCTGTGGAAGGCTGAACGCAGCTGCGCGAAAAAGGCCGGGCGGAGCGGATCTTCCGGGATAAGTGTGATTTTTATACAATTTTGATAAAATAATTGTAAATGTTTTGTAATCGGAAAAGGCTTGCATCTGTCACTTCTTCCCGCTATACTTGAGCCAGTAAATGTGCAAGTGCGCACATTTCGTCAACAAAACGCGATTATATTAAAATAAAAGGAGAGTTTTCATTATGATGATTTCTCGTCGTAACTTCCTGGCAGTGGCTGGCGCCGCTGCTGCTGCCGCTGCTCTGACTGCCTGCGGCGGTTCTTCTTCTTCCACTGCTTCCTCTGCAGCTGCCTCCACCAGCGCAGCCGCTTCCACCGCTGAGGGCGGCGAGAAGATCGTGAAGGTCGCTCTGACCTGCGACACCGGCACCATCGACGATGAGAGCTTCAACCAGGCCTGCTGGACTGCTGTTTCCGGCTACATGGGCGATGACTGCCAGTACTACATCCCCGAGGCTGACGCTTCCGATGAGGATCGCGAGACCATGATCCGTCAGGCTGTCAACGATGGCGCTGACGTCATCGTCTGCGTCGGCTACCTGTACGGCGCTTCTCTGGCATGGGCTGCTGACCAGTACCCCGATGTCAAGTTCATCGCTATCGATGTCACCCAGGGCGACATTGGTACCGACGCCATCCCCGCAAACTGCTACTGCATCACCTTCAAGGAGGAGCAGGCAGGTTATCTGGCTGGCTACGCTGTCGTTAAGGACGGCAAGACCAAGCTGGGCTTCCTCGGCGGCATGGCTGTCCCCGCTGTCATCCGTTACGGCTACGGCTACGTGCAGGGCGCTGACGCTGCTGCTAAGGAGCTTGGCACCAACATCGACATCAACTACTTCTACGGCGGCCAGTTCTACGGCGATGCAAACATCACCTCCCGTATGGAGGGCTGGTACTCCAACGGCACGCAGGTCGTCTTCGCCTGCGGCGGCGGCATCTACACCTCCGCTGTTGAGGCTGCTCTGAAGAACAACGGCTATGTCGTCGGCGTTGACGTTGACCAGAACTACATCGGTGTCAACGGCGTGGCAGACGGCTCCTTCGCTTACAACCCCTTCATCACCTCTGCAATGAAGGGCCTGACCGAGGCTGTCAACACCGCTCTGTCCGACATCGAGGCAGGCGATTGGAGCGACATCGCTGCTTCCAACGGCAACTTCGGTCTGGAGGACGGCGACTACATCGGCCTGCCCACCGATGCTGACAGCTGGAACTTCGAGACCTTTACCACCGACGAGTATGAGGCTCTGAAGAGCAAGATCAAGAGCGGCGAGATCGTTGTGGACAACAGCTCTGACGACAGCACCAAGCCCACCGTCAGCGAGTTCACCACCGTCAACTACATCCAGTAATCAAGGCTTTCCCGGGCGGGGCGCTCTGCAAAGGGCGTCCCGCCTTTTTTGTATGCTTTTTCAAGACGATGAAGGAATGTCCGTCGAAATGCACAAAAGTAATACTCATGATATAGCAAAACACTAAATTTTCAAAAAGAAGTGTGCAAAACAGCAAAAATACGGTATAATGGTCATTACAGTAGTATAAGTGTCGCTTGGACACGAAAGGAGAGTGAGCAGATTGGCAGAGGATTTTGTGATCGAGATGCTCCATATCACCAAGGAGTTCCCGGGCATCAAGGCAAACGACGACATTACCCTGCAGCTGCGCAAAGGTGAGGTCCATGCCCTGTTGGGCGAAAACGGCGCAGGCAAAAGCACCCTGATGAGCGTGCTGTTCGGCCTGTATCAGCCGGAGGAGGGTAAGATCCTCAAAAACGGCAAGGAGGTCGCCATCCGCAACCCCAACGATGCAAATGCACTTGGCATCGGTATGGTCCACCAGCACTTCAAGCTGGTGGAGTGCTTCAGCGTGCTGGACAACATCATTCTGGGCGTGGAGCCCAACAAGCTGGGCTTTTTGCAGAAGGCCGAGGCCCGCAAGAAGGTCGTGGCCCTGAGCGAGAAGTACGGCCTGCGTGTTGACCCCGATGCGCTCATCAGTGATATTTCGGTCGGTATGCAGCAGCGCGTGGAGATTTTGAAGATGCTCTACCGCGACAATGAGATCCTCATCTTCGACGAACCCACCGCTGTGCTGACCCCGCAGGAGATCGACGAGCTGATGGAGATCATGCGCGGGTTCAAGAAGGAGGGCAAGTCCATCCTCTTTATTACCCACAAGCTCAACGAGATCATGGCGGTCGCCGACCGCTGCACCGTCCTGCGCAAGGGCAAGTATATGGGTACCGTGGACATCAAGGACACCACCAAGGAAGAGCTTTCCCGCATGATGGTTGGCCGTGACGTCCAGCTTCAGGTCGATAAAAAGCCCGCTCACCCGGGCGATGTCGTGCTGGACGTGGAGGGTGTCACCATCCACAACGACCAGCGCAAGAAGGACTCCGTCAAGGACGTCACCTTCCAGGTCCACGCAGGCGAGATCGTCTGTCTGGCGGGCATCGAGGGCAACGGCCAGACCGAGCTCGTCTATGGACTCACCGGTCTCGAAAAACTGTCGGGCGGCAAGATCACGCTGGACGGCAAGGACATCACCCGCGAGAGCATCCGTCAGCGCTCGAAGGACGGCATGAGCCACATCCCCGAAGACCGCCACAAGCACGGTCTGGTGCTGGATTACAGCCTCGAGAACAACATGGTGCTCCAGCGCTACTGGCAGCCCGAGTTCCAGAAGGGCGGCTTCATCCAGTCCGATAAAGTCCGCGAGTACTCCGATAAGCTCATCGCTCAGTACGACGTCCGCAGCGGTCAGGGCAGCTCCACCATCGTGCGCAGCATGTCCGGCGGCAACCAGCAGAAGGCCATCATCGCCCGCGAGATCGACAAAGACCCCAAGCTGCTGGTGGCTGTTCAGCCCACCCGCGGCCTGGATGTCGGCGCGATCGAATACATCCACCGCCAGATCGTCGCCGAGCGCGACAAGGGCAAAGCTGTCCTGCTGGTCAGCCTCGAGCTGGATGAGGTCATGAACCTGTCCGACCGCATCCTCGTCATGTACGAGGGCGAGATCGTGGGCGAGTTCGACCCCAAGACCACCACTGTGCAGGAGCTGGGCCTCTACATGGCCGGCGCACGCAAGCAGGGAAAGGAGAGCAAATAAATGAACAAGAAAAAACTTTCCCACAGCAACCTCAACAGCTCCATCACCAGTGTGCTGGCCGCGCTGCTGTGCATCGTCATCGGCATGGCTGTGGGCTTCCTCGTGCTGCTGGCCATCAACCCGGCCCATGCATGGGGCGACGGCTTTGTCCGCATCATTAAGGGCGGCTTCCATGACGCCCCCTACGGCGTCGGCAAGGAGCTGGCCAACGCGGCGCCCCTCATCATGACCGGTCTGTCCGTGGCCTTCGCCTTCAAGACCGGCCTGTTCAACATCGGTGCTGCCGGTCAGTACACGCTGGGCGCTTACGGCGCACTCTACTGTGCCATCATGCTCAAGATGCCCTGGTATGTCTGCCTGATCGCCGCCACAATCCTCGGCGGCATCTGGGGCGCTATCCCCGGCTTCTTCAAGGCTTACTTCAACATCAACGAGGTCATCACCTCTATTATGTTCAACTGGATCGGTTTGTATCTGGTCAATGAGCTTATCTACCAGAACGGCACCGGTCCCATGTATGATGTACGCAACACCCGTACCCTGAACCTCGGAAAGAGCGCCGAACTGTCCCAGTCCCTCATCCCGGACTTCGGCCTGAACAAGATGTTCCAGACCAACAGCACCACCATTGCAATCTTCCTCGCTGCGGCAGTCGCCATTCTGATCTGGGTCATCCTGAACAAGACCACCTTTGGCTATGAGCTGAAGGCCGTCGGCCTGAACAAGAGCGCCGCCCGCTACGCCGGCATCAACGAGAAGAAGAACATCATCCTCTCCATGGCTATTGCAGGCGCTCTGGCAGGCTTCGGCGCCGGACTCTACTACCTGTCCAATGTCTCTCAGTGGAACCCGCTGAACTCCACCAGCCTGCCGGCCATGGGCTTCAACGGCATCTCTGTGGCCCTGCTGGCAAGCTCCAACCCCATCGGCACCATCTTCTCCGCTCTCTTCATCTCCCACATCTCGGTCGGCGGCTCTTTCCTGTCCACCAAGTATTATCCCACCGAAATCTCCGACCTGATCAGTGGTATCATCATCTATCTGTGCGCATTCTCCATGCTGTTCCGCGGCAAGATCCACTCCATGCTGTTCAAGAATGCGGACAAGACCAACGTGAATGCAGAGCCTGCCCCTGCTAAGACCGAAACCAAGAAGGAGGGCAAGTGATATGCTGCTTCTCATCAAGTATACTCTGCTGTATGGCATCGTGCTGATGCTGGTCGCTCTGGGCGGTATGTTCAGTGAGCACTCCGGCATCATCAACATCGCACTGGAAGGCATCATGGTCATCGGCGGTGTGGCGGGTGTCCTCACCCTCACCATGCTGCCCGCGGACCTGCCGGCTTTCGCCACCGTGATCATCGCGGTGCTGGCGGCGGCTATCGCCGGCATGGTCTACAGCCTGCTGCTGGCCTTCGCGTCCATCAACCTGAAAGCGGACCAGACCATCGGCGGCACGGCCCTGAACCTGCTGG